>Ga0180437_10011379_pt1 | contig 10678 bp, 10 predicted proteins | sample SS_ome_4_FD_132410 | JGI IMG/M metagenome (GOLD analysis project Ga0180437, IMG submission 132410) | Hypersaline lake sediment archaeal communities from the Salton Sea, California, USA - SS_3_D_1 metaG | ecosystem: Environmental > Aquatic > Non-marine Saline and Alkaline > Hypersaline >... | reverse complement strand
CACCCATCCAGTGAAGACAAAGGCCATACTGGACAAATTTCATTTTCCCGAGGGCCTGCGAGAGGTCCCGGATGTGGCTCTTCACCATCACGAGAAGGTTAATGGGCAGGGCTATCCCGATGGCTTGACTGGTGAACAATTGCCCCTGGGGTCAAAGATTATGACAGTGGCAGACGTATTCGACGCCTTGACTTCCAGGAGGGATTACCCCAAGTACGCCTCTGGCGAAACCTTGAACGGTGACCCAATGCCCTTGTCCATGGCAGTTTCGATTCTTAAAAAAGAGGCGGGCTCCCACTTCGATCCAGATGTAGTTGCTGCCTTTCTGCGCTGTCTGCCACAGGCTCTTATGCTTTACAGGGGAGATCATTTCCCCATAGAATACGTGGATACTACGATCCGCTCCTTGGCCCCGGATTTGCTGCCCTAATTTTTTTCTTGTGCTGGAAAAAGAACATTGGTTCTCAGCAGCCTGAGTATATAGAAGATATTTTGTAGCTACTTCAGGTTATTAGGTTCACCGTTCACCGTTTCCCGATAAAATCGAGATTAATTGCTTTATGATTTTCATCATATTTATTGTACGACATAGAATTCGCTCCGGATTTATGTACAAGACTTTCTGGCCTACTGAAAGAGCCGGATGAACTCTGAATTCGTCAAGGGATCGAACCCGTTTTTCATCTGTCTAACCCTTGGCCCAGACCTGGTTTAGCAGTATTCTTCATAGAATCTCTGGACATAGTGTTCAGAAGAACCGTTTTAAAGCGCACGTTACGTCGCACCAGGGCAGGCTTGAACCCCGCCTGTCCCGATACAATCGGGGCGGGCAGGCGTGAACCCCGGAACGTTGAACCTAAGCAATTGCGATATTTTTATTGTAAAATTTTCTAGGAATATGTATAACCTCCGTCCATGAAAATTTTCCTCCTCTTGCTCTTCTGGAGTCTCTGGTTTGTCAATTTTTCTGCTCGGACTATTTTTTCTCCGCTTCTGCCCATTATAGAAGATGAGCTTGCAATCAGCCATGCCATGGCAGGCAGTATATTTTCCTTTCTATCAGTTGGCTTTACCATTACCTTGCTCCTTTCTGGATTTCTATCCCCACGTATTGGCTTCAAACGGTCTATCATATTAGGTTTCTCGATTTTAATAACAGCCGTATTTTGCTTGAAATATGCTACAAATTACCCTTCTTTTGCTGTTGTCGCCTTCTTTGTTGGGCTGGGAGCGGGGATATATTTACCGAGTGTCATGCCCCTCCTGACGTCCATTTTTGCCCGTGACAACTGGGGAAAGGCCATTGCCTTCCATGAAACGGCTGCTTCTTTTAGCATCCTCTCCGTTCCGCTCCTGACGGCCGTTGCATTGCACTTTTTTCATTGGAGAGCACTTTTTACCATTTTGAGTATAGCCTGCTTCGTTGTTATTATATTTTTCTGCATGTTTTCTCCAGACCCTCGTCCCCGGACTGAAAAAAGAGCTGCGTTCTCACGCATAGTACTTCGTAAAGATTTTTGGATAGTGGCTATCCTCTTTGTTTTTGCTACATCAAGCAGCCTCGGACTCTACAATTTGATTCCCTTATTTCTCGTAAAAGAGAAGGGGATGTCGATTGAAATGGCAAATACAATCTTTGGTATATCTCGCACAGGGGGTTTTATTATTGTTATCGTAGCAGGGTTTCTCTCGGATCGGTATGGGGCGAAAACAATTCTGTTCCTTTTGTTGCTAACTACAGGACTTACAACTGTGGGCCTCGCTTTAACTCAGAGCGTTCCATATCTGGTTCTGATGCTAATTCTTCAGGCAACCGTTTGTCCTGGATTTTTTCCGGTTGCTTTCATGGCCATTTCCAAAATTACGAGTTTCAATGAACGAAGTATCTTTACAGGAACAACCATGGCCATCGGTGTAATTATGGGGCTTGGTTTTACCCCGTTTGCCTTGGGTGTAATAGCCGACATCTGGTGTTTTCAGTATGGTATTCTTTTCCTGGGTGTAGTTACAGCGATGTCATGCATATTACTGAGAGGTATTGGAGAGATTTAGGGCACTATTTTTCTGCTGGCATTTCTCGATTTCTTCAAGGCTTTCAATCCAAACACGTATCCGCTGGTATGAGAATCTCGAAATGGTTGAATCCTTGGTATTATTGGTGTTCTTGGCAGATGATCAGAACGGTAGGAGACTAGCTAAAGGCCAATGAAATTTCTATTTTGGGTGAGACTCATGAAGGAAGGGGGGACGCTAAAAAAAAGGAAAAACCACTTGTGATTATTTAGATCAGATTTTCGACAGTCTCTACTGTAATCATAAGTTTTTTAGCCTTATAATTATCCACCATCATAGCAGAAATCGCTCGTTTCAGGAAACATATATCCACACAATATATGGGATAATAAAAAAGGCAGAGCCGAATGACTCTGCCTTTCAAGGAGAAAAGAGTCTTATAGGTTGTAATGATAGGTTTGTTTATCTCTTTCTAAACTTCCTCCTAAATCCTGCGAGACAGATTAAACCAGAGCCAAGAAGGAGCATTGTGGTGGGTTCGGGAACCGGCACCGTTGAGACTTCAAGTTCAAATAAGGTCAACGGTGCGCCAAGTGATGAGCCAAACAGAAATTCGTCTATGCTACCGCTTAGGCTTGTGAGGGCACCACCGACTGCAAAATAGCCACCTATCGCGGCGTTCATGTCACTTAGGCCACCGGCGTTGAAGGCTATGCTCATTGTGCCCATTGTCGCATCTGTGGAGGCCGAACCGCTACCGTAGAGGGTGCCCGTACCTAAGTCTGTAAAAGCCGCTACACCGCCTGTATTACCAATTAAATCAGAAATGCTGCCTGTATAATCGAAAATGCCGAGTGTTTCTATCTTAGGAGGACTGCTGCCAAACGTATTATCAAGTGAAATAATGAGGGTAGCTGATGTGATTGGGCCGCTGATGGAACTTAGGTCAAAGTTGAAAAAACTTCGATACTCTCCGCCTATATGATAGACCCCGGTTAAATAGTTTCCGTCCGCATCTCCCGAACCACCGGAACCGAAGATCCCGGAGGATATATACGTGCCTCGTTCGGTTGCACTAATGGTGAGCGCGCTAGATTGCATCGCTGTAGCCAAGGATACAAACGCTACGATTAAAATAATTAACAATAACTTTTTCATTTATTTGCCCCTCCTTTTATAAGATTTAGGTTTATAAGAAGTCCCTTTTTAGGGACCAAAGTATATTGAAATTGCCATTGTGCGCCAATAACGAACGCAACACATGATATTGTCGGTGTTTAGGCTCCCAACAGAACAACCACATCCTGTCAGAAGCAAGGAGAGCGTATTTTGAGGTATCTCTCCATGGAAATTATCCTAAACCATGGTTAAAAGTAGAAAAACGCATCTATCCATTATTATTCAGATGCAAAAAACATGCAAAATTAAGCAATTATATAATTGCTTGAGATTTTAAATAGTTAGGTAAGCTAAAAAAGCCAAAAAGAAATAAATGTAAAACAATAGAATATTATTAAGAAATTAAATTCCACTTTTTGATAAAGTTTTACATATTTTTAGAGGAGCTAATTATGGTCAAAGGAAATATAATAGACATGTGGTTATAAAAGAGAAAGGTTAGCAAATGAGATATTATGATCTACATATTGTGGTTTCATACTACGCCTCAAAAGGAAACACTTGCATGCCAAAGTCACAACATACTATCAGCCTGATTTCATTTCAGTATTCAAACACAATTCATAAGTTCTCCGACCTTTAAATTATCCACAATCATAGCAGTAAGCAGAACGTCTGCCCTAAATTTGCGTATCACAATATATTGGGGAGGAGCATTCTCCAGGGCAATCATGAGTTTAAGAGCGGGATTACATTGACCTAAGGAATCGGCGCGGTTTCTTGTTGACAATAAAAATATGCAGCGTTAGATTTGCACTTATTACGATCGTGAACCTGTACAGAGATAGGTTATATCTCAACGTATGCTTGATAACGCATAAACAATACCTGACAGGGAAGCAAAATGAAGAGGATGATTTCATATCTATGTTTGCTTTCATATCCCTTTCTTTTGTACAGCTGCGAAACCACTCGTCACATTGAAAAGAACGCGTCGATCATTCCGCATAACTGGTGCACCATAGCCATCCTCCCGTTTTCAGGAGAGCGGGCTTTTGCCAGGGCAGCTGCAGAACTATTCTCTTTCCACATACTTAAACAAAAACATTTTAAGATTATCCAGCCTGCTATCGCTGAGATAACGCTTCTAAAAAAGGGGCTTCATATTTCTCAAGATGTGGTGGGCGTCCACGAAGCTCAGGAGGCCGGACATCTTTTGGGAGCTGAAGCTGTAATTATTGGCAATATTAAAATAGACCACGGGTTTGAAATACACGCAATTGCGGATCTCAAATTAATTGATACCAAAACCGAGGATATTGTTGCTACTATCGCTCTGTCAAGCCCGCTAATTTTTGCACGCAATGAACATGATCTTGTTATCGCAGCTATAGAGGAAGTATCTAAAGAGATACTCCTCATATTAGAGGATCTGTCAGGGAAAATTGCCGGCACGGCAAAGTGAGGGATAAGAAATACAAGGGATTTGAGGGCCTGTAAGCCCGGACTATTTGATGAAGGGGTAATAGTTATGAAAATGCCGCTTAGAATAAGAAAGATATCAGTCTTTGTAGTTTTTATCTGTGCCGTCGTGCTCCTAGGAGGGTGCATGGTAGCGGGCCGCAAGTATAAGGGAGAAGAATGCTTTCAGAAAGACCAGATAGAGAAGATCCTGCCGGGGAAGACCACAAAACAGGAAATCCTCTTATGGTTCGGGCCTCCTCTAGCTATCGCCAGGAAAGGCAAGGTTATAAAAATACCGTCTCCTGATGTACAAAAAACAAGTTCCTATGAATTGCACTCTGATACTTTTTTAGAGCTGTTCTCAGGAAAGCACGAAATTACCGAAAACCATATAGTTTACTATTACACCTATTCTGAGATGAAAGGAACTGAAACTGTTGTTGTTTTCGCCGGCACCGGCAACTCTAAATTAGTTGTGGACAAATTATGGATTCTCATTAACAAAGAAACAGGCATCGTTGAAGATTACGTATTCAGGGAGCAAGAATAAGGGCTTTTCAAAGCATGATTAGGCTGAGTATGCTGAGGAGATATACGATCAAGGCAACCTTTCTGTGTCTAGCTGTTATCGTTTTTGCACAACTTTTAACCAGGTGTACTGTCCTAACTCATAAAGGGGAAAAACCTTTTAAGGAAGACCAGATAAACGGGATCTTGCCGGGGAAGACCACAAAACAGGAAATCCTCCTCTGGTTCGGGCCTCCTCTGGCTATCGCCAGGAAAGGCAAGGTTATGAAAATACCCCGGCCAGAGGGCGGCAAAGAACTCCCTGATGAGGTGAGATCCGAGACATTTCTTGAATTATTTTCATCGAAACATGAGCTTACTGGGTATCACAGGGTTTATTATTACCATTGCGCTGAGACCGAAACCGAGCCTGTCTATTTTGTATATGCCGACCGGGCAGAAAAAAAACTGTTTATTGACAAATTATGGATTCTCATCAACCGACAAACAGGCGTTGTTGAGGATTACATATTCAGGAGACAAAGGTAGAAGAGCTTTTTTATGAGGAAGTTTTTACCATTAGCAGTGGCTGGATTTATCATCATATTCTTGTGGGGATGTGCGCCCGCTCCGCCGGTTACGACCGGGAGGCCCTTAGAAGATGGGAAGATAATAAGGATACAACCAGGGAAAACCACAAAAGAAGCTGTTATTGAATGGTTTGGCGCCCCCATGGCCATAGCCGTACAGGGTGAGGTATTAAAAATACAAACAGAAGCGTCCTGGGCGAAGAATATGCCACGAGGAGGCTACTATTTTGAGATTGATTCTGAAACCTTTTTTGAACTGTTTTCATCAAAGCACGAGCTTACCGAATACCACAGAATCTACTATTATTATCACGCTGTAAGTACAAAATACGCAGTTATTCTAGTATTCGCAGCTCATGAGAGAGGAAAGACAGTTATTGATAAGTTATGGATATTGGTTAACGAAGAAACGGGCATCGTTGAGGACTACGTTTTCAGAAAACATTAATTAGATTTCAAACGGGTCGATAAAAACTCGCTTCTTGAATTATAGAACTATTGAATTTTCTGAGTGGGATAGAAATACAGGGCGCGTAGCCTTAGGGATCGGTGGCTTATCCACTGGTTTTCCAGCAGGCCTCAGTCCGTCCCCAAGATGAGCAGGTAATCACTTCTCAAGATAATAGTATTGATTATCGATTATTAACCCAAACAAAGAATTTCACTTAATCCTTCCCTACCATATTTGAAGCGCAAATCATCACTGATTCTATCTGTAGAATCCCAAAACCCAAAGAATCTTGTCTGCTGATATCAAAGTGGGCAAGAAGAAATAGAGATAAGCAGCCGCGTTTTTCTGGGAAAGCAGTGTGAATCCTGGAAGCTCATCAAATCAGGGGGACTTAATTGGTCTAGATATTGTGGTATCTCGCAGAATCCATTTAGTTATGACTACGTGCCAAAATCGATTGTGCAGCCAAATTACATTTTATTCAAGGTTTCGTTTGGTAAACAAAAGTTTTTCGGGTTTTTAATTATCCACCATCATAGCAGAAGTTATAGTTTTGGCTAATTCGCTGAAACCACAATATATAGACGTTCCCTCATTCCTTTGCCCCTGCCTCCTTAAGCATTCGAACGATCTCTTTATGGCCCTCCCTTTTCGCCGCCATCAGCGCTGTACCGCCCTTATTGTCTTTAACGTTCACATCAGCGCCCTTTGCCAGTAAGAGCTGTACTGTTTCAGTTTGACCTGACCATGTCGCTATAAATAGGGCGGTACCACCATCATTTTCTTTGGCATTGATATCCGCACCCTGCGCAAGCAAGGCCTTGACCATATCATTGAGGCCATATGCTGCCGCTTGTATCAGGGCTGTGAAGCCTCTATTGTCTTTGGCATTGATATCAGCGCCTTTTGCCAGCAAGAGCTGCACTATGTCGATACGACCTCCCCATGCTGCCCCCCAAATCAGGGCTGTGATACCCCTGTTGTCTTTAGCATTGACATCAGCGCCCTTTGCCAGTAAGGCCTTGACCATGTTGGTGTAGCCTCCCTTTGCTGCTGCTATCAGAGCTGTGGAGCCATCATTGTCTGTAGCGTTTACATCAGCACCGTGTGCCAGTAAGGTCTGCACCTTCTCCGTGTCGCCCATTGACGCTGCTTCTATCAATGAGCTTGCTGTTGCCGGGCCTCCAGCGGCAATGATAAACACAAATGCTACCAGTAAGTATAGAATATGTCTGCACTTCATATTGATTCCTCCTTTACTCCCCGTAATAACAATTAAAGCGACGACCCTGTATCCTCTATTTTCAAACTGAACTCAATGATAACCGAATCCAGCCCTTCCACGGTTATGCCCTCGTTCCTTCCTTAGGGGAGCGACAAAAGGTAGAAAACAAGGATATTCATGAAAAGCCTAAATTGATACAGGGAGTTGAGCCTCAAGCTCCTGGCAGAACAGGACTTCTCTGTCAGGAGCACGATAGGCACATCTTGAGGGGTGTATCCATAGGAAAAATAAGCGTTAGAAATATTTTAATTTGTTATCGTTTATGATGCTCCACTTTCAATAAAAGTCAAGACTGAATTATTAGGGAGAAAAAACGGATGCAAAATATGTATTATTAGAAAATCAACACGTGGGATCTGATAAGTGTTCTTTTTTGGTTTTCTTTTTTAAGAGGTGCTGCATTGTTTTATAGGTCAAATTTGCTCATGGGAATGTAACAATATATTGTGGGAGGAAACGGGAAGCGAAAAATTCAAGGTTACGTGCCATAGGTAACAACTGGATTCTATCTGATTTTATTTCAGTATTCAAACAGTAATCATAACATTACCATATCTGAAAGGGTAAGATCAAATTGTTGCTAACCTACAAAAAAGGGAGGTAAAGTTATGAGAGTATCAGAGGCCATTAAATGTTTTTCCGATTACCACAGGATGAATTCTAAAACAAATACTATCAGGAACTATGAGCTTATACTTGGCAGGTTCTGTAGTCAATTTGGTGAAAGGGAGGTAGAATCTCTAACGAATGAGGAGATTCTTACATTTCTCACACGGTGTACCGAAGGAACCAAACAGTCAACCAAGAGACTCCGTTATTCCCTTCTTTCAGCGTTTTTCAATTTCATCAAAAGCTCAGTGGATCCTCTTTTTCAGAATCCCTGCGATACCCCAATCTTGAGAAAACTATTTAAAGAACCTAAACATAACAACTGGGATATTTTAGAAAAAGAGGTCGTGGATGAAATGATTTTCAGAACAGAGAATCTAAGAAACCGCCTTATGCTGGAGCTTATGGCCCGTGGTGGCATGAGAGTAAGTGAGGTCTTAAACATGACACCCAGGGACAGTGAGGACCGGAAAATTATCATCAGAGACCCCAAAAGTGGCAAAGAGGCAGAGGTGGTCTTTATTCCTCAAAAGGTAGCTGACAGGCTAAAGGAATATATTCGAGAAAAAGGAATTAATCATAACGAAAGGATCTTCTCGATCACCTATCCTGCTGGGAGAGCTGTGGTGAAAAAGGCTGGTAGACTGGTGGGAATAAAGCTCAAGACCCATGATTTAAGGAGACACGCGGCGACATATGCGTCTCGATCAGGGACACCCCTTGAAATAGTCAGCAAGATAATTCTGAGACATGCTAATCTTGCAACCACTCAGAGGTATCTTGGGAAAGTCAGCGACATGGAAGCCATGAGGTGGATTGATAATCTACACGGGTAATCAAAAAAACGGGGTGGAGAGCTAAATCCTTCACCCCGGTATTATGAAAACTCTATTTACAGAAAGTACAGATTACGATTGGAATACTAAAAAATTTCGGGCTTTTTTCTTTTCATGTTGATAGCAGAATACAAAAGCGAAGTGATAGACAGTCCCTCTACAATATATGGGATTTCCAGAAAAAAAGCAGGGCCACTTTTTGACCCTGCCTTATACTTCATATATTGATGCTGCTTATTTCCTCCTAAATTTCCTTAACCCTATAAGACCGACTAAACCAGAACCAAGCAGAAGCATGGTGGCTGGTTCGGGGACGGGTGCGGACTCTACGGGTGTTATGTCTGTCAGTGTAAAGTTCAAATAGAAATTCGATACATTGCCGTCTGCGTCATATGTCCAACTCCATCCATACATCCCACTACCCACATACCAAGCCGACCAAGTGTTATTTTTCTTGATTACTAAATGTGAACCTTCCGAACCAACCCATATTCCGCTTTCATAGGGTGGTACATAGTCAGTGTCAGTATAACCAAAGTTATATTCGGCTGTATCATCCGGTTCGCTCGGATAGCCACTGTCTGGAAATAAATCACCTGTTATGTAATCTGCATAAAAATAGTCTTTGATATTCGGCGCATCTGGGTATGTTGTGACGGTCCCGTCATAATCTGTTCTAGTGCCAGGCTCACCCGTGTCCACTAAAAGGGTATAGGATAATCCATCATAAGGCACATACCATCCTTGACCACTTATAAGTCCAGCTGAATCACTCCCTATCTCGTAAATCTGCCCTGTAAAAGTGTAATAGTAGGGAGTCGCGTTGGCCTGCACGGAGAATAGAAAAACAAACGCACCGATTATTAATGTCATATATATTTTTCTTCTCATCATTGCTCCTCATTCAATTTTGGATATATTAATAAAAGGAGTGGAAAAGTTATTGCCGCAAAAAATGTAAAGTATCTGCTTCCCTTCCTCCCTTCGTCTTTGGGAGCCTGCGAGACCTATATCTAAGATAGTCAAATTGGAATTCCCTTTATGATCTGGAAGCGGAGCGAGTTAATCAGTAATCTCTCGATCTTGGAATCGGAATATTCTTGATTCAAAAGGCTCAGCTGTATTCTCATAGTTGAGTTTGAGGTGAGAAGTCTATCCTGCTCCCTTTTTGGCGTCTAAATCAAGATGAATGATCAATTTTTGAAATATCTATACTCCCAATAGAGCAAATTGTCCTATCAGGAGCAAGATAGGCACATTTTGAGGTGTTTCTCCATGGAGTATCACCCTCAATCATGCTTAATAAGTGAAGAAAATACACTCACTAAGTGTTTTATATATGCAAAAATCGTGCAAAATTAGGCAGTTAGAAATTTGCTTAGGATTTCAAATAGTTAAGAAAACCCTACTAAGACTTAACTGTGAAGCATGTAAGAGAATACAACTATTATGGGAAATTAATTTCCACTTGTTGGCAAGAATTTGGATACTTTTAATGGAGGAGGTTAGGTCAAAGGAAATATAATTGACATGCAGTTATCAAAGAGAGCGGTTAGTAAATCATATATTATGCTCTACATGTTGTGGTCTCTGGCAATGCTTCAAAAGTACACACTACGTGCCATAATCAATTCTTTGATTTTACTAAACTTTTTTCAAGCTTTCAAACACAAGTCATAAGTTTTTGAGGCTCTAAATTCCTTCCAATCATAGCGAGACTGTCGAAAAAGCCATTTTAGAGAGCGGTGTCTTTTGGGTCAAATCCCTCTATGGTGATCCTTTCTAACGATATCCAATCGGTGGT
>Ga0180437_10011378_pt1 | contig 10678 bp, 8 predicted proteins | sample SS_ome_4_FD_132410 | JGI IMG/M metagenome (GOLD analysis project Ga0180437, IMG submission 132410) | Hypersaline lake sediment archaeal communities from the Salton Sea, California, USA - SS_3_D_1 metaG | ecosystem: Environmental > Aquatic > Non-marine Saline and Alkaline > Hypersaline > Sediment... | reverse complement strand
GTGAAAGCCTATATCGATCAGACGATTGCCGACGCCCGTAAGAAAGGTTACGTTACCACACTTTTAGGCCGCCGACGAAAGCTGCCTGATATTTTAAGCGATAATCGCCGCCGCCGTGAATTTGCCGAACGCACCGCGATTAATACGCCGATTCAAGGTACCGCTGCGGATTTAATTAAAGTGGCAATGATTCATATTCAGCAAAGAATCGTGCGTGAGAAACGGCCGAATATTAAAATGTTACTCCAGGTACACGATGAATTGATTTTCGAAGTCCCCCAACTGGAAGTGCCAGCCGCACAACAACTCATTCGCGAAGAAATGGAAGGCGCGATTCAATTGGACGTGCCGATTAAGGTTGATATGAATTTGGGATCGAACTGGTTGGAGGCGCATGCTTAGTTAGTGATTGTCGAAAAGTCAATTTTTTTTCATTCTGAAGTGCCCTTCGACAAGCTCAGGATAAACTCCGCGACGAAGAATCTCTGACCGGTAACATTCTGTTTATAAGTGTGTTGACGTAAAGAGATTCTTCGGCAAAAACCGCCTCAGAATGACATTTTAGGGGCTTTTCGTTCAATCTCTAGTTATAGACCAGGCGAGTAAAGAAATAAGTATTAATTGTATCGGCTCAAATTTGCAACGCATAAAGGCGTTGCACTCCAGAATTACTATGAAATATTGAATAGATAAAATTATTTGGGACCGATTGAAAAAGTTATTGGTGTAAAATAAAATACAAATTTCGAAAGGAATCAATATGCACCGAAGAGAATTTATCCACCTGTTAGGTTTATCGGTGACAATGGCCACTTTGAAGGCGTGTTTTTCGCCGGTATCAAAATATAAACTGCCGAATATCGTCTTTATCATGGCCGACGATATGGGCTACGGCGATCCGGGGTGTTATAATCCCGAATCAAAAACACCGACCCCCAATATTGACCGCCTGGCGCGTCAGGGGCTGCGCTTTACCAATGCTCATTCTCCGGGGGCATTATGTATTCCGGCCCGTTATGGTTTGCTTACCGGTCGCTATCCATTTCGTTCAGAAATTGAAATAAAAGGATACACGCCACCGGCGCTGATCGAGCCAGGACGGGCAACAATCGCTACCATCCTGCAACAAGCAGGTTATTATACCGGTTGTGTTGGCAAATGGCACCTGGGATTCGACAATATTGAAAATTTGGATTCGAATACCGTGTTAACCGGTGGGCCTTGTGAGCATGGTTTTAATGAATTTTTTGGGATGCACGCGTCCCTGGACATTCCGCCTTATTTTTACATCAAAAAAAACCGCGTCGTGGAAGCGCCCAGTGAATGGGTCGACGCGCATTTTACCGAAGGTGTGACGCCGATCCAGGGTGAATTTTGGCGGGCGGGTAAAATTGCTCCGGGATTCCGGCATGATGAAGTATTAAAAAAGTTCACGGAAAAATCTATCGAATTTTTAGAGCAACGATCAAAAAATCAGCCGTTCTTTCTTTATGTGGCGCTGGCCGCACCCCACACGCCTTGGCTACCGGAAGATCAATTTAAAAATTCCAGTCAGGCTGGCATGTACGGCGATTTTGTCACGAATGTGGATCATTCTGTCGGACAAATTTTAAATAAATTGCAAGCGCTCGAGCTGGAGAATAACACTTTGGTTATCTTTACCAGTGATAATGGTCCGGTCTGGTTTCCGCAGGATGAAAAAACGTTTAACCATCGTTCCACTTATTTTTTAAGAGGGATGAAGGCCGATGCTTATGAAGGCGGCCACCGAATGCCGTTCATTGCGCGCTGGCCAGGCAAGATTCAACCGGGAACTGAGACAAACGAGTTAATTTGCTTCACAGATATGCTGGCTACTTTTGCCACCATTGCCAACCAAAAGCTACCACCCCATTCAGCCGAGGATAGTTATGATATTACACCCGTACTTTTTAATCAGCCATATGCCCAACCGCTGCGTGAGGCCACGGTTATCGATGGTCGCGTTATCATCCGGTGGCCCTGGAAATTGATATTCGGATCGGGACTGGGCGGAATCAGCACTCGTTACTCAGACCAATTAAAAGCCCTTAAAATCGAGGGTGATAAAAGTGGCGAATTGTACAACCTGGAACTGGATCCATCTGAAAAAACGAATCTGTACGAACAGCATCCGGATATCGTCGAAAACTTGAAAAAGTTAATGGACACTTACCGTCAGCAGGGTTTCAGTGTGAAGCGTTAAGTGTTCATTCATACAGTAATTATCAGGTGAATAATCCTTATCCGGAATTTTAACTGGATGCTAAGACATAAAAAATTAGTCAGGTTAGTTTGAGTGGCAGGCAGGCGTTAAAATAAACTTCGGTCAAAATAATAGAGCAAACCAATTCTGATATCCCAATCATCGTATTGATATAAACTGTCTTTCCAGGGAAGGTCCCCCTCCTCGCGGTCTAACGAGAGTTCAAACGAAGTATACCAGGACAAATCGTCTTCAATATAAAAAGAAAGCGAGCTTTGCCACCGGTAATGTTGATCAAAATAATCTTCCCCGCCTTCTAATTTAAAATATTCAGTCGTCGTGTTCAATGAATTGGACCACCAAAATCGATCGGAAACATTCCAGAGGTGATTCAACTTTAAGATAAACAGTCCTTCTTGTCTAATTGAAGGCTCATCCCTCAATTCAGTCCCATAAAAAATTTCGGATTCAATATGCAACTGGTGATATAATGACAAGTTGTGATACCAGGTACCATCCACGGCAAGCCCTAATAAATCCTGTCGCTTAATAGCATTTGTATAATTGTATTTTAATATTGTATTGGAATATTTTAAGGTTGGGCTGATATACCAACCCTGAGAACGATTATCATCTAATTTTTCGTAAGTTACATCGGCGAGATAGTATTGCTCAAAAGGCGTCAGGGGGTGCAGCGCTGTTATCGGTTTTAATGTCTCCTCCCAAAAATATTTGGAAGAACGATCATAGCGTCGATCATAACCCCAATATTTGGCAAAGGATTGAGCAATCTGTTGAATTTCATCCGCATTCAGAGTCCGGCTCTTGCCAAGCGCAGCGAGTCGTTCATTCAATCTCAACGCTTTTATTACCGGTGCAACATTGCGGACGCGTCCGAATCCAAAACCAATTTTGGCAGACTGAATGTATTGTCGGTGTATATTTTTAGATTTTTCTTCTTCAACCCTATCCACGACTTTCCGATTCAGATCTCGTTCTTCAAAAGAAATATCTGAATCTAGGTCTAATAGTCCAAAATAACGTGGATTAAAATAACGCTGCCAGTTCATTCCAACATGAGAATCAATATCAAAGACTTTGTTTTTAGTTTCAGTAAGAAACTGATTGTCACGCTCAGTTTTTGTCTCAGTTTTGTTGTGGTAATAATCTAAATATGTCCATAATTGAAACGCAAATCGTTGCTTTTCACTTTCGCGTAGGAGATAGTAATAAGGATCAAAAGCGAAGTTATAGCTATTACTTTGATTCTTATTACTATTTTTTTGCTGATATTGATCGTGTGAAGCTGACATACTCAATGCAGTTCTAAACGTCTGAAGTCCCCAGTTCGGAAGGCGATAATCGAGAAGTGGTTTTGTATCCTTTGGATTTGTAAAACCAACTGAATTCTGGGAGTATAACCAGGAAGTACAACTAAAAAGGACCAAAAGAATGATTAGATGGCGCATTTTTTTCTCTCCTTAAAATTGAATTAAATAATAAGATTATATAAAAAAACGCTTAATGGTCTTTTTAATCGCTCATGAAGTTATAATACTTAAAGAAAATTTTTTATTATTAGTAAAAGCATGAAAAGCTAATAACCTAAACAATAATTAAATGATTTTTATACTTTTACTAAATTATGTTTACTTCGATAACTTAATATCTAAATTATTACAATTATACATAATAAAATGAGATCTGTTTCAAGGATTATGAATATTTTTAATTATCGAAAAATTGTTAACATCTGATGTTATTCAAAGTCTGGTAGGTAAAGTAAGCTGGTACAAACAAGTGGTTGATTTGGATAAATACCAAATTTTTCAATATTTTCGAAGGAATACAAAATGGAATATTTATTAGGCATGAATATCCGCAGCAGCCCCTTTTCGCTGCTTTTTGAGTGCGGCTTTCATCTGCTCGAAATAGCGGTAAGGTACTAAATAATTGCCCAAACGTGCTCCATTATCTTTGCCGTGACAGTCGGAACCGCCGGTTTTCAAAAGTTTAAATCGATCTGCTATTTCTTTGAGGCATTCGATTTGTAAGTGAGAAAAGCGGGGGTGAATCACCTCAATCCCGTCCAGCCCGTTTTCTACCCAGAATGGCAAATACTGTTCGATTATTTCAAATCGGGGGTGAGCTAGCACCGCCAGACCGCCGGCGGCGTGGATGAGATTAATGATTTTGACGGGGGTCAGTTGATATTTCGGAACGAAGGCAATAGCTTTATCACCAATATAATGATAAAATGCTTCCCAGTAATTTCTGGCAAAGCCTTTTTCAATTAATAAATCGGCAATGTGCGGACGCCCAATGGGACCATTTACCGCTTTGCGTTGAACTTCTTCCAGTCGAATGGAAACACCAATCTGCCGGAGAATAGCCAGAATTCTTTTAGCCCGCTTCAACCGTTCGAAATGAAGTCGGGCAATATATTCCCGAAGCTGATTGTTTCGGGGATTGAAAAAATAGCCTAAAAAATGAATATCATCGTAAGCATCCTGGTGGGCACTAAATTCCACACCGGGAATGACGTAAATCCCTAACTCCTGGCTATATTGCTGAGCGATTTCTACAGCCGAAATATTATCATGATCGGTAATGCTAATCGCCCATAAATTTCGGTTAGCAGCAAGATCGACAATCTGTTCCGGGGACAAAACGCCATCAGAATGATTTGAATGAATATGTAAATCGATTTGTGGTCTCATTCGTTTCCTGAGAAAGCTAACATCTGGTTCAAGGCTAATGTAGCCGCTTCGGCAATGGGTTTTTCCACGTGAACCACATTGACCTTGCCTAAATTCTCAAGGGTCCAACAAAGCGCTGGTAGATTAATCCGGGCCATGTCCGGGCAATCGGAATGAGCCAAAGGCAGAATCGTTTTATATGGATTTTCCCGATCGAGTCGTTGGACCAGGTTAATTTCCGTGCCGACAATAATGGTTTCCCCAATTTGTGCTTTTTCGACGTATCGCCGAATCATTTCAGTGGAACCATCCGCATCACACAAATCAACGACTTCTTTTTTGCATTCGGGATGAGCAATAATTTTCGCCTCGGGATATTGACCGCGCATGTCTTTTACATGTTCTACCGTAAAAAACGTGTGGACGTGACAATGACCTTTCCAGAGGATGACCTGTGCCTGTTGAATGTGCTCCGCCGAGAGTCCGCCATTTTCTTGTTGCGGATCCCAAACGGCGATCTGATCCGGCGGAATACTAAGCTTGGCCGCTGTATTGTGTCCTAAATGCTCATCCGGAACAAACAAAATGCGTTTATGTTGGTTGAAAGCCCAGTGAAAGGCAATGTGGGCATTGGAAGAAGTACAAGTCGCGCCTTGATGAGCGCCGCAAAAGGCTTTAATTTCGCTGGTTGAATTGATATAAGTTAAGGGAATGACTTCTCCTAAATCAATGACCTTACCAATAGCCTCCCAGGCTGCTTCGACCTGCGCAATTTCAGCGTAATCAGCCAGCGGACAGCCCGCTTTAAAATCAGGGTGTAACACCGTCTGTTCAGGTCGTGCCAGAATGCGGGCACTCTCGGCCATAAAATTCACGCCACAAAAGACGATAAATTCTGCCTCATGGTTCTCGGCCGCTAATTTAGCCAGTCCGAATGAATCACCTTGAAAATCAGTTAAATTAATTACTTTATCATTTTGGTAATGATGACCTAAAATAACGAGGCGTTTGCCATACTCCTTTTTAATTTTTAAAATACGCGACTCCAACTCGCTGTCGCTGAATCCCAGATAAGCGGCCGGCATGTCGCCAATTTCCGTCGTTCCCGGTGTTTCGACTGGCCCCGCCGTGGTTAATGCAGACGTTTCGTCGGAAGGGGTCATTTCTGATTCAGTTTTATTGGCCAGGGGTTCTTCGGAAGGTGTTTGATCCTCAGAAGAAGCCGGTTCCGCAGCAGCGCTATCGGTTGAAGGAGCAGGAGGCGTTGGTTCTGGTTCCAATTTAGGCGGTTCTTCGGGTTCGTCCGGCGTTTCCTGCTTTTTTTCTTTTTTGGGTTTACCTGCAAAATAGGAAACGAAAATACTAATTTCATATAAAAGAATTAAGGGTACAGCCAGTAAAAGCTGGGTCATGAGATCGGGTGGTGTCAGAATAGCCGCCAGGATTAAGATAATGACAATACCGTAACGCCGTTTTTCCCGCATGAATTTGGGGGTGAGTAAGCCGATTTTGGTGAGGAAAAATGCCACCAGGGGCATTTCAAAAATCATCCCGGCGACAAACAGCAGCGTTAGCACGAAGCTGAGATATTCTTGAATGGTTAAACTGGCAGAAAGCAGTTCGGATTCAAAAGTGAGTAAAAATTTCAAGGCAATCGGGATCATGACGAAATAGGCGAATAAAGCGCCGATCATAAAACTCAAGGTGGAAACAAAAATAATTGCCAGCACCCAGGAACGTTCTCTTTCATATAATCCGGGTGCGATAAAGAGCCAGAGTTGATAGAAAATAATGGGTAATGCTAGTACAATACCGCCAAAAAGACCAATCTCAAGATAAATCATAAAGCCACCGGTGGGCTGCAAAAAAATCAGTGTCGTAGATTCCGCAACATTTTTATAGGGGCGAACCAGCAGATGCAGAACGTACTCACCAAAAAAATAGACAATAATCGCACCGACAAAAATGGCCGCAATACTCTTAATCAAACGCCACCTGAGTTCCTCAAGATGGTCTAAGAATGGCATTTCTTTTTCATTAACCGGCTTTTTTTTCGTTTGATCTGTTTGTGTTTTTTCTTCATTCATAAAATAATAACCTACCTTATAACTTTAAACCCGAAAAACCAAGAAAAGCAATAGCCATTAAACCCGCCATAATAAATGCAATCGGAATCCCCCGCAGGGCTTTGGGGATAGGGGAGAGGTCCAATTGTTCGCGTATACCTGCCATTAAAATCAGCGCGAGGGTAAATCCAATCCCGGCAGTAAGCCCATGAAAAACACTTTGAATAAAATTGTAATTACTATCAATATTTAAAAGCGCGACGCCTAAAATAGCACAATTCGTGGTAATCAACGGTAAGTAAATCCCCAGCGATTGATAGAGCGTGGGACTGGTTTTTTGAATGACCATTTCGACAAATTGCACTAATGAGGCGATTACCAGAATAAAAGCAATCGTTTTTAAGTAAAGCAAATCCGGTGGTTCTTCGAGAGAAAATATAATGTAAAAAAGATTTTTGGTTGAAGGCTGTAGCATAAAGGCATTAATCAGCCAGGTCGCCATTGACGCCAGCGTCATTACAAAAATGACGGCTAATCCCATCCCAATCGCCGAATCTAATGATTTGGAGACACCAATGTACGGACAAATGCCCAGAAAACGGGAGAATACGAAGTTAGTGATAAAAATCGATGCCACCGCGATAATCATTAAAGAATCTGTTTCCATTACTCCACCTATTCATCTAGACGATTATTGTATTTTTAGAATCGAGTTCATTCTTTTTTTAATTTTGTATCCAACCAATTGAATAAACCTAATAACAATCCTAGCGTTAAAAATGCCCCTGGTGGCAGGATAAAAATTAAAACCGGTTCGAATTTGGGACCCATAATCGGATACCCCATTAATTTACCGTCACCTAATAATTCACGCACAAAACCGAGAATAATCAGGGCAAACGTGAAGCCGAGTCCCATCCCTAACCCATCAATAAAAGATCTGAAAAGATTATTTTTGCCAGCGAACGCTTCAGCCCGCCCTAAAATAATACAGTTAACGACAATCAAGGGAACAAAGATTCCCAGTGATTTATGTAATGTGGGGCGAAAAGCGGCCATTGATAAATCAACAACAGTTACGAAGGTGGCGATAACAACGATATAAATGGGAATTCGAATTTTGGCGGGAACACCCTTCCGGATTAAGGACACGATGACGTTCGAACAGACCAGGACAAAAGTCGCCGCGAGCCCCATTCCAATAGCATTCTCGATGGAATTCGAAACGGCCAATGTTGGACAAAGCCCCAGTGCCAGACGAAAAACCGGATTTTGTTCATAAAAGCCTTTTATAAACTCTTTAAATGGAGACATTTATAAATCCTTCTTTATATGGTTTATTATTCCCGATTACACCCCATTTGCAAATGTTAATGATTGTCTTTTCCCAGCTTTAATTGGGTGACAACCGATTCAACCGCTTGCTGCACGGAACTGGTGACAGCCACCGAGGAAATTGTGGCACCGGTAATGGCATCAATCGTACCGGTCGGTTTATCTTTTTTCAAATATAATTGATTGTAACTTTTATTGATAAATTGTTGCTGAAACCAGGGGCTTGTTTCACCATATCTTTTTTCAACGATTTTCGTCCCCAATCCCGGAGTCTCGGTTTGAGAGAGAATCTTAATGCCGCAAACCACGCCGCTCGTATCAATACCAACCAATGTTTCAATTTCACTGGAATAACCTTTACCAAAAGCACTCAGAGCGTAACCGACGACTTCTTGTTGGGTGGTGTCTTCATAGCCGACATAATAACCGTCGGGGTGCAGAACAATGGCATTTTTATCAGCCATTGGCAAGGCCTCGGTTAATGCCTGTTCTTTTTCCAACCGTGCCTGTTCCAGAATTCGGGGTTTGGTTTCTTTATTGACAAAGGCCAGTACAGCACTCGCCACGACGGTTACCAATAATAATATTCCACCTAATTTTAAGATATCTTTCATGTCCTTTTCACCTCCCCAAATATTCTGGGTCGAGTATAGCGATTCAGTAATGGTACGGTTAAATTCATTAATAAAATTGAATAAGAGACGCCCTCTGGATAACCCCCAATCAGGCGAATAATAACGGTAATGACCCCGCAGCCCAATCCAAAAATAATTTGTCCCCGGGAAGTAATCGGGGAAGTTACCATATCGGTTGCCATGTAAAAGGCACCCAGCATCAATCCTCCGGTGAGCAGGTGAAATAACCAGTCTCCCGTAAAAAGGCCATCAATTCCCCCAAAAATCCAGGTTAATAAAGCCACGCTCCCCAGATAAGTAAACGGAATTTTCCAGCCAATATGTTTTTTATATAACAGATAAACCGCTCCGATAATAAGCGCCAACACCGATGTTTCTCCAATACACCCGCCAATATTTCCCATAAAAAAATGAGTGTAGTTGTCGGACAGTTGTTGAATGGCTTCGCGGGCCTGATTGACCTGTTCAATGGGATAGGCGGTTAATTTGGAGAGAGCCATTTGTGCCTGTGAAATGGCATTGGAATCAGCCGCAGTTTGGATAATATTTTCATACGATTCACGCAAGCCCTGATTTTTTAAAATCGCCTGGGCCTGTTTCATGACATTTAATGGCGTCGCTCCGGTAATGACTGAAATTCCTGAAAGCGACTGGTTGCCCAATGGCTGAGTGCTAAAAATAGTCATGTGCGTGGGCCATGACGCCAATAGAAAGGCTCTTCCTAATAGTGCCGGGTTCATCGGATTGTAGCCTAAACCACCAAAACAGTGCTTTCCAATCGCAATGGCGAATACCGATCCGACAATTGGTAGCCACCAGGGAATTTCCGGTGGCAGGTTAAAGGCTAATAAAATACCCGTGACGATGGCGCTTCCATCAGCCACTGTAATCGATTTTTTTAATAACATTTGAATTACGGCTTCAGTTACCACACAAGCGAGGACCGTAATTAATATAATCCAACCGGCACGAATTCCGAAAAAATAAATCCCGGCTATTGTTGCAGGAACCAGCGCCAGTACCACATCAAACATAATTTTCGGGACCGAATCTTTCGCGGTAATATGAGGCGAAGCAGAGACATAAAATTGATTTTCCATAAAAGCTGTTCCTTTTTACCTTTCGCCGCTGAACAATCGACTGCAATCAATCAGGCGGCGGCTTTCGATCGACGATTCACTTCGAGTTTGCCATATTTCAAATAATGGACTAAATGTCTTTTGGCCGGACAAATGAAGGCGCAGGAACCGCATTCAATACAATCCAGGACTCCGTGCTTTTGAGCCGCATCAAATTGTTCATATTCAACCAGAGTACCCAAGACACTTGGCAGCAATCCCATTGGGCAAATTTCCACGCAGCGTCCACATCGAATGCAGGGGAGTTCGTCTGCAATTTTGCCCAACTTGCCATCAAGTACCAGGATGCCAGACGTTCCTTTAATCACGGGTACATCCAACGTATATTGAGCAATTCCCATCATCGGACCACCATTAATGATTTTCACGGCATCATCTTTTAGTCCGTCACAAAAAGCAATGAGATCAGAAAATGACGTTCCAATCCGGGCAAGAACATTTTTGGGTGTTCTCAGACCCCGTCCGGTAACGGTAACAACACGTTCTATCAGCGGTTTATGCAACACAACCGCATCATAAACCGCTTTTGCTGTTCCGACATTATGCACCAGACATTCGACATCCATTGGTAAACCACCGC
>Ga0180437_10011376_pt1 | contig 10680 bp, 8 predicted proteins | sample SS_ome_4_FD_132410 | JGI IMG/M metagenome (GOLD analysis project Ga0180437, IMG submission 132410) | Hypersaline lake sediment archaeal communities from the Salton Sea, California, USA - SS_3_D_1 metaG | ecosystem: Environmental > Aquatic > Non-marine Saline and Alkaline > Hypersaline > Sediment... | reverse complement strand
CGTAGGAGGGCAAGCTGGGCACCGCCAACGTCTAGTTCGGTAATGAGATGGAAAACCGTTCTTCTCGCCACGTGAGTTGATTCTCCCTGCCCGGGGGGGAGGAAATAGGGTCCACGATCTCAAACCTGCAGGCTCATCTCCTGACCAACGTGCGACACAGTAAAGCTGCGTTTGCCAGACTTGAGAGGTGGAATTTCATCGATGATCTGCCACTGGACCTCCATCGACCCGACAAAATCGATAACTCGCTCTTGAATGCGTTCCAGTAGCCTTATGTCAAAGCTCTGATCGGTCACGATCTTAAAGATCAAGCGAGTCAAGTCAGGTTGAACCACCTGGAATTGCCGTATCCCCGGCTGGCTGTAGAAGAGATGGGTAAAGTACTCCCCGTGGAACAGATCGCCACGGGCATTGACGAACATGTCGCTGGTGCGACCAACGACGCGCTCGATCACCGGGAGCCCGCGCCCGCAGGGGCAAGGTACCTGTGGAGCGGCGATGCCCAGATCGCCCACACGATAGCGAATCAGCGGCATGCCATAGCCATGCAGAGGGGTAAGCACAATCTCGCCCAGTTCTCCTGGCTGTGCCGGTTGGCCACCTCGAAGAATCTCCACATAGATAGAATCCGCGTTGACGTGCATACGGCCTTCCGTGCACTCAACGGCGATGGGACCCGTTTCCCGGCATCCATACCGGTCGTAGACCTTGCATCCCAAGGCATCTTTAATCTGCCGGCGCTGCTCCTCGAAAAGCGTCTCCGCCGAAGAGACCACAGACTCCAGATGAATGCCCTGCACATCGCGGGCCCTCACGTACTGGGCCATCGTGGCCAATGCAGTAGCGTATCCCACAAGCACCCGAGGGCGAAATTGCTGCAACTTTCGAACGTACTCGGCGAGCAAATCATCGGATAGACGGAAGCAGTCCAGCCAGAGTCGATGAAGCGCTAGGTTGGTCCACCGATTGACAATCTGCTCCTGAGCTTTGATCTCCAGCGGGGCTCCCCACAAGCGCGCGTGGGGTGTACCGATGTCCAGACCGGCCCACCGATCTCCTCGTATCGTGATAGCGGAACGAAAGTCAAGAGAGGCTCGGTCGTTATAGAAGGAAAGCATATGACCCGTCGACCCCCCGGTGGCATTTGGCTTCAGTTCGGAGCGCGGAAAGTCGCGGGCGACCATCTCGTCCCGATGTTCGAGAATGTCCTCCTTCGTGAGAAGCGGCAACTGCCCAAAGAACTCTGATTCGGCCAGGGCTTCCGGCGCATGTCCCAGGACGTCAATGCGGCGACGGTAGAAGGGAACCTGCCGGTACGCGTGAACCAGCAAATCGCGCAGCCGTTCCCGGGAGCGTGCCCGAATCTGGGACTGCGGCAGCCATTGGGTACGCTCCAACTCGCGCAGCTTGGATAACACGCGACGGCCTGTGATCCGCTCGTAGAGGGGATAGACCAGGTGCCTGGTCCAAAAAACGCTCATAGTGTCTCTTTCCAAAAATCACGGTAACCGGTTGCTCGTCTATCCATCACACGAGCCTGAAGAGCAGAACCGCCAGATGTACCATTGAGAGCGACCTTCGCCCACTTCCTCCGGCATACAAAGCTCCAGTTGGAGGTGCTTAAGCCAACGGTCGGGGTCATCGTATCGCGTGATGATGGACTTGACAAAGGGATCCCCGTAAAAATAATCGGCCACCCAGTCTACCCCCTTCCCCTGGAGAAAACTCACCACCGTTCGATCCTGGATGTGCTGGAAATAGGCTGGACTGTTCACCAACCCGTCGAGGTTGATCACGGCGCGCTCTGAAAAATACCCCACCGTCCCCGCGTTCCATACTCCGATCCGGGCATCCGCCGCCGTATTGCGGGACAGCCACTGCGCCACATCGTACTCATATGGGTAAGTCTGGCCACTGAAGCTAGGAGTAACCTGCAGGCGGATCAGCCACCCGGCAAAGGCTGCCAGGGAGAGAAGACACACCAGGATGCTCGTACTCAGCCGGAGAAATGGTAGCTGGAGTGTCTGTACCCGCTCCCATAGGCTCTCTAGAAACAGCGCGATCAACATGCAGGACAAGATCATCTGGGGGATGAAATACCAATATCGCTGATGCCCGAACAGGTAGACGTTATAGTATACGCACGTAACGGCGGCAAAACCAATCAGGGGCGTGAATGGCCACAGCCTTGGCAATCTCTGGCCCAAGGGCCTGCGCACGAACCACACGATGATACCGAGAATCGCGAGCACAAGCAACACAGGTCCCATTCCGGAAGCCAGACCCAGCCTGTGGAAGAGGAGCCGTACACCCTTCACCGCGATTTCCACGCCCTCGTAGATTGGATCTGTGGATTTCCAGTCCTGCAGAAGCCGGGATACCAGCGGAACAGTCCCCTGTTCGGCCAGTGCGCTTCGCTGCTGGGCCGATAGAAAGGCCTTGACCCGCCCACTGATGGGAACTGGGTGGCCATATACGGACAAATTCCAGGCCAGATAGGGGAGCGCGAGCAGCCCGGAGAAAAGGACGGTGGGCGATAATCCAATCAGCGAACGGATCCCCCGCTGGTGGATTTGGAGCACGGTCAAGTCCACAAGCACGATGAGTGCAAAGAATCCTGCCTCCGTGCGAGCCAGGAAAGTCAGGCCGAGCAGCAAGCCGAGAATCGCCTTCTGGGGGAAGGATGCCGGTTGGGAAGCAACGCGAAACTTTTCAGCGTAATACCAGGTTGTATAGATCAACAGGACAGCGTACAGCCCCCCCTCCAAGCCACTGATAATACAGGCGAAAATGCTGGGGAACGTGATCCACACTATGGAGGCTGTGAAAGCTGCCAGGCTGTCCATCCACACACTGCGCAGCAGACGAAGCATCAGCAGAGCAGACGAACCCAAAAGGACGACCTGCAGATAGAGCGTCACGCGGACAGGAAGAAGGAGAGGGGCTCGAAACAAGTAGAATATGGGGATCAGAAGGAACTGCCAGAGGGGCTGAAATCCATTCGTGGGACTGATCGTATCGAACGTAAACCCACGGCCCCGAACGACGTTATGGGCGATCTTGAAGTAATAGAAAGAATCGTCCGAGATAATCCCTTGGAGTAAGATGGGGACAGGCAGGCTGGCGATGAAAACACCCAGTATGAGCGAGGTGGCGATCAAGATGACCGGAATAGCCTTGGCGTCTTTGTTGATCACAGCGTTTTCCTATCCTCTCGGCAAGCGCCTGACCGAACGGGTGTGCGATCTATCACGACCGCGCCGCAAGAGCAATCGCCACAGTCGCTTGAGGTGACGAGGGCGGACGCGCACGATGCCTGACGGAGATTGCCACAATTTCTGGATCCTGTCCCGCAGCAGGATGCTATCAACGGCTCGGACTTGCGTCGATCCGGTATCAGGCAGCGAGGCCGAGAGCGTATTCAGACGCTTTAACAGACGGCCGGCGTCTGCCTGCTCCATCAGCACCGGTTGATAATGCTCGTTGATGTACACCGGGTAAGCCACATAGGACGGAGGCCGCTCGGATGACAAGACAATCCGCAATATGACGCTCTCTGCCATACGATTGTCCTCCAGGTTCACGGCGCATCCACCCACCCTGACCATCGCAGAACGGGCCAGTGCCTTCTGCTTCAGGTCAGCATCGTGATGGTCAAACACGAAATTCCCCAGGCTGTAGGCGATCAGCCCACCGGCATACCGCTCGATGCCCTGGAGCACGTGCGCGTGATGCCCAATCACCACATCTGCCCCTGCGTCGATCATCTGGTGCGCGGCGGCGATGATACCTGAAGAGGGATAATCGCTATACTCGAGACCCTGATGAAATGCCACGACAACCCAATCGGCCTTCCGACGCGCATCACGAATTGTCTGTCCCGCGACATCCATCTCCAAGGGCGCAGTGCCGGGCGATGTAGCTGTCGCAGCTTGGGCATTGCAAAATGCCTGAAAGGCGACGCGATTTCCACAAACCCTCAGGATGGCCGGCTCCAACGCTTCTCCTATGTTTAAGCCAGCTCCAACCGTCCTGATACCTATACCTCTCAAGGCTGCCAGTGTTTCCCGAAACGCTGGCTCTCCATAGTCGAACACGTGGTTGTTCGCCAAGCTGATGACGTCGAACCCAGCCTCTTTCAGACCCTGGGCTGCTTCCGGCACCCCCCGAAAAAGTGGGTCCCTTGGAGGAACCCGCTTTGGCGTTCCACATCGCGCAAGTGGCGACTCCAGGTTGCCGAATCGAATATCACCTGCGCTCATAAGACCCGCGACGTGAAGAAACGGAAACCCCACATCGTTTTCGGTGATCCGCTCCCCCACACGCCGGGCCAGCATTACGTCGCCGACGGCGAACAGGGATACATCCCCACCGCTACTCGAGTCCATCGTTCTGCACCTCATTCGTAGAGTGAGCAGACGTGACGGGCTGTCCCGGTGTCATCTGAGCCCGTTCACCCAGGCCCAACAGGTACGCGTACAGCATCGAATATCGTTCGGCAACCCCATCCATTGGATAGCGAGCCAAGACCGTCTTCCGGGCTGCCAGACCTTGCTCTTGCGCCCGCCTGGGGTGTTGAAGATAGCTCAGTATAGCTGTTGCCAGAGCATCTGCATCGTTCGCTGGTACCAGGAGACCATTTACGCCGTCCTCAATGATCTCTGGTGATCCGCCAACGGTGGTGGACACAACAGGTAACCCACAAGCCATGGCTTCCAGCACCGCGTTGGGAAGCCCCTCCATCCGGGACGGCAAGACAAAGATATCTGCTATCTGATAAAATCGTTGGATGTCCATCTGTTGTCCTAACAAGTGGATATGCTGTGTGGCTCCACAATTGTCAACGTACTCACAGATGTACTCGCGGTAGGGGCGTCCTTCATGCGGTCGAGACGCCGTACTCAGTGGGCCGACTAGAGCGAGTATGCCATCCGGGAATTGCTCACGGACCTTTGGCCACGCGCGCAGTAAGAGATCCACCCCCTTCCGCCAATCCACCGCACCAACGAACAGGAGTATTGGGACAGACGGTGGAAACCCGAGACTCGCACGTAGCTCCTGACGAGCCTCGCCATCGATAGGTCTGAACACATCAGTGTCCACCCCGTTGGGGATGCGGAACAGGCGATCGCATGGTAACCCTGCCTGCGTGTAGCTGGCTGCCAACTCATCGCTGATCGCAATGACTGCGTCACCCATGGCCAATGTGCTCAACAGGATAGTGCCGAATCGCCGCCGTCGTATGGACATAGGATCATCTGTGCCGAACTGGGTCATTTTGACGATGATTCTCTTCCTCATGAGCTTTGCCGTCAGGAGAAGAGGCACAATTCGCCAGTAGGCACTGTGGATGTGAACGACATCGTAGCGCCAATGGTTTCGCAGCAGATGCCAGGTCATGGCCAGAGAAAAGGAAAACGGGCGCAGACGTCCGGCCCTGATCACCGAAAGTCGATGCACGATCACCCCCCCCACCGACTCGTGCGGTGGAGCGCTCGTGTCATGTCGGGCCGTCAGCATCGATACGGAGATACCCTTGCCCTGCAATCTTTGTGCCAGGCGCAGGGCCTGGGCACCCGAGCCACCGTAGAAGGGCGGCATCTTGTAGGAAACCATGCAAGTGCGTATCATTGAGCAATAGACTCCAGCACCGCTTCGTACTGGCTGGCGATGAGGTCCCAGTCGAGGTGCTTTTCGGCCCAGACACGTGCATTTTGAGCCAACCGATAACGCTCAGAGGGCGTGTCCAGCAGAAAACGGACTTTATCAGCGAGCGCCTGTGCGTCTAGTGGGGGAGCGAGCATTCCCGTCACCCCGTCCGCGATCACATCAGGGATGGCAGTGGACCGAACCGAGACAATGGGTTTGCCTGCAGCCATTGCCTCGGCCAAGACAATACCAAAGGTCTCGAAGGTAGAGTGAAAGACGAAAACGTCACACATGGCATAGTAGAATGGCAGCTCCGAGTCCGGTACGTAGCCTGCAAAATGGACAGCCCGCTCCAAATCAAGCCGGTTCACCAGGGATGCCAGTCGGGTTCTTGATTTCCCCTTGCCGCCAATCACCAGAACACATTCAGGATGATCGAGGAGTATGCGCGGCATCGCCCGGATGATGATATCCACACGCTTTTCCGGTGCTAGGCGCTGCATGGCAAACAAGACCGGCGTATCCAGCGCTAGTCCCAGCCGCTGACGGATAAAAGTAGCATCGAGATCGGTGCGGTAGCGTTGCAAGTCAACACCAGCAGCAATGACATGTCCGCCCCGGGGTGCTCTGGAGCCAAAGATGGCCCGGCGGCAATAGTCAGTGATGTACGTGACATCGCTGACCTGATGCGAAATCCAACGGCTGTAGTACTTCCAGAACCAGGGAACGCCAGGGCCGGGCACATCCCGGCCGCTGAACGTCAGCACACAGGGTATATGCAGGTTTCTTTGGGCTACAGCAGCCGCAAGACCTGTGTGTTTCAGGAAATGAGCGTTCAGCACATTGGGGCGAAAATCCGCGACGACGCGACGCGTGGCGGCGACGGCTGACAGTGAAAACGGGGGTATGAAACCACCGGTCAGGCGATGCCCCCGCAGCTTCATCAAACTCAGCCGATCCGAATATCGGATGACGCGAAAATTGATCAATTGATCCAGATCACCGGGGGAGAGACCCTTGTCGACAGTGAGCAGGCACACCTGGTGACGTTGGGCGAGCCGGCGATACACCTCAAGGAGCAGGATCTCAGCCCCGCCAACCATGGGCAGAAACGTGGGAGTCAAGACAAGAATGCGCATGGATCCACCACGCTCTCAAGATCGGTCCAACGGTCGAACCGGCCAATAAACCTGCACAGTCTGGAACTCATAGGTAACGTGAGTAGACTCCTTCAACCTGCCGGACGTATCGCGCCAGAGAAAACCGCCGCTCTGCATCCAGACGGCCTTGCTTTCCCATCCTCGCAGCCAGTGACGGATGGGTCAGCACCTCGCACATCGCGTCGGCCAATGCCTCCCGATTCAGGGGAGGAACCAGAATACCCGTCTCGTGATCGCGAACCACCTCGGCCGGACCGCCGAGGTTCGTGGCAACCACCGGCTTGCCGGTTGCCATGGCCTCGATCAACACCCGCCCAAACGGCTCCCACCACGAGGGAAGCACCAAGAGATCCAGCGCAGCCATGATCGCGGGCACGTCGCGACGAAATCCTGCAAAGATCACTTGACCATCAAGCCCCAATTCGTGCACGAGACTTTTCAGATCCTGCGTCCGAAAGACGACGTTATCGGGAACAGCCACCTGTCCCCGGAGGCTTTGGCGCAAGCCTGTCAGCTCGCGCCGGTCAGCTTTGGCGCTGCGCTGGAACTGCTCTCCGACGATCAACGCTTTGACGTCGGGGACGCGTTCCTTCACAAGCTGCAGCGCCTCGATGAACGTCTGATGCCCCTTCCAGACCGTGATCCGACCCACCACGCCGACCAGTTTCCCACCCGGGGCAATGCCAAATTCCCGGCGCACCCGTTGGCCCGAACCAGCCGGTGTGAACTGGGTGACGTCGACGGGATTATAGATGATCTCCACGGGCAACGCGCCCAGGCCCCGGGCCACGGCATCCGAGTTGGCGATCACGGTATCGACCTGCCGGGCAAACCAGCGTTCCAGCCGGGGCAACTGTTCCCAGTTGATTCGATCGCGCACCTGCCATATCGTTCTGGCCCCAAGCAGCCACCCCAGAACGACGGTCACTCTCAAGCTGCGGCTAGAGTTGCCATGCACGATGCGCACCTTGCGGGTTCGCCGCCTGACGTCCCACACGCCGCGAGCAAACCGCCCCGGGGATGAGTGGATGGAAATAGGCAGGTCGACGTGCTGTATACCCAGCCTGTCCAATTCTCGAAGCAGCGGCCCTGGCCCGGGGCAGGCCACCAACGCCCAATATCGATCCCGGTCGAGGGCTGTCAAGAGATTGAGCAAGCTCACCTCGCCGCCACCGAGAATCGCGGCGTGGTTGACGTACACGATTTGTGTCATCACAAGATGCCCATCAGGATATCCGCCACCTCGATGTTCGTCCTGGGAAACGCATCTCCAGGCAGGGGAGCACCAAAGGCAGCAAAGACACCCTTCTGACTCGGCAATTCCGGGTGATAGCCGTGCATGCCCTTGGGCACCTTGTTCGAAAGTGAGCTGGGGTGAAAAACGAGGCCCTCGTTGAGGACCAGGATGAAATCCCCAAAGGCCCGGCTCCTGATACCGTACTGTTCCCGTTGATCCGAGCTGACTAGCGCGCCCACGGCCAGGCCATCCAGGTAGTCGCCGACAGCCCAATACAAGCCGGCATCGTGTATCCACACCCGTAGGAGAGTGGAATCGATGAAATAGGTGTACTTGTCCCTGTCGCTGGGTCCAACCTGATCCTCGATAGTGAGACGATAGCCGCGCTCCACGTTTGCCATGCCGTGATCCGAAACGACGATCACACGGCCATTCGAGTAGCGGTGCAGGAAACCCTCGCACAGATCCCGTAGCCAAGTGTCAAGTTGCAGCACTTTGCGCTCATACTTAGGCGCTTCTGTACCGTACAGGTGTCCGTAGGAATCCAGATCCGGCAACGCCACAAAGACCTGGTGGTGCGCGTCAATCTGCTGCCGTGCCGCCACGCACCCGGCCTCATCCCGTTGCCGCGAGACGCCAGCGTACGGAAGAACCGACACGAGCCCGGGACTGTGAAAGATGGTCGGGAATGGGAAATCAGGTGCGTACACGTCCATGCTTGCACGGGCAAAGCGATCCAGGTACCGCAACGGGATCTTGAAGGTGGGTCCAAACGCCTCACGCAACAGACGTCTTATGACCCTCTCCATAGACGGAATAGCGCACAATCGGTCCAGCAGGGGCAGCAGCCAGGCGACCCGGGCAAACTCGGACTGGGCAGGGGCGTAACCCCACTCGCAAAAGAACCCCAAATCGTCTGGGCGCTGGCCGCTGAACAACTCGGGCAACAGGTTGCTGCTGTACCCAAATCCCGGTGTCAACTCACAGAGAACCCGTGCGCCGGCCACAAAGTCCATCCTGGGCACGCAGGAGAAAGGCAGGCTATCGATAAAGACGAGCAGTGCGCCGTCCATCATCACTCGTATGCCGTCAAACTCCAAATTCGCCGGTAGAACACCGGCGTACGTTTGCGGACAAACTCCCACCAGAAGTAACCACAATCCCGGCGAAGGGCCAGCCACCGATGGATGAACGGCTCGTCTGGCTCCCAGGGCGATAGCGGGCGCGAGGCCAGCATGTCCAGCAACGATCGAGCACTTTCCATAGAAGCGAGAGCGCGTGAATCGTTCCCGTTCAGATGCGCAATCATAGATCGATGCATGTGGAGGAGACAGGCAGTCAACAGTCCCTTGTGGGCCAGACCCGGCCACTGGAGGGCCTGCCGGAGCGACCTTCGGCCCCAGAGCACGCGCAGAGCGCGCCTGACTTCCGCCCGCTTTGGCAGCACCTCGTCAAAGATCAGCGGAGATTGGACTGTCAGAGCACGGCTCGTGTCATCCACACTGCGACCCTGCCGGGCCAGGACGTACCGTAATGCCAGCTCCAGGTAGCCCACAACACGGGTGTATAATTCGATCAGCGACCCCTTCCAGCTCAGCGTGTTCCGGCTGGCGAGGCAGGTCCTTAAGAACTGTGGAAAATCGGCCCCAAAGGCCGTCCCGAGCTGTAGAGAAGTATAGTCTGCTGCCACGTGTTCGACTCGCTGCACGTACGAAGGCAGCAACACGCCCTCGTAGGGCAGCAGGACCGTCGTGAGGTCCAGGGCATTGCGCGCCAGGACGTAGGTCGCCACGTTCATCGTCTCTGGCGTCAGACAAGACTCAAAGAACTCTTGGGGCAGATACAGCAACAGAGCCCAGAGGCGCTTGTACAGAATCTCGTTGGCATTCTTCCTGTCCAGGTTTTGCGCCGTGACATCTGGCATCAGATGGCGCCGATCCTGGCCGAAAATGACTTTCCCGGTCGCCTTTTGCTCGAAAACGGCAATCGTGCGCTTGAGCCGGGGGAGCCGGGGAATCTCGTACCACGTCAGGTCGACGTGAAACAGAGGGCTTGCAGGATTGAGGCGATGCCCCAGTTGATCGATGTCCAGGCCCAACGAGTACTGGCCCGCCTTGTCAACATTTTGCCGGGTCAGGAGCAAGAACTCGTAATCGCTGAATAGGCGGAAATCCTCGTCGGTATCCAGGTAGCTGAGTTCTCCCCTCGCTGCGCTGCCAACGACGAGGATGGATTCGACGAAAGGGGCGCTTTCGAGGATCCTGTCCACGATTCGAGCAAAGTGGTCGCAGACACGCGAAGCATACCCAAAGGCAGAGCAAAACTTGAGGTTGTAGGATGCCATCACACCTCTGCCCCAGCCCGCCCTCGAAGATGCTTGCCCAACAGGAAAAAGTGGTATCTGGGACTCTCGAACAGGCGATACGAATCCAGTACGTCGAACCCGGCGTCTTCCAGGACGCCGGTCACGAGTCGCAGGGGATACCCGGCCTTGCCAAGTTCCCAGTAGTGTTGGCCGTCGAATACGTGCTCTCGTGGACGCAGCGTGGGCACGTGTACCAGTTTCTTGATCTCGCCCAACAGCGGAATCTGTACGTCGAATCGGTAGGCGCGGGTGCGATCGGGCACAGAGAT
>Ga0180437_10011374_pt1 | contig 10683 bp, 9 predicted proteins | sample SS_ome_4_FD_132410 | JGI IMG/M metagenome (GOLD analysis project Ga0180437, IMG submission 132410) | Hypersaline lake sediment archaeal communities from the Salton Sea, California, USA - SS_3_D_1 metaG | ecosystem: Environmental > Aquatic > Non-marine Saline and Alkaline > Hypersaline > Sediment... | reverse complement strand
TTTGAAAAAATATATATATTTATTAATTGTGATTGTCTAAGGTGGATTTGGTCAAATGAATGATACGGTAGTTATTCTTGTTAATGGTGAAGTGCTGGCGGGCGGCTATGAATCTTCAATCAATGATCAAAAAAGCAAAGCTGATGTTCTAGCTGGGGTATTAAAGCCTCTTCTTGCGAGTAATTTAAATATAGCAATCATGCATGGCAATAAACCTCAAGTGGGTTACGTTTTATTCAGGTCTGAACTGGCCAGCCATGTTCTTCATCCGATTCCTTTAGATGTGTGTGGGGCAGATACACAAGGCGCGACAGGCTATATGCTGAGTCAATCTATCTTAAACGAACTTCAAAGAAGTATGATTCAACGCCATGTTATGTCTGTAATTACACAAACTCTGGTTAATTCTGATAGTAAATATTATGTTGAATTTAATAGACAAATCGGGCCCTGGTTGGACCAAGAACGCGCCAAGCAACGCAGTCAAGTTTTTGGTTGGCATATCATCGAAGAAACCGGATATGGTTTTCGCCGTGTTGTTTCTTCGCCACCTCCCATTGAAATTGTAGAGATTGAGGGGATCAAACAACTAGTTGAATCTGGTATGATCGTCATTACTGCAGGCGGTGGGGGAATTCCCGTTCACATAAATAAACAAGGAATTATTGAAGGAGTGGAGGCGGTAGTAGACACAGACCACGTTGCTTGTTTACTCGCCAGAGAACTGAATGCCAAGATCTTATTAATGATCGTTGAGGATGATGTTAAATTCATTTCCTCAGGATTAGGGACAGAAGTACTGCGTGAGTTAACCCAGGATGAATTAGATGTAACCATCACAAAAAGCACTTTTTATTCCGATATGGTTCGCAGGAAATTTCACTCAACGAAAGAATTCCTCAACAGCGGAGGTGAACAAGTTGTAATAACAACACTCGACAATCTGTCCTCAACCCTAGAAAAAAAGAGCGGCTTTTGGATTAGTGGTAATAATTCAAATTCTGATTTATACAAGCTTATCTAATATTAAAGTCCAGGTAATTTATATGAATAAACAACAGGTTCCAAATCAAGGACTCAATCAATTAAAAGAGTTGCAAAATGAAGTCTCGGAGCTAAAGAAGAAACTCGATGATGCAAATGTCCTAAACCATGCAATGTGGACATTACTTGTTGAGATCTCCAGAAGAATGCAGGTCTCCTCAGCAGCGATTAAGGCTGCAGTATCCAGCCTGCTCGGTTATGATATTTTTTGGGACGGATCTACCCAACATGAACTTTTGGAAATCGTTGACGATAGCGCTGATCAAGTATCAGACCAGATTACGTTGATTTCACTGGCTTTCAGGTCCGAATCGCGGAGCTTGGAGATCAAGCCAGAGCCGAATGAAATACAGGAGATCCTCACTTTGGTACTGGATGCGGTTGCAGATAATTATTCTGATCTCGAATTTGAAATTGAAATATTTCCAGATGGAAGCCCGATACTTGTCGATTACGAATATTTATCTGTGAGCTTGAAGCTGTTATTTGAAGTTCTTGCAGAATCTCCAAAGCCTCAGAAAATGTACCGGGTTATAACCCGGGAAGAGGAAAATTTTTGGTTTATTGATATTCTTGGAGTGAAAAACGAGATTACCGAGTATTTATCCACTGTTACTTTATGTAATGCAGATGAATTAACACAAGACGCACACATTTCACCGACCAATAAATTAAAACTACTTGTTATGTGCCGGATATTTGGTTTGCAGGATATTCATTTTAAAGCGATCGGAGGTTTGGAAAATGAGGCTGGCATTCGTATTCTTATTCCCATTGTTAAAAAAATTGATATTTAAAAATACCTGAATAAGTGGGAGTCTATAAAGGTAAATCTAATCCCTTATGGCAATAAGTATTATAAATATCCTCCTTATTGGAGATGAGCCAAACATACTTCGAATATTACGGCGTAATTTAATCAGCCGGGGTTATGAAGTATTGATTGCTTTAGATGATCAGGAAGCAGATTATGTTATCTCTAAAACTGATATCAGCCTTTTCGTCTTGAACCTTGATTTCGAAACCATTCAGGTTGACGGATTGGAGATCGTTCAAATGATACGCAACAACAGCCAGGCGCCGATTATCGTACTGTCAGCGGTTGGTTCAGAAAACCTGAAAATTCAAGCTTTTGACATGGGCGCTGATGATTATCTTGTAATGCCATTCGGGATGGAGGAATTTTTGGCAAGGGTTCGATCGGGGTTGCGGCGCTGGTCCACTCAAACAAATGGGAAAACCAGCCAGAGCAAAGTGATCATATCCGGAAATCTTCTGATTGACGTGGAAGCCCGCGAGATAAAAATCAGGGGCGAGCCCGTGCACCTTACACCAACAGAATTTGACTTACTGTACTATCTGGCAAAAAATTCCGGCAAGGTGATTACTCACCGTGAACTGTTGAAAGAAATATGGGGGAATGAATACGGTGACGAGCGTGAATATTTACGGGTCTTCATATCCCAGGTTCGGAAAAAAATTGAGAATGACCAAATCCGCCCTAAATACATCCTTACAGTCCCAGGGGTGGGTTACCGCTTTACAATCGATCAGTAATCGTTTGCGCATTTGCTCCTTTGTCCAAATGGTATATTATTAATATTCCACTACGAAAATCATCCCGGATGGTGAATAATTTAAATTCTGGTAATATTTCTCGGCTGAGTTTTCTCGATGGGGTAATTAATAAAATCTTATTACTTCCTAATGCCTAATTGATCCTCTTTACGATATCTAATACATATATAAGGAGAAGTTTTAATGAGAATTCTGTTTATTAATCCCAATACATCTGAAGAATTTACAAAGAAGATACAGAGAATAATTGACCAGTACTCGCTGCCAACAACGACGGCTCTAGCGGCAAACCCCTCGTATGGACCAAGGTCAATAGAGGGTGTCTATGATGAACTCCTGAGCTCATCAGGCACACTGGAACTAGCAATAAGCGAGATCGAAAATTTTGACGCCTTTGTAATTGCTTGCTACAGCGACCACCCCACGATCTATGCAATACGTGAAATTACTGACAAACCTGTAATCGGGATTGCTGAGGCTTCGATGTATTACGCCTGCATGTTGGGATACAAATTCAGCATTGTGACAACGAATGAGGAATGGGAACCATTACTTTGGGATGCAGTGAAACATTATGGTTTAGCAGAGCGCTGCGCATCCGTCCGTTCAACAAGGATGCCGGTCTTAGCGCTTGAACAGGCAAGCCTGGAGGAAACAAAGAAGTTAATTCTACGGTCTTCTGGACAGGCAATTGAAGAAGATGAGGCGGAAGTAATCTGCCTGGGATGTGCCGGCATGGCTGGGTTAGATAAAGAATTACAGCAGGAGCTGGGGGTGCCGGTTCTGGACGGTGTTGTCTGCGCTCTAAAGCTCCTGGAAGGTATGCTGGATTATGGAGTAAAAACCAGCAAACGTAGAGCATACGCACAACCCGGTTATAAACCTCAAGTCGGATTACCAGAGATATTTCAAAATGTCTATCGGACAAGAAATACCAATCAGAATTCTTAGCCGGTAATATTGGGGGTTAAAGGCAGAATTTACAAATCTTAACAATTTCCTTACACCATCCTTATGCGCTCCTTATCGAGTTTGTGCTAAATTTAACAAACTCTGATAAGTCAAATTCAACCAATCTAGTTGTTTGATTCCAGGTTTCTGACCGGAGATACAATTGAATTCGTTTCATTCAAGAGTTCATAAATTTAGCCAATTTGAGATTGGTGTTTATTATATTTAAAGGAGGTGAAGAAGCAAAAAAGATTTGAGTTTACAAAATGTTGTTTTCCAAACCTATCCTTTCTAAATTTTACCTAAGAGGAGAGAAAATGAAGCACAAAAAATTTTGGTCATATCTTTTAATTCTGGTGGTTACTTTTTCACTGGTACTTTCGGCTTGTGTGTCCGAACAACCAGCTGAACCGGAAGAGCCTGCTGCCCCTGAAGCGGAAGAGCCGGCTGAAGAAGCAGCGGAAGAACCAGCAGAGGTTGTCGATGTGGTAAAAGTTGGCGCATTATATCCATTGACTGGACCTGATGCTGGCTGGGCTGGCGACCCATATGTGAAATCTCACGAAATGGCAATACAAGAAATCAATGAAGCTGGGGGAATTTCTTGCCATGGTGGCGCAAAACTGGAACTGGTAACCGGCGATACCCAAAGTAGCGCTGAAAAAGGCAACTCGGAAATGGAGCGCCTAATTACTGAGGAAGGTGTTGTAGCAGTTATGGGTTCAGCTCTCTCCGGAACCACAGTTCCAGCTTCTGAAATTTCTGAAAAATATGAGGTTCCTTACATCGTGCCCAATTCACTCGACGGTACGATCACGGATCGCGGCTTGAATTATGTATTCCAAACCGTGTCATTAATGCAAAATTGGGGTATTGATGATGCAAATTGGGTCTCTGAAAATGGGGCAAAAACTGCAGTTATAACCGTTCCGAACATTACCTTTGGTGAAGAAGTTGAGGAAATTTGGAGCGAAGCAATACCCAACGCAGGCATGGAGTTATTGGATAGTTTCACATATGATGTCAACACAAATGACTTTACTGACACTATTCTACGTGTGAAACAACTTGATCCAGATGTCTGGTTCGCCTTAGGAAATGCGGCAACACCTGCATTAATTAAGCAGACTAAAGAACAAGGTTACTGGCCAAAATTTGGAATCATCACACTTGGTTCTGGTTTTGCCACCTCGTTCTTCCTCAATGAAACGGGCTCTGAAAACGTTGAAGGGATCCTCTTCACGATGGATTTTGCTCCTGTAAGTCAGCTTCCGGTCAGCGAAGACTTCAAGGCTGAGTTTAAGGAATTTACCGGACAAGATTTGGGCGGCACCTATAACACCACATACGCTTCAACGTGGTTATTAGCTGATGCTCTGGAAGTTGCATGCTCAACAGATCCTAAAGAGCTTGCGGAAGTTTTGCGAACAGAAACATTCACCGATGGCGAGTGGGGTTTTATGTGGCCGGAAGCATCATTTGATGAGAAAGGCCGCCTGGAGCAAGCGCCAACCGTCATAGGCCAATGGCAGGATGGCCAAATGGTTGCGATCTGGCCCGATGACCTGGCAGCAGCTGAAGCCCTCTGGCCGGTTCCTGGTTGGGATGAGCGCGAAGGCATTGAATTTGTCGAAATCGAAGCTCCAGCAGACCCAGCGTTGGACTCTGATTACTCCCGAGCTCTCCTGGCAGATGCTGAAACTCCAGTTGACACTTCGGTCTTCGCAAAAGATGGACCATACGTCATTGCAGTTTCACAGCAAGATACCAGCAATGGTTGGGGGAACACATACAATATTTCCATAGCGGCGCACGGCCAGGAGTTATTGGAAGAAGGTGTCCTTGCTCAACCATTAATTACCGCGATCACCAATGATGCTAACCAGCAAATTACTGACATCGAGAATTTCATCGAGCAGAGTCCTGATGCAATTGTTGTTGAGCCGCTCGGCAGAGCAGCTTCAGTAGCAGTGATCGAACGAGCTGTGAACGAAGGTATTCCAGTTGTTCTCTGTGCAAACGGAATCGAGAGCGACAACTTCACATCGCGCGTCGATATCGACTTCTACGAAGTCGCCTACCGCTCCGGCGATGGCCTTGCCCAACTGTTGGGTGGTGAAGGTAAAGTCGTATTCTTTAACGGTATCGCAGGTGTCGATTCAACAGAAACCTGGCGCCAAGCAGCACTGGATGCTTTAGCTAACTACCCGGATATCGAGATCATTGCCGAAGAATATGCCCAGTGGAACATCGCTACCGCAAAGCAGAAGATGGAAGCTTTGATGGCTGCTAATCCTGAAATTGACGGCGTTTGGGCTGGTGGTGGCGAGATGGCGCTTGGCGCTGCGTTGGCGTTTGAGGATGCCGGGATGGACCCGCCGAAATACGCAATGGTGAACGTACCTAACGGTTTCCTGCGCCTGGCGCAGGAGAATGGTTATCAGTTTGTCGGCGCCCCGGATCCTCCCTCGATGTCAAAATGGTGTCTGCAGACTGCTGTCGATATCCTACAGGGTAAAGAAGGTATCACCAAGTTCATTAGCCTGAGAACATTGATGGACGGCGCAGACCCATACACTGAGGAAGATGGTTTGGTCTGGTATGTACCAGAACTAAACGACGATTTCATTCCACCAATGACAGTAGACCTGCAATACTACATTGATGGAGGTTTTGAGCGGAAATAAAACTTAAAAAATAACATGCTGAAAGTGTGCCTGCCGAAAGAATGAAGCCGGCAGGCACACGCTTAATTTTACGGAACAACATTAATTTTGAATTATTAATTTATTTATCTTAAGAAATTTATAGGTATGGCTAATAATAATCAATCCGGTGAGACCATCCTTTCACTGCACAATATAGATAAAACATTTGGCGGCACGCATGCTCTCGCAGATGTTTCATTTGATTTAATTGCAGGTGAGATTCATGCGCTCGTTGGCGAAAATGGGGCTGGTAAGTCAACCTTAATAAAAATTATCACGGGTGCATATTTTCCTGACAAGGGAACAATCGAAATTAGAAGTACCCGGTACAGAAGTCTAAGGCCTCAACAAGCGCGCGACCTGGGTGTGAGTGTGGTTTACCAGGAATTTAATATTCTGCCTGAATTATCGGTAGCTGAGAATATATTTATGGGCAACCAGCCCAGAAATCGTTTGAATCTGATTGATATTAAATCGCGGAGTCAAAAAGCGTTTGAACTTCTGGACCGTTTAGGCGCAAAATCTAGCATTAATCCTAATGAGTTGGTTAAGAATTTAACAGTAGGTGAACAGCAGATTGTTGAAATTAGCAAAGCCCTGGCGACCGAATCCCATATCATCATAATGGATGAACCTTCAGCAGTGTTGCCGAGCAGGGAGCTGGAAAGGTTGTTTTCTGTAATCAGAGTTTTACGCTCCGAAGGGCATGGTGTCATATATATTTCACACCGGCTCAATGAGGTTTTTGAGTTAGCAGACCGTGTGACTGTATTAAAGGACGGTCAGCTGATGGCTACAAAGAGAGTGGCTGAGACGAACCATGACGAGTTAGTTCGATTAATGGTTGGCCGTGAATTAGTTGATATGTATCCACCTGCAGATAATATTCCTGAAGATATACTGCTGAATGTGAAGGACCTCAATGTCGAAGGAGCAATCTTCAATATTAATCTCCAGGTTAAGAAAGGTGAAGTCCTTGGTTTAGCCGGTTTAGGTGGGAGTGGTCGAACTACAGTTTGTAAAGCATTAGTTGGTCTGGTCGAAATAAAAAGTGGAGAAATAAATTACCTTGGAAAGCCAGTCCCAAAAACTGCAGGAGCAGCTTCTGAGGCCGGATTGGTGTTAGTCCCCGAGGATCGAAAGGCTTATGGTTTGGTGTTGAACCAATCCATGCAGTTCAATCTAACATTGCCAAACTTGAAAGAATTTATTCGAGGCGGAGTGCTGCGCTCAGGTTTAGAACGAGATGCGGTGCATCATATAGTCGAAGATATCCAAATTAAACCGCCATCGCCGGAAATTATGGCTGAAAGTCTTAGCGGCGGCAATCAGCAAAAAGTGGTTGTCGGCAAATGGCTTATGGCAAATCCTAAACTTGTGATTTTTGATGAACCGACCCGGGGTATTGATGTTGGAGCCAAAGCGGAGATATACCAGAGGATAAGAGACCTTACTTACCAGGGGGTAGGTGTGATAATGGCATCGTCGGAATTGCCCGAACTTATAGGTATGAGTGACCGAATATTAGTATTTTACGAAGGTCGAGTTGCAGGCGAATTGGAACGGAAAGATTTTTCTGAAGAGGCAATCATGCATTTGGCTACCGCAATAAATGAGTCAGGCCTCAATTAGTTGATGAGATGGATTATTCACAAATATATTTCACGAGAGGTTGTGTTTAATGGCTGTTACATACGAAGATGCAACTTCAAAAACTGAACTGCGTTCTAACCAGGTTATTGCCTTTTTAAGAAAGAATGCATCGATTGTTTTAATTTATGGAATTATTATTTTGATTGCCGGGGCAGCAGCAGTATTTTCGGATACCTTTCGTACTCCATCAAATATGGCAAATATCCTCCGCCAATCTATTATTTTAGGCTTGCTGGCAATCGGGCAGAGTCTAGTTATTCTTACCGGAGGAATGGACATTTCCATTGACATGATTGCCAGAGTTGTTGCTTTGTCAATAGCCACATTGTTTGCTTTTTTTGAGAGTGACCCTGCTTTTATATTTCCTTTGATATTGCTTGGAATCATCATTGGAATAATTATCGGTGGGATAAATGGTTTGCTGATAACCCGGACACACGCCAATCCCTTTATTATCACCTTCGGAGTAGCATTTATTTTACGTGGGGTAAATTTAGCAATATCCACCACCCCGATAAGGGGTGTACCCAAGGAATTCTTAACTATTTACAACACCAAAATTGGCATTGTTGCTGTGAATGTCATTGTAATGGCTTTTGTCTGGTTCTTAGTGTGGTTGTTCACCACCCGGACAGAATTAGGCAGGGCGATTTACGCTGTGGGAGGCTCTCCGCGTATCGCCAGACTTTCTGCCATCAGTGTGAACAGAACTCTTGTATGGGTATATGTACTCAGCGGTTTCTTTGCTGCAATTGCGGGACTTTTTGTTTTATCTCGAATGGGTGTCGGCGACCCCGGCACAGCGGAGGGGATGACTTTTCAGTCCATTGTAGCGGTTGCAGTTGGAGGAATTAGCTTGTATGGCGGCAGAGGTTCAATAATTGGAACGTTAGGCGGGGTGCTTCTATTGACAATATTAACAAACGTATTCAATCTTCTGCAGGTCAACATTTATTACCAGCAGCTGTTGTTAGGATTAGTTGTGCTCATAGCCGTAGCTGCATACAGGTCGCCTAGGACTGTGAGGTCTGGATGAAAACTACAACTTCCCGTTCAAACTGGTTGGGTGCCCGTTTCTCTGGATTCAGACCGACGCCGCGTTTTGTGCATGCAGTTGATCTGGCAGGACAATGGGCTGCTCCGATTATGATTTGTATCGTTTTAATTTTAGCCGCTGTTTTTGCTCCTGCATTTTACAATCCTACCAACCTCAGGACCGTTGGGATTCAATTCGCAGTTTTAGGTATTGTTGCAGTAGGACAAACATTGGTCCTATTGGTTCGCTCGATTGACCTCTCTGTAAGTGCAGTCCTGGCTCTTGGTGCAGTGATTGTGGTCCAGACCGAAGCTGGTAATTCGATAATTGTATCCCTGATTCAAGCATTGGCAATTGCTGCAGCCATAGGTCTCATAAATGGCATATTGATAACCAAGCGCGGAGTGCCGCCGTTTGTTGCTACATTCGGCATGCTTGTTTTCATCCAGGGGGCGAGGCGAGCCTACTCGAATGTCAGGCCAGCGGAACGGTACCGGATCTGCTTCGTACAATCAGTATCGAGCCGGTTGGTTTTATTCCAGCAGCCTTGATTGTTTGGCTTATCGTAAACATCATCTTCATCTTTATTTTGAAATATACCCGCTTTGGCAGATGGATATACGCTGTGGGAGGCAATCCTTTTTCTTCCCGTTATGCTGGTATCAATGTTGATTGGGTCATGATCGCCGCGCACACGATTTGTTCGGTATTGGCAATACTTGGAGGGCTTTTATTGAGTGGATATATAGGTTACGTGGATCTTCGGCTTGGTGCAGATTACAACATGAATTCGATAGCGGCTGCTATTGTTGGCGGCACAACTTTTACAGGCGGCCGAGGCAATCTTTTTGGAACTGCTGCCGGCGTTGCACTGTTGGTTTTACTCCTGAATCTGGTGGTAGTGCTTGGCTTATCCATTAACTGGCAGCTCGCAATGCAGGGATTGGTGCTTGTATTAGCTGTATCGCTGCAGGGTTTCAGGCAGTTCTTGCTCAGTAGATAAAAATTTGTAAAGTGAGGAGGTTTCTTTGAGCCCGGAAATATTCTTTCAAATCATAGTAAACGGCTTATTTACCGGAGGGATTTACTCATTGGTAGCTGTGGGTTTGACACTAATTTATGGGGTCATGATAATCGTCAATTTTGCCCATGGTGAATTCTTAATGCTGGGAATTTATATTGCCTTTTTGGCATGGACTTTGTTAGGAATGGATCCATATATTGTTATTCCCTTAGCTTTTGTTATGGTGTTCGGTCTTGGTGCTCTTATCCAACGAGGATTAGTCCAGCGTGTTTTGGATGCGCATCCATTAAATCAAATAATTTTATTAGTCGGAGTTTCTACATTATTAATTGGATTGGTGCAATTTTTCTTCAGCGCTGAACCTAAAGCCATACATGTACCATATGAAACAGCCGTTATATCAGCCTTTGGCTTGCGGTTTGCTATAGCAAGGCTAGTAGCATTCTTTGCTTCAATGTTGATATCGTTATTACTGTATTTATTCCTTCACTACACAAGAACTGGAAAGGCTGTTCGTGCAGTTTCTCAATCACGTGATGCAGCAAGGCTTATGGGGATAAATGTAAATTTTATTTACTACCTAACATTTGGGATTGGGGCAGCAGTTACTGCTGTTGCCGGTGTATTACTTGCCCCAAACCACAGTATGATCCCCACAATGGGTCAGGCTTATGCGGTAACCGCCTTTG
>Ga0180437_10011373_pt1 | contig 10685 bp, 9 predicted proteins | sample SS_ome_4_FD_132410 | JGI IMG/M metagenome (GOLD analysis project Ga0180437, IMG submission 132410) | Hypersaline lake sediment archaeal communities from the Salton Sea, California, USA - SS_3_D_1 metaG | ecosystem: Environmental > Aquatic > Non-marine Saline and Alkaline > Hypersaline > Sediment... | reverse complement strand
GTTTACGGAAAAAACCAACCGTTTCCTGCAGCTTCTCCTCGAGAACGACCGGCTGGCGATTCTGCCGGAGGTTCTGGAGTCCATGCCGGAAGCTTGGAATGACCAGAGGGGCGTGGCCACTTTCGAGGTTTCATCCGTCGTTCCCTTGACCGAGCAACAAATGCAAAAACTTCAGTCCAGACTGGAGCGTTTGGAAAAAAGGCCCGTTTTTCTGACATACAGGATCGACTCCGACTTGGTCGGCGGTTTGTCCATCCGCCGGAAGAATATCATCTATGATGTCTCGATCAAGGGACAGATCCAGACAATTAAAGAGAAAATCAGCGAAGGATAAACATGCAAATCAAAGCCGACGAAATCAGCAAGATCATTCAAAGCCGTATCGAAGGATACCAGAAGGAAGTGGATATCCGGGAAGTGGGAACCGTGACGTCGGTGGGGGATGGAATCGCCCGCGTTTACGGGCTGGACCGGGTCATGTACAACGAGCTGCTCGAATTTCCCAATGATGTGTTCGGGTTGGCCCTCAACCTCGAAGAAGACAGCGTCGGAACCGTTCTCCTGGGAGAAAGCCACATGGTGAAGGAAGGGGATGTGGTCAAGCGTACCCATAGAATCACGGAGGTGCCTTCGGGTCCGGCATTGGTCGGAAGGGTTGTGAATCCCCTGGGAATCCCGCTGGACGAAAAGGGATCCATCAAAAGCGATGCCCGTATGGTGGTCGAGCGCTTGGCTCCCGGCGTGGTGGATAGGATGCCGGTCAAGGAACCCCTGCAGACCGGGATCAAAGCCATCGACTCCATGATTCCGATAGGAAGAGGGCAGAGGGAATTGATCATCGGCGACCGGCAGACGGGAAAGACAGCCATTGCCATCGATACCATCATCAACCAGAAAGGCAAGGATGTGATCTGCATCTATGTGGCCATCGGCCAGAAGAACTCCACGGTCGCCTACATCGTCAAGACTCTCCAAGATCACGGGGCCATGGACTATTCGATCGTCGTCGCCGCCACGGCCAGCGATCCGTCCCCCCTGCAGTATCTCGCTCCCTACAGCGGATGTGCCATGGGTGAATACTTCAGAGACCGCGGTCAGCATGCCCTTCTTGTCTACGACGACCTGTCCAAGCATGCTGCCGCTTACAGAGAAATCTCTCTGCTTCTGCGCCGGCCGCCGGGAAGGGAAGACTACGCGGGGGATGTTTTTTACCTCCACTCTCGCATGCTCGAAAGGGCGGCTAAGTTTAACGATAAAAATGGGGGAGGATCCTTGACGGCCCTCCCGATTATCGAGACCCAGGCCGGTGACGTCAGCGGATACATTCCGACAAATGTGATTTCGATCACCGACGGGCAAATCTATCTCGAACCCGAGCTGTTCAATGCCGGTATCCGGCCGGGAATAAACGTGGGTATTTCGGTGTCACGGGTTGGCGCGAACGCTCAGATCAAAGCCATGAAGCAGGTGGCCGGGAAGCTCAGGCTGGACCTGGCGCAATACCGGGAGCTGGCCACGTTCGCCCAGTTCGGGACCGAATTGGATAAAGCCAGTCAGGCGCAGCTCGAACGAGGGGAGCGCTTGACGGAGATTCTCAAGCAGGGCCAGTATGTTCCCCTGTCTGTCGAGAAACAGATCTTGATCATCTATGCGGGGAATAGGGGCTATCTGGATGAGATCGAAGTCTCCCGCATCGGTGAATACGAACAGGAGCTCTTCTCTTATTTCGAAGAAAAGCACCCCCAATATTTGAAAAAGATTGCGGAAAAAAAAGAGATCGAGCCGGAACTGGATGAGGCCCTTGCCTCGGCAATGAGTACGTTCAGCCAGCAATTCAAGGCGGAGCGAGAGACGGGGTAAAATGCCTGCCCTGATCGACCTGAGACGCCGCATCCGGAGTGTGCGGAACACCCAGCAGATCACGCTGGCCATGAAGAATGTGGCTACGGCCAAGTTCAAGAAAGCGCAGCGGGTGGTCCTCGAATCCCGGCCTTATTGGCATTCCTACCCGGATCTCACCGAAACGGTGGCCTATTGGGCCCGGAGGTCCTGTCATCCTCTTTTATCCACACGCGAGGAAAAGAAAATCAGGGTTTTGGTGATCACTTCGGATAAGGGTTTGTGCGGCGCCTTCAACTCGAATCTCCTGGAAGCGGCTGAGGAATTCCTGAAGGAAAAGTCGAAGACATGCGAGCCCAGGCTCGTCCTGATAGGCAAAAAAGCAAACATTTTTTTTAAAAGGCACGATTTTCAAATCGATCGGACCTATGCCGAAAAGGTCCACACCTTGACACACCTGGATTTGAGAGATCTGTCACGATTTTTCATACAGAGTTTCATGGAAAACCGTGCCGACGCTGTTTATGTGGTCTACAACGAGTTCAAATCCATCCTGGCCCCCCGGGTGACCATTACCAAGCTGCTGCCCATAGAGCCCGTATCAGGGGAGAAGAATGGCGGGGAGGAAACGCAAAATACATCGTTCCGGGCGTCGAGGCCGGACTGGGATCCGGAGAAAACCGCTATCCTGGATGACATCCTTCCTCATTATGTCGAGATTCAGCTCCAGCATTTCTTCTTGGAGTCCCAGGCAGCCGAACAGGCGGCTCGAATGATGGCTATGGATAACGCGACCAACAATGCCGAAGAATTGATCGATGACCTGACTCTGGTGATGAATAAGATCCGGCAGGCATCGATCACCACGGAACTGCTGGAGATCATGTCGGCGGTGGAAGCGCTGGCTAAAAGATAACATGTGTCGTTCGTGTCTTTCAAACGGAATGGAGTGAGTCATGCAAGATGTGGAGCATCGATTAAAAAAAGAGAAAAAGGAAAGAACCGGTCTTGTCGTTCAGGTCATCGGTCCGGTGGTGGACGTGGAGTTCAAGGATATGGAGCTTCCCAAAATTCACAACGCCATCCGCATCACGAGTGAGGGATTTGAGACTCCCACTCCTGTGGATATCATCGTCGAAGTGGAGCAGCACCTTGGTGAAGACAAGGTGCGCTGTGTTTCGATGCATCCCACAGACGGTTTGTCTCGAGGAATGAAGGCCGTAGATCAGGACACGCCGATTGAGGTTCCTGTCGGTGAAGCCACGCTGGGCAGGGTGATGAACGTCATCGGGGAGCCCGTCGACCATCAGGGTCCCATCGAGGCGAAAATCCGTTATCCCATCCACAGGTCTCCGCCTCCGCTGGAAGAACAAAGCACGGAGCTGGAGATGTTCGAGACGGGAATCAAGGTCATCGATCTGATCCAGCCCTTCTTGAAGGGCGGCAAGATCGGGCTGTTCGGCGGTGCCGGCGTGGGAAAGACGGTCATCATCATGGAGCTGATCCACAACGTCGCCCAGCACCACGGAGGTTATTCTGTTTTCGCCGGCGTCGGCGAGAGAACCCGGGAAGGCAACGATCTTTGGCTCGAGATGAAGGAATCCGGTGTTATCGACAAGACGGCCTTGATCTACGGTCAGATGACCGAACCCCCCGGGGCCCGTTTGCGGGTCGGTCTCTCGGCCCTTTCGGTCGCGGAATACTTCCGGGATGAGATGAATCAGGATATCCTGCTGTTCATAGACAATATTTTCCGGTTTGTGCAGGCAGGATCGGAGGTGTCGGCCTTACTGGGACGGATGCCTTCGGCAGTGGGCTATCAGCCCAACCTGGCGTCTGAGCTCGGCGAACTTGAGGAACGGATTACCAGCACCAAGAAGGGATCGATCACCTCCGTGCAGGCGATTTACGTGCCTGCGGATGATTTTACCGATCCGGCTCCGGCCACGACCTTTTCGCATCTGGATGCCACGACGACACTATCGAGGGCCTTGACCGAAATCGGCATCTACCCCGCTGTCGATCCATTGACCTCCTATTCGAGAATTCTCGACCCCCGGGTCATCAAGGAGGATCATTACAAGGTCGCCTGGCAGGTGAAGGAAATCCTCCAGCGGCACAAAGATCTCCAGGATATCATCGCCATCCTCGGTATGGAGGAACTTTCCGAAGAGGATAAGCTCGTCGTCGCCAGAGCGCGGAAGATCCAGCGATTTCTCTCCCAACCTTTCCATGTGGCCGAGGAGTTCACAGGAAGATCCGGGAAGTATGTCTCGGTTCAAGATACGGTCAAGGGGTTCAAGGAGGTCGTCGAAGGCCTTCATGATGATAAGCCCGAACAGGCTTTTTACATGGTGGGCGGAATCGAAGACGTCGTCGCCAGGGCGGAAGAGATGAAGTCGGAATGAAACAGGACGCTTTCCCCAAGAATCTGCAGCTTCGGGTGCTCACCCGGATCAGGCTCCTTGTGGACGCCGAGGCGGACGAGGTCTCGCTGCCCAGCCTGGATGGCTATCTGGGAGTGCTCCCCGGGCACAGGAATTGTCTTGTCGGATTGGGCAGGGGAAGGTTGAGCTTCCGCCGGGGATCGCAGAAGGAAAGCTTCCGGATCCACGGAGGTTATGCCGAGATTTTCCCGGATCGCGTAACCGTTTTCACAGACCAAGCCACAGATGATTCTGAAGATAACGACAGCGTCTGAGGATGAGACTCAGGATTCCTTTTATCATGGGCGTGTCCTGATTCTACAGAAAAAAAAAGGCTATCGTTTTTCTGTCGATGCTCCGCTTCTCGCCGATTTCATCCGCACGGAATCCGCCGACGAACTCTTGGAACTGGGAGCGGGATGCGGGGTGATTTCTCTGCTGCTGAGCATCAAGCCCTTCAAGCGCATCACGGCCGTCGAGATTCAGGAATCCCTTTTCGCACTGGCGGAGAGAAATGTGGCGCTCAACAGACTCGAAAAGAAAATCTTCGTGGTTCATTCCAACTTGATGACCTTCCGGCCGGGAAGGAAGTACGACATCATTTTTTCCAATCCTCCCTATCATCTGTTTTCCAGCGGCCATCTGAGTCCATCCGAGGAGAAATCGATTGCCAGGCACGAGTTAAAATGCGATATTTTTGGTATAATGCGTAAAACGGCTGAACTTCTTAAAGATGACGGCCGGGCCTACTTCGTTTATCCCACGAGAAGAAAAGAGGATTTCCGGAGTGCCATGGAGAAGAGCGGCTTGAAAATCAAAATCCATCGATCGGTCATTCCCCGGAAAGGGAAAAATCCCAGTCTCTTTCTTGCCGCCTGTGTTTTTGCGGCCGATGAGGTGGAGGAACGGCCTCCGCTCTACCTCTATGACGATTCCGGGAGCTATACCGAAGAGGCAAGGGAAATCTTTGCCGGGAGGGTCCATGCTTCGCCTGCTTAAGAACCTGAAGGATCTGTACAAATACAGGGCCCTCATCCAGAATTTGGTCAGCCGGGAACTCAAAGCCCGTTACCGCGGCACCGTTTTGGGTTTCCTGTGGTCCTTCATCAATCCCCTGTTGTTGATGATCATCTACACCATCGTGTTCGGCTTGATCATCGGTCCCCGGGACCCGGCCTTCGGAGGATCGCCCTGGCTGTACGCCCTTTTTCTATTCTGCGGCGTTTTGCCCTGGACCTGGTTTTCGTCTTCCGCCCTCGAATCGGCCAACGTGCTGATGATCCAGGGCAACCTCATCAAGAAGATTCTGTTTCCGGTGGAGATTCTGCCCATCGTGGTGGTGACCAGCAACTTCATCCATTTTTTGTTCGGGGTGCCCATTCTGCTGATTTTTGTCCTGGTTTTGGGAAAAAGCTTCACTATTTATCTGGGATTCATTCTTCTGGCCGTCCTGGTCCAGTATGTGTTTTCGCTGGGTTTTTGCTTCCTGATCTCCTGCCTGACGGTGCACTTCAGGGATATCAAGGATATCCTGGCCAACCTGTTGACCTTCTGGTTTTTCACCACGCCGATCATCTATCCGATGACGTTTCAGCCGATCCAGAAATCGGCGCTTCTACGGACTCTACTCAACCTCAATCCGATGACGCACATCATGATGGGCTACCAGAACTCGGTTTTTTTCGGAGTGATGATCCGCTGGCGGCGTCTTGGCGTAACCTTCCTGATTTCGCTCGTGCTTCTCTTCGTGGGGTATTATATTTTTGACAAACTCCGCGATTCCTTCCCGGAGGAGGTTTAGGTGTACGCCATCGAAGTTGACAACCTGACTCGCATCTACCAGAAGTATTCGGCCCGCCACCGGTTCAAGACGTTCAAGAGCGCCCTCCTAAAAGGAGACCTGCTCAAGGCTCTCAGGCCGGACGAGGTTGTCAAGGCGCTCGACGGGGTGAGCTTCAAGGTCGATAAGGGGATGACCTTCGGTGTGATAGGCGAGAACGGTTCCGGGAAGAGCACCCTTCTGAAAGTCGTTTCGGGCATCGCCAAGCCCACTTCCGGCCGTGTGGAGGTTCGAGGCAAGGTGTCGGCCCTGATCGAGCTGGGCGCCGGATTCCATCCTGAAATCTCGGGACGGGAAAATGTCTACATCAACGGGATCATGCTCGGATTGACTAAAAAGGAGATCAACGAAAAATTCGATGAGATCGTCAGGTTCGCCGAACTGGAGGAGTTCATCGACGCGCCGGTAAAGACCTATTCGTCGGGAATGTACATGCGCTTGGGTTTTTCGATCGCCATCAACGTCAACCCGGAGATACTTCTGGTGGATGAGGTTTTGGCGGTCGGGGATGCCTCCTTCGTGCCCAAATGTTTGGACAGGATCGATGACTTCCGCCGAAGAAAAAAGACCATCCTCTTCGTCAGCCATGATCTGAGCACGGTCAGGAAGATCTGCGACAAGGTCCTCTGGCTGAAAAACGGTGTCGTCCAGACCATAGGGGAGCCGAAAAGAGTCACCGATGCCTATCTTCAGGATGTTGCCGAAAAGCAGGAGGACGAATTCGAGAGACGCCAGGTCGAAGTCGAGAGCAGGGCGGCGGAAGAAGAGGAGTACGGGGAAGAGCGCAGGGAAAACCGATGGGGAAAACGGGAAATAGAGATCCTCAAGGTCCGGCTCAAGAGCACGGAGGGAAAGGACAAGCACGTCTTCGCTCCGGAAGAGGACATGGTGATCGAGATGGATATCGAAGCCTACCGGGAGATCAAGGACTTTGCCTTCGGCATCGGAATCTTCAATTCCCACGGCGTCTGCTGTTACGGCACCAACACCTTCCTCGAGGATATGGAGCCCGTTTCCATCCAGGGTCAGGGCACGGTAGTCTGCAGGCTTACGAGATTGAACCTTATCAACGGAACCTATGATCTGGACGTGGCGGTCCACAAAAGGGACGGATACCCGTTCGATTACCACCGCAGCCTCTATTCTTTCCTGGTCAGTTCATCCCACAAAGACGTCGGCATCGTCAGGCCGGAACACTCCTGGCAATTTACGAAAAATATCAGGGTAAGGTCTTGAACGGCCAACCTTTATGAACGCTGCGGTCATGAACGGAAAAATCAAAACCATCGACAGGATGGTCAAAATCAGGTCTGGACTTAAACGCCAGAAAAAGACGGTTGTTTTCACCAACGGCTGCTTCGATCTACTGCACGGGGGGCATGTTCATCTCTTCGCCCGGGCGAAAAGCCAAGGTGACGTCCTGATCGTCGCGGTGAATGATGATGCATCCGTGAAACGGCTTAAGGGCCCGACCCGCCCCATTTTCCCGCTGGGGGAAAGACTCGAAGTCTTGGCCGCTCTGGAGGCCGTGGACTATCTCGTGTCTTTCGGTGAAGATACGCCTCTGAGCCTGGTCAAACGTCTTCAGCCGGATGTTTTGGTCAAGGGCGGAGACTGGAAGCCCGAACAGGTTGTAGGAAAGTCGGAGGTCGAAGGTGCCGGGGGAAGGGTGGTCATCGTGCCCTATCTTTCCGGCCGGAGCACCTCCGAGATCTTAGAGGCCATCCTCACGACGAACGGATAAAAAAAGCCCGTTCATCGCTTTGAACGGGCTTTCCAAGAATCTTGGAATACAGAGAGCCTTTTTACATCATGCTCAGGATCAGGATGGGCAGCCTTCAGAACAATGAGCTACGCGGGGAACCGAAAACTTCTTCATCATAAGCTCCTTTCCCTACCGAAGTATACAATATCAATTATATAGGAATAATAAACTTCTGTCAAATATATCTCTCTCTTGAGGGCAAATCACGAAACAAATATACAGATTTCTGAACAGAAATGGTATTGAGGGCGTATTTCGATTTCACGGCCGGCAGAATGCCGATTATCCTTCGACGTCCAGGAACGTAAGCTCCCATTCGCCTGAAGCGTGAAATGTCAGCCTCGCCGGCGTTCCCTCCATCTGACAGGTAAATTCTTCGCGCACTTCACCCGATTCGACATCCTGAACCCGCTTTCTGCCGAGGATTTTGTCGATCCGAAACTCGCGGTCGCCGATGAAGACCGATCTGGGAGTCTCTTTTCCCTTATATCCTGCGTAAAACCGGACTTCGAAATTCTTCAATCCGCTCACTCTCCGGTTTCCCACATAAACATTTTGATAATCGATCCAGTCCTCTTGTATATGAATTATGCCGATACCGTCAGTCTATCATGGGAGGGAGGGAAGGACAAAGCCCTCGCGTTCCGCGGTACGGAGAAAATGAGAAAGCCTGACGACCCATGCGGCCGGAGCATGCCCGTTTGATGGTATTTTTTTGCTTACTCGCCGTTTGATTCAGATCGTCGGTAAAGTAGGATTGTCATTCTCGTTAAACCGGTTCACACCGCATCCTATCGAATTTGGTTTGGGCAAGTTTCAGATGCTGGAGACCGCATTGGACGGCCTTGAGGAAAAGCAGGTATACTATCATGGCCATGAGCTTGGATTTTTTGAAACAGATGGAAGATTTCAGGGATATGATTCGATATATCCTTGATGGAAAACAGCCGGTTCTCACGGGATTGATCGAGCAGGCCAAACCCTACTTCCTCGCTCTGCTGTTGAAGGAATCGAAAAAGAGGGTGGTCTTCATCAGATCCTCGACTTCGCCCCTGTTCGAGTTCGAAGAACAAGTCCATTTTTTTCTTTCGCACCTCTCTCCAGATGTCTCTCATGCGAGCCTGCCCCCCCTTTCTGAAAATCCCTACCTGGACATCCCTCCGGCACTGGATGCCGTTTCTTCCCGGATGAGGTTTTTCTATGACCTGCAGCACCGGCTGCCCGACCTCGTGGTGACGAACCTCCTCGGACTTCTCAAGCCGTTTCCCTCCACCGAGGATATCGGTGCGATGTTTCTTTCCGTCGAAACCGGAGCCAGGCTCAACCGCGACCGGCTTCTGGCCACCCTGTCCGAGTTCGGATACACCCAGGAGGATTTGGTGAACTCTCACGGCGAGTATGCCTGGAGGGGCGGAATTGTCGATGTCTTTTCTCCCTGGGAAAGGAGGCCTTTCCGGATCGAACTCAGCGGAGACGAGGTCCATTCCCTCCGGGAGTTCGAGTCGTTCAATCAAAGGTCGATACAGAAGAAGCCGGGTTTCATCGTTCCTTCGCTGCATGAGTTTCCCGGAAATAAAAGCTTTTTCTCGGAATGGAAAGAACTTCTTATGCAGGAAGGGGCTTCTCCTCCTTTCGAGGATCCCCCTCCATCCTTTTCTTATCTGGCCCTTCGTAAGCGTGATCACTTCGCTCCCTTCTCCGCCTATCTCAAGGAATATCTCTATGTCGTAGACGACTTTGAGGAAACAGAGAAAGACTGGGAGGACACCGTGGAGGAATTGGAGGAGCAGTACCGAGAGCTGCAAGCCGAACGAAAATGGGTCCTTTCTCCGAACGAGATGTTCGATGGCGGGTGGAATCGAATCAAATCCCGGTCCCTGAGAATGACCCACCTGATCCCGAGTCAGAAAAAAAAGACGTTTCATTTTCCCTTCCAGTCTGTTCCCCGCTTTCAGAACAGGATTTCCTTTTTTCTGCAGTTCATGAAGAAATCCCAAGAAAAAAGGGACATCAACTTCGTTTTCCTTTCCAACAAAGGGGTGCGCGAAAAGCTGGCCGGTCTGCTCTCTCAGAACCGGATCCCTTTCATCGAGGAGTCGAACCCTTTCAACACTCCGAAGGACGGCTCTGTGGCCCTTCTAATCGGTGACCTGAAACAGGGATTTTCTTTCCCGCTGCAGAAGATCGTTTTTTTCGCCGAACAGGATGTGTTCACCGAAGAGCGCGTGCTGGTCAGCCGTCCGCGGGTCAAACCTTTTTTAGGGCATTTCCAGGACTTGAAAAAAGGGGATTATGTCGTCCACACCGAATACGGCATCGGTGTTTTCAGCGGACTGATCAAGATGTCGGTGGACGGACACGAGCAGGAGTGCATCCAAATCATCTACATGGACGATGATAAGCTCTTCGTTCCGGTTGAGGATCTGAATCTCGTCCAGAAATATGCCAAACTGGGAACGGCTTCCCCCGTCCTCAACAAGCTGGGGACGCTTCAGTGGGAAAGAACCAAAGAAAAAACGAAAAAGGCCATCGAAAACATGGCCAAAGAGCTGCTGGAGCTTTACGCCAAGCGCCGGTCCCGAAGAGGACATGGTTTCAGCACGGGCGGAGTGTGGGAAGAGGAATTCGAAAAAACATTCGAGTATCAGGAGACGGAAGATCAGTGGGGGGCCATCAATGACATAAAAGATGACATGGAATCCGATAATCCCATGGATCGACTTCTCTGCGGTGATGTGGGATACGGAAAAACCGAGGTGGCGCTCAGGGCGGCTTTCAAGGCCGTCATGGACGGGAAACAAGTGGCTGTCCTGTG
>Ga0180437_10011372_pt1 | contig 10685 bp, 26 predicted proteins | sample SS_ome_4_FD_132410 | JGI IMG/M metagenome (GOLD analysis project Ga0180437, IMG submission 132410) | Hypersaline lake sediment archaeal communities from the Salton Sea, California, USA - SS_3_D_1 metaG | ecosystem: Environmental > Aquatic > Non-marine Saline and Alkaline > Hypersaline >... | reverse complement strand
GCCTACGTGGAGCCCATCGATGAGTAGCATCATCTGCCAGGTAGCCATCGCGGTCTTCGGCTGCAGCGCCATTTGGTTCGTATCCCGGCGCGAACATTGGAAGCGGTGGGGGTACATCTTGGGCCTCTGCAGCCAGCCGTTCTGGCTGTGGACCAGCATCGCCCACAAGCAATGGGGCATCGCCTTGCTGTCGCTCTGGTACACGTACTCGTGGTGCCAGGGCGTGTGGAACTATTGGCTTAGAAAGGAGCAATCATGAGCACCACAGTCTTCGCCAAAGAGGCATCCCTGAAGACCCTTAGCGTGAGCATCCAGGCGCTGGTGGTCAATGGGAAGCAGATGACACTATCCTGCTTCCGGCAGCTTCCGGAAGGGATAACCACAAAACAAAGCGGCGACTTGGCCCCCGGAACGTGGTGGGGTTTGGTGCGCTACAAGATCAAGAATGAAGGCGACCTGTGGGCGGTAAGAGAACACAACGGAAGGCTCTACCGCTGCAGGGTAGACACCGCAATGGCAGCTTGGGCCGGGAACCAAGAAAACGAAGAGGTGGCAGTAAAAGGCGATAGGGACAGGGCACTAGAAGAACTCGACTCATCCCAAAGCGCCGCATACATTGCATACAAAGGCCAGAGGCACCTCGTGCTTCCCGGGAACAAGGAGAAGGTGCGGCAAGCAATTCTCGACCAGTACGAGATAGAACTGAACCTCAAACTCAGCATCGCCCGCGAGGCCGACAGCGTGGACCGGTTGCTTACCTCGCTAGAGCAGCTGTTCATCGCGGTGTAGCCATGACCACACCAACAAACGAAGACGCGCAAAACAAACCGCTAAAGATCATTCTGTGCGTGAACTGCGGGAAACAGATTGCGGCAGTCTGCGCCGAATTCCTGGGCAAGCACTCATGGGGGTACATCTGCACCCAGTGCCGCGAGAAGGGCGATTTTACCGAGGGGGTTATGGGGCGGCTCAAGTCGGAGCAACTCGAAGAGAAGTTCGCAATGCACCGCGACCTGAAGGCCAGGCAGTCGCTCGTGCCACGCCAAGCCGAGAGGATGGTCTAGGATGATTACCCCCATCGAAAGCAGCAAGGTACCAGGGACGGAGGTGTGCTACCGAGAATACAAGGTCACCTGCGATGCGTGCGGTCGATCTGTTATACAGAAGGATGAAGACGACACAGAAGAGCCTGAGTCTATTTGCACGGCAACGCTCAAGCTGGGAAATCGCTCAAACGTGTTCAAGCCCGCGCACTGGGCGGAGGTGTCGTTTGAGTTTTGTCGCGGCGGCAACACCTGCTTCTTGAGGGCAGTTACCCGGAAACTGAACGAATGGCTGGCAAGGGCCACGGAGGACGACCAGTGATCAAACAGGATGACTACCGTAACGCGGATGGCAGCCTCAACTGGCTGAAGTACAACCATGCTTGCGTCCGGGCCGGGGAGAACTGCATGACGTGCGGCCGGTACATGTACCCCCACAAGGGCGGCCCAACGGAGTGTCCATCTTGCAAGATCATGACAGGCACTCCCGAAGAGGTTGATCACCACGAGCGGTTGCGATGCCCGGCCTGTGGACGCACGTGGCGGGTTGATGCCGACAGCGAGGGCTACGACATATACGAGGAGGGCGATCACGACGTCTGCTGCCCGGGGTGCGAACATGAATTCTGGGTCAGAACGGCAGTGGAGTGTACCTTCACCAGCCCCCCGCTTGAACAGGAGACCACCGATGCCCAAGAAGCCTAAGCGCGTCAAGTGCCCTGCCTGTGGCAGGGAGTACGACGAGGGAGCGCCCCACGAGATGTTCTGCCGGGGTACGGACGAGATCACCTGCGAGCTATGCGGCGAGGATCATGGGGACGTGTTCAAGTGCAACGAGTGCGGCACCCCCTGCTGCCCCAACTGCGGGGACCCCGAGGAGCAGATCTGCGGCACGTGCATGGATATGATCAATGCGTGAGGAGGCTATCAATGCCCAAGAAGCAAACGATTGAACCACGCGACAGAGCGGCGATAGCCTTGGCGGGCGGTCAGTACCGCTGGGGATTCCTGACCAAGCAAGAGCGTGACGAGTGCCGCGAAAAGGTCGGGCCGATAATACAGGCATACCTGAAGGACATGCCGAGGGTGGAGTTAGAACACTTCCTCAGTCGGTCCTGCAGGTTCAAGCACCTGTCGGGCAAGATAACAGGCGGCAAGACATACCTCCTTGTCGAGGAGGCCGGCAATGAGTAAGGCACTTGATCGGGCGGTAAAGGCGTTCCGCGAACGCCAAATGGACGTGCCGATGAAGCCGATATCGGACACGGACCATCTGCGCTATCTGCTCCGCGCAGCCATCCGCGCGTACGACGATGGCGTGATGCGAGAAGACATCCAGGCGGACGCCATTCGCCTGCTGGAGACGCCCTTCTGGCCCGAAGGCCTGGAAACAATGACCCGGTACTACCGCCCGCACGACGACGAGCCACCTGCCAACGGGCACGGGATCTCTGTAGTCATCTCCAACGACGGGGACGTGTGGCCCGACCTGCAGCGCGCCCCGTTCATAGGACCCCGCTACCGGATGCCGATGATAGGAGGGGGCGCGAGCCCGCGTGTGCGCAACGCCCTGCTGTTACTGGCCCTTGCAATCAAGCTGGACAATGCGGAGCGCCCGCTGGTGCCCGATGCCTAAGCACGCCATCGGCAGCAACGCCAGGGACCCCCAGAACCGCAGCAAGAAGGACTGCGTCTGCGGCGGACACAGCAGGAAGCACAAGCACGCAAAGCCCAAGCGGAAGAAGCCGTGGCAGAGGAGACCGAAGAATGAATCCCTACAATGAATACGCGCTGCGTTGGCATCGGACTCAGGCGATTTTGCCTCCCCGCAGGTACTCCTGGTTCCGGCAGCTATGGGAGGCCGTTTTCGGATGGGACGTAAAGAGACTGGCGCGGGAGTGGACGCGGATACACGCGGTTCAAATTAACATCGGGCCAAAGGCTCGGGCCTTCAGCATCCACAACATCTCTCCTCACGATAACATCCATCTAAGCCACCAACTCGGCGCGACAGGATATCCGCTTGTGCCGGGCGGGACGTTTACTCAAATGCGCACAGAAAGCATGTGGGTATCAGCGAAACGCCCGGCAAAGGTGATGGTCGCGGAGTACAGATGAACGGGTCAGGAAGCATTTCCGTAAATTCCAATTTCCGGAAATGGGCGAAAAACCGCCATACGTACACAGTATAGCAGTAAGCGTAAAGCTATACAGTGTATAGGTTTAGGGCACTTAAAAACGGGGCTTGATTTGGGCGTTTTACCCCCTAGAATGCCCCCAAATGGCCACATGAACAGCATCTTTGGGAGAGCCGCATCTTGCCGTCCAGGCCGACCTTTTCGAGGAGAACAAGGGGAAGGAGCGCAGCATGGCGGACCTGTTTCGCCGGTTAGGCGCACGTTTCACCTGCCCCGGCGGGTGGAACTGCCGCATGTGCGGCGTACACGGCCCGGAGAAACCGATGGTCAGGCGGCACGTTCGCCGTCGCATGAAGCTGTTGGACCGCAGGAGGGGCTATGCCCGACGTAAGCATGGACGATCTGCTTGAGCACGAGCTGCAGCAAGATTCGCCCCGCCACGTGATCGTTCTCACGCCCCCGGGAAAGATCACGCGAGAGCTGCTGGACCGGTTTTGGGGCGCGCTTTACCACGGCTGCCTGCAGGACTTCCACAAAACACATCAGCGCGATCTGGGGGACCTGCGCGATTCGGCATTCCTGCTGGACCGCGACAGCCTGGCCCGTGGCCTTTGCGGCGATGGCCGGTGTGGCGTTACGCACGGATCCTGCGATACCTGTCAGAAGTACAAAGCCCACATGAAGCATGCGGACGAGTTGCTGGCGTGGTTCGTAAAGCGAGGTGCAGAGTGAGCGAGAACACATGCGCCAATTGCGGCGCTGATATCAGCGCCTGTGCCAGTTATCAAATTGAGGGCAGGGCGCTGGGCCCGGCGATGTGTGAAGACTGCGCCTCCATGACGCCACGCGCACGCCGGCAGAAGCTGGAAATGGCCGCCCTCCGCGACGAACTGGCCGAGCGGGAGCGGGAGGTGGAGCGGCTGTCGGAACTCCTGTGGGGTTCGCGGTGTGTCTACTGCGGCGAGGTGGTCGGCAAAGATAAGCATAATCAAGACATAGCGGACGAGGTTCTACGAGAGCATGTGCGCAAGTGTCCGAAGCATCCCCTTGCAGCCGCCGAGGCCGAGGTCAATCGTCTGCGAGAAGCCGCGGAGGAGCTGCTGACGGTCGCGGAGCTGCGCGGAGATTCGGATTTACCGCACCCGTCCGCAGACGACCGGCTGTGGACGGCCCGAATGCAGACTGCGTGGGACGCTTTACGCGCCGCGCTGGCCGAGGAGAAGGGAGGCGGGGCGTGAATACAAAGCTGCCGAAGGTGATCGTGCTGACGGTGCAGGAGGGCCGCAACGCAGAACTGGCGCTGGCCGTGGTTCGCGAGAAACTTTCACGGAGTTCGATAGTCTGCACAGACGACGCGGGTACAGACACCGGCTTCATCATGGCCGACTCCGCGCGCCTGCTGGACTTGGAGGCGGAGAAGGAAAAGGCAAGCGCCATGCGCGTCAAGCAGGAAGAATGCGGCCTCATTTGTGAGGGGGAATTGGCTTACTATGAAGGGCGGGAAAGCGGCAAACACGCCGCCCTCCGCATGGTGGCCGGGGTGGACGGTGAGTAAGCGCGAGCGCGACAGGAGGGCGAGATGAGCATACGCATCGATGGAGAGGACCACGCCGCGTCACCCACGGTTGTCGAGTTGATTCACGCCCTCCGCGCCAAGCTGGCCGAGCGGGAGAAGGAGGTGGAGCGGCTGCGATACGACTACTGCATACACGAGCAGAACTACATGTCGGTTGTTGCCAGAGTCAAAGGATCGCCCTGCGGAAACGACTATATGCACCCTACGGATGCCGCCGTAATACTGGAAGGGTACATCAACAAGGCGAGGAAGCGCGCAGAAGCCGCCGAGGCCGAGGTCAAGCGGCTGCGGGAGGCGCTGGGCCGTGCCGGCCCGTGGATTAGCGCGGCGCTGAGCGACCCGAAGATGGGCGGCATGTGCGAGGAATGCCGTGGGGCGTTCGAGGGCCTGTTGTCGGCCTCACCCGATCCGCTGGAAGAGAAGGGAGGCGGGGCGTGAGGATGAGCAGTAGCGAAACCGAACCCGACGACCGGAAGTGGAACGATGGCATGTTTTGGGACGGACACCGCGCCAGATGTGATGGCCACCTCATAACGGCATGCCCCTCCAGCGATGTTGTCGGGCGCTGGTGCGCCGCGTCTTGGCGGGCCGGGTGGGCAGATGCGGACGCGGACAGGTGGTATCGGTTTGAGGATGGCGACTTCCGCCTCTGCACCGACGAGGAGATAACTGCGGCTGAGAAAAAGGTGAGGGGGGCGAGATGAGCAGGCCAGAAATCAGCAGCGCGGATGCGCTGCGCATTTCCGACGAGATTCGTGCGACAGGCGGCGCGGCAGAGTACGAGGAGGCGCGGAAAGGGCTGGAGAAATGAGCAACGACTCGGACGTGCTGTTGGCGGAGATGGCTACCATCATGGCCTCTGGCGAATCCCTGCCGCCGGATAAGGCGGGGAGGTTGCTGGAGTTGCACGAGTTACTGAAGGGCTGCAACACCATGGAGATCGCAGCCGGCCTGTGCAAGCACCTGTCGAAGCACCAGACGAAGCATGCGGTCATGGGCATGGTGGCGATGGTTAGCAACCTCATCCTGCGTGCCGAGCCCGCCCAGGGTTCGGCCATGATGCAATCGCTGGTCAGCTCCTTGTGCCATGGGTATCCTGACGGCGCGGCCCGGGAATGGGCCGAGGACACGATAGCCCGCATCGATGAGTTCATGTCCGTGGAGCTGGGCTGTTACGTTGCCTTTGCTCGTGGAGTGGAGAAAAGCCTTCCGCCGCACCTGAAGCTCTACATCCTGGCGCACGCCAATGCTCCTGGCGCCACACATGAGGACAAGACCATCAAGATGATGCATCGCCACGCGCTGTGCTACACGGTAGCGTGGACGGTGAAGCTGCATTACGACAACTTCTTGGGGGTGCCGCATGTCGAGCAAGATTGATGGGTTGCCGTTGGGGACGGATGAATGGCACTGCCAGCAGTGCGGGGGGCTGTTGTCGGACGGCAAGTGCCCGTTATGCCCGGACGAGATGGAGGTCTTTGCCGACGCGCAGGGGCGGTGGAACCTGGTCGTCCTGGTTTGGCTCATCGTGCTCACGCTGGCTGTTGCGGCGTTGGGTTGGCTGGCCTGGGTGCGCTGATGCCCGATGTGCAGCTTGACATCGAGAAGTACGAGCGCGGATCCATCTTGTCGGTCACGGTCGGCGGCAGGCCCGTACGCATTCGCTCGAACGAGACATGGGGATTTGAGCTGAACAGCGAGATGGTGGGCGAATTCAGCACCGAGAACTTCTATCGCCTCTTCATGCTGGGTATATGGTATCGTGGCGTGGGCGGCAGTGTACTCCGTGCCCACAAGATGCCCCTGTACGACACGATCAGGTTCCCTGCCTGGCACGTGCCCCGCGAGGACCGGTTGTTTGTGCGTCCGGTCGGCCAAAGTTGCGCGCACATAGCGTCTCGCCCGAAGACCCTTGTGGACACCAACATGATATGCGCCGCACAATTACCGACCCCACAGGAGTTCGACCTGTGGGCCTTCCAGGCGGAGATGAACCTCAATGGCCCGGTGCGCGAGCGCATCGAATACCTCCAGAACACGTCCTGGCGCTGGACCTTTGGGTACGAGATATGGGGGCAGGGGGTACTGTCCGAGATCCCCTGCGAAAGCACGCTCAAGGACCCGGAGATCCGCGAGGAGTATGCCGTAGAGCCCGAGGTTGACGAATTCCGCCAGATGGAGATCGCAGATGAATGACTGTCGCCCCAACCCACCACGCAGAGTGTTTCTGCTCGCCACCCACACAGACCCCCGCAACGAGCGGTCGCACTGCTTCCCCATGGACCAGATCACCGACGAGATCGTTGATGAGATCGTCAAGGACTATCGGGCCACGCCTCGGGAGCCGGGGTTGATGGACATGCATGCCTTGGTGCGGTTTGTGATTGCCGAGGTTGAGAAACTGGTGAAGTAGTGGCGGCATCCCTTGGGCGCAAGGAGCTGAAGCGGCTTGCGGCGTTATTGCGCAAGCGTTTGCGCGCGGGGGGCTACAAGGGCCGTTTGGACCGGGGTAATCCGATCTACCTGCTGAATCGCATGCGCCAGGAGATCACCAAGGTTACGGAGAACCTGCAGGAGTTGACCAAGGCGCGGATGGCGTACAGCCTGATACAGAAGGTGGGTGGGCAGAAGGCGAAGCATGGTCGTGTGGCGGCCCGCAAGCGGTGCAAGGAGATTCGCAGGGAGGTACAGGAGGAGCTTGGCGACGTGGGCATCTTCGTTATGATGGTGCTGGAGAGGGTAATCGGTGACACAGAAAAATAGGGGGCGGCATCGGAAGTGGGCTTACAGGGCGGATGGTCGCAGTCATCACCGGCGGTTGCCTGGGTATGGCGAGAAGGACGAGATGGTGTTGCCGCCGAAGCGGAAGTGCGAGATATGTGGCTGCAAGCTCAACCAGTACAACCAGACCGACCGTTGTGCGTTGTGCCGCAAGAAGGGCACGCCGGCCGGGTCGGAGTTACTCAAGCCCAAGATACCGTTCACCTGCAACGCCTGCCGGGCCGTGGGGCGGACCCCGCATGGCGGGGAGACTTGCAAGCTGGGTTTCTACACCGAGCGCGAGCACATCATGGTCAACGGCAAGTGGGTCGGGGGCTTTACCTTGATTCCGAAGACGCGGTGTCCGAAGCCCACAACGTACGACCAGTGGGTGAAGTGTTTGGAGGCCAAGGACCGCCTGCGGAGGTTGGGGAAGATGCTGGCGGGTGGCATTTCGTGAGGGACGCTTAGGAGGACGGAGATGAGCAGGAGCACCGAGATCGTGGTTATCATGGACCAGTCGGGGAGCATGAACGCCATCAAGGACGATGCCATTGGGGGGTTCAACGCCTTCCTGGAGGCCCAGCAGAAGGAGCCCGGGGAGGCTCGTCTGACGCTGGTGTTGTTCGATACGGTGGGCTACGTCGAGCGGCACATCAGCACGCCGCTGGCGGAGGTACAGCCCTTGTCCGATGCCACCTACAAGCCCTGTGGCGGCACCCCGCTGCTGGACGCCATCGGCAACACCGTGAAGAAGGTGGACGAGCGCCTGGCGGAGCAGGATACCCCGCGCCAGGGGCACGAGGATGCCCGCAAGATGGACCTGGGCGAGGAAAGCGAGGAGGACGAGCAGCGGGTGATCGTGGCGGTCTTGACGGACGGCCAGGAAAACTCCAGCACGTCCTTCACCAAGGACGCCATCGCCAAGCTGATCACCGAGCACGAGGAGAAGGGCTGGGCCTTCCTGTTCCTGGCGGCCAACATGGATGCCGTTGGCGAGGCTCGCAGCCTGAACATCCAGTCGAGCAACGCAGAGCAGTGGACCGGCGGCCAGGGCCTGCGCTGCGCGTACATGGGCCTCAGCGCCGCCACCAAGAACTACCGCAGCGGTGGCAGCGGGGCACTTCACGATGCCAACCAAAGCTGACGTCAACTACCGCCCGGCGCTGCGGTGTTGCGCCACTTGCGCATGCGCGCGTTTCGTGCCCCACAGCGACGGTGGAGTGTATAGGTGTGGGGTACTGAATCAACCGGTGAGGCGGACGTTCATTTGCGACAAGCACGAGGACGGGTACGGTGCCCCTACCCGAGAAGAAGTTCATCCGGAAGGATGAGCTGGACGACGTCCTCCGGTGGTTGAGGACGGAGCCTGCTGATGAGCGGGGCTACATGCTGGTCCTGTTGTCGGCGGCGTTGGGCTTGCGGGCCACGGAGGCGGTACGTGCCAGCAAGGACTGGTTCCGGGACCTGTCCAGCGGCTGGGTGTGGGTACGCAGTGCCAAGCAGCGGGCGGAGGAGCGGCCGGAGGACCGGTTGCCGATCCCGCCGCAGATAGCGCGGGACGTGAAGCGGTATTTAGCGGGGTTGGAGGGGCGGTGGTTATTCCCCGGGAAGACCGATGAGGGGCACTTGTCGGAGCGGCAGGCGTTCAACATCTTCAGCGAGGCTTGCCAGGCGGTGGGCTTGGGGCACAAGAGCTTCCATGCCCTGCGGCATTACCGGGGGTTCACGGTACAGAGCAAGAAGGGCGACCTTGATTGGACGAGGCGCATGTTGCGCCACAAGGACGCCAAGGTGACGCAGATGTACACGGAGCGGACACCTGACGAGGAGCAGGACTTAGCAGAGGAGATAGGATGGTGAGTGCTCTCAGCGAGAAACTGAAAGACCTGTGTGAGATCCGCAAGGGGGAGCTGAAGGAGCTGAAGCGTCTGAGCGCCCAGGCCTTCGGTTGTCCCGGGGCGAGCCTGAGCACCGGGATGGACATGTTGATCGAGCAGGCCAAGAAGCTGCGGGAGCTGTGCCGGGCCATTGACACGCTACGCGGCCTCTGCGGGGACTTCGGGGACGACACCCCGATCTTGGGAGCGGGCGACGATGCCCCGGGCGCCCCGAAAGCCGGCTGACCCGGTGCGGGTAGAGATACCCCCGTACGGCCCTGACCGCCTGAACCTGATGGTGGATATGCTCGCCGCCATGCGCCACAAGGGCTGTCCGGACTGCGGGGGTATATGGCAGGCGTTGGAACCCTGCGCGGCCATCGGGATCATCGCCAACGTCATGGACCAGCTTGCGGAGCGGGGGCTGAAGCGGCAAAAGAAGGAAGGAGATCAGTAATGGATATCAGTGCGTGGGATCTGTACTGGGTATTCCGACTGGATAACATTCACAACCTGCTAACAGTCACCATCGGGGTGACGATCATATTGGCAGCAGTCGGGAGCTTTATTCTCACGGCATTATGGGAGGACAAAGATAAACAGACTGGGGACGGGAAGGTTTTCCGATGGGCTCGGACGAAATACCTGCCGACATGCCTTGTGCTGCTTTTGGCGTTGATCGCTAAGGTTTTCCTTCCCACTACCAGGGAGATGGCGGCCATAGTGGTGTTGCCCCGGTTGGCGCAGTCGCAGGTTGTCACCGAGAAACTTCCCGCCGAGGCTGCCGAGTTGTACGGGATGCTGAAGCAGTGGCTGAAGAAGGAGATAGCCGAGGACGCGAAGGAGGCCGCCGGTGTGGATAGCCCTAACAACCGATGATGGCTACAAGGCCGAGGGCTTCAGGTTGCTGGCGGAGGTTGCACTGGACCTGGATGCCGGCCCGGTGGTGGCGGTTGCCCCGGATGTGAACCGCAGTGGGGTGGGGTCGGGGTTGCGCTTGGGCGGCAGGATGGAGTACGCCGAGCTGGGCGATGGGGACTTCCCTGTACCGCTGACGGTTCTATCCGGGGGGACGCCGGTGGACTGCGTGCGGTATGCCCTGCAGAAGCACGAGCCCGACTTGATCATCGCGGGCATCAACAATGGTGCCAACGTGGGGCACAACATCCTGACCAGCGGCACCTGTTGCGCGGCGATGTTTGCGGCGCGTTGGGGATGCGCTGGTGTGCCGGGCATCGCGGTTAGCCAGCACCGGCGTCCGGAGAAACTGGACCTGTCCTGCGCGCGG
>Ga0180437_10011368_pt1 | contig 10686 bp, 10 predicted proteins | sample SS_ome_4_FD_132410 | JGI IMG/M metagenome (GOLD analysis project Ga0180437, IMG submission 132410) | Hypersaline lake sediment archaeal communities from the Salton Sea, California, USA - SS_3_D_1 metaG | ecosystem: Environmental > Aquatic > Non-marine Saline and Alkaline > Hypersaline >... | reverse complement strand
TCCGGTTCCCCTCAACCGAATGTGATAAATCCTCCAAAACAATCTGATAAAGAAATTTATTTATACAAAACATCGGGATAAAAAGGGAGGAGTTTAGGTTAGTTTAGTGCGGGAAATAACACTTGTCGAGGCCACAGGAGTGACAGCGGATGAGAATTCAAGTGTCGGTCATTCGTCTATTTAATGAGGTTACTCAAGCCCTCTATCTGCATGGCGGCATTTCTTAACAGGGCTGGGCTGACGTCGGGCCTCCAGGGTCTTGGCCTAGACGATTAGCCTATTTCTCTTCCTTCGGCTTAAGCTCCATGCCGAGTTGCTGATAAAACCTTAAAAGGTTATTTACTTCCCAACTCTCAACAATTTTTCCATCCTCGACTTGTATTATTTCAATGCCACTTAACTCGATCTTATTGCCTGTAGCAGGGATGCCATCGACGTCCCCTGTATGAGTACCCCTCAAGGTATACCTGGTTATTACCTTGTCTCCTTTAACAATTACATCTTCGTTAATAATAGTCATATCAGGAAATGCTATCTTATACTGCTCAATACTCTTTCTATTAATCTCTATCATTTCTTCTGAGGATAAATCGCTTCCGTCCGTTGCATGCCATACAAAGTCAGGAGAATAGATTTCCTTTATTGCTTCTAAATCCCCACTTTCCCATGCTTCATTGTACCGTGTAGCCAAAGCCTTATTCGCTTTCTCAATCTCTGCCTGGGCTTTGAATTCCTCAAGCTCTGCCATCGCTTCCTTGTCCTGGCAGCCAACCATAAAACATAAAATCAGAGCAAGGAGTAGAATAATGCATAGTTTTTTCATACCTTACCTCCTTTGTTGCCATCTACGGGTGAATTTAGCTTAAAATTTCTAAGTAAAGCTATTACTCAAGAGCAACCATTTGCCATCTTGTTTAATCAAAACAGCGGTCCAAGGTCCTGATGAAGTAGTCTCATTTCCTTCAGGATCTGTGAATTTGTTCGTATATGTCGTATAGAGAACTGCGGTATTTCCCACAATATGAATCTCAAAGGGTTCTAAATCGCATATCCACTTCAATTCCGACTTATAGAACTCTTCCATATATTTTAAATAGGCTTCAATCCCGACAGGGTGCTCTTGTTTATAATCCCACCAACTCATCTCTGGATGGTAAAAGCTTTTGAGCTTCTCAATATCCCCCTCATCCCCCTCAACGGCAGTATCAACATAGGCTTGAAAGTATTCTGCGACTGCTTCTTTTTCAGCTTCAATGTCCACCACAGGCTCCTCAGCCACCTCTTCACCCTGTTGGCAGCTTAAAGTAAAACAAAGCAGAAAGACCAACGGCAAAATCATAACAAGCCTTTTCATAACTCCCTCCCTGCTTGAGATGGGGATATTAGATAAAAAGTTGGCCCTTGATGTCAACTGGCTGCTTATTGAACTAGGTGTTTACCTCCACTTCTAATCCCAGGACTTGGATTAGTTCAATTTGCTCCTCCATTTTTGGAACAAATTTGGAACAAAAATCCTTAAATCACGTTAATTTGCATTAAAACTTCGGGAAGGAAGGTTGGTTAACAAAGACCTATGAAATTTGAATACGAAAGACTTTCTCGAGGAAAACTGGTGCCGGAGGAGGGAGTCGAACCCACACTCACCGTGAGGTGAACTGGATTTTGAGTCCAGCGCGTCTGCCAATTTCGCCACTCCGGCAGGTTGAGCGGCGAGATTATACCATATCCCTAGGCCTCCAACAAGAGAATCGGCGGCCCTACCGCTGGGTGAAGTACTAGTCTGTTTTCTAAAAAAATGGTATAATATAAGAAATTGCTTATGGAGTTAGCAACTTTAAGGAAAAATAAAAAAATCACTAAATCTAGGAGAGGAGATCATGAAAATTATCCGAATTTCTCTTTTGATCCTAATTACCGGTGTGCTGCTGAATGCTCAGACGGTCCATCTGGGACAGCAGGTCTTCTACAGCGAAGTGGGAGGCATCATCCTTGCGGCCGACGCATCATTGACTGCCAACAAACTGGAGAGCGATTACGTGCCCTTCGTCCTCTACATGGCCTCCAATTTGGGGTCGGCAACCATCCCCCGGGAAAATGTTGTTATGGTCTATGAAGGCAATACCTACCCGATGGTGCCGGTCAAAGAATTACGCTCCAAGTACAATCAGGACAATCGGGATTATAGGCAGTACAACAACTTCTACATGGGAGTCGAATCTCTGCTATTAGCCCATATGGGGAGCTTCCGCTTCGATTGGTCCAGCGATTTCTTCCCACCGCGAAGCTCGGGTTTGCTGGCCACCGATGAGGCCGGCATCTCCGGGACCATCGGCTTCAAAACCTTTGCGTATTTCAAGAACCCGGGTTTTAAAAAGGGTGACCAGGTCGTCATTCGGGTGTTCGACAAGAATAAATCCGACTTCTACGGAGAGGTGGCCGTTATTCTGGGCGAGGAATAAAACCGGATCGATCTCTACTTCAGCTCTATCCCCTCCTCACTCATCACCCTTTCTATATCGGCGATATCGCGCGGCACGAATTCGGTGAGCCATTCATACCCGGTCTCGGTGCAGAGCACATCGTCCTCCAGTACGACACTGAAGGCATCCATCACGATTCCCGGCTCCACGGTGATGCAGATTCCGGCTTTGAAAGGAATCAGGTTGTTGCCGTGGTCATGGACCTCCATGCCCAGAAAATGGCTGGTTCCCCAGCGGAAGTACTGACCATAACCGCCTTCCTCGTCCAAGACTTGGATGGCCTTTTCCTGCAGTTGTTTCATGGTGCAGCCGGGACGGACCAGCCGGATGCATGCCTCCTGGGCCTTTTTAAGGATCAGGTAGACCTTTTCCTGTTCGGCAGTGAACTTGCCCGAGACCGGAAAAGTGCGTTGGATGTCGGCCGAGTAGTGATTGATTTCGGCCCCCGCATCGATAGTCACCAGATCGCCGGCTTTGAGCGCGTCCTCCCTGCGCGGGAAGTGTTCGTCGTAGCGCCCGGGACCGGAGCGGATGGAGGTGGGGAAACCGAAGCTTTGTGCTCCCTGGGACTGACAGACGAAGTCAAAGATCGCCCGCAGCTGTGATTCGGTCATGCCCGGGCGGACCGATTTCATGCATGTGATCATGGCCTCGCCGCTGATCCGGGCGGCCCGGCGCAGTTGTTTCACAGCATAGGCGTCATGATACATCCGGATCCCGTCGATCAGGTCACAGGCATCAAGAACCTCGTATTTGGGAGAAAAGACCTGGAAGCGGCGTATGAACTCTAAGCGTTGGGGAGGCGGCTCCGCCAGGTTGACGAATCTGGGATAGTTGAAATAGACGATCTTTTTCCCCTCCGGATTGTACAGCACCCGAGCGATCTCGGAGGACAGCGGTTTGAAGCGTCGCTGGGTGTAGCGCATTTGGGAGAAATCGGAATAGGCATTGGAGAGATCGGGCATCAAGTTCGCCGTCGGGTACACCCGGGTGATCCCGGTCTTCTGCCTGGCCGCCTCATGATCTCCGTCGATGTACAGGATCTCCGGATAAGACAACGATCCGGGACAAAGGATCAGCGTCGCGCCCGGCGTCTCCAGCCCGGTGAAGTAGATGAAATCGTGGTTGTCGCTGTTGGGGACGAAAAATTCCAACAGGTTGTCCTGATTGCTTTCCGTACTCTGGATGATAATGATACCGACGGGAACCACGGCGGCCAATTTGGCACGTCGCTCCCGCAATACTTCCGGAGTCTGAGAGCCAAGCGGCAGGACACAGATCAACCCCCACATCATGCCTAAACCCCAAGCCAAGCTCCAGGCCATACCGCGGAGTCCGTTCGAGTTCCTCATTCCTAGACCTCCTCGATTACTCTCGCCTTAACAACCGGCACGGCTAACATAGGGGAATCCCGCACCGGAATCAAGTCCCTTCTACGCAGGCGCACAGGACTCTCCTGCAGCGGCCCGTGCATCAAAAGCTTTCATCCCTAGGAGGGAAGGTCATCCGTGCAAGGGCACAGCCGGCTTTCCTCTTGTTGGATTTTGACATATAATCGGAGCGCTTTTGTTTGAATCGCTGAGAATCAAGCCGATTCGGACACGCTTCATCCGGCTGCCGGCGTGATCCCCGCATCCGGAGGGAGAGATCCTGAGCGGATGAAAAAAATGGCGCCTGAATCCGTTTCCCGCACAGAGCTGGCCCCCGGTTATTCCATCTCCCGTGTCCTGCTCGGTTTCTGGCAGCTTTCCGGAGGACACGGACCGGTGGCCGAGGCCGATGCCCACCGCACCATCCAAACCCTGCTGGAGGCGGGTTTCACCACCTTTGACTGCGCCGACATCTATACCGGAGTGGAGGAACTGCTCGGCCGATTCCTGGAGCACCGGCGCGCTCTTTTCCGATGCGGCGGGCTTCCCGCGGTTCAGATCCACACCAAATACGTGCCCGACCTGGACGCACTCCCTTCGCTCACCCACGACTATACGGACAGGGTCATCGAGCGATCGCTGCGGCGCCTGAAGATCGATCGCCTGGATTTGGTCCAATTCCATTGGTGGGATTTCGATATCCCCGGATATGTGGAGGCGGCGGCACGCCTGGCCGATTTACAGCGGGCGGGTAAGATCCGGCACATAGGCGTCACCAACTTCGATGCCGTCCATCTCCGCGAGCTTCTGGATGCCGGGATCCCCGTCATCGCCGACCAGGTGCAGTATTCGGTGCTGGATCGACGGCCGGAGAAAAGGTTGGTTCCTTTGGCCCTGGGCCGCGACATCGGGCTGCTGGCCTATGGAACCCTGGCCGGGGGATTCATTTCCGAGCGTTACTTGGGCCGGCCCGAGCCCGAAACGGCATCGGAGAATCGATCGCTCATCAAGTATCGATTGATCATTCGCGAATTCGGGGGCTGGGATCTGTTTCAGCTCCTCCTCCGAGCCCTCAAAGACATCGCCGAGCGTTATGGAGTGGGGATGGCGGAGGTCGCGATCCGCTACATTCTGCAAAAGCCGGCGGTGGCGGGAGTCATCATCGGGATCCGCAGCGACCGGCATCGAGACGGGCTGATCCGGCTTGGGGGCTTCGAGCTCCGGCATGAGGACATCAGGCAGATCGAAGCTGTGCTGTCCCAAGCCCAAGGCCCGGCCGGTCCGGTTTTCGGGTTGGAGCGAAATCGGAACGGGGAACACGGGCGAATCATGAAATACAACCTCAATCTCATTCCCTTCCCATGAAGCCCATGCCCGAGATGCCCGCACCGCGAACCAACCCCACCTACGGAGGAGCCTTCGGCTCGATACTTCCTTTTGCCGTGTTCATCGTCGGTGTCATAGGCATAGCTCTGTCGGGAGCTCCGGACGAGCGAGGTTTCTGGCCGATTCTGCTCTTAGCGCTGTTCATCGGATTGCTTCTGGCCCGTGATCGAAGGGCCTATTGCGAAACCCTGATCGAGGGCATGGCCCAGCCCATTGTGATGATCATGATCTCGGCCTGGATGCTGGCCTCGGTGATCGGTGTCTTGCTCACCGATACCGGATTCGTCGAAGCCCTGACCTGGGGAGCCGGAAGGCTGGGGCTGGCGGGAGGGATCTTTATAGCGGTGTCATTCGCCATCTGCTGCCTGGTCTCGGTGTCCACCGGGACCAGCTTCGGAACCATTTTGATCTGCGGGCCGATCCTCTATCCCGCAGGAGGGATGACCGGCGCCCATCCGGCGATCCTGGCGGGAGCCATCCTGGCGGGGGCCACTTTCGGCGACTGCATCGCCCCCATCTCCGACACCACCATCGCCAGCGCGCTCAGCCAGGAGGCCGATATCGGCATCACCGTCCGCAGCCGGTTGAAATACGTCCTTCCGGTAGGGATCTTCGCCCTGATCCTGTACGGCGTCATCGGACTCGCCCTCCAGGATCAAGCCGGGGCGGGCCGGCTGGCCGTCCAAGGCCAGGTGCGGGGCCTGCCCATGCTCGCCGTCCCGTTGGTGATCATCGTCCTGCTGCTGCGCGGCCGGCATCTGCTGCAAGGGCTGCTGGCTGGACTATTCCTGGGGATCGGTTTGGGGCTCGCACTCGGGCTTCTGCCCCCGGAGCGGCTCCTTACCCTGGATCCGGTCGCGTTCACCGCCCGGAGCTTCGTGATAGACGGGATCGAACGATCGGTGGGAATCAGTTTCTTTACCATTCTGCTCATGGGCCTGGTCGCTTCGCTGCAGGCCGGCGGTGTGCTCCAGCACCTGGTGGACTTTGTAGGCCGGAAAAGCCGCAGCGAACGATCCGGGGAAGGCTGGATCGTGGGTGCGGTCAGCGGCGCCGTACTCCTGACCTGCCACAGCATCGTCGCCATCCTCACCGTAAGCGAATTTGTCCGGATGATGGGAGCGAAACAGGGGCTGTCCCGGTATCGGCGGGCCAATCTGCTGAGCCTCACCGTGTCGACTTACCCCTTTCTCCTGCCGTATTTCATCCCCGTGATCCTGGCGGCCAATACCACTTCCGCCGGTGCCGGCCACGGCCTTCCCAGAATCAGCCCGCTGCAGGCCGGCCTGCACAACTATTTCAGCTGGGCGGTGGGACTGGTTTTGCTCCTGGCGCTGGCCTTCGGCTACGGCCGCCGTTCCGACCGCGCGCTCGGCAAACTCGACGGCCGTGATGCACCTGCACGCGAAAATACTGACTGATCGAGCATCGCCAGGATCTGCTCGGCCACTTTCTGTCCCAAGAGGCGATAGCCCGCCTCCGTGAAATGCACATCGCCGGGAGCGACATAAAGCCGGTCCCGGTGCGGCAGCAGAAACGTATAGAGATCGTTGATCGCAACGCCATGCCTCCGCATGATTATTCCTGCGACACGGTTGTAGCGCGGGGGATCATCCCGGAAGCGTCCGGCTTCTCCCTCCGGAACGGGTGTGGAATTGGCCCAAATAAGGCGGGCCCCGGTCTTCTTGAGTCGGATAACCAGCTGCTCCAGGTTCAACCCATATTGGTCCAGGGTTGTGGTCAGGGTCCCGCGGACCTTATCCCGATTTCCGTAGACAGTGGATTCCGGATGCCGATAGCAGAGGTCCCAGAGTCCCCAATTGAAGTGGATGACCGCGAAAGTGCCATCGGCCAGCCATTCCTCCAGCTCCTCCAATCCTTTCCAGGTGGATTGGGCATTTCCCGGATTGTGCATGACCTCTGCTTTCCCCCTCAAATATTCTCGGACGAACGGGGTATAGCCCAATGAAATCGAATCACCGATGATCAGGACCCGGGGAAGGCCGGGCTGGGAGACCGAACATATCCCCGGATGAAAGGTCACGAGGGCCGAGACGGCCCACGACAGCCATCCCGGAAGGAAGCGCCGCGCGTGTCTCCTCGGAGAAAAAAGGATCCTCAAGCCGGCATTATAAGAGAGATACAGCATTCTCGCCTCCATTTGAGAAGGAATCGCCGATCCTAAGGGTAGCGCACCGGACTCGGGCTTGAAAAGCATACAGACAAAAAAAATCCTGCTTCATGAACGTTAAGAAATGGGTATCATCCGCTCGTCCCTGGACAACATTGCCGCTCGCCTTCAATTCGAGTAAAATGAATCCCCGATATTCGATATTTTTGATTCGAGATTGATCATTGAACAAACTGATCTTTTGGGACTGGACCGGAACCCTGGCCGACGAGGCCGAACTGGACAAGGCGGTGTGCCGTCGCATGGAGCAGGATATCGCCCGGGAAGCCGGTATTTCTATTGAGCAGGCCGCATCCCGCTACCAGGATTATCTCAAAAAAAGGGAAAAAACCTGGCGGTGGCACGACTATGTCGTCCACTGTCATGATTTCGGCATCAATTGGAAATCCAGCCAGGAGAGCCACATCGATAAGCTTCGTTTGGTGCCGGGAGCCGGAGATATGCTGGCCTATGCCCGCAGCCGGGGATACAAAAACATATTGGCCACCAATGCCGTACGCCGGGTGATCGAACTGCGGGCGGCGTATGCCGGCATCGATCATCTGCTCGACATGATCATCGCCAGCGATGATGTCCAGGCCTTAAAAAGCGAAGGAAGACACTTCCAGCGCGGATTAAGAGAGTGGCTGAGCCGACCGGAAGTCTCCTTTTCGGTGGGAGACAATCCGATACAGGATATCCGACCGGCTTTAGAGTTGGGTTTGACCACGGTATTCTGCGCCTACGGTCGGCATCTGACCCACTACCACTCAACCCATATCTCGGATGATCACGTTGAACTTGTGTGCCCTTCCTTCAGTATCACCGAGCTATCCGATATACGGTACATCATCTAGGAAAGCGAATATGGAGGCGATGTGTCCCTACTTCGGGCGCTGTGGCGGCTGTTCTCATCAAGATACAGATTATGAACGGCAACTGGAAGGCAAAGCCAGGGATCTCGCAGAAGCCATCGGATTCAGCGACATCCGCGTACATGCCGGCCGTCCCTTCGAATACCGCAGCCGGATGGATTTCGCCTTTCATTCCCTCGGATTAGGGCTTCGCGAGCGGGGCGCGTTTGACAAATTCGTGGATATCGAACGCTGCGCTATATCCAATCCCGAGTTGAATTCCCTGCTGGCCGAAGTCCGAGCGCACTTCTCCGGTGTGTTTTACTTCGATGTCCGCCGCCGATTCGGGGCATTCTGCTACGCCGTCATCAGGACTCCCCCCGGCGATTCCTCGGTGTCGATCGTGCTCAACCGTAAGGACCGCCGGCTCGAGGAGGCGGTCGATCGAGTGCGCGCATATGCGGAGTTCACCCGGGCCCGGAACGTGTTGGTGACCTATGTCCCCCACAACCGAAATGTGAGCGTGTCGGACGAGTTCGAGGTCATCAAGGGCAGCGACATGCTGAGCGAATCCTATCTGGAACGCCGGTTCCAGTTTCCGGTTCAGGGTTTTTTCCAGGTCAATCATGAGATGGCCGTCCAAGTCCATGCCTACTGCACCGAGCGACTCTCCGCATTCTCCACCGATCAAGCGACCCTTCTCGACCTATACGGAGGGGTGGGCACCTTCGGGATCCTCAATGCCGCTGAATTCAAACACGTCCTGATTCTTGAGAACTACCCGCCGGCCGTCCGGGCTGCCGAACGCAACATCGCCGCCAACGGCATTGCCAACGCCGAAACGATCTGCCGGGATGCCCGATATCTCAATCAGCTGGAGCTGCCCCGCCCGCTGTTCGTCATCCTGGATCCCCCCCGCTCCGGGATCCATCCCAAGACCCTAAACCATCTAAACCGGCTGGAGTGTGAGGGTGTGCTCTATGTTTCCTGCAATCCAAAGCTCCTGGGTCGCGACTTGCTCGAGCTCGATCGATTCCGGATCCGAAGTGCCGGCCTGTTCGATATGTTTCCTCATACCCCCCATTTGGAGGCGGTGGTGGAGCTGGTGCCCCGCTGACACCGCCCGGCCCGCTTCCGTCGCGGCTTCAAGGCTGGATCCGATATCTCTCCATCAAGGCCAATGCCTTTTCAGCCAGCTCGAAGAGATGCTTGTGGGAACGGTTGCCGTTGGTCAGGATGGCGAAACCGGTCTTCCGGTCGAGGTTACCCACCAGGAAAGCGGTGTAACCCGTAACACTCCCGCTGTGGGCGAAAAGCGTCTCTCCCCTTCTCAGGGAGATCCACCAGGTCAGGCCGAATCCGGTCGACTCGTTCAGCCATCCGGCACTTATGGGACCGGTGAAGCGGTCGAACTGCCGGGTCATCATCTGTCGGAACGTTTCTTCCTCGATCAGGCGATTCCCTTGATGGACGCCTCGATTGAGATTGGTGATCAGCCACCGCGCCTGATCCAGCACGGTTCCGTAGACGATTCCCGCCGGCCAGACATTGGCCTTGGTGCGCATGACGGCGACATGGCGGCCGGTTTTGGCGTCGACCGCATAGGGGATGGCCAACCGCTCCTCCATATCTGGCCGCGGCTCAAATGCGGTATCCCTCATTCCGAGAGGAGCAAAGATGTTCTGTTTGATATAGGTTTTGAATCGCACACCGGATAGCCTTTCTACCAGATAGGCGATCAAGGTGTAGGCCGTATTGGAGTAAAGGGCCTTGGTCATGGGAGGATGCAGCAGGCGGAGAGAGGCATGCAAGTACTCTTCCAACGGAGGCGGGACGGTGGGCCCCCAGACCGAGTGCGGTCCAAAGTCGGCGGGGAGGCCAGAGGTATGGGTTAAAAGATGGCGGAAGGTGACCGGATTCTCGGTGTGGTCGCCCTGAATCTTGATCTCCCCCAGATAATTTTGGACCGGGTCGTCGAGTCGGAACTTTCCCTGCTCCATAATCTGCAGCAGCGCGTAAGTCGACATGGTCTTAAAGGTGGAGCCGATGAGATAGACGGTTTCCGGAACCGCCGGGGTGCGGGCCCAAAGATTGGAGAATCCGTGCGCACCGGTCCAGATGATGCCATCGGCGTCCACAACCGCCGCGGAGGCCGAGGGGATCTTCCCCGCCTCCAGGGTTCTTCGGATCTCCTGACTGAGATCGGCGATCAGGCTGTCTCGATCATAGGTTTGGATCGGGGATGCCGAGAAACGGGCCGTCATGACCAGCAACAGGAATAGACTTCCCATTCCGATCCGCTGTGCTAGTGTTGCGTCTCGGAAATATATTGACATAGTCTTTTGATTTTAGCCAGGATGGAATCGGCGGTTGCGGTCCAGATGAAAGGTTTAGCTTGTGTGTTGTGATGGCGAACGAAGTGATCG
>Ga0180437_10011367_pt1 | contig 10686 bp, 7 predicted proteins | sample SS_ome_4_FD_132410 | JGI IMG/M metagenome (GOLD analysis project Ga0180437, IMG submission 132410) | Hypersaline lake sediment archaeal communities from the Salton Sea, California, USA - SS_3_D_1 metaG | ecosystem: Environmental > Aquatic > Non-marine Saline and Alkaline > Hypersaline > Sediment... | reverse complement strand
TCTTTCCTTCATCGTCACAGGGGCTATCTGGAAATGGATCTTGAATCCCAACCTGGGAATAGAGCGGCTTATCCAGCAGCTGGGTTTCAGCGGATTTACCTTTCGCTGGCTCGTGGACCCCAAGATGGCTATCTACACGATTGTCATTGCCGCGGTCTGGCAATCCAGCGGTTTTGTCATGGCCCTGTTCCTTGCCGGACTGCGGGGTATCGACAACTCCGTAATCCAGGCTGCTCAAGTCGACGGGGCAACGCTCCCGCGAATATACAGAAGTATCATTATTCCCGCGCTGAGACCTGTATTCCTGAGCTCCGTAATCATTCTTTCCCATATTGCGATCAAGAGCTTTGACCTGGTCATGGTACTAACCCAGGGTGGACCGGGAATCGCTACGGACATGCCGGCGACGTTCATGTACTCATTTGCCTTTCGCTACGATCGCCTGGCCTTGGGTGCGGCCAGCGCCGTGGTGATGTACCTGGCGGTGATGGCATTCATAGTCCCCTACCTGTACTCTGAGTTGCGAGGTACCCGCAATGCCTAGTATAGACCAAAGAGTGGTCGGAGAGCGGACTTCCGGGTTCATCTTTTTCAGGGTGCTGATCTATGCCCTACTGCTGGCAGCGGCGATCTACTTTCTCATTCCTTTCTTCATAATGGTCATCACCTCGATCAAGACCATGAACGATATCCGTACAGGGCACCTTATTTCCCTGCCCCGGGAAGTAACCTTCGAAGCATGGCGCAAGGCCTGGGGCAGTGCCTGCATCGGCGTGAACTGCGTGGGCATGAAAGGCTACTTCCTGAACTCGGTGCAGATGGTGGTCCCGGCCGTGGCACTTTCCACGATGATCGGCGCATTCAACGGCTATGTATTTTCCAAGTGGCGATTTCGAGGCAGTGAAACCTTCTTTACTTTTCTGCTGCTGGGATGCTTCATTCCCTTTCAGGTTATTCTCCTCCCGATGTCACGAACCCTCGGTATCTTGCGCATGGCCCAGAGCGTCCAGGGCCTGATCCTGGTCCACACGGTGTACGGACTGCCCTTCACCTCCCTGTTTTTTCGTAACTACTACGTGGCGATTCCCGATGAGCTGGTCGAAGCCGGAAAGATCGATGGGGCGGGATTTTTCAATATTTTTGGGAGGATCTTTCTGCCGATCTCGGGACCGATCTTCGTCGTCGCCATAATCTGGCAAACAACCCAGATCTGGAACGACTTCCTCTTCGGAGTATGCTTCTCAGGCAGCGAAAGCCAGCCCATTACCGTGGCCTTGAACAACCTGGTGAACACGAGTACCGGAGTAAAAGAGTACAACGTGGATATGGCGGCGGCTATCATCGCCGGCATCCCCACGCTCTTCGTGTATATCGTATCGGGCAAATACTTCGTTCGGGGGCTGACCGCAGGATCGGTGAAAAGCTGAGCACAACCGGCGCTCCGGCGGTCCAGGTTTACATGATCTCGATAACTGATATATGCTATTTCTCATGATTACAACAAGCCAGCAAAGGTCCGTAGGAGGACAAATCCTGCCAGTCTTGATTGCGCTCCTGTTTGTGGGAAGCGCCGTGGCCGTATCCGCAGTCGATATCGACGGAACGATCGGCCAAGGGGAGTACGCCAATCAGCTTTCCCTGGGCGGGGGGGACTTCCTCCTCCACTGGGCGGTAAGCGGGGACACCGCGCACTTCGGTATAGAAGCCCGCGCTCCAGGGTGGGTATGTCTGGGAATCGAGCCGACCCAGGTTATGGCCGAGGCGGACATGATCTTCGGCTGGGTGGAAGCCGGCGGAAAAGCCGGGGCTCTGGACTGCTATTCCACCGGGCTGTTCGGGCCTCACCCCCCGGATGAGGAGTTGGGGGGACAGCAGCACATCCTCGCCTTCGCCGGACGGGAACAGGGGAGTGTGACCTCCTTCGAGTTCAGCCGGCCGCTGGAAGCCGGAGATGCCTACGACAAATCTCTGTCTCAAGGGGGGGAGCTGAAGATAATCTGGGCATACAGCGAATCGGACAACTACCTGGATCTGCACAGCCACAGGGGATCGACTACGATCAGCCTTACCGGCGGTCAGGCAGCTCAGGAGGAAGGCGCAGAACAACTGGATCTATACTGGCTCCTGTACCGGGTGCACGGTGCTCTGATGAGCACCGCTTTCGTTCTGCTGTTCATCGGCATGTTCTTTCCCCGCTACCTCAAGAAGAAGAAGTGGTGGCTCAAGACCCACCGCCGCATCGGTATCAGCGGGGCGGTGACCGGAGTGGCAGGAATCGGAATTGCGACGTACATGATCTCCCAAACCACCGGGGTGCACCTGCGGGTTCCTCACTCCTGGATCGGCCTGGCCACCATCATCCTGATTATTTTCACCCCGTTTCTGGGGCATTTCATGCTCAAGATCAGGAAGGCACCGGCCAAGGCAAAACAGGCCCGGGCCGTACACCGCTGGATCGGCCGGGTCACCCTGCTGCTCATGGCCGCCACCATCGTTCTGGGGCTGCTGCAGGCCGGTATCCTTTAGAAGGGGGCAGTCCCCGGGAAACCCCTGATTCCCGCCACGAATCAGCGTTCCGGCACGTGGATGATGTCTCGGGGTTTGCTTCCCTGGGCGGGGCCGACCATACCCATGCGCTCCATCTCCTCGACCATGCGGGCGGCTCGGTTGTAGCCTACCTTTAATCGCCGCTGGATGTAGGAGGCCGAGGCCTTGCCCGCGGCCAGGACGATCTCGATGGCCTTGTCCATCAGGGGATCCTCGGATCCGGAACCGTCGTACTCCTCCTCATCCTCATCGTAGAACATCTCTTCGTCCATATATTCCGGCTCCCCGAGGGTGCGGGCGTGGTCGGTGATGGCCTCCACCTCCTCCTCGGACAGATAGGTGCCCTGAATGCGCACGGGGATCGGATCCCAGGCCGGGGTGAAGAGCATGTCCCCCTGGCCGAGAAGCTTCTCCGCTCCCACCGAGTCGATTATGATCCTGGAGTCGAATTTGCTGGCCACCATGAAGGCGATCCTGGAGGGTATGTTGGCCTTGATCAGCCCGGTGATTACGTCGATCGACGGTCTCTGGGTGGCCAGCACCAGATGAATTCCCACGGCCCGGGCCATGGCGGCCAGCCGGGCAAGGACAGCCTCCATCTCCTTGCCCGTGGTGGCCATCAGATCGGCAAACTCGTCGATCACGATTACCCAGTAGGGGATCTTCTGAATGGTGAGCTTGTGTTTCGCTGCCTTCTTGTTGTAGGAGCGGACATCCCTGGCTCCGGTGTTGTCCAGCAGGGAGTAGCGCCGCTCCATCTCGTCGATGCAGTACTGCAGTGCCTGAAAGGCCCGCTTCGGCTCGGTCACCACGGGGGTAAGCAGATGGGGAATGTCATTGTAGGCCTTGAGCTCCACGATCTTGGGATCGATGAGCAGAATGCGGACGTCCTCCGGCGTCTTCCTGTAGAGGATCGAGCAGATTATCGAGTTCACACAGACGGACTTGCCGCTTCCCGTAGCCCCGGCGATGAGCAGATGGGGCGTCTGGGTCAAATCGATGAGCTGAGCCTCCCCGGAGATGTCCTTACCCAGAGCGACGGGAATCTCCATTCGGGCGTCCTGGAAGTCCTTGAGGCTGACCATTTCCTTGAAGCTGACGATCGCCCGCCTCTTGTTGGGAACCTCGATGCCCACCGCATGCTTGCCCGGAATCGGCGCCACGATCCTCACCCTTGAGGCGGCCAGGCGCAGGGCGATGTTGTCCGCCAGATTGACGATCCTGGAGATCTTTACGCCCGGAGAGGGAAGGATCTCGAACATCGTGATCACCGGACCTTTGCGAATTCCGGTGACATCGGCTTTGATTTTAAACTCCTGCAGGGTCTCCATCAGCACCGCGGCGGAGCGGCGGGTCTCCGCATCGATTTCCCAGTACTCCCCGTCCGGATAATCCTTGAGCAGCCCCTTGATGGGGAAGGTATATGCCTTGTAGGTGCCCTTCTTTCCGCCGGCGGCGCGCGATTGCGGCGGTCGGGGGCTGACTTTCTGCTGGGAGAGCACCCGCCTGGCATCTTCCGCCGGTTTCGCTACGCCTACGGGAGAATCGTCGTCGGCTACCAGCTCCAGCTCGGGCACACCCGCCTCCAGTCCTGGATCGATCTGCTGCAGTCTTTGTTCCCGCCGGGACGGTCGCGGCTGCCGGTCTTTGCGGGGCCTCCGGGGTCCACCGGTTGGTATTTGCTCCGCACTCCGGTCATCCCCGCCCCGCGCCCTCAGTGCTCCACGCACCGTGAAGATCAGGAAAAACTCAAACAGTACGATGAGAAAAAGAAAAATCGCCGACAGGGTGCGACCGAAGGTACTCACCATCAACTCGGGCAGAAAGGAAGGGGGAATCCTTCCGTGCAGCACCACTTTGTGGAAAACACTGGCGGTTATGAAAGGCAGTATGAAAAGGTTCAACACCAACAGACCCCGGCCGGAGAAACGGGGAGAGAGCAGAAACAGAGCCAGAATGAACAGGTAAAGGGGAATGAAAAAGGAAGCCCAGAGAAAAGTCGCGAAGAGAAACCTCCCCGGCACGGACAGAACTCCATCCTGCCCGTCGACAAGCTGCAGGAGGGAGACGATAATACCCGCCGCTGCTATTGTCAGGAGAAAAGCCATGATGTAGGAAATTGCCGAAGTCTTTCGCTTCAAAGTTCCCCCTACGTCTGTTATCGGAAAAAAACATGGAAGAGTAAAAGGCCCGCGCCGCCTGCAGCCCCAACCACCCTGTAGATCAGAGGAAGATGAAGCTGAGTGCCGCCAGGGGTACGAGGTAGATACTGAACAGGACCAATCTTCCCTGCCGTACAACCCTCAGAAGCGCAAGCAGGGAGACCAAACCGATCGCGAAGGATGCGACGAACCCTATCAGCAGGGTAACCGGATCGATCATCTCCAGCAGAGTGCCGGCTTCCCGCAACTGCAGGAGCAGAGCACCGAGGATCGCCGGAACGGCGATCAAAAAGGAAAATTCCCCCGCCCTTTGTCGGTCCAGCCCCAGGAGAAGGGCCACGGAAATGGTGATTCCCGCCCGGGAGATCCCCGGCAGCACCCCGACACCTTGAGCCAGCCCGACGAGCACCGCCCCCAGGAATCCGATCTGGAGGTAGTCCCGCCGGCCCCGGCGAATCAGGGTAGAGAGCAGAAACAGGGCGGTCACCAGAAACAGCAGGGACACGAGCCGGGGTCGGTTGAAAAAAAGGCCTTCGAAGCGGGACAGCACGAATCCGACCGCTCCGGTAACCACGGTAGCGATCAGGATGTACAGGGTCAGCCTCAAATTTTCCCGGTCCCCCGGGTCGGTTGCCGCTTTTGCAGCTCGCCAGATCGATGAGAAAATCGAACCGATCTTTCTTCGAAATACGATGATCACCACGATCAACGTGGAGACGTGAAGCAGAACGTCATACAGAAGGGGGATTTCCCCCAGATCCATCAGCTGCCTGAGCAGCACGAGGTGCCCGGAGCTGGAAATCGGCAGAAATTCCGCCACCCCCTGAAGTACGCCGAGAAACAGAGACTGGATGCTGGTCATGAGTTGATCTCCTTCAACTATTGCCTGTTCGACTACTGCGCGCTATTGCCCGAGCCCCGGAAAGAACAACAGCACCGTCTGCTCCAGGGATCTGTCGTAGTACAGGGCACCGTAGTATACAGCAGAAACGAGGATCTTGCGTATATAGTTGCGGGTCTCCGGGTATGGAGCCGCCTCCGCCAGGAGATCCGAGGGCAGTCCCGCGAAGCTGCGCTCCCAGCTGCGCAGGCGGGACAGTCCCGCGTTGTAGGCCATCAGCGCCTTGGGAATATCCTCCACTCGCGCAACCAGCCTGGAAAAATGCCGGCCGCCAAGGTAGAGATTTTGCTGCGGATCGCGAAGGTCGTACTCCTCCATCCGCAGCCAGCGTGCGGAATCCGCCGCGGTTTCCGACATCAGCTGGGTAAGACCCACTGCGCCGGAACGGGAGACGATGCCGGGATCGAAGTAGCTTTCCTCCCGCACCAAGGCAAAGAAAATGGGTGTGGGAAGGCTCTCGTTCCGCGAAACCTCGTCGATCCACTCCCCGTAGGCGCGGGGATACAGAAGCTCGAGATCAGATCTGTCCACCTCTTGCGCTTTTATCTGCGCATAGAGATTCATCAGTCGAATCGATCGAAGGTACTCCCCGCGGTCGTTCAGGAGCAGGGCAGTCTCCAGGAGCAGCTCCGGAGAAACGGATTGCCATTGCGAACGCAGGAGCTCCGTGCCCGTTTCATGCAGCCCGTAGTCGAAATACCCGCGGATCACTTCGGCCGGCGGTTTCTCAAAGCCCTGATCAGCGCCGGAAGCGCCTGCAAAGCGGCGGTCCGCCTCCTCCAGGGTCCAGCGGGTGGGGAAACCCAGGTCGACCAGCGCCGTTTCGGCGAGAAAGCGGTAGTAGGCTGATGTACCGACACTACGGGCTTCCAGGTACAGAGCCTGGGGCGGCATAGGTATCGCCGATGCGTCCGCGAGGCCGAGAGACACGGTCCGCCCGACCAGATAGGCCAGCCTGGCCATGGCATCGGGGGGGCCGTATCCTTTGAGCATACCGTAGAGGGAAAGCAGCCCGGGCCAATCCCGGCGCGCGACAAGAGCTGAGATCTGCACTTCCAGAATGTCGCTGAAGTACTGCGGTTCATGCCAGCGAGGGGCTAACTGTCGAAGACTCTCGAGCAACTGTCCTGAGGAATGCTGTGCTGCCATATCCAGAAGAAACCAGATGGCTCGATCCCGCTGCCCGGCTTCTTCGGTGTCTCGGACGACCTCTAGGAGAAGCTGTTTGGCCTCTGTGAAATTTCCGTCTTTTCGGTTCAAGCGGCCGGCCATTTCGAGTGCAGCCAGGCGGTCCATAGGGAACAGATCGACAGATAGATTCAACAGCGCTTCGGCACCCTCCCCATGCCGGGCCACGGCAAAATAGGCGGCTCCCAACTCCCGGATCACGATCTCCATATCCGGGCGGTCGGCCTGGAGATCCGCCAGCGACTTCTCGATCTGCTCTATGGCTTGGGCATTCTGCCCCCGGTACAACAGGTCCTTGCCCTGAAAAAACATGGAAACAGCCGGGGGGAAACCGGCAAGCCTGTCCTCCTGCTCCAGGTACGCATAGGCCCGCGCGTGGAGACCCGAGGTTTGTTTAGAGAAAAACAGATCGATGAACAGCTGCTGCCACCCGGGCTTTTGCAGCCTGTGACTCGACACGGCCCGGAACAGATCAAGCTCGTTGTCCCAGGGCGCCTGCTCGCTTTTTCGCTCCTCCAGGGCAGCCAGCACCGCCTGGTCTTTCTCCTGCCAGTAGAGAGCCTCCAGCAGATCCCGCTTTGCCTGGTACACGATTCTCGCCTCCCGCTCTCGACGCAACAGCCGTCCGGCCAGCGACTCGGCTTGCTCGAAGCGATCGGTGTCCAGGTATCGACGGATCAAACGAAGCGCCGCCTCCTCCCGCCACGGCGAATCCCCCCGCCGCCACTGCAGGTCCAGCAGCTGTTCCGCCCTCGCCTCCAGCTCCGGCGCGGCCGGCTGAGGCGAGCCCCGGACCATGGAGAAGAGAATCTCGGAAAGGTAGAAGGGTGCTCCGGGACCCAGACGAAATGCTTCGGCCAGATTGCGTTCTTCGATCCGCAGCTCGCCCAGAAACTCCCACTTCCCCTCGATCAGCTGCTGTCGGAAATAAGGGCGGGATACGTCCCAGACCGTATCCGCCGCACACCGGGTCAGTGAGAGGAGTAGAAAAACGAGTGTTACGGGAATGCTAATTTTCTGGAATAAAGAGTCGTGTGCCTGCAAAAATAAGGTCCGGATTGGTGATGCGGTTCTCCTTGGCTATTTTCGGGTACAGCCACGGGTTGCGGTAGTAGGTGGCGGCGATATCCCACAGAGTATCGCCCCACTTGATCTCGTACCATAGACCTCCGGCCGCGGCACCGGCTTTCGCCTCACCCGACGCCGGGGTCTGTTCGGCCTCTCCTGCCTCGCCAACGGTGGTGGCCTGCTCGGCCGGTTGCTCAGCAGTTGGCTGCCCGGCGGCCAGCCCTTCAGCGGGAGCCTCTTCGCCGGCTTGGGCTTGCTCCGCGGGCGCGGTTTCCTGCTTTCCGGCAAATAAAGGGGGAATCGGCGTTCCGCCCACAGCCCTAAACACAACAAAGGCGATGGCGGCGATAAGAATCAAGCTGAGAATGACAAACCCGATGAGAAGGAGAGGATTCCGCCGCTTTTTGCCAAGATGCTCCTTGCGGCGATCCGAGGCGGATATCGGATAGGTTTCTCCGGTCAGGAGCGATTCTTCGAAATCTTCCCTCTCGGCTCCCTCGCGTTCCAACTCGAACTCCGGGTGCTCCGCCGGACCTTGGGATAGTGACTGGAGACTGACGGAGAGACTCTGACTTTCCCCGGTCAACGCATCACTGGCGGTCGCCTCAAAATTGCCCTGTGCGTCCACTCCAAGAACTACTTCAACCTCCGGTTCCTTCATCGGAGCGGGCTGGATATTCTCGATCATCAGCGTACCGATATAATCGGTTTCCTCGGCAAGCTCCCCCTGGCCCCTGAACAGGTCGATCTGTACGGTTTCCTGGTTGTCTCGAACCGTGGTAAGGACCAGTCTCTTCCTTACCTGATCGCCTTCAGACAGTACGGGATAAAAACTGCCGTCGGCCAGCTTGATTCCTATTTGTTGTCCGTTCAACGCTCCTCCTCATCCTCCCTCAACCTAGATCGTAGCTCCCAGCACTCGCTTTGTCAACGTACGGTGCAAAACGGTGTCTAAGCACAATAGAACTGTCACGTACGGCGCAAAACGGCTACAGTGCCGGATACTGTACCCTCTCTAGAACGTCGGCCGCCTAGACCGTTAAACTTGACAACCCTAATATTCTCCATGAAAATACTCTCGAACCTCATGGATGTGCTTTTTTACGTGCTGATCGGTATAGCAGCAGTCGGGCTCCTCATCATCGCCTTCGTCCTTTTCTTCAACAGGGAGCGCACGAAGGAAAACCGGATGCGGTCTGGCCGTCGCAATAGAGATCTGATTGTTCGCGAGGCCTCCCGGCGATTGGCGCAGGATCCTCGCGACGTTCCGGCCCTGCAGGACCTGGCCGAAGTTGCCTTCGAGGAACAGGATTATGCCAACTCGTACAAGTACTACCGATCCCTCGTTTCCCTTTGCGGAGCGAATCCGGAGATAGACGAGTTCGAAGTCAACCTGCGGCTCGGACAATCGGCACTCAAGGTCAAGAAACCCGAGGAAGCGTATAAACATCTCATGGTTGCCCGAAGCTTGAGACCGGATGAGTTCGAGGTCAACTTCAATCTCGGCCTCATGGAGTATATGCAGAAAAACCATCAAAAAGCGTCCGAGCACTTTCGAATCGCCCACAGTCAACGGCCCGATGATGTCGCCACCAACCGGTATCTGGGCCACAGCCTGTACAGCCAGCGGGCTTACAGCGAAGGGATCGAGGTTCTGCAGCGGGTGCTGGACTTCGAACCGGAAGATAAGAAAGCTCAGTTTCTGCTCGCCAAGTCGTACTACGCCGTGAAACAGAACGATCTAGCCCTGAAGATATTCACCCGCCTTCGAACCGATCCCGAGATCGGTGCAATTTCGGCTCTCCACGCCGGAACCCTCAATACAAACGCCAAGAAATTCGATGCAGCTCTCGAAGATTTTGATATCGGGCTCCGTCACGAAAACATTAAGCAGGCCGTCTTTGTGGAGTTGAAATACAGATTGGCCGAGGTCTACCTCAAAACCGGCGAGCTGTCGGAAGCACTCAGATTGTGGAAGGAGATCAGCACGCTCCAGCCGAACTACAGGGATGTATCGGAGAAGATCGGCCGGTTTCAGGAAGTCAACACCAACAGGTTCCTGCAGACCTTCCTGATGGGGGCGAGCTCCGACTTCATCACCCTTTGCCGACGCATCGCTACCCGTTACTATGCCAACTCCAATACCAAGTTGGTAAACATATCCCTCAGAAAGGGCGAGTACGCCGATATCCTGGCGCACGTGCGGACTTCTCAATGGGAGGATCAGGTGATTTTCCGTTTCGTCCGCTCCCAGGGTGCGATCGGTGAGCTTCTTCTGCGGGATCTATACATCCACGCCAAGGATATCCGCGCTCCCCGGGCTGTGTGCGTGACTGCCGGTATGTATACCGAGCAGGCTAAAGGATTCGTGGAAGCCAGAATGATCGACCTGGTGGAAAAAGACGATCTTCTCAAGATGCTGAAGAAGCTTTAGGAACGATCACCAGATGCCGCTCCTCATCTAAAAAAGGCACCCGCACAGCCACGATCTCAAGTGTCTCCAGATCAAGGCCGGAGGCTTCTAATTCCTCGAGAACCCGCGTGCGTTTTCCCTTGTAGGCGACGATTGCCCCTTTCGGTTCCAGAATACGCTGCAGATCGGCAAGTGCCCTGTACAGGGGCGAGAAAGCCCGGAACACGACTAGGTCGAAGCGCCGCTCGACTTCCTCCAGGCGAATCTCGGCAACTTCGACATTCTCCAGAGAGGCAAGGATCGCAACATTCCGCAGAAAAGCCGCTTTTTTTGCCGAAGGCTCCAACAGGGTGAAGCGGGAATCGGGAAGAAACACGGCCAGCGGGATGCCGGGAAAACCGGCGCCG
>Ga0180437_10011364_pt1 | contig 10690 bp, 8 predicted proteins | sample SS_ome_4_FD_132410 | JGI IMG/M metagenome (GOLD analysis project Ga0180437, IMG submission 132410) | Hypersaline lake sediment archaeal communities from the Salton Sea, California, USA - SS_3_D_1 metaG | ecosystem: Environmental > Aquatic > Non-marine Saline and Alkaline > Hypersaline > Sediment... | reverse complement strand
GTAATGGGAGGTGATAAAGCCTCCAGGAATAAAACTATAGGGAATGCAGATCCCAGGGATTATGATGCAGTGGTTATTATCGGAGGCCATTCCGGTGATATCATGTCGACTGAGCAGAATGTTTTGGATTTCATTCATGGAGCATATAATAACGGTGCTGTTATTGGAGGTATTGGAGGAGGGATTATACCAATTATTGCTACAGGTATACTGAAAGGGAAACGGTGCACAGGCAATGAACAGGTCTCATTTATATTGAAAAAGATTGCACAGTATGAAGACTCCCATTGTGTTATGGACAACAGGATTCTCACGGCGAAGGATACCATAGACACTCCCCTCTTTATCCATAGATTGTGTAAACATTTTAATCGAGTTTTTGTGGATAAGCGGAAAGATGTCCTTTCAGGGAAAACGATGTTGATGATATGTGGATGGGATTTTGAGGACTTCGAGATTGCTGTTCCTGTCATGGAATTCATTTATCGGGGAGCAAAGATAATACTTGGAACATTCACAGGGGCAACCCGTGCCCGGCCTCCATTGCTTGGCCTTGAAGTCGTCCAGGGGAATTTTGGCATGTCCGTGCCTCTTCAGGAAATACCGGAGAGCTGCTATGAAATCAAAAGACTTTCTGAAATTGATATGGGAGAGTTCGACGGTTTACTGATTCCGGGTGCATTCAATCCCTGGAATATGATCGAGGCTGGTACGCCACTTGAGTTCTTACAAAAAGCGGATGCGGCAGGTAAGATACTCTCCTACATGTGTCATGGTCCTATCCCAGTTGCAGCAGCTGGACTGGTGGATGGGAAGAAAATTACAGGATGGCTTGCCTCCAAAGATGCGGTGGTAGCAATGGGCGGTGAGTTCAACCCGGAATGGGCAGTCGCTATGGACGGAACCCATATATCAGGTCGAACCACACCAGAGTTACCAGAGTTTATAGATGCCATTACTGCAGCCCTTTTGAGATAAATGAGCTGATTGAGCTATTATCAAATTTCATTTGACATAAAAATCGAATACGTGTTAAGATGTTTACTGTTTGTGGGTGAATATTAACAAATATTTTTTAGTAAAAAGGAGGGAGTTATGAAGAAGGAAGACGAAAAGCCGAAAAAATTTACTAGACGTCAAGTTTTAAAAATGGTAGGAGCTGCCGCAGCAGCAGGTATAGCAGCGAGCAGTGTGGTACGGAGTATTATCAAACCTGTTAACATCATTGCCGGCACAGGGGAAAAGAAAAAGGAGGCTGCTCCCGAGTTTGCTACTACTGAAGCAGAGAGAAAAGAACTGGCACAGAAATACAAGAACGCTAAGCCAGGGGAAAAGTTCGGTTTTGGTCATATCGCCTGGTGGCTCTCACAGGAATATTCAATTATGAACTACCAGTCCCAGCAGCAGGCTGCAGAGCAACTCGGTCTCAATTTCATAGGTGCAGTGGCTCAAACTCCATCGGCGTGGCTTGAGACAGTGGAAAGCATGATTGCAAAAGGGGCAAAGGCTATACACCTGAATGTTCCTCCAATGGCTGTAATGCCTGAGCTCGCCAAAATTTGTAACGAGAACAACGTTTTTCTTTCCACAAACTTCGGGTTTACAGGTGACGTGTTCCCTGGCGATTATGGACCACGATGGGTCATAGATAACACGCCCATGTCAGCCGAGCAGACGTATCCGCCGTTGACACTGCTGATGGAGAAGATGAGGCAGAACGGAAAAACGAAGCTCCTGCACCACCAGGCATCAAAGACAGATGCAACCGTCTCCACCGTCTACATCAACCTGGGAGTCTTCATGGCATGGAAAAACTATCCAGAGATGCAACTTCTTGGCCACCAGTATGGTAATTGGGGTTACGAACCAGGTCGAGAAGCTGGCCAGGCGTCGCTTGCTGAGAGAACGGATTATGAAGGGTTCTGGGGTGCGAACGACTCGCAGACTACAGGTGCGTTGAGTGCACTGAAAGACGCAGGCGTCAACATCGGTCCATTCACGGCATCAAGAGACATGGAATTGACAACAGCTCAGGAAATACTCAAGGGAAACTTCCTGGTCACATCCGGATTTGCCATACCCTACTTTGGCGGAAGAACGGTCCCTATGCTGTACGATATGTGCGTCGGTGCGTGGTACCCGCTGCGGGATGAGATGATTCAAGCCGGGAGACTAGACTGTTACGGCAGACCTGGTGAAATCGAGCAGCTTGCCAAGGCTTCGGGTATAACTGAAAACCCGAGCTTCTCCATGGGCCCTCTCAAGGAGAATATTGATAAGATATTGATACACTTTAAAGAGGATAAACCACAGTATCCCTATGACTTCAGGCTGCTCTCCCTTTCCAAGTGCGATGAGCTTGGCCTGAAATATGATCGCCATGCAGGCGGAGGAACGGTACTGGCTCCCCTCTCGCATGATTATTACTTTCCGGCAAAGATCAAGAAACTCGGGAGCCTCGACGCGGTCAGGAAACATGTCGGTGCGCTCCACAAGTACTTCCTGGATTTCCATATCGACACATGGAAGGAAGCTGAGGAGTATGCCAAGCAGTTCCCGCCAGAGCTAAAGACAGAACCTAATTGGTTTTAAAGGCAGGGAAGTAAATAGAAATTAGTAAAGATGAACATTTTTAAGTAAGTATGTAAAGAATGTGGGGAGTATGGAGGGAAAGGAGTAAAAAAATAAAGGACTGGTCGAGTACAAGGAAAAAGACAACATATCGAAAGTGAGAATTGTGTTTTTGTACGTGGTCTATTCTGGTACATCCTTTTACTTAATCGGTTCTTGCTCCCCTCTAGTACTCCCTTTTTTTAATCTCTATCCTAATGGGGTCGAATGTGAAGTCGGCACGTTGAAAATAATCATAAATATGCGTGGTGAATCCGATGAATAATAAATTATTAGAGGTAAAGGACGTGTTCAAGACCTTCGATAGAGTAGTGCATGCCCTGAAGGGCGTCAGTATAGAGGCCCGGGAAAACGAAATAGTCGGGGTTGTCGGTGAAAATGGAGCCGGGAAATCCACACTTATGAAGATTCTGGTTGGCGTGTATTCTCCTGATAAGGGAGAAATGTACCATAAGGGAAGAAGAGTTCCTTTCCCAAGGAATCCAAAAGATGCATCAAGGAGGGGAATCTCGATAGTGTATCAGGAAAACGGAGTTATACCCTGGTTGAAGGTATATCAATTCCTCTTTCTGGGCTATGAGGATAAGTATATAAAATTCATGACATTGCAGATGGATAGAATGAAAGAGCAGGCCTGCGAAATATTGGAGGAGCTTCATGTCGCATGCAATGTTGAGGCCTTTATGCATGAACTGCCGCTTTCTACCCAGAAGATGATCGAAATAGCAAGGGCTATACTGGGTGTGAGATTGGAGAGCGAGGACAGTGAGACGACACCGATCATAATACTCGATGAGCCCACTTCTCCGCTGACCGACGATGAACGCAAGGAGCTTTTCAAGGACCTCTTGAAGATGAAAAGAAATGCCTCCTTCATCTTCATTTCACACATAATCCCTGAAATTATGGAATTCACGGACAGGGTGCACGTGCTGCGAGATGGAAACCTTGTTGCCCAGTATGACCTGTCCAGGGAAAAGATGACAGAAGAAGATCTTTTCAGAGCCATTGTGGGTAGGAAGTCTTCGGAATATATATCAAGATCAGAAGATAGAGAGGCCCTAGGCGAGGAAGTAGCCCTGTCGGCAAAAAATCTATCTAAAAGTGGACATTTTTATGATATCTCATTCGACCTTCATAAAGGCACGTGCATAGGGTTTTTCGGTCCAGCGGGGTCAGGCAAAAGCCAGATAATACGAACGATCGCTGGTCTCATGAGTTATGACGCAGGGGATCTCAAAGCCGGAGATCAGGAGCTCAAAGCCGACGAGCTCCCCCATGTCAGGTTAAAAAGGGGTATCGGCTATTTCTCGGGTGAAACGGGCAAAGAGCTGTTCCTCAACTGGTCGATTGCAAAGAACATCTCGATAATCAACATGGAGAAGATACTCGGAAAGGTCATTCCGGTAATACATTTCAGCGCTGAGAAAAAAATGGCTGAAAACATCGTGCAGAAGCTGGAAATAAAATCCCCGAGTGTGGGTACGGATTGCTACTCTTTGAGCGGCGGTAATAAACAGAAGGTTTCTGTGGGGAAATGGCTTGAAAGAAACCCGGACATACTTCTGCTGGACGATCCAACGATAGGTATAGATGTAGGGGCCAGAGAGGACATCTATGAAGTATTGTTGGAGATGAAAAAGAATGGCATTTCAATGATCCTGGTAAGCGACGAGCCTAAAGAGTACTTCATATTGTGCGACAGGATAATGTTTGTCATGGATGGAAGGGTTCAAAAAGTTCTCGGGCCAGAGGAGTTCAGAAAGGTGATGTCAACGTGAATACTCAAAACAGAAAAAAGAAAATACCTCTCATCATAAAACAAACATTGAAGATGCACCCTGTGATTATTGTTTTTCTTGCTCTTTTACTGATTTTTGGAATCATATATCCGGGGAGGTTTTTCAGCGCCATAAACTTTAAAGCTATTCTCAGACAATTTGTAACACTCACGTTGTTTGCGCTTGGCCCCACATTTGTGGTGGTGACCGGACGCCTAGATCTTTCGTATATAGGCGTTTGGATGCTGGGGGGGGTCCTTGTATGGCTTTTCAAACCGATATTGGGGATGCTCTCAATCATCATGATTCCTATAACTGGAATAGCGACAGGGCTTTTCATCGGCGTGGTACAAACCAAGGCGAAAATACCCTCTTTTATACTGACCTTGAGTTTATTGGTAACATACACGGGGTTGACAGCCCTGCTCGCAGGGGGATATCCCAGGGCTGTTGATGGATACGAGTTTATTACTACATCCTTGATACCGCTTATTCCCACGGCCTTTTTATTGTCTATCCCTATAATTACAGCTGCTGTATTTCTCATGAAATGCACGAGAATTTGTGTATATTTGAACGCTATCGGGTCAAACGAAGAAGGAGCTCGATTGGCCGGAATAAATGTCGATAAGTACAAGATCCTGGCTTTCTTGTTGAGCGGGGTGTTTACGGGCATAGGAGCGATTATCCTGTTCCAGCATCTTGGCGGTTCAGCCCAGGTACAGCTTAAGCTGGATTCTATTGTTTGGCCGCTGGTGGCGATTGTCCTGGGTGGAACGCCGCTTACAGGGGGAAGCGGCGGTCCCCAAAGAACCTTACTCGGTGCAATTACGTTTACCATCTTTTACCGCGGTTTGTACCTTTCGTCGCTGCATCCCACCATGGTAACACTGCTTGTAGGAATAGTGTTGATCGTCTCCATAATTGTAAGTGCAAGAGGATTAAAGGGAGTGACGGTCACATGATGCGAGAAAAGTTGAATGCTAAATCAGGCCTTTCTCTGGAATTGCTTCGAAGAAACATGAACACAGTCGGGCCAATAATCTTTGTAATAGCCGTTGTTGCTATTTTCCAGATCATAAATCCATTCTTCCTCAGCTATCATGGTATAATAACTCTCGTCTATGCTATGTCGTATTTCCTCATAGCTGCTTGTGGATTGACCTTTGTCATTATGACAGGGTCCTTCGACTTCTCAGTGCCGAGTATGCTGAAGCTTTCAGCATTAATATGCGTATTGTACATCGAGAAGATCGGTTTACTGGTGATCCCCATGGCTTTGATCGTATGCCTGGGGTTCGGGTTCATTAACGGAGTATTTCTCGCCAAGTTCAAGGTTCCATCCTTTTTAGCCACCCTTGGAATTTCAATTGTCCTGGAGGGAATAGCGTGGTATCTCTCAAAAGGCCACCTCGAAATAATGCAAGATGAGACATTCAGAAGCCTTGCAACCACCTTCATAGGGGGTTTTCCTTCCATATTCTATTGGGGTATGGGTGTTTGGATTATCTGTACTTTCCTGGCTTTAGCTACTGCTTTCGGGAGGCGCACGTACGCAGTAGGAGGAAACCTGGAAGGGGCGGGGCTCTCTGATATTAACATTATATGGCACAGAATTAAAGTCTTCATGCTCTGTGGATTTCTCTCAGGGTTGGCAGGTGTTTTGTATATGTCACAGATGGGCGGCGGGTCAGTGAAAATCGGGGCAGATATGGCTATACCGCTTTTTGCAAGCGTAGTTGCGGGTGGAACAGCCCTGACGGGAGGTATGGGTGGTCCGCACCGAACCTTGATGGGAGTGATTATTATTACATGGATTCAAGCCGGGATGGCGATGCTTGCAATCGGCAACGATGTTCAGATGTTAACATTCGGCTTGATCGCTATAGGAATGAGCATAGCCACTGTAGACAGGAAAAGGATAAAAATCGTTAAGTAAAGACTAGCCGCGCACTTTGCAACAACTGAGAGCAAGGTCCAACTTTTTTTACTACTCTTCAGTGTACAACCGACGAAAAAGATTGTTATCAAAGAAGATCCAATAAGGAGGAACGCACTATGCGATTAGAAAACAAGGTCGCCATCGTTACGGGTGGAGCAAACGGAATAGGCGAAGCATATTCAACGGGTATTGCTTCGCAGGGTGCCTCGGTTGTTATCGCCGATATAGATGAGCAAAGAGGAAAAAAGATCGTCGATGAAATCGAGAAATCCGGGAGCAAAGCGCTTTTTGTTCAAACCGATGTCAGCAAGAAAAAAGATGCAGAAAAGATGGTCAAGGCAACGGTAGACCGGTTCGGATCGATCGATATACTGGTGAACAATGCAGGCATCCTGTATACTGCGCCATTTGAAAAAACAACGGAGCAAATGTGGGATAAGCTCTTTGCTGTGAATGTCAAGGGAGTTTTCTTCTGCTCTCAGGCGGTTGCAATCGAAATGAGAAAAAGGAAGAAGGGTAAGATCATCAATATATCATCTATTGCTGCTATTGGGGCTCAGGCAAGCCTCTCCGCATACAGCTCAACCAAGGGGGCTGTGCTGACCATGACTCGAGTATTCGCACTTGAGCTTGCGGGAGATAACGTACAGGTCAATGCAATTCTACCTGGAACGACCGATACTGGTATGGCCAAGGCAGCAATGGTTGATCCGGAATGGACCCGTCAAATCACCGAGGGAATTCCTATGAAGAGGCTCGGTGAAACTAGGGATTTGCTGGGGGCGGTTCTCTTTTTCGCATCTTCTGACTCCGATTACTGTACCGGACAGACGCTCATCGTGGACGGCGGTTATTCCATGATATAATCCCTATACATATTCCCCTCTGTGTTTCTTGACAGTGTGAATAAATATTGTAAAAATAAATCATCAAATTGTGGTTCAACCTGAAACAAGGAGAAAAGTATATGGACTTAAAACTCAATGACAAAACTGCACTCGTTACTGCTTCCTCGGGAGGTATAGGCCTTGAAATTGCACGATACTTAGCGCATGAAGGGGCAACCGTTATTATTAATGGACGGACATCCGAGACAGTCGCTCATGCGTGTAAAGATATTTATTCTCAATACCCTGACGTGAAGCTTTTACAATTGGTTGCAAATAATGGTTCTGAAGAGGGGTATAAAATAACTATCAAAGAGCATGCAGAAGTTGATATTTTGATCAACAATCTCGGAATCTATGAATCCGTTGATTTCTTCGACACAACAGATGCACAATGGCAGCGCCTCTTTGAAGTGAATGTTCTCAGCGCTGTTCGGTTGAGCAGGTATTATCTCAGAAGAATGCTTACACGGAATAGTGGGCGCATTGTATTCATTTCTTCTGAATCTGCGATAAATCCTGCTCCTGAAATGGCACATTACAGTGCAACTAAACTCATGCAGCTTTCCCTTTCTCGTAGTCTGGCCGAATTGACAAAAGGTACAAATGTAACTGTGAATACCATTATGCCTGGTTCAACAAAAACGGCTGGTGTTGAGAAATTCATTCAAGATGTTTTTCCGGGAGTTGAATATGAAACAGCTGAGAAACGTTTCATGAAAGAAAACCGCCCGACCTCATTAATTGGCCGCCTGATCCGTCCTGAAGAGATCGCCGCCTTTGTTGCTTTTGTATGTAGTCCTCTCGCATCGGCAATCAATGGCGCATGTCTGAGGGTTGATGGAGGGCTTATTCGTAGTGCCGTATAAAAAGCGTCCAGTAATGACAAGAAAGGAAGGAAATATGAAGACGAAAGACGATGCATTAAATGGCAAGGTTGCAATTGTTACAGGAGGTGCATCCGGGATAGGAGAGGCTGTTGGAAAGATATTCGCAGAGAATTCTTGCAAGGTTATTTTAGTTGACATAAACAGGGATCGATTAAAGAAAGTTGTGGAGGAAATTGCAAAGGAGGGCGGCAATTGTAAGGGTATTTATGCCGATGTTTCTGTGGAGCAACAAGTCAAGAGGTTTTTTCAGGATGTGATGAAGGATTATAGGAGAGTAGATATTCTCGTAAACAGTGCAGGCCGGGATTCTCTTTCACCACCCATTACCGAGACTACGTTAGAGGAGTGGGAAAAAACAATTAATCCAAACCTCAAGGCTGTGTTCTTATGCTGCAGAGAAGCATTTATAGTTATGGAAAAACAGGGCGGAGGAAAAATAATAAACATGGGTTCAACTTCTGCAAAGTTGGCCTCTGGTCCAGGTCACAGCCCTTACAGGGCATCAAAACACGGTATGATGGGACTCAGTAAGAACCTGCTCAGAGAAGGGATGGATAAAAATATAAACGTCACTGTGATAAATCCATCCCATGTGAAAACACCAATGACAGAAATTATTGATAAAGGTTTATACGATGAAGACATACCAGCATATTTGGAAGGATGGCTTGATGAAAAGGAAATAAGAGAGGGGATTCATAAAAGCTGTATTGATGTGGAAAATGTCGCTGAGATCGTTCTATTCGTAGCGACGAGGGATAGCAGTGTAACAATTCCGCAAATTTCAATTTACCCAACACATAAAATACACAGATACGGTATGGAGGTTTGAGAAGTATCTCGGATTAATATCGGGTAATTTTCTGTCCCACCATGTAGGGGGGATAAACCGGATTTGTAACAGGAACATGACTCTGGAGGAGGAAGTATGAAGAAAAAGTATGTTATGGCCATTGATCAGGGAACTACGGGTACCCGCGTCATTCTGTTCAACCACGATGGTGAGGTCCATTCAATGGCTTATCGGGAGATCAAGCAGATTTATCCACACCCGGGGTGGGTCGAGCATGATCCTGATGAAATCTGGCAAACCGTCCTCACTTGCACTGAAGAAGCATGCAAACTGGGAGGGGCCAAACCCGAGGAGATTGCTGCTATCGGTATAACCAATCAACGGGAGAGCACCATCCTCTGGGAAAAAGACACAGGGCGGCCAATTTACAATTCGATCTGCTGGCAGTGCAGAAGATCAGCACACATTTGTGATGACCTGAAAAGAAAAGGGTACGAGAGTGCCATTACGAAGAAAACGGGCCTTCTCATTGATGCATATTTTTCTGCTACGAAAATCATGTGGATTATGGATAACGTTGAAGGAGCCAGGAAAAAGATTGCTGACCGAAACATTTGTATGGGGAACATTGATTCCTGGATTATCTGGAACCTCAGTAAAGGGAGGTATCACGTCACTGATTATTCCAATGCGTCACGCACACTATTGCTCAACATCCACACCGTTTCCTGGGATCAAGAGATTCTCACCTGGACCGGGATTCCAGAACATATCCTCCCTGAACTTAAACCATCAAGCGGGGTTATGGCTGATACGGATCCTGAGATTTTTTTCGGGGTGACTGTTCCCATAGCCGGTGTGGCGGGAGATCAGCATGCAGCAACCTTTGGACAAACCTGCTTCAAACCCGGGATGGCGAAAAACACCTATGGGACTGCGCTTGCACTCATGATGAATATTGGAGAGCAGCCTATTCCATCCAAGCATGGGCTTACAACCGATCTTGCATGGAAAATCGGAGACAAGGTGGAGTACACGCTGGAAGGAGTCATATTTATCGGCGGGGCTGCGATCCAGTGGCTGAGAGATGGTTTGGGAATTATTAAAAGTTCAGCTGAATGCAGTGAACTTGCCGAAAAAGTTCCCGATACCGGTGGTGTGTACCTGGTACCTGCTTTCACGGGAATATGTGCACCCTACTGGGATATGTATGCTCGAGGTACCATCGTGGGAATTACCAGGGGCACGACCAGGGAACATATAGCGCGGAGCGCATTGGAATCCATTGCGTATCAGACTCGGGACGTTCTGGATGCGATGGAAGCTGATTCCGGAGAGAAAGCCCGCTCGCTGCGAGTGGACGGAGGTGCAACCAAGAGCGATTTTCTCATGCAGTTTCAGGCAGATATACTTGGCATACAGGTCGAACGCCCAGTGATTACTGAAATGGCTGCGCTTGGAGCTTGCTATTTGGCAGGGCTTGGTGTTGGATTCTGGCAAAGTAAGGAAGAGATTGCGCGACAGTGGAAAATCGAAAAGATCTTCCAACCGAACATGAAAGAAAACAGGCGTGATGAACTCTACGCAGACTGGAAGAGGGCAGTTGAACGCTCTTTCAAGTGGGCGAAACCATAGATAGTATAATCTGTCACCTACACTAAATATATTTGTTTACATATAAAAAATTCTTTCTTCTAAAATCATGCTCGACGTTCAGCGGTATATCTTTACCACTCCACGTGTGCAGCCCATTCAGAAAAGCGAGT
>Ga0180437_10011363_pt1 | contig 10690 bp, 4 predicted proteins | sample SS_ome_4_FD_132410 | JGI IMG/M metagenome (GOLD analysis project Ga0180437, IMG submission 132410) | Hypersaline lake sediment archaeal communities from the Salton Sea, California, USA - SS_3_D_1 metaG | ecosystem: Environmental > Aquatic > Non-marine Saline and Alkaline > Hypersaline > Sediment... | reverse complement strand
CTACGTCACAGTCCAGCAAGTACGCGACGCCGTGGAAGAGCTGTTGGGGGCAGCGCGCGCTCATTTGAGGTTTCTGTGGCAGACATCAGGTTCAGAGGCGAGACTCGTTCTGGCTGCTCTGGCCGAGTTGCGGGAGCGGCTGGATCAGGTAAGTGCGGTGGCTATCACTGACCAGTTGGCCAGATACCAGACAGACCTCAGCCCTGCCCACGTGATGGAAGCGATGGAGCAATTGGTGAGCCGCGACATTGTTCGTGAAACACCAGGCAACCCGGTATCCTACGACTTCACTGCGCAGTTGTATGCCGAATGGCTCCGCCGTCATAGATCGCCGAGTAAGATTGCAGACGAAGTAGGAACTGAACTCGCCACGCTCTGGGAGGTAGAAAAACGACGACTCGAGGAAGAGTGGCAGCAACGGCTGATCAAGGAAGAACAACAACGCAAGCGGCGAAGACAACAGCGACTCGAGGAAGAACGTCAGCAGGCCAAGCAGTTGATAGAGGATGCTCTTTTCACCGCAGGCTCTATTACTCTACGCCAATTGACCAGCATAGGTGAACCGGAGCGGCAGTCCACCTGGAGTCATTATCTGGATACATATCGGGCAGAGTTCGATTTTATCGAAGCTCCTCCCATCCGCTTCAGAAACGAACAAGGGCTCAACGCACTTAACGAGGCATGGCAAAAGATGTTGTCGGTTGTGACACCTCAAGGTGCCATCGAGGATGTATTCGACCGCTGTGGCAAACGTATCGTCAATCAGTTGAGATCTGTGGGCTTCAAGTACGAGCAATTGACTTTGGAGTCACCCTTGAGGTTATTGATCTTCCTTCTGGATACTGAGCTAGCATTTGAAGGTACCGGATTACCGCCTTCCGTTGCCCTGATATTCGTCCGAAAATCCACTATTGAAGATGGAGACATAGGTGAGTTCAGGCGGTTGCTTCGTGAAAACAGGTTTCCTCGCAAGCCGGTTCTTTTCGTCGTGCCTGTCTCCGATACAGTCCACGAAGAAATGGAGGATCAATTATGCACCAGGCTTGTTCCCAATGTGCGTGATGTAGTGTTACTGGGCCTGAACGAACTGCAGCGCATCATCGTCGCCAGGGACCCGAAAACTGTGTTGAGGCGCCTGGTGCTTTCAAGAGTCAACCTGGTCGACTTTTCCCCGTTCGTCATCGAAGGCCGCACTACCGACAACATGTTCTTCGGCCGCGGTCAGGAGTTGCAGCAGATCTGTGAGCAAATCGTCACTGTTTCGTACGCCGTCATCGGTGGCCGTCGCATTGGCAAGACGTCCCTTCTTGGCCGTCTGCACCGTGTTAACTTACCTGCCGCCGGCTTCCGTACTGTCTATTTCGACTGCTCCACTCCACTTACCTACGAGGCCTGCCTTGCCACTGCCATCAGCGATTGGCAACCGGATCAGCCGAGCGATATTCCTGCCACCTTCGGCGACCTACTCCAGTCCCCGCCAATTGACAAACCTCTCGTCTTGCTCCTAGATGAGGCTGACAAACTTGTCCCCACAGATCGTGCCCACAACTGGCAGGTATTCAGTACACTGCGCGCTTGGGCCAACTCTGATCGAGTCCAGGTGATCCTATGTGGTGAGCGCGCGCTGCGGGAGGCATTACAAGACTCCACCAGCCCACTGTTCAATTTTGCCAACGAGATGCTCCTTGGTCCTCTGGATTTCCGTTCCGTCCTGGAACTGGTCACCCGATCAATGAAGCAATTGGAGGTCGAACTAGTGAACGGGGCGGCGGTGGCGCGCCGCGTCTATGACTTCACGTCGGGCCATCCCAACGTCGTCCAGCGCTTGTGCTACCGTCTGATCCAGCGGCTCAGCGAGCAAGGAACGCGCCGCATTGCGCTAGACGATGTGGAGGCTGTCATCGAGAACACCGATTTCATCCGCAAGGATTTTCTGGCGACTTTCTTCTCACGGGCATCGGCACTGGAACAACTGTGCACCTTGTTAATGGCAACCGATGCAAGCCTGCGGACTCTGACGTCAGTTCACGAAGCGTTGGCCAAAGAAGGTATTGATGCCACGCTAAATCAGGTAGACGCTGCGCTGGAACGCCTGGTCGATTTGCGCAGCATTTTAGATCACACCCCCGGAGGTTATGATTTCGCAGTGAAGGCGCTTCCCCGGATTGCCTCCAAGAGCGCGCGCATATCCGATTGGATCGCCTTGCGCCGTGAAATCTTCGCTCGTGCTGGTGACATCCCTCCAGAGACGGCGCCGCCGGAGCTACAAGGGAGACGGTGGTGATGAAGCTTCAACCCATCTTCCATACCGGTGGTGCGTTGACGCCGGATTACCCGCACTACGTTCTACGTCAGGCCGACCAGGCTGCCAGCCGCGCTGTCGATAGAGGAAGGCTTATTTACACCATTGCGCCAAGACAGATGGGCAAGACCTCGCTTCTCAAACGGCTGTCCGCACGGTTGCAGAGACAGGATTGGTATTGCTGTTTTGTTGATCTTGCTACACTCAAGAACTTGGAGCACCGTGTATGGTTTCGGCATCTGGGAAGGATGATTGCCCAGTGCTGCGAGGTCGATACGATCCTGTCGTCACTAGAAGATCAGCTCGACTTTCGCGCTTTCTTGCTTAACGATGTGGGGTTGGGATTGCCCTTCAACCCAATCAAACTGGCCTTGGTCTTCGATGAAGTAGAAGGTCTGCTTGGATTGGACTTCTCTGACGAATTCCTGATGACCTTGCGGGACTTATATCAACAACGGGACCAGCACCCCGGTCAACTTCTGGTTGCATTTGCCGGCTCCATTGATCCTGCTACCTTGGTCAAAGATCCCACAATCTCGCCTTTCAACGTTGCCGAAGAGATCGTGTTGGCTGACTTCACTGCTGCGGAGTCTCTGATTCTAACTCGAAACCTGGCAGGTTTAGGGGTGCCTGTAGAGGAAGCAGTTCATAGTCACATCCACGAGTGGACGGCAGGACAGCCCCATCTTACACAGCGGATCTGTGAGATCATCGAGAGTTGGGTCGAGACAGAAGAGATTGCAAGCGTTTCAACCAATGAAGTGGACAGAGTCGTTCACAAGGTTCTGCTGACCGCCGTTAACCGCGACAAGAACATCAAGCACGTCTTGAGCGAGATTGCGAATCTAGAGGCTCTCCCCGCCGAGCTTTGGAGGCGGCTCTTGGCAGGCAAGCCTGTGCATTCTACTGAAGCAGGTTTCTGTGCACTATATCTGACCGGGGCTGTAACAGAGATGCCTGATAGATGTGTCAAGATCCGCAATCGCATCTATGATCAGGTATTGAAGGGCTATGAGGTGGTTAAGAAAACCGACAACTCACCTCAAACCGGGTCGACAGTGCGCCCAGTGTCAAGCCTCGCACGTGGGCCTTCTTTCTCACAGCTTCCCTCGAAACCAGTGGCTGAAAGAGGCGAAGTGAATTACGAACGTGGTCTTGAAGTCCTCAGACTCCAAGTCGAACAGACGAACCGCTACGCTGAATTCAATGTGTTGGAAGCACGCCTGTTGGAGAATCTGCACGATGACAGAGTGTATGGTCCTGGCCAACAAAGTCGTAGCGACCGCGCTCGTGTGATTGATCAACTCAACCGTCTGACTCTCGATGTTCTGGGCGTGACCTTCAACGACTTGAGTCTGGGGCGGGCATATCCAGGTGTGGAAGTCTCAGCGACCACCCTGCCCTTGACGCGAAAACTAGGCGTGACCCTCACCCCCAGCGATATCGAACCACCTACGCAGCCCCGTCTGCAAAGTTTACCTCTCAATGAACTGTCATGGGAACAGTTTGAGGCATTGTGTGCCGCTCTGGTCGAGGCCAATCCACTCACTGTGGATTGTCACTTGTATGGCGTACAAGGCGACGATCAACTGGGCATTGACATCGTTGCCACACAGCGTGACGTTCGAGGAGACGAAATTTGGGCCTATCAGTGCAAACGGTACAAGGATTACACGGCCGGCAAATTGAGAGAAGCAATCACCAAGATGACCTATGCAGCAGATTATCACGTTCTGATGCTCAGCATCCCGGCCAAAGCAGCTTTGCGTCAAGTGGCGGACGAGAACCCTAATGTCTTTCTCTGGGATGCGACAGATATCGCTCGTAAACTGAAGAACTATCCGACTATTGTGAAGGATTTTTTTGGTGCTGCTTGGCAGAAAGCGTTTTGCGGATAGACGAAGACGCGCGAGGAAATACTGGTGGTCACTGAGAATACCCTGTCTTGCCACCAGTTTCCCCCCTTATTCACCACGCTTACTCTGGGTTTTACTGTTGACTCGGCAGTATCGATGTAGTACAATGAGAACTGTATTAACAGGCACCTCAATTCAATGCATCAAGACGAGCTCTTTAGGTGGTGAAAAGATGAATCACACAGACCACAATAGTCCGATGAATGCAGATCATGAAATCGACAACCTGGGAGTTCCTTTACTAACGTTGATTCTGGGTGTACTGGCCGCCCTTCTTCTGCTTTCAATCCTAGGTGCACAGTCCATCGCCTCTGCTTGCGAGACAGCAGGTGCGTCCGCTGGCTCGACGTGGGAGACTTGTGTTGCTACAGTTGCCACAACTACTGTACAAGTCAACAAAACGGTTGAACCATCTCACCTTGACACGGGGAGTGCAGTATCTATCTGCTTTTCCGTCAACGGACCGGGCCCCCGAAGCGACGTGGTTCTTGCACTAGATGTCTCATCGAGTATGGTGACGCAGACCCGGCTGGCAGCCGCCCAGATGGCAGCCAGCGCCTTCGTGAGCCTGGTGCTGGAAACAGATCAAACCGCCGTTGTCCCATACAGCGACACCGCCAGTTTAGCTGTGCCGTTGACAACGACCAAGGATGCTATCACCAGGACCATTTACAGTCTCACGACTACATCAAGTGTGGACAGAACAAATATCGGTCAGGCCATCCAGATAGCGCATGAAGAGTTGGTCACCTCCACGCGCTCTGATTCGGACGCCATCAAGACAATCATACTCCTATCCGATGGAATTGCTAATTGTGATGAGACAGGTTTTTGCCTTGATGAACCCGCTATGTGGAGAATAGCTGAACAATATGTCATAACGCAAGCTACGCTTGCTGCCAGTGATACCGTCAGAATCTACACCATCGGGTTTGGCGACACGGTCAGCGAGACTTTGATGCGGCAAGTTGCGAACATCAGTGGCGGCAAGTATTACTATGCGCCTGATGGGGATGCTTTGGAGAACATCTATCGGACGATTGCCTCGGAACTGCGGGGCTTGATCATCACGGATATCTTGACGCCCGGTGTAGAGACAGATTGCTCTCAATGGCCTGATGGATGGTGTAACGTGGGCTCAAGTGGGGCTACAACTCTTACCGTTCCCATCAGTGACAGCGTGTGGGTATCAGATCCCGGTGTTTTCCGCTTCACGGCGACTGTCAATTTGGACCCGGGGTATGAAGAACCAATCAATCTCCCGGATTCTGGCTTCTGCTACCGAGGCCCCGATGGTCCAGTTTGCGGCGGTTTCAACAATCCTCCAGTTACGGTTGGGGGGCGGAAAATCGAAGGGACTGTGTTCTACGATCTCGACGGCGATGGGTATCGGGATGTAGGGGAGACTGGGGTTCCGAGTGTGACCGTACACGCTAGTCCGTCATTAGCTGGTTCAGCGGCTGTGCTCTCTACCACGACAGATATAGGCGGTGGTTACGTGCTGCGTACTTCGAGTGACCCAACGAGATCAGTCACCATTGCGATCCCGTCAGGCTATGTCGCGACACCTCCGATTTCTGATGAGGTGCCCGCTCAAACGGGGACCTATTCTGTGACTTTCGGCATTCGTACAGTGATGGTTTTGCCTATGGTCGCCAGAGACTACCCGTCCTTACCTATTCCCACCATCGTCAACGGTGGCTTTGAAGACGAGTGGAACGGCTGGATATCTGACGGGGAATTGACTCAAACGATCACATCAACGGTATATTACTCGGGCGACTTTTCCGCTCTCCTGGGAGACCCTGGATATGTATGTCAGAATGGCGTCCCAGTAGGAAGCGCGTGGATGGAGATTGAGGATGGTTTGCTCGTACCCTATACGGCTCATCCCAGGTTGTCCTTCCAATACAAATATGTTACCCAAGACACGAATCCATATCTCGAAGACAAATTCGATAGCTTTGACGTCAGGATCATTGTGGGTGACAAAAATGTGGAAGCCTTTCGCTTTGCAAGGACAACGGGAAGGTATGGATGCGCTCCCCAAGAGCGCGAGGATTTCGGTTGGCAACGGGGGGAAATCGATCTCAGGGATTACTGCGGCCAATCGGTCAGGATTCGCTTCGAGAACAGGAATCGTCCTGATAAATGGTTCAATACTTGGACTTTCGTGGATGACGTACGGTTTGTGCCATAGCTATGTCACGGTGGCCCGGTGCGTGCCGACCAGGAGTGATGGGCAGCACAAATCGCTATGGTGCTGTTGCACAGTGCGGAGCTGTCATATTGATAACTTCATAGTTTGACGGGGGAATCTTAGATGGACATATCCGATCTCCGTGAGTTTGCCACAAATCTAACTGAGCACCTGCGGGAAAGCGCAAGCAAGCGTTCTTCCATCCTTCTTTTCGTTATGTTCAATGGGATATTTTGTTTATTCATATTGTTGCTATGGACAACGCAGGTGATAAAAGAAAATCGTGAACTGAAGAGTATTAACGAGAGTTGGGCGACACAGAGGGCTCAACTCCCTCCTGAAATCCAGGCATCTTGGATTCCAATCTCCACTCCCGTGGCCGTTCTGCCGTCAACCGATTCGGTGTCTGGTTCTACACCTGTCGTGATGGCAAGTCCAGTGTCACCGTCCCCAACCGCTACGTCCTCCCGTACGCCCACGCCCACTGCCACATCAACTCATACCCCCACGCCCACTGCCACATCAACTCATACCCCCACGCCCACCGCTACGCTTACTCCTACACCTATGCCCACTGCCACGTCTAGCCCCACGCCTATGCCCACTGCCACGTCTACGCCTAAGCCGAAATCCAAACCAGATCCTCCGCGCCCAAAAACTCCCTCGCCGGCCACTCCCCGACCTGGAACACCATCCCCGGAGGGTTAGAGACCAATGACTGCTAACCCTGCTGATTTGCAGAATCCTTTCTCTGAGGAACCGATAAGATTGGAGGCGCAGTTCTTTGGCCGTGAGCAAGAGATTCGGCGGGCCCTCCGTTTTTTGCATCGAGGGCAAAGTGTTTCTGTCGTAGGGCCAGCAAGGATCGGTAAGACCTCTCTCCTGCTCCACATTGCCCGGAGATCTGTCCGTGCGAACCAGAAGCTAGCTGAAGAGCCAGTATTCGTGTACTTTGATTGCACCTTGCTCGCGGAGTGTGAACAGGACAAATGCTATTTGGACATTCGCGAAGGGGCAATCCGACAGATTAAGAATATGGAATCGGTAGATAAAGCTGTGGGAATCGAATTGGAGAGAGCCGTCCATACGGCCGGTTTGCGGACGGCGTACTTTGGATTACGAGCCACCTTTCAAACCGCTAAGGAGAACGGTATGCAACTGGTCGTCATCCTGGACAATTTCGAATCCCTGGCCCGCAACCCTCTCTTGGATGAGAGTTTCTACTCTAGCTTGCGCGGTTTGCACACCAATTACCGGATGGCTTACCTCGCAGCGTCTCAGTCTTCTATACACAAGTTGGAGCCGGCTCGTTTCGAAGCTTCTCCCTTCTTTAACATCTTTACAAATGTGTCACTTGGTCCGCTAAAGCCGACAGAGAGTCACAAGCTTGTCCGTACCGCCCTGGAGCGGGTACCTGTTGACTTTTCAAAGCCCGTCATAGACCATATTCTCCATCTGGGAAACAACAGGCCTGACCTACTCCAGCGGGCTGGGTATGTTGCCTTTCAGATTTGGCGAGAGAACGGCGGGTCGCTATGTGTTGCAGACTGCAGGGAGATCAGTCGACAGTTTGAGAGACGTACGGTTTGAACTCATTGCCCTTCGTCTCCCCCCCGCGCACTCTCCAATTTGCCTCCAAATTACCCTGTTTTTCTCCTTGAAAGGGGTATTCCCCTTCTGTATAATAGGAGGTGACAACTTTGACCGTCAAAAACATTATTCAGCGCGCTTCACAGAATCTACACCATCTGCAGAGGAAGACGAAGAAGAGAATAGGGCGGTTAAGCGCTTCTATGATGATCAAGCTTTACAACACCCTAGGTTGGGTACACCAGGCGTTAATCACCGACGCTGGTGTGCTGATTATGCTGTTTGCGCCATATCTATCTCGCCTGCTCGGTGCCCCATTCAAACCGAAATCCATCTCCCTCGCTCTTGGCCTCGGTAATGTGATGTGCGACTTGATTCGCCTTCCTTATCTGCACGGCGCGGTTATCTCAATAGGGTTTCCGCTGATCTTCCTGATCCTCTTGGTGGATTCGCCTTTCGTCGCTCTGATCAACGTGGTGCTTGGGTCCTTGATCAGTGAAGTGCTGCGGAGCCGGTTTTTCACCAAGCAGCGCCTACCTTGGTTCCCTACGCTGCGACGCGCCTTCTTCTATGCTGGGCATCATGCTGTGGCTGGTTTGGGAGCACTTATTGCACACTGGCTTATCAGCATGTGGGTTCCTCCTTGGCCAGAGCTGCCGATGGGTATCCACGCTCCGGCCACGCTGGCCTACATCGTGGTATATTCCTTGGTTTCGATGTTGCTCATCTGGCCTCACGACCGGCGTATTCATCTTTTCCTGGTGCCCGACGAGGAACCGTTCGTAAGGGTCAACTTGATGACCCTATTGCTTCTCCCCATCCCGGCGTCTGTATGCTACATCAATTCTACTCTGGACATAGGGGGCACAGCGAAAACGCTCGTCGTGGTTGGCGTTCTTGCTCCCATCTATCTCGCGATATTCTTGCTTGGGCGCCACTATGCCAAGATGGAGGAGGAGCGAGATCGATTCGCCTTACGAGAGGAAATAGAGCGGCGTCTGGGCTCTCCTGCCAACATGGCCGAGATGGTGGAGCGGATGTTGACGATTATGGGGCAATTAATGGACTATCGCTGGGGTGCTGTATACAGCCTGGTTGACGAGGAACTGGAGTTGTGCGGGGAGAAACCCGACGAAGGACCGGTGGTCATCCTGGATCAAAGAGAGGCTAGGGAGACAAGAACGCCAGGCAGTGGTACTGGCACAGATGAGAACCAAGTGATATGGCCTCTGCAAGTCAAGCCCGGCGAAGGCATCTTGGGCAAGCTGGCAGAAGTGTACTTCCCGCTCCCGCCTCGATTCTTTGACCACGGCCGGGGACGGGTTACCCCATCAGATCTCTACCTGCCTCCGAAAACAGCTCTGATCGTCTACCCCATTACAGTAGGGGCGCAAGGAGAAGCAGAACAATTGTTTTCCCAACTGATTGGCATGATTGCTCTGGCTCGCCCCAAGCGGCTGTTCACTACCTGGGATTGGGGGAAAGGCCTAGCATTGAGCAGCGAGGCACGCAACGCGCTTCTCGGCGTGCAACGCCTGGAAAGAACGCTTCGAGAACTTTATCAGAAAGTAGAAGATTATACCAAAGACCCGGAAAAGGTGCGCCAGGCGATGCAAGAACTTGTCCGCCAGAAAGTTGATGTGTCCAAGATCCTTGCGGTTGTCTCCAAACGCTCGTTTCATAGTAATCTGCGGGCAGTTCTACAAGGCGTGGTCGGAGGACGGCAGGGCAACGAAATCTACCTTGCTCCGGAGACACTGTCAGAGATCTATAACCAGGTACGAGATGAGACACTGGGGATGCCTCCTTTTAACCCAGACATCCTTCAGCTTCTGCAGACCGTCACCTCTTCCTTGTCGCTGGCCTTCAGCTTCCGTTATCAGTTCCCCGATGTGGAGCGAGGTCCTGCTTTCAAGGAATTCTACCAGCTCTTGTTGGTCGCTCTGGACGCCAACACCGTCTCCCGCATCTTGGCCCTGGATGCGCAGATCGTATCCACCGCCGACGCGATCCGGGAACGTAAGAGAGCTCTTCGGAAGACTTTGGAAGGAGGAGTAGTTGGACCTTTGACCCTTCCTTTAGAAGTGGTCGAAGCGGTCGAGGAGCTACGGGAAATTGTTCATCTGCTGAAAGAATACGGCAGAACAAAGGATTTCACCACTCAAAGAGCTTCCTTGGGCCGGACGCTAGAACGGCTGGAGCAGCACGAGGGATCTGTAAGAGAGAGACTCCGGGACCCAGAGCGATTCGTCTTTCTCCAGATCCTCTTCGGCTGGCGGGGGGCGATCACCAACACCTTGGAAGATCTGGCGCGCGGCTCGGCCCGACTGAATGTGAGCCTTCGCAGCCATCAGGCCCTCCCGTTGGATGAGATTACCGTGGGTCTGGTGTTACAAAATGACGGACCAGGAGTCGCTTCGAACGTTGTGGTCCAATTGGAGCCATCGCCGGATTACAAAGTGCGCAGGGGCAGAGTGGACTTGGGGACAGTCACCGCTGGCAAAATTGTAGAGCCGGAGTGCACCCTGCAATCAAAAGGGGAAGGCCCTCTGCGGCTGCAATTCCGAATCACCTACCATGACCCGGAGCGAAAGGGCAAAGCCGAGGAGTTTGCTGATCTTCTCCATCTGCGTGAGCCACCAGCCTGCTTCACTGAGATTCCTAATCCTTATACTCCTGGGG
>Ga0180437_10011362_pt1 | contig 10690 bp, 7 predicted proteins | sample SS_ome_4_FD_132410 | JGI IMG/M metagenome (GOLD analysis project Ga0180437, IMG submission 132410) | Hypersaline lake sediment archaeal communities from the Salton Sea, California, USA - SS_3_D_1 metaG | ecosystem: Environmental > Aquatic > Non-marine Saline and Alkaline > Hypersaline > Sediment... | reverse complement strand
GCAGCTTCGAGGAAACGCGACGAGCCGTCGAGCACTCGTTGGGCGTCGACATCCTGGGCAAAGAATAACGCGCAACGCGATTGGGATTGATGAGGGCAAGGGATGGGTATGAACGACAAGCAAGGTGAAGTGGTCAAGGTGTCCGGCCCGCTTGTAGTGGCGCGCGGGTTGGCGGGTGCGCGCATGTACGAAATGGTCCGCGTGGGCGAGGCCCGGTTGTTCGGCGAGATTATCGAAGTCCGCGGCGACGACTATTCGATTCAGGTCTACGAGGAAACCGAGGGCATTGGCCCCGGCCAGCCGGTATGGCGGACGGGCGAAGCGTTGAGCGTCGAACTGGGACCGGGTCTCATTCGGGCCATCTACGACGGGGTCCAGCGACCGCTCGACACCTTATACCAGGATTTCGGCGACTACATCATACGGGGCGCGGAACGGCCCGCGTTGGATCGGTCGCTGACGTGGGATTTCGTGCCGCGCGTACGTGTGGGCGACGAGGTCCAGGCGGGGGACATCCTCGGCACAGTGCAAGAAGGCAAACTCGTCGAGCACCGGATCCTCGTCCCGCCCGGGAAGTCGGGCGTGGTCAAGAAGATCGAGTCCGTCAGTGGCAACGTGGATACGGAAGTGGCCGTGCTCGAGGGGGAAGGAGGTCCTCTCTCGATAAGCATGGTCCAACGGTGGCCGGTGCGGGAGGGGCGGCCCGTGGCAAAAAAGCTGCCGCCCACCGATCCACTTACGACGGGGCAGCGCGTCATTGACATGTTTTTCCCCTTGGCGAAAGGCGGCACGGCGTGTGTGCCGGGTCCGTTTGGGAGCGGGAAAACGGTGGTGCAGCACCAATTGGCCAAGTGGGTGGACGCGCAGATCATTGTGTACGTCGGGTGCGGCGAGCGGGGCAACGAGATGACGGAAGTGTTGATGGAGTTTCCGCATCTGAAAGACCCGTCGTCCGGCGAGCCGCTGATGGAGCGCACGGTACTCGTCGCGAACACGTCGAACATGCCGGTGGCCGCGCGCGAAGCGAGCGTGTTCACCGGCATTGCCATGGCCGAGTACTTCCGCGACATGGGGTACTCGGTGGCGCTGATGGCCGACTCGACGAGCCGCTGGGCCGAGGCCATGCGCGAGATCTCGGGCCGGCTCGAGGAAATGCCCGGCGAAGAGGGCTATCCGGCGTACCTCGGCTCGCGCATCGCCAGTTTCTATGAACGTTCCGGAAATGTGACGTGTCTGGGCTCGGACGGCCGGAGCGGATCGCTGTCGCTCATCGGCGCGGTGTCCCCGCCCGGCGGCGACCTGTCGGAGCCGGTCGTGCAGGCGACGTTGCGGGTCGTGAAAGTGTTCTGGGGTCTCGATGACAAGCTGGCATTCTCGCGGCATTTCCCCGCCATTAACTGGCTGACGTCGTATTCGCTTTATCAGGACGTCGTGGACGAACGGGCCGACGCAGGACTCGAGTCGAATTGGTCGGCCAACCGGAAACAGGCGATGGGCCTACTCCAACGCGAGGCGGAACTCGAGGAACTCGTGCGGCTGGTGGGCATAGACTCTCTTGCGGCGGACGATCGCCTGCTTATGCAGGCCGCCAAGATGATCCGCGAAGACTTCTTGCACCAGAACGCGTATGACGAGCGCGATACATATACGTCGTTGAAAAAACAGTTCCGCATTCTGGCGCTCATTCTGCATTATTACGGCGAGGGGCGCGCGGCGCTGGGCGACGGCGCCGCCCTTGACGATCTGATCAAATTGGACGTGCTCGATGAGGTCGCTCGCGCGAAATTCGTACCAGAAGACGACTTGGGACAGTTCTCCGGAATCGAGCAACGGATCACAGAAGCCGTCCGCGCGGTGTCGCGGAACTGAGAGCGATTGAGGGAATTATGGCAACGACGACGACACGAGAGTATCGAACCGCGAGACAAATCATCGGCCCGCTGATGTTGGTCGAGGGGGTCGAGGGCGTGACCTACGGCGAACTGACCGACATCAAGTTGGGTGACGGCACCGTGCGGCGTGGCCGCGTCCTCGAGATCAGCGGTGACAAGGCGATGGTCCAGGTGTTCGAGGGCACGAGCGGTTTGTCGCCGCAGGACGTCCGGGTGAAGTTTCTCGGCAAGGGCATGGAACTCGGTTTGTCGATGGACGTTTTGGGCCGGGTGTTCGACGGATTCGGCCGCCCCATCGACGACGGTCCGGCTATCATCCCGGAGAAGTACTTGAACGTTAACGGCAACCCGATGAATCCGTACGCGCGGGATTATCCAAACGAGTTTATTCAGACGGGCATGTCAACCATCGACTTGCTCAATACGCTCGTGCGCGGCCAGAAGCTGCCGCTCTTCTCCGGGTCGGGGCTCCCGCACTCGAGGCTTGCCGCACAGATCGCCCGCCAGGCAACCGTGCTAAAGACCGGCGAGAAATTCGCCGTCATCTTTGCCGCTATGGGCATTACGTTCGAGGAGGCCGAGTTTTTCATCGCCGATTTCCGGCGGACAGGGGCCATCGAGCGGTCGGTGTTGTTCATCAACCTCGCCGACGATCCGCCGATCGAACGGATCGCCGTACCGCGCATGGCGCTCACCGCGGCCGAGTACCTCGCCTACGAAAAGGAGATGCACGTCCTGGTCATTTTGACGGACCTCACGAATTACTGCGAAGCGTTGCGCGAGATCTCGGCGGCCCGCAAAGAAGTGCCGGGCCGGCGCGGGTACCCCGGCTACCTATACACCGATCTGTCGACCATCTACGAGCGGGCTGGGCGCATCAAGGGCAAGACGGGGTCGATCACGCAGATCCCGGTGCTGACGATGCCCGAGGACGACAAGACCCATCCTATCCCCGACCTGACGGGTTACATTACCGAGGGGCAGATCATGATCCACCGCGGGCTCCACGCTCAGGGCATCTATCCGCCGGTGGACGTGCTGCCGTCGTTGTCGCGACTCAAAGACAAGGGGATCGGCGAGGGCAAGACGCGCGAGGATCACGCCGACCTCATGAACCAGTTGTATTCGGCGTACGCCCGCGGCAAGGAGGCCAAGGAACTGGCGGTCGTGCTGGGCGAATCGGCCCTGAGCGAGACGGACGTGTTGTTTGTGGCGTTTGCGGACGCGTTCGAGGATCGGTTTGTGCGCCAGGGCGAACACGAAAACCGAACCATCGAGGAAAGTCTGCGGCTCGGCTGGGACCTGCTGACCATGATTCCCAAAACCGAACTCAAGCGCGTGCGGGATGCGTTCGTCGAGAAGTACTATCCGAGCCGATAGGGTCGCGTTCCACCGCGACCGAAAAAGCGGCCGAGTAGGAACTCGGCCCTACCGTGGCAAAGGAAAGGAAAAGGTACGTGGCGCGTTTGGCCGTGAACCCGACCCGGATGGAGCTGCTGCGGCTGCGCAAACGACTTGTCGTGGCGCGGCGCGGGCACAAGCTGCTCAAGGACAAGCTAGACGGGTTGATGAAGGAGTTCCTCCAGATCGCCAAGGACTACAAGCGTTACCGCATGGAGGTCGACGAAGAGCTGCCGCAGGTCTTGAAGTTCTTTGTGGTGGCGGAGATCACGTCGTCCCGGCTGATTACGGAGAACGCCCTCGAGACCGCCCGCCAAGATATCCAAGTTGTCGTCGAGTCCCGGCGCCTTATGGGCGTCGTGGTGCCGCACGTCGAGGCGACGTTCGGCGAGGCGTCCGGCGGCTATTCCTTGGTGCACACGTCGCCGGAACTCGATCACGCCATTGCCGGGCTCAAGGAATTCCTGCCGAAACTGCTCAAGATGGCCGAGCTCGAGGAAACCGTGCGCCGGCTGAGCCGCGAGATCGAGAAGACGCGACGGCGCGTCAACGCCCTCGAACACACCTTTATCCCGCGCATGGTCGAGACCATCAAGTACATCACCAACAAGCTCGATGAAATGGAGCGATCGAACACCAGCCGCCTTATGAAGATCAAAGCCCAACGCCTCGCCGAAGAGCAGCAGCAACTCGCAGGGCTTGCCGCCAAATAGCAGCGCCTACGCTCGGAGATTCGACCAGGCCTGCGGGTTGCGCCAACGCGATTGCGAGCGTGGCGGGCAGAAAGGTCGAACGCGCTAATTCGTGAATCACGATCGGCTTGTTCGATTTCTCGAACCACTTAGGAGCAAGAGGGCCGCCAAAACGGTAAAGACTAAGATGCCACTGGCGTGTCCGGCGCGGGATTTGACGGTGGGGCCGGATGCCGCCCCGGCGCATCCGTCGTTGGTTCTGTGGTCATCGGTAGTCAGTACGAGGTTTAGGGTGGTCGTTTCGCCTTCGGTTACGTCCACAAGCTGCGTGTTCCAGTCGTATCCTTCCGCGAACGCTCGAACGGTGTACGAATCCGGCATTAGGGAGCCAAACAGGTAGACCCCCTCCGTGTCGGTTGTCGTATCCAGCCCGAGTTCTACGATGAGAACGGTCGCGCCGGCAATGGGGGCGGCGTCGGCGGCATCGGACACCACGCCCGTAAGCACGCCGGGGAGTTCGCCCTCGCCCTCGCCTTCGCCGACACTGACGGTCAATAGGAAGTCGGCAGTCGTCGTTTCACCGGGGAGCGTGGTCACAAGCCGGGACGCTCCATCGTATCCTTGTGCCGAGACCCGAACGGTATACGTGCCGGGCGGCAACGCGGAAAATGTGTAGACCCCGTCTGTTCCGGTTGTCGCATCCAAACCGAGTTCCACAACAGTGACCGTGGCATTCGCGATCGGCGTGTCTTGAACGTCGTCCGAAACCTGCCCCACAAGAACGCTCGGCAAAGCTGGGCAAGCCAGCACGGCAAAGAACAGAAATACCGCCAACACGCGGGGGGGCGTCAAGCGCCGAGGTCCATTAGCGTCCATATAAATGTCCCCTTCGAGTATGATCTCGGGACCGCAGTATGCGCAGAAGACGCCGGAACGGGCCGGACCAAGGCCCGTGGCAGACCCTAGAATCTGTGGCGCAATTGTGCCCCTCTGCCTCAGAAGCCGACGTTTTCATGTGTTTCTCAGGGTACAGAGAAGAGCCCTGGTCGCGCAAGTTCCCCGTCAGTGAAGGTTGTGAAAGAATGGCAGCCCGTAGGGGAGTCGAACCCCTGTGACGGGACTGAGAATCCCGCATCCTAAACCACTAGATGAACGGGCCGCACAAGATTGGCGCGGCGTCGATGCCGAATATTTTATTGGTTGCCGGACTAGGACTCGAACCTAGAATCTCCTGGTCCAGAGCCAGGCGCCTTACCATTTGGCTATCCGGCACTCGAAAGCGTTGGGATCGTACTTGATCAAATACCGTGCTGTCAACTTACCGAGCATAATAGGTTCTTTGGGAAAGAGGCGTGCGGAAACGCTCTTTACCCCAAAAGAGGGTTGTCCCCGCGCTGATTGTTGACAAAGAACGGCAGCTTCAGATTCCTACGGGTCTTCCTTCACGGGCGGTTTGTTCGAGTACGTCGGCGGCGCGGGCGACGCCGTTGGCTTCGTGAATGGGTTGCGAGAATTGGTGTGCGGCTTGCCGGTAGCCCTCGTCGTGGATGATTTCATCGAGCGCTTTCAGAAGGGTATTCGCCCGCACGCGGCGGGGCGAGAACTCCAGACCGAACCCGTGTTTGATCGCGGGTCGGAAACAGACTTTCTGCTCGAGATGGCTTGGCAACGCGATCATGGGCACACCGGCGGCCAAGGCCTGGTACATGGTGCCGTTGCCGCCGTGGAAGATCATCGCCTGGCACCGTTCGAGCAGTTTGCTGCCGGGGGCATAGGTTGCGATGCGGAAATTGGGCGGGGCCATCGCGACGGTCTCTTCGGCCACTTGGCCGCCGGTCGTCACCAAAAACCGGTACGGTGCCTTGGCGAGATCCTCGTATGTCCTGCGAAGAAACGCATCCAGCAGCCCTGTCGAGCCCATAGTGACGTATACATTTGGGATACTGTCGTCCAACTCGTCGTACCACTCGGGGAGCGGCGCGTCGACTTCCGAGTAGATGGGGCCGACGGGTTGCCACTTGGGCCAACCGGTCGGGGGATCGTAGAGTCCGGGCAGGTCGGGCGCAATCACAAGGATATTCTTGAGCAGGCGGAGCGCGTTGACCTGTTTCTTGCCATATTTTCGGTATACGCGACGGCGTAGTCTCGAGAGCTCGAGCGCGTCCCAGGTGTGGATCATGGGGGTGAAAATGGAGGCCGGCGAGATAAACTGCCAGGCGTATAGATTCATAACGCCTGCCGCCGGGATGCCGGCGATGTGCGCCGCCGTGCTCACGCTTATGGTGGCGTCGCCGACGACCAGGTCCGGTTTCTCTCGGTGGATCAGTTGGACGTGGCCCTCGAGGATTTCGTCAAGCGGGGCCCAGTGCCGGTGGCGGAAGAGGTCCCAGGCTGTGGCGAGCCATCCGTATTTCTCGAACCGATCCCAGGCGTAGCGGTAATCGGGTTCTTTCGCGTAGACGAGGCGAAACCCTTGCTGCTGCGGGATATAGAGTTTGGTCCGGGGATGCGACGGCGCCTCACCGCCGAAAACGACCTCGTGGCCGCGTTTGCGGAGTTCCTTACCGATCTCGGTAAGGCGTCCCACGTGTGATAGAAGACACCCGAGCGGGAATAGAATGATTTTCAACGACCGGCTCATGGTTTGCTTTCATCTTAGTCACGTGATTCGATCGCGAAGACGTGCTGCGGAAATGCCATTGTAGCACCGAGTTCGGCAGTCACTCAATTCGCAAGAACCGTGCCCCAAGGCAAGCGGCGGCGAGAAGGCGTCCGACGCCTGCCAAACCCGTGTCTTGTGCCATTCGATCCCCGGTTGCGTCCCTCGCCTTGGACGTCTTCGCCGTTATAGGAGGAATTCTGCTACATAGTTCTGACAGAGCCTTTTCACCTCGGGATCCCTCTCCGTTTCGTACAGCCTCTGTAATCCTTCCCGGCGGCCGTTCCGTGAGGAAGCCAAGCGCTCCGCAATGTCTCGATACAGACTAAGTGTGATGAGCTCGGTCACAGAAGCAAGCAGACTGTCCTCCACGCGTTCCTTGTTCGACACGCCGCCGCGCGCCGTCGGACATGCAAAGGCCTTTCGCGCCATATACGCTGCGTTTCGCAGAGCCCGTCCCCTTGTACCTACCCGCCGCAGGGCCTCAAGCACCATGACACCTACCAACAACGGGCTCTTCCTCAGAGTTTCGGACGGCTCGATGTTCATTTCGCCGTGGTCGGCGATACACAATGCCCGCAAATAGTCCATAGTCCCTGGGTGGCCGTAAAGAAATGTGCCTGCTTCGATGCTTTCCTGAAACACTCTCGAGCCGGGCAGGGCGACGAGGACATGCGGCATTAGGCTGATGTGATTGTCTGTGCAGAACTCCGCTACCTCAGTGCCCGTGTTGGCCTCAAACGAATCAAACCAGTCGAAGGGCAACCCGAATATAAACGAACCCTGAACGCCAATGCCGTGATTGTGTATCTTCTTTATTTGCCTTGAGTAGTACTCAGAAACGGGTAGGCCGCTCTTCCTGATGTCGCGCACACAGTGTTTGTTGATATGCTCGAGGTTGCGGATGTCCAAACTCTCGAATCCAAACTCGAATGTCACAGCCCCGGCCAGCCGCAACCGTTGCAGCAGTCTCTCATTTGAAGCCACTTCTATCGAAATCTGAGCCATGAAGGGCGTCTTCAACTTGCGCTCAATGATTCCCTCCAGTACCTCGTCCAGCACGTGCCCCCCCAGGAGAAGATTGTCCGTAGCGAACAAAACAATGGGCCATGGAACGCTGGCCTCCTCCGACTCCTGATACGCCGTCAATTCGTCAAGAACATCGGCAGGCGATCGGAGGACAAGGCCCCGTTGATTGAGGGGCAGAGTCGAAATAGAACAGAAGCTACACGAATACGGGCATCCGACGCAAGGCGCTACTGAATTCACCCGGACCTTATGCTGCAGGAAGCGCCCGAGAAAGGGGACCCGGCCATGGGTGTCCATACACATGTGGGGGAGACGCAGGACATTTGGGGGAATCCTCCAAACCCCATCCTCGATCGTGGTGTGGCCCACGTATTCACGCTTCAACGTGCCCTGCTCTAAGTCCCTCAGCAATTCGCCGATTACGTGTGAATCGCCAGGTCCCCGTACTTGAATCACGAGTTCGGGGTGGGGACAGAAGTTGCGAATGAAAGACTCCACATCTTCGGGAGTAGTCGAAACATGGATTCCGCCAAGCACCACAGGAATCCGAGCGCGGTTAAGGACGATGGCTGCCGACACGGCGCCAGGAAAGTTCGAACTGATTGACGATATGAAGACCGCTTCGGGTTTCGCACCCTGACTTTTTATCGCCTCCCCTATCGCCGTCCTGTTGTCGTCAGCATGGACCACCGTGGCTTCGGGCGCAAGCCTGGCGATCTGGTTTCCGATATACAGGGCGGCGCCGTTCTCGATACCGAACGTTTCGACCATCGCTTCCCTGCGTTTTCGCAAATCAAAATGCAGGTAGTCAAGATAGTTCTCGAGGTCGAGCTTGGATGCATCGCGGTTCGTGAGGTAGGTGACAAGGTCCAAAGGCGACGCGCACTTATCTCTATCGAGGCTCATCAAGTCGAAGTTCGCCGGATTGTACATGACAAAATACTTGCTCACCGCAACTACTCCTTACGACTAGAGCTCGGCGAAGCTTTCAATGATGGACTGGCCGGTGCGGACATGTGGCCTGCAGCACGCGATTCTAATGATGTTCTTGCTCGGCTTTCATTTGAGCCGAATTGACATTCGGATTTCAACTTCTGCGGTACGCTGACAAGCGGGCAGCCGCCATATTGTCTCAGGGCTTTCACGGGCCTTCTCCGCGACGCGGCGAGCCGGTCATGCGGGCGACGATAAGGTCGGCGAGCCGAACTGGCAAGAGCTCAGAGAACAAGGCCAGGAACCGGGCGTCTGCGCCCACGAGATAGCGCGCCTTGGGCCGTTTCGCCGTAAGGGCGCGCGCAACGGCGCGGGCCACACGCTCGGCGGGAATGGCGTTCTGAATTGCTTTCTCGACGGCGTTCTCAACGCCCGCGATGGTTTGGCCGTACAGTCGTTTCGCCTCGGCAGGCATGTTGTCAAACATCTCTTTCGAATGGGCTATCGACTTTTCCCAGATGGGCGTGGCAACGTTGCCCGGCTCGATGATGGCGACATGGATACGCCAGGGCCGAAGTTCGCGGCGCAGCGAATGGCTCAACGCTTCAAGGGCATGTTTTGACGCGGCATATGGCCCGAAGAAGGGCAGGGCGACGCGTCCGCTGATGGAACTCATGTTGACGACGCGGCCTTTGCCCGTTCGAAGCAACGGCAGAAAGGCCTGGGTGACCGCGATCTGCCCGACGACGTTTATCTCGAGCAGCCTCCGCAACTCGGCAACGGGGACCGATTCGAGGGGGCCGCCAACGGATACGCCTGCGTTGTTAACGAGGCCCGCCAAGCCATGTCCTGTGACGGTTTGGGTGACGGTTTCTGCTGCAGACGCGATGGCGGCCCCGTCGGTTACGTCCAGGAACACCGGCGTAAGCCGCTCCGACGCTGCTGCACTCAAGGCGTCGGCGTCTTGCTCTTTTCGCACGCCGGCAAAGACGCGGAACCCCAGTTGGTCCAATTGGAGCGCACAGGCTTTTCCGATGCCGGAGGACGCGCCGGTGATGACCACGGCGTGGTCAATTCGGCTAGTGCTCATAAGACGACCTTTCTCGATTCTTTCGACCGTTCCGTTTTGTTTCGCTTGATTCTACAGATTTTCATCAACACCGTTACATGCAACAATAGAATGAATTGGTTGTATATTGCCTGGATCTTGTGGAAAAATCATGCCGCGCCGGCTCTGAGACCGGCCGGACTCTCGGGGCGGCCAGCATAAGAAGGATTACGCGTGACAAGAAAGGTTGTGGTGATTGGCCTTGACGGGGCGACGTGGGATTTCCTGCGTCCGCGCATGGACGACGGGCGTATGCCGTTCTTGGGGCAACTGGCCGAGGCCGGCGCCGTGGGCGATTTGCAGTCTATTTTTCCTCCGGAGACGCCAGCGGCCTGGCCGTCGTTCATGACGGGCAAGAATCCCGGCAAGCACGGCATATTCGATTTCCTTGTGTATGATCCGCAAAAAGGCACGGAGACGCCGGTGAACGCCCGGCTGCGCCGGGGCAAGGCCATTTGGGACTATCTCACAGAGGCGGGGCTCACGTCGCTCGTGCTGAATGTGCCCACGACGTATCCGCCGGCCCCGATAGCCGGGGCTATGATAGCCGGATTCCTGACGCCAGCGGACGCGCGCGATTATGCCTATCCCAGGGAGCTTGTTGAAGAACTCGAGCGCGACTTTGCATCGTATCCGTTGTTTTTCAACACGATGCCGTTCGTTACGCACGGCTCGGCCTATAACGCCGCGAAGTTTCTCGATGAACTCGAGCATATGACGGCCAGGAAATTCGACGTGGCAGAGACCTTTTTCGAGCGTTATCAGCCGGACTTCACGATGCTGCATGTATGGGGCACCGACCGCGTCCAGCACGAACTCTGGAGTTGGATCGATACCGAGCACCCTAAGTACGACGCCAAGATGGCGGCCCGGTTCGGCCCGCGCATCGAAGCCTATTACACCGATATCGATCGGCGCATCCGACGCTTGGTCGAAAAGGCAGGCCCAAACGTCGTCACTTTCATTATCTCCGATC
>Ga0180437_10011361_pt1 | contig 10691 bp, 10 predicted proteins | sample SS_ome_4_FD_132410 | JGI IMG/M metagenome (GOLD analysis project Ga0180437, IMG submission 132410) | Hypersaline lake sediment archaeal communities from the Salton Sea, California, USA - SS_3_D_1 metaG | ecosystem: Environmental > Aquatic > Non-marine Saline and Alkaline > Hypersaline >... | reverse complement strand
TTTCAGGTGAATTTGATTTATTTTCTGAATGCTTTCTAAATCATATTCTCTGCCAGAAATATTTTCCAGATTAAAAAATTGTATGATATCACCCTTTAAAGTGTGCTGTTCGCAGCATTCGAATGCCAGTTCGGGTAATCCCAACCAGCAAATGATTGAATATGGCAAATAGCCATCCCGCCTTAGGGCTTCAATTGAATGAAGATTATGGCCTTCCTCTTCTTCACAAATATCATTGTGCGGAGTGGGGACATGCCCATAGTTCGGAATAGACCACCCCATCGACTTCGCAATTATGACCTCTTGCTTTGTCTTCCAGAGCATATCAAGGCTTCGAATCGAATGGGTGATTTTCATTGAATCGTTATCAACAGCTTGAGCAAAAATTTCAGCCGGCTTTCCACACTCTTCCCACAATACAATTTCATTGGAATCTTCCGGACCAAACTTAATTTGATGGTGTAATAAATCTGTAACCTCAAAATCCTGATCGAGATAAGGCTTTAAAATTACGGTTGAGCGGGTATCGAATTCAATCGCATTCGTGATTGGTAATGGTGAGTCTGGACGGCGGGTTTTTAATGAGGAACTTGCGCGAAGAGTTCCCTCATTTTCTGCTTTATTTTGATCTTTTAATATTAAGTGTCCTTTAAGAGCGCCCCGATTGAACTCCTGAATCAATTTGAACAAATATTCCTGATAAATATCAATTCGAAATGATTGTCGCAAGGATTGATGTTTTCCAAAATCATCCGGTTCATCATGCCAATTTATACCCAACCAGCTTAAATGCGACAACAGTACTTTTTCTTTATCAACACTATAATTAGCCGTGGTCAAATCATGGAGATTGGCAATAAGACTTCCTTTTATCTTTCTGGAAAATAACCAATTAATTATTGCAATTTGAGCCTCTTTGAGTACAAAGCAATTGGCTGGCTTAAGCGCTAAATATACACGATTCGATTTTTTATTATTGATTTCATCCATGAAAAAACCTGTCTCCGTTATCTCCATTTTCAATCAATTAATACAATTGCCTCAGCGGCAATTCCTGCGCCGATACCTTCAAATCCAAGTCCTTCCGTGGTGGTCGCTTTTATTGAAATATTTTCAACGGCTGTTTTTAGAACATTGGCAATATTTCTGCGCATCTGCTCAATATAGGGTGCCATTTTCGGTTTCTCGGCAATTATAATTGCATCTATATTTATTATCTTATAATGCTGCTTTTGAAGCAACTGGACAATTTTGTCTAATATTATCAAACTCGAAATGTCTTTGTATTGAGAGTCTGAATCCGGGAAATGGCGCCCTAAATCACCTAAAGCCGCCGCACCTAAAATGGCATCGCCAACGGCGTGGCATAAAACATCAGCATCGGAATGGCCTAATAATCCTTTTTCATAAGGAATTTCAACCCCCCCAATGATTAATCGTCGCTGGGGTACCAACCGGTGGACATCATATCCAATTCCTATTCGCATGACTGGCCTTTTCAAAGGATTCGCTTGATTGAATGAGTAGAACAATTCATTGAAATCAATGATTTTACTTCCGGCGCATTCTTAGTAAATATTCCGCTAATAATAAATCCTCAGGGGAAGTGATCTTTATATTCGTGTAATCGCCGTCAACTATTTTTACCGGAATCCCCAGTTCTTCCACTAATGTGGCATCATCGGTGAGCGGTATCGAAACGGTAGGCCTGTTTTCATAAGCTTTTAGTAACAATTCAAATTTAAAGACCTGTGGAGTCTGAATCGCTCTCAGCAAAGAACGATCCAATGTCTGTTGAATAAAACCATTCTGAACAATTTTCACCGTATCTTTAATGGGGACAGCCAAGGCCACCGCATCATATTTTTGACATTCTTGAATGGCTTTTTCGATTAATTGCACCGTAATTAACGGCCGGACGCCATCATGAACGACGACAATATCGGTGGGCGGGGCCACCGCTTTTAAGCCATTGAATACCGATTCAAATCGCTCTCGCCCACCGATAATCACGCGACTTATTTTTTTTAGCTGATATTTCTCGATTAAAAGCTTGGGAATTGACGTCAACCAGGTCTCCGGAACGACGAGGATGATTTCAGAAATTAATGAGGAAATTTCGAACTGGTGCAATGTATAGTAAAGAATTGGCTTACCATCTATTTCTAAAAATTGTTTATTGATTTCGGAACCAAAACGTCTTCCTTTGCCGGCAGCCGGAATAATTGCGGTAACAAACAATCTACGTCCTTACCTTCAGATTTTTATTAAATGATAAACATGGCATCACCATAGGCGGCGAATTGAAACTCTTCTTGTTTGGCGATCTCATAAGCGCGTTTAATAAAATCGCGACCCGCAAAGGCGGATACCAGCATCAATAACGTCGTGCCGGGTAAATGAAAATTGGTAATCAGATGATCAACGACATGAAATTCATAAGGCGGATAAATAAATTTATCAGTCCACCCGGAAACCGGTTTCACCCAGCCTTCGGAAGTAATCGCCGATTCTAATGCCCTCACCGTGCTTGTACCCACTACCACTATTTTTCGGCCTTTCCGTCGGGTTTCATTAATTATTTTCACCGCATCTTCGGTGACTTCGAAATATTCAGAATCCATCTTGTGCCGACTTAAATCTTCTACAAGTACTTGACGAAAACTTCCCAGACCCAGGTGCAATAAAATAGGAACAATTTTGACCCCCTTCTTCTTAAATTTATCTAAAAGCTCACGAGTAATGTGCAATCCAGCGGTAGGGGCAGCGACAGCGCCGCGGGCTCGGGCATAAACGGTTTGATAACGTTCTTTGTCAAAACGCTCCGGGTTACGATGAATATAGGGTGGCAACGGGGCTTTCCCGATTTTATCCACAATTTTATAAAAATCACCCTCGTACGTAAAACGAACAACCCGTCCACCAGAAACGGTATTATCAATTACATCGCATACCAGGGCATTATTTATTGAAAGCCGATTTCCCACGCGTACTTTACGGGCGGGTTTTACTAAAACTTCCCACAGATTACTTTCTAATTCACGCAGGAGGAAAATCTCGACTTTAGCATCGGTTTTATCCTTCGTTCCTAATAAGCGAGCCGGAAAGACTTTTGTTTCATTGACAACTAAGCAATCACCCGCGTTCAAATAGTTGAGTATATTATAAAACTTATCGAATTCAATCGATTGGGTGGCACGGTTCAGAATCATTAAGCGAGAATGATCACGCTGTTCTGCTGGATACTGCGCAATGTATTTTTCCGGTAATTCGAACTTAAAATCAGAGAGCTTCATTCGATATATCCCTCCGAGTTTGAATGAATGGATTGATTAATAACGGCAATTACCCCGTAACAGCCTTAATTCCCCAGGGAACCCGAATTCAATGAAACTAAAAAAGTCTTTCTTGAGCGTATTTTTTGGGCTTGATTTTTAAATGTTGATAAGCTAATTCGGTTGCCACTCGTCCACGGGCGGTCCGATTTAATAATCCTTCTTGAATTAAAAAGGGTTCATATACCTCTTCAATGGTGTCGGTTTCTTCCCCCACCGCAATGGCTAACGTATTTACCCCAACGGGCCCCCCACTAAATTTTTCGATGAGGGTTAATAAGATTTGCTTGTCCATTGCATCCAGGCCTAATTCATCCACCTCCAGCCGGCTGAGTGCATCCATTGTCACTTCATAATTGACCACCCCGTCGGAAATCACCTGTGCAAAGTCGCGAACGCGTCGCAGCAATCGATTGGCAATCCGTGGGGTTCCCCGCGAGCGTTTGGCTAATTCCAGCGCGGCTTCGTCCTCGATCACGGTATTTAAAATCTTCGCCGACCGGATTAAAATTTTATAAAGCTCATTCGGTTTATAATAATTCAAATGTCCGACCACTCCGAAACGGGCCCGTAAAGGTGCCGTTAACATCCCGCTACGAGTGGTAGCCCCCACTAACGTAAATTGAGGTAAATTCAGTTGAATGGATCGGGCATTCACGCCTTTGTCAATGATGATTTCTAACCGATAATCCTCCATTGCCGAATAAAGATATTCTTCGACGACCCGATTTAACCGATGAATTTCATCAATGAAAATGACATCACCCGCATTTAAACTCGTGAGGAGCCCCGCCAAATCGCCCGGCCGTTCGATGGCCGGACCGGAGGTCGTTTTAATAGTACTTCCCATTTCATTGGAAATAATGTAGGCTAAGGTCGTTTTGCCACAACCGGGTGGGCCATAAAAAAGAACATGATCCAGCGCCTCACCACGACTTTTGGCGGCTTGAATAAAGACCTTTAAATTTTCCTTTAAATTTGTTTGACCGGGAAAATCCTTAAAACTCAAGGGGCGAAGCGTTTGATCAAATTCAAATTCATCATCAAAACGATCGGGATTTGTCGGACCATTTCTCATGAGCATCTGGATGATTTCTTATTTTTGGTGGTCTCAATCTCATTCGCTCGCTTTTCATACAAACGAATGATTAAATATATTGCAGCCAATTGAGATTGATCGATGACTCGGTTAATTCAATCGAAAATACATTTACCAGAATCATCAATTTAACCGATTATATTTCTAAAAGAGCAAATTTTATCAAGTCTTCCAGGGTTAATTCTTTCTCATTTTTTTGGATGACCTTTTTAATCGCGACTTCAGCATTCACGCGGCTGTAACCCAGGGAAACCAGGGCTAAAATGGCCTCCTGTTGTTTCGCACCTTCAACGGCACTCACTCTGATTGCATCCGGCTTACGAATTACCCCCTCACCGGCAAGCTTATCCTTCAAATCAAAAACGAGTCGTTGTGCCGTTTTCTTACCGATTCCCGGGATGCGGGTGAGGCTCGAGACATCTTCTGCCAAAATCGAATCAATGAACTCGTGAACCGTTGCTCCCGAAAGAATCACCTGAGCCAGTTTCGGACCAATACCTGAAATCGAAATAAGTTTTAAGAAAAGCTCTTTTTCTTCGGTGGAAAAAAATCCGTATAATTGCATCAAGTCTTCACGAACATGCAAGTAAGTTAATAAGGTGATCTTCCCTCCGACGTGACCCAGTTGACGATAAGTATTTACAGAAATTCGCACTTCAAATCCGATTCCACCGGACTCCACCGTTACCGCCGTCGGATTTTTTTGGACTAATTTCCCGGATAAAAATGCAATCATTCGGTATTATTTTGAACTAGAAGTTATTCGATGACCATGACATATAGCGACTGCCAGAGAATCTGTGATATCATACGTCGCCGGGGGTTCTCTCATTTTAAGCAAATGGATTACCGCCCGAAAGACCTGTTCTTTAGAAGCAGCCCCGTTCCCGGTAACCGCCTGCTTGATCATTCGCGGTGAATACTCAACAACTGTTAAATTTGAATGGGCTGCCGCCAATAGAATTACTCCCCTTACCTGACCCAGTTTCAACACCGACTGAATATTGTGTGCGTAAAAGACATCTTCAATTGCCAGAATCTGTGGCTGATACGCGAAAATCACACGGTTAATCGCTTCGTAAATTTTTTTTAACCGGAAAGGAAAATTCTCTTTCCCACTGACTTTAATTGCTCCGCATCCGAGCAATTTGATTTGAAAATTGTGGTATTCAACGAGACCATAGCCGGTCGTTAACGAACCGGGATCAATCCCCAGTATTTTAATCACTATTATAAACCTTAATCAATTCCCACCGATTACGACGTGGGTTGCATTTTCTCAAAATCGATATCAAAATTGGAATAAACTTGTTGTACGTCATCATGGTCTTCGAGAATTTCCATCAGCTTTAAGAGCTTATCGGCCTGAGCACCTTCGATTTTGACTGTGTTTTTGGGCAACATTGTAATTTCTGCCGATTCGATTGTATGCTGGCTTTGTTCTAAAGCACTTTTTACCGCTTCAAAATTTTCAGGACTACAATAAATTTCAAAGGAACCATCTTCCAATTTTAAATCCTCAGCTCCGGCATCCAGGATCAACATCATCAATTCATCTTCATCGACTGCCTGCGCATTAATTGAGATCAGACCTTTTTTTTCGAACATCCAGGCGACACAGCCGCTTTCGCCCAAATTGCCGCCATGTTTACTCAGATGATGTCTTAAATCAGCTACTGTCCGATTTTTATTATCAGTTAATGTTTCGATTAAAATAGCCGCACCACCAGGCCCATATCCTTCATAAGTGACTTCTTCATAACTTTGTCCTTCCAGTTCACCGGTGCCTTTTTTAATCGCCCGTTCAATATTGGCGACGGGCATATTGGCCGCGCGTGCGGCTATTATAGCGCTTCTTAAGCGTGCATTCGAACTTTCATCCCCCCCACCCTGTCGCGCCGCAACGATGATTTCTTTAATGAGTTTAGTAAAAACTTTTCCTCGTTGGGCATCGGTTTTTGCTTTCTTTCTTTTTATGGTTGCCCATTTTGAGTGCCCAGACATATCTCCTCCATTGCCGAAGCTTTAAATAAAGCTGTTGATTTTAAAAATTTCATTAATATTAAATCGAATCCTGGATCTTGAATTAGTGCTGTTGAGAATGGTCATCTTCTGGAACTTCATTTAAAATATTTTGAGGATGGTGCAGGTCGTCTTGCTTGTAAACATTGGTTTTTACCACCCAGGCATCAGGAAAATTATTTTCCGTGGCAATTTGTAATAAGCGATCGGCATTGTAACGGGAAGTAAAATCCCCCACGCGGACTTTATAATAGGGACTGTCATAAGTGAAATAGACATGATAATTTTCGTACTTTTCAAAAATATTTTCTGCCTGTTTCCATATTTCGCGGGCACGTTTTTCGTTTGAGATCGCGCAGATCTGTACCCGCCAGCCTGAAATCATCTCCTTTTCCCGGAAAATCAAAGTTGAATCATCGAAATCGGGATTGGTGTTTATGTTTTCATTTAAATTGATGGCTTTCTGATCTTCGGAAAGCGCTTTTAATGGCACCTTCTTGCCATTCTGTCTTTTTTTATCCAGCATTAATTCATTAATATCAATCTCATTATCATTTAACGTGGTGGGATCAAAATCTTCATTAATCGCAGTGTCGGCGTAACGTGGCTCCGGTTGGATATTTACTCTCTCATCGATTTTAACCGGCGGTTTTGATTGCGATGAAGTAGAACACCCTAAAAAAATAATCCCACTTATCAGTAGCAGAATCAATAAAATTCGATAATAATACATTTCACGCTCCCCGTATTTGGCTCGATTTTTCGAACCCTAAATATAGGGAAAAAAAGGCCAAAAGTCAATAAAAAAACTTGTTATACTAAATTATAATCGTTATATTATATTACTTATAATGACCGCATTCCCTTATCAACGACAGAATATTGATCTTTAAAGAATGGACCTTTGAAAATGAAATTGTGGACTTTATTTCGACTGTTTTCGCTGCTGATTTTTATGTTTAATATTTTTCAAACCAAAAGTGCAGCCCAAAATATGAATTCCGTTCAATCAATCCACTCCGGTATTATTAATGTTTATTCCGGAGATGATAGCATTAATATCTTTTTAGACGGACAATTTATTGGTACCCCACCGATTCAATCCTATCACGTGTCGGAAGGATTGCATGTTTTGCAAGCGCTGCCCGCTAATCCGCGCGTGTGGGGAAAAAACGTCTGGAATCAAGATTTTGAGATCAAGGCCGGTGATTCAATAAATATTAATATTACCTTGCCTCAGCATTATTACATTAATTCATCGCCTTTTGGGGCTAACATCATTTACCAGGACAGTACGCTTGGTACCACCCCTCATTTTTTTACCCTACCCGATTCCAGTCGCGGGATTATTGTTTTAAGAAAAGCGGGTTATTTAGATTATATCATAAAACTCAGTAATAAAAAAACAAATTTCTTTGACGTTCGACTCAATCTGGATAAGCAATCTGAAGAAGAAAAAATTAAATTTTCAACCAGCTTGCAAATCAAACAGAAGCGACGAAAAATTCTGACGTATTCGGTTCTGGGACTCTCGGTAGTTTCCGGATTGACAACGATCTATTTTCGCAGAGAAGCCGACCAGAGCTATCAACGCTATTTGTCAAGTGGGCATCCCCTTGAAATGGATCGTTTTTATAACGAGACCCAGGACTTTGATGATTACGCGGCAATTTCTTATGGCATTTTTCAGGTAAGCTTCGTAACCTCGCTTTATCTGTTGTTTTTTAATAAATGATAATATCATCGAAAATTCATTGAGAATACATTTGCCAAAACTATTTACTTAAATTTAATCAATCCATCAAAGAGAACATACATTCAATAACCATATATTGAAGTAAGTTTTGGCAAATGTTTTTCCTAATTTAACTCAACAGAATCATTAATAAAATCCTCGTTCACACCTCTCTGCTGACCATGTTTTTACTGCACATTTATTTTTTCGATTTTTTCCAACTGATTGAAACGACCCAACAGATGAAAAAGGCGGACTACTGGCGCTGCCTGGGTTGTACTGAGACATTTGTTTTGCATTAATACATAGAAATTCAAGCGACAACAATCAGAATAATTTGATTCAATCGTTCATTCACAAAATTAACCTGATGGAAATTGGTACATCATTTGCAAATAATCAAACCTGTTAATAAAAATAGTACTTACTACTGATATTATGTTTCGCATATATAAAATTTTCAAGGGGGAATTTACCAAAAGGGGCTGGTTCAAAGCGGTGAAGGGGGATACGGTTCATTAAAAGAACACCTAAACTTTTAGAGCCGACACCCTTTGTTCCTCCCCTTTTGTATATTTTATAACCACATTAAAAATAAAAACTTTTTAATCCCTTTTTAAAAATTTAAAAGCAAAAACAGCATTGTCCAATTGCACCAGGTTATCATTGCTTTTGAATTTTTTCCCTCTCAAATAGCCCCTTATTATGATGATAAGGGGCTTTTTTTGTAACACACCTGTCCCCTCTTAACCACGAATTCTGCCAGTTGTACCCCAAAATGATAAGCCAGATGACGATAATTGGGAATGTTCCAAACCACCAGATCGGCCTGTTTTCCCACCTCCAGACTCCCAATCAAATGCTGCCGGTTAATGGCCAGCGCCGCATTAAGCGTCGTTGCAATCAAGGTCTCGGCCGGGGTAAGGTGCATTTTTATACAGGCGATCGTCATGATAAGCGGCAGTGACTCGGTCATGGTGGTGCCGGGATTAAAATCCGTCGATAACGCAATTGGAAGACCCGCTTCAATCATTGCTCTGGCCGGGGCATATTGATTTAAATTGAGGTAAAAGACCGCACTCGGTAATAATACCGGAATAATGCCTGTCTTACGCATACAATCAATTTCAGCCGGCGTAACATGATCTAAATGCTCCGCCGAAATCGCCTTAACCTCACAGGCCAGTTTAGCGGCGCCGTTTGCCGTCAATTGATTCGCATGAATTTTAGGGCGTAAACCCAGGCGACTGGCGGCCAATAGGATTTGACGGGATTCTTCCAAAGAATAAACGCCTTCTTCACAAAAAACATCACAGAACTCGGCTAATTTCTGTTCGGCCACCCGCGGGAGCATCTCTTCGATAATCAAGCGAATATATTCGTTTCGATTCTCACGATATTCGTCAGGTATTTCATGCGCACCTAAAAATGTCGGAACGAGCTCGACGGGTTGCAGACGGTTAACCGCGCGAATGACCTCTAACGATTTAATTTCATCGGCCAGGGATAGCCCGTAACCGCTTTTCGCTTCAATTGTCGTAACGCCATTTTCAAGGAAGCGCTTCATTCGTGGTAGAACGACTTCAATCAGTTGGGCTTTGGTTGCCCGGCGTAACGAGCGAACACTTGAACGAATCCCACCGCCAGCAGCGGCAATTTCCTGGTAGCCTTTGCCCAGCGCGCGCCATTCAAATTCCATCTCCCGCGTCTCAAAAAAGACTGGGTGCGTGTGCGGATCGATCAGACCCGGTGTAACCGTCTTCCCGCCAGCGTCAATAACAATCGTCTCTCCGGTTATTGCGACTTTTTTCAGTACATTTTCAGTGGTATCAACCGCCACAATTTTATCATCGATCACCGCCACGGCTCCGTTCTCGATGAGCTTGAGTTTACCCATTTCAGGTAGATTTTGAACCGTATTAAAATTTGATACCGGCGTTACTAATTGAGTGGCATTTTTAATTAACAGACTGGCTTTCATTTGTTATTCCTCGGCTTATTTAAATCATTCCCAATTTTGACTTGATTTTTTCCTAAAAAAACGATATGTTCAGAGCACGTTCTTTTTCAGACCACAGCCGTGGTGAATGAGTAACAGCCGCTTAATGATCATTAGAATCTGTTTTACTCAGCTTTACTGGAAGACAACAAATAAATTAGATAAAACGTAACTATTCAGCCACCAAGTCTCGAAGGCACCAAGGAAGACAAGGGAAAAAAGATTCGAATAGCCCTACCCGAGGCGTTGTATCTGGCGTCGTAATCAAACTTAATACGTTGGATACCATAAAACACAATAATAATTTTCTTTGTGAAACTTCGTGGCTTGGTGTCTTCGTGGCAAAAAGAAACCAACCTGAATAGTTACTAATTTAGTAATGATAACACAATTCCAATTTAAACAGCATGTCATTTGAATTAATTTCTGGTGAAAAAGCCATTGCGTTCGGTGCGCTGGCGGCACAAGTTAAGTTTGCAATTGGTTCTCCTGGTATCCCCG
>Ga0180437_10011359_pt1 | contig 10692 bp, 12 predicted proteins | sample SS_ome_4_FD_132410 | JGI IMG/M metagenome (GOLD analysis project Ga0180437, IMG submission 132410) | Hypersaline lake sediment archaeal communities from the Salton Sea, California, USA - SS_3_D_1 metaG | ecosystem: Environmental > Aquatic > Non-marine Saline and Alkaline > Hypersaline >... | reverse complement strand
GAACGGCTTTTTCAAGACAAAGAGGAAGAAGTTGGTCGAACGCCTTTTGAGATGCTTCTTGTCTCCTCTCGGTGGAGATTTCGCTCCGGATTTGACGGAGCTTCTTGCGAGTATCTTGTTTAGTCAACGATGGGTTTTCCATGCTCGTAGTTGATTTTCTTGAGGAATTGCCCCTGAGAATTGTAGAGGGTCGCAATCCCTTCTCCCTCTTTGATGGTGGAGACGGGTTCGCTATCCCCTTTTCGGTAGTAGGATCCGCTTTTCAGCTTGTCACTCTCATACTCTTCCATGAGCATTAGGTCGCCAGTCTCGTAATAGGCAAAGCCGAGGCCATGCTTTTTGTTGGCGCTCATTTCTCGTTGACTCTCGAGGTTTCCGTTTTTGTACCAGGTTTTGCACATTCCCTGAATCGCATCCTCGTACCAGGAGACCATCAGCTTGGGGAGGGTTTCCTCACCAGACTTGGCAGGGTAGTATTCCCACTCTTCCCCAGTTTTTTTCCCCTCTCGGATACGGAAGCTAATGGCCAGCGTTTCGTTGGGAGCGAAGACTTCCACTTCTCCTTCGGGGATCCCTTCGTGATACTCGGTGAGGGAATAGAGCTTGGTTTCGTTGAACTGTGCGCGCCTGCCCGATCCATTCATAATCTCTGCAATCAGGTCCTGTGATGGTGTATGGTAGCTTCCTTGGACGAGATTTCCCTCGTGCCACACTTCTTCATACTTAGGTGTATCGTGGCTCCAAAGCCCCTTGGCTAGGCCATCCTTCTCCCCTTTTTGGTAGCGGACCTCTTCAAGGAGGTTCCCTTCAGGGTCATAGCTTTTCATGAGGCCATGGGCAAGCCCCTTCGCGTAGGAAATTTCAGATTTTACGGCGCCATTTGGATGATAGTGCCTAGCTGTCCCGGCTAGGTATCCTTTGTCGTAGAGGAACTCGGCCTCGAGGTTCCCTTGGGGATCCCAAACATGGCACTCTTTGTCGAAGAGCCAGCTCCGTTGCGCCTGTTCCCCTAAATCGGCAAGGCCCTCGATGACAGTTGCATCGATTTTGAGCTTCCCGTTCTCATGCCATTCAAGGTAACGCCCATTCGCTCTACCATCGACCGCTTCTAGGTATTGCCATGCTCCGCCGTTGCCATGGTAGCTGGTTAGTTTCGAGCGGCTTTTTCCTTCTCCATCTTTGCCAAAGACTCGAAGCACTTTTTGGTAGGGCTGAGAAGCCAAATAGTTGACAGTTTGGTAGGGAACGAGGCGCTCTTTGGTGCTGATCGTCTCGGAAAAACCATTTCGATCGATCACTTGCATGCTGACGATGTGGTCCGACTTCTCTTCTTTGCGGCAGCCAGAGAATAGAGGGAGTAGTAAGAGGAGAAAGAGGAGTCGTTTACTCATGATTGCTACCTATTTCCCTTGTTGAAGCTCTTTCAAGGGAGCAGATTTGGAGATGAACGACAAGGCCAACTCTGAGGAGTTGGGCGAGGAGAGAAGCTTCAAAGATGGAACGTTGAAACGGGCTTCAGCGAGAAGGACTAAGTAGCAATCATGAGTATTATTCATTTAGGTATTCCCGTTTGATGAGCTTACAGCGGACGAGGTAGCTCTCCTCTTTCGAGGGAAGCACTTTTCTCTCCATGTCGAACTTTTCGATCACGAGATAGGGAGAGCCGCTGCGGGGAAGTGCCCCGTCGATGGAGACATTTTCGATCCGGGTAAGGAAAGTCTTTAGGTCCTGACCGTTCATTTCGACCGGGCGGTCGAGGGTGAGCTCGACTTGTCCAACGGTTCCCACCTTTTCAAAGTGGCTTTGCCGGAAATGGGCCCGGTTTTCTTTGCCTGAAAGAGTTTTTAGACGGGAGGAGGCTGTCTGGTTTTGAGGATTGGTGTAGAGGAGCGCCTGGAGCTGCTTGATTTCGGGAGAAAGGAACTGGAGTGACTCGATCTGGCTTTCCACATAGGAGGGATCAGCGGCTTTAAGCTGGCTGAGGAGTTTTTCTTCTCTTGCTTCTTTTGCCTGGGCCAGATTTTTTCTTTTCTGGAGAAAGTAGGCTTTCTCTTCGAGCTGGGTTACTCTTTTCTCGGAGGAGATCGTGATGCAGAGAGAGAGGAGACAAAGGGCTAGTCCTGAGCTGACCCAGACGATGGGATAGGAAAAGTAAGGGGTGAGCTTTTCAAGGAGGGGTTTGATCATTGGACACTCCCCTTTCGCGGGTTTAAGAAGAAGGTTGCCTGGTAGGATCCATGGTCTCCAGTCCATCGGACGCTCTGTTTAGAGTCGATCCAGTTTCGGTCTTTTAGAAGCGCTTGGTGAAAGTCGCGGGCAGCTTGAGGGTTAGAGATTGTGAGATCGAGCTCAACCTTGATGGAGGGGGGGCTTCCCTTACTTCCGAGCTTTGGAGTATCCGCAAGCTCATATTTAAGAGATTCGATTTTCGATCCTTCAGGGAGATCGGGATGGGTGCTGAGCCACCCGAGGAGGTCCGCTACTTTGGGGGTCTCGACTGCGTAGGTTTTTTTTCCTCTACTCTTGTAGACGGAGCGCTCTAACTGGGTCACCACTTGGGAAAGATTCCCTTTAGTTTCGCCAGGGAGGGCTTCAAGGACTTTTTGCTCCTGTTGTCGAACGTGGAGGTTTCCAAGGAATAGGGTAAGCGCTGAAAAGGCGACGCATCCTCCTAGGAAGAGGGAGCGAAAACGGCTCTGCGTTTCTTTTTTTCGCGCGGAAAGGTTGGGAGGGAGACGGAACTGGGCCCTTAGGCTGTCTTTGCTTCCCCCGTCGAGGGCAAGACCGATGGGAAGGGCATACTCTTTGTGGGCGCCATTTTTAAGCGAAAGGAGGGTGAAATGGCGAGAGAAATGCGGAGCAAGACGCCCAACGTGGGCACCGGTTAGGAGAAGGGATTGGATTTCGGGATTTTTTTTCTGGATGTAGGCAACCATCCGCTCGATTTCGCGGGCGCAGCTTGCTTCATCTTCGATGAAATGATCAGTTCCGAAATTCTGTGTCTGTGTCCATTGGAGTTTCCCCTTTTCGATGAGGACGAAGCGGCTCTTCTTTCTACCAAAGTGGTAGTGGCAGAGCTCGGAGCTTTCTGGGAAAAAATGGCGCGCAAAGCGGAAAAGGGCAAGAGGGATGCAGGAGACGATGTCGGGATCGATCCCCCCCTGTTCTTGACGCTTTAGGTGATCTTCGAGCTGCTGCTTGCCACTGGCCAGAAGGAAAATTTCGGTTTCTCCATCTTTTTCAGGGTAGAGGGTCGGAAGAAGAAGGAGCTCATCTTGGGAGTATGGGAGGAGGTTTTCCACCTGGAAAGGGAGGGCTGCACGGATCTCCCGCTTGGATTTGAGCTTCAGAGAGAGGGTTCGAAGGAGGACCTCTTGACCGGTGAGCCCAGTGACGATCTCCACCTTTTTCCCGTGCAGGAGGGGTTGGAGGATGTCAAGCGGCTTTACACTTCCCGGAAGAGTCCGGAGGTGTTGGATGGCAAAGCTCTTCCCTTCTCGCCGGAGGAGGACCACTTGCCGCTCAGAGTCTTCTTGATGAAAAGCTAAATAAAACATATGCGTCCGCTCATTGTACCCCAAGAGAGGATTTGAGTAAATTGCCAACAAAGGACCAGCCTGCTACAATAGCGCTATGATTTTAGTCGTTAAAATAGTTCATTGGATTTTCTTCGCCTACACGATCATGCTTCTTGCAAGAATCGTCAGTTCGTGGGTTCCGAAGCTTGCCTATCATCCCGCAATGCGATTCGTCCGATTTTATACCGAACCCTACCTCAACCTATTCCGTCGGCTCGTTCCCCCGATTGGAGGGGGCCTTGATCTGAGCCCAATGCTGGGTTTCTTCGCTCTTAATATTTTAGAGCGGGTTGTCATGAGTGTTTTTCGTGGATTCTTGTACTAAACAGTTGCTCAAACGCCCCTTTAAACTTGGGAATTTGACCCTTCCTTCAAATATTTTCTGCTCACCCCTCGCCGGTTGTTCTGATCTGCCCTTTCGGCGGATGACCTCCCGCTATCGACCTGGGATGATTTTCTGCGAGATGGTGAAGATGGAGGCGCTTATCCGGCATGATCCCCACACCTATCGCCTTCTCGACTATGAGGGGTCGATGCACCCAATCGGAGCGCAGCTCTGTGGAAGCAATCCTAAAATTGCCGGCCCCTGCGCCAAGATCCTCGAGGACCTAGGCTTTGATCTGATCGATCTCAACTGTGGCTGCCCTGTCGACAAGGTGACCAAGGACAATAGCGGGTCGGGGATGCTTAGGCACCCCGAACTGATTGGAGAGGTCCTCACCAACATCATCGCCTCTGTGAAAATCCCTGTAACGGTGAAAATCCGTGCTGGCTGGGACGATGACTCGATCAATGGGCCTGAAATTGTGAGAATCGCCGAGCAGGCGGGCGCTAAAATTATCTCTGTACATGGAAGAACTCGCCAGCAAGGATATCGGGGCCCTGCCGACTGGGATCACATCCGCGCCTGCAAAGAGGCAGCCAATGAGATTCTCGTTTTCGGCAACGGAGATGTGGTGGATGGAGAGAGTGCTGAAGGGATGTTCAAACAAACCGGATGTGACGGCCTCCTTGTTGCTCGCGGGACCTTTGGCAAACCCTGGATCTTTGAGGAGATCTACCGCCATTTCGACGGGGAGTCTTTTCCCCCAGAAACCCCCACCTTATTAAAGGAGGCGCTCCTTGAGCACCTTGACCATATCCTTGCCTATCAGCCGAAAAAGAAGGCGACCCTCGATCTTAGACGAATCGGCTCCTGGTATCTAAAGAGGGGTGAGGGACTTAAGCCTCTGAGGGAGATGGTCGTTCGGACCAAGGATCTCGACCAGGTTTTGGCGGAAATCAAAGCGTCAAAATAAACCTTTATTTTGACCACTCAAATTCATCTTTTCTTTACAATAGGTAGCAAAAATTCACAGGAGAAAGGACGATGGAAGGTTTATCAAATCATAATTATGCCTATCAAGTTTCATGGGGAGACCTAGCTTGTTGCGCCGCAACACTCGGCTCAGGGGTTACTTACGCTCAGCGCCACTATGAGCTTTCGAAGGTAGAGCCTAACTGGGTTGGCCATCGAGCTCTTGCTTTGATTGAATACATGCCCGTCCTTGGAGGGATTGTTGCGATCATCGAGCGAATTGCCCATTCTTTCTATGGGTTTAGTGATATCCCTTGGAGATCGAGCCCCCTCTCAGAGGGAGCTGCGATGGAGAAGATGGTGAAGAACCAGGATAAGGCGGTTGCAGAGCATTACAAGAAGGGAGGGAGTCCGTATGTATCCGAAATTGCTCGTCCAAGGAGGACTGAAAACTCAGTAGCTATTACCCACCATTTTGCTGATGCACAAGGACTCAGGCCCACGATGGAAGATGCCCACTTTTTCCGGGAGTTCAATGGAACGCATCGTGGCTATGTAGCTGGGGTTTTTGATGGTCATGGAGGAAGTGAGGTTTCTGCTTATGCGAGCAAAGAGTTTGAAAAGAGGTTTCCAGACGCTCTAGCAAAGAGCGACAATGTCCACGAGGCATTTGAGCGTTTAATTCATGAGATCAGCGTTGAGGTTGCCAACAACTCTCGTTGGAATCACATGGGAAGCACAGCGGTTATCTCTTATGTTAGTATAGATGATGGTCTTGTCTACACTGCGACCCTCGGCGATAGCGAGGCAAATATCTACCGTAAAACCGGCACTTTCTGGAATACACTTTCTTCGATCCCTCTTTCTTGCGTTCGTGACTGGACGAGCGGCAAAGATATGAAGCGGCTCATCAGCGTATTTGGAAAGGAGGCAGTTTACAGACGGCTGGCCGAAGCTGGTGGGGCTAAAGGACTCCGCTCAAAACTCGACCATGGTGTGAATGTCGCGAGAGCTTTAGGAGATGTGGACAATACTGGGAAATCAGGTTGGCCTCTGGTGATTCACAAGCCAAAGATCACAGTAAGCCAGGTCAAGTCTGGGGATACACTTATCCTAGCATGTGATGGTTTAAAGGACTTCTTGTCTGAAAAGGAAATCGTGAAGATTATCGGAGCGCAAGACGAAACTCCGGTAGCGCAAAGGCTTGTTGATGCGGCGCTTAAGCCGATGAATCGAAATCACAATGATAACGTGACAGTTCTTGCTCTAAAGGTAAGTTAACCTAATCTCTCTGGCAGGCAGCTGCACGGGTCCGGTAGCATTGGAGGAAGGGGTTTTCATCGAGATTGAAAACAAGTCCTTCCTTCCCGTCTGTTCGAACTTTATCGTGTTTGTCCGAGAGAATCAGCAGGTCCCCTTCTCTACTTGCTGTAAAAATGGTGTAAGAGTGAATTTTCTCGGCTTCGAGGGCTTTGTCGCCAAGTAGCGCCATCTTCCCATTGATCGTGAAGCAGCCTCTTCTATCCACCCCAAACTCGATATCTTCAAGCTCTGAGTAGATCATTGCCCCAGAGGGAAGGAAAAAGTTTTTCGGGTTCTCCCGGTTTTTCATGTGGTTTTCCACTTTTTTCACGAGCTCGCGGACCATGTCTTTTTCTGATTTGAGAAACCCATTTTCGCGGAGGGCAAAAAGGCTTGCTTTTTCAGCAATCGATCCTATGACGAGAGTCAGTTTATGATTTTGGTCTTCATCATCAACCAGCTCTGCTTGGATGTCATCCACTTTCCCAGCTAGTAGGTAAAGTGCTGAGCTGATGAGGTTATCCATATCGGACTTGCCCACTCTTTGGAAATTGTTGATCCCTCGGCAGCCTGAAATCGAAAGGGACATTTGAGCATCAGCGGTCCATTTTTCTAGGGAGTCGACGATGTGCATCTGGTCTGGAAGGATGAGAAACAGGTAGGTAATGGCAGCAGTAATCAGCATGCTCGCGACCTTTTCAACAAGCGCCGCTAATTGGATCAGCGGGTAGGCTACGGAGCCTACGGTGAGCTTGGCATATTTCTTGAGACCAGTATCTTGTTCATGTACAAGTAAACAGCAGTCGGTGGCAGCGATCATTCTGCCGGAAATTGAAAAATCTTCCACTTTTATTCCTCACAGTGGAAAATATTCTATAGGAAAAAAAGGGTATTTGTCAAATGTTGGTGCAGCTGAATTTGATTGCAAAGGGACGCGTTCAAGGTGTGGGTTTTAGGGCTACCGCTCATCAGCTCGCTCGCAAGAGAGGGCTAAGGGGCTATGTTCGGAATTGCTCCGACGGATCGGTTGAGGTTGTGGCGCAAGGGACCAAAGAAGAGCTCGAGCAATTTGTGACTGAGCTCAAGGTTGAGTTTAGAATCAAAGAGCTGGAGTCGAAGTTCTCGGATGTTGAAGCAGAGCTAGAGCCTTTTTCCATCCGCTTTTAGTAAGGGCTTTCCTTTTCTACGCGGTCTTCTTCTAACAGGAGCTTCATACAGCTCGGTTTTCATCTTTTTGGGAAGAGCTTCATAGGATTTTTGTAAAAAGGCTTTTAGTTCACCAAGGAAGGGATATCTAGGGTTGAACTGATAGATCTGCGTTTTTCCTAGAGGCTGTCGAACAAGAATTCCTCCTAGTTCTAAACGCTCGAGGGCGATTTGAATACTATATAATGAGGTATCTAGACGTCTCTTCATTTCAGAGGCATAGCTCTTCTCATTCATCAGTAGATAGAATAGGATCTTCTCAATGACAATATTTCCGAATAGCTTCTAGTGCATAACTACCAACTTTTTTGGTTATATTACCAAGTTTCTTGGTCAAAGATGCTCCGCGAGAGCATCACGAACTTCGAAAAGCATAGGCTCTTCGCATACAAAGGTTCGATCAAACCGAGACGCTCTCATCTCTCCACTCCAAGTGGGAGCTGTCATTTTGAAGGGTGAAAAACTGCAGGGTTTTTTCGAAACGTTTTCCTATTCGGTCTAAGCAACTAGGGTTAAACGCTTCATCTGGTTTAGACCATCTTGCAGGCTTATCTGAGGAGGAAATATTGGTAATTTTGGCTCCGAGTTCTATCGCGTCCTGAGGAGGCATTCCAAAACCTTTTTGAAATTGTTGTGCTGTGTAGTAATCAAATGGAGAGTGGTAGAGTCCTATGCGCCATAACCATTCAGGTGTATACATAATGGAATTGATTCTTAGACATGCAAATAATCGTGTTATGCAATTGCTTCTTGCGACCACTTCATCGCCTTGATCATAAAGGTGTCCAACTTTTTCTATCAGAGCTTTGCCAATTTTCCGCTCTTCTGAAGTAAATTCATAGTTGTTTCTCTCTGCCAGTTCATCTATCCGCTTTTGCAAAGCATCAATAGGAAGGGGGCCATCATCACCATCAATAGATATAGACCGCTTACCTAGAAATGATACATGTACTTCAGCAGTTTCGAAGAGTTTTTGCAAATCTGAAAACGAGGTGATTTCTTGAATTTTCATGGCTAAAAAAATATCAGATTAATTTTCTGGATGCAACTGAATAATTTGAACTACCTGCTCATTGGGTTCACTAGTCTTGGTCTTTGAGGCGCTGTTCGAAGATCTCGAGCCAGCGCTGCATCTGCCCGGGGGCGACGGCCTCTGATTTGGTTTCAGCAGGGGCTTTTGTTTTGTTCCGCTTCTCGACGAGGGCGAGGAACTCTTCGATGGTGAGGCTCTTGGCTCCGTGGTAGCCGCACTGGCGGGCAAGGTCGTTGTCTGAGGTGACAACGGTGGTGGTTTTCGGGCTTTTCTTGTTCTCAACAAGCTCGATGATGTATTCGTCGGCGGTTTTATTGCAGGGCGCATAGATCACTTCTAGATGGGCCATTTGTGCTTTTTGAGCATAGTCACAGATCTGCTCGCCACTGTCGAAGACAATGGCGATGGGGCCGGCAAAATGGATGAGTTCTTGCTGGAGGATTTCAAGGAGGGAATTGCGACGGTTTTCTAGGGAGTTTTTTTTGTTAACGGGGAGGCGGAAGAGGAAGTTGTACCCATCGATGATGTAATTCATTGATCTTCGTGGACGAGGGCTCGGTTTTCGAGGAAGAGGAGGATTTTGTCGAGGGCTTTACGCCGATGGGAAACGCGATTTTTCATCTCTTCTTCGAGCTCGGCAAACGTTTTGCTGTAGTCGTGCTTCATGAAGAGGCTGTCATAGCCAAAGCCTTGACTTCCACGCTCTGTGGAGGTGATGCTCCCTTCGCAGCGAGCGGAAACGCTTTTTTCAATTCCTTCGGGAGAAGCGACAGACATGGCGCACTCATAGTAGGCGGCCCGGTCGTCTTCTTGGAGGTGCTCCATCTCTTTGAGGAGTTTCTTTCGGTTCTCTTTATCGGTGGCTCTCTCTCCTGCGTAGCGAGCAGAGCGGACGCCGGGAGCTTGGTCAAGGGCTGGGACGACGAGTCCTGAGTCATCCGCAATGGCCCAGGCTCCAAGGGTTCTAGCGGCATGAAGGGCTTTGAGTTCGCTATTTTCTATGAAGGTGGTGCCGGTCTCTTCGGGAGGTTCGTAGTCGGGGAAGTCGATGAGGGAAAATAGGTCCCATTTGGGACTATTTTTCAGCATCGCGCGGATCTCGCGGATCTTATGGATGTTGCGGCTGGCTATGATGAGCTTCATAAGGAACAAGGTACCATGTTTTTTCTCTTGTTGCCAAGAGTTCTCTACAATGCCGAGCGGATGCCGGTGATTTTCAGGTCTTTTCCTTGAAGCTCGATGGTATCCCCTTTCTTGAGTCCTTGCATGCTCTGCGCTAACTTCGACTGGAAAGAGAGGATGTTCTTGTCGGGATCTGCATCCCAAGGACCGAGGAATGTGTAGGAGATTTTTGTTCCATCGGAGGCTTCGCAGTCAACGATGGTTCCCACTCCCACTTCTTTGGTGATGATATCTGCTTTGGTGAAGATCTGACATTTGTTGAGTTGGTCAGAGAGAAACTTGAGTTCACCCTGAAGACGGTCTCTTTTCTCGAGAGCGGCTTTAAACTCAGCGTTTTCCCGAAGATCTCCATGAGCTCGTGCAATTTCGATCTCTTTGGCATTTTCCACGGTTTCCACGGTGCCGATCTGCTCGATCTTATTTTGGAGGATGGCGTATCCCTCTTTGGTGGTCCAGATGACTTCTTCTTCGGGCTCTTCGACTTTTTTCTTCTTTTTTGCAAGAGCAGGGTGGGCTACTTCAGCTAAGGAGTGGAAAACTTTGATGTCATGGTCGGAGAGAGAATGGCATTTAGAGACGAGAAGGAGAAATTCTTGCACATCTTCGATTGTGGAGACTTTCATGATGTCTCGGACGATCTGGTAGCGCCCAGCAGAGAGGATTCCGTGCATCTTTTTGATCAGATCGCGTCGCTCTCCGGTTTTTTCAAGGTGGCTAAGGAGCGTGAGGAAGGCCTCTAGGCTGCGGGCTTGTCCCTCTTTATCGCCAAAGGGAAGTGTTTTATCAGAAAGAACTTTCTGGAAGTACCAGATGAGTAGCTCGGGGTGTTGGTAAGGATGGGCATAAAGCTCTTGAAGCTGTTTATTCAGCTCATCTTTCTTCGGGCTTTTCATCAACTTTGCGACGATGAAGTCTCGGAGGAGGTTTTGCTCCACGATGAAGAAGAATTTGAGGAAGAGTTCGGCCCAGTCCTCTCTACATTTTTCGATTTCTGCGAGAACTCGCTTTTTGAAGGAGTGGATTTGGACTTCTGCGATGATCTGCTCTAGAGCTTCTGAGTTTTTGAGGATCTCGGCGATCTGTGGATATTTTTT
>Ga0180437_10011357_pt1 | contig 10694 bp, 6 predicted proteins | sample SS_ome_4_FD_132410 | JGI IMG/M metagenome (GOLD analysis project Ga0180437, IMG submission 132410) | Hypersaline lake sediment archaeal communities from the Salton Sea, California, USA - SS_3_D_1 metaG | ecosystem: Environmental > Aquatic > Non-marine Saline and Alkaline > Hypersaline > Sediment... | reverse complement strand
TACTCGCAGCGTTCGGCCAGGCGGCCCGTCACGCGCTGGCACACGTTGCAGATGGTGAACTCCGGCGAGATGGTCAATTGCGCGGCCTGGGTTCGCTCGAAGGTCTTCTTCACGAGCGACATGATGCTGGTCGCGGGGGGGCGTTCCTCGCCCACGAAGGCATGAAGGATGGCGCCGGACTCGATGAGCGCGTGGAATTTGCTCTGCTTGCGGATGCGCGTGACGAGGTCCACGGGCGCGTCGGCGCGCATGTGAATGGAGTTGGTGTAGTACATCTCGTCGCTGTCGAGGTCGCCCTTGAGGACCTCGGCCGCTTGCGGGAATCGCCGCATGTCGATCTTCGCCAGGCGCCGCGCCGCGCTCTCGGCGGGCGATTCCTCCAGGGCGAATCTCAGGCCGGTCTTTTTCCCTTCCTCCTTGCAGCGGAAGTACATGTACGTGACGATCTTGAGCCCGATCTTCAGCACCTCCTCGCTCTCGTGGAGTTCCTGTCCCGTGAGGTGCTGAACGCATTCGTTCAATCCCATCAGCCCGACGATATAGGTGGCCGCGTCGAGGTCTACGTAAGGGCGACCGTCGTGGCCGGGTTTGCCGATCTGCCACAGCGGCATGTTCGGGGCGCTCATCAGGCGGCGAATGAAGTCGCGTTTCTGCGCGTGCGCCTTGAACGCGACGTCCATTGCCTTGTCAATCTCCTTGTAAAGCGCCTCGACGTTGCCCGGCCCGGCGCGGTAGGCGGCCTGGGGCAGGTTGATGGTGACGTTTTGGAACCCGCAGAAGCGCATGCTTTCGAGATGGTTGAGCATGTGATTGTCTTCGATGGTGGTGCGGAGGCGGCAACAGGCCGAGAGCGTGACCTCGTCGCGGTCGAAGACGAAATACAGCGTGCCGTTCTCCGAGGCGATCTGGCAGGCGTATTCGAGCAGTTCGTACTGGCGGGGATCGGAGAAGGTTTCGGCGTTGACGTGGAAGTCGCACTTCGGAAAAGCGAAGACGTGTCCGTTCGAGTCGCCGGCGCGCCACACATCGAGAAGCGCGCGGGTGAACTCCATGGCGGTCTCCGCGTACTCGCCGTAGGTCTTGCCCGTCAACTTGCCGCCGGGGCCGATGGCGGGAATGTTCTTCATGTAGCCCGGCACGCCGGTGTGGATATTGAAGTCGAGGAAAAGAGTCTGGCCGCCGCGGCTGAAGGCGCTTTGCGATCCGCTGAAGATCAGGTGCTGCGCTTCCTGCTTCATCTGTTCCCGCGACATGCCCTCGAGATAGGGCGCGTAGAGGATATTAATGTAACCGACGCCCAGGGCGCCGGCGTAAAAGGCCTGCATGGATGCGAGGAAGGTGTTCAGATGTCCCGTCAGGGTGCGGGCATGCTTGGCGGGCGCGGAGCGCGTGTCGAGGTTTTGCAGCGAGAGCCCGTACTTCTTTAAATATTCCAGCGAGTGCGAGGAGCAATAAACGCGCGTCGGATAGCCGAGGTCATGCAGATGAACCATGCCGTTCAGATGCGCGTCGGCGATGTCCTCGCTGAAGATTTTCTTCAGCGCGTACTGCTTGAGCGTGTTCTCGGCGATGGTCAGGTTGATGGCTTCGGGGTTGTTCGCGGTGATGTTCGAGTTCTCGTTGCTCTTCGCGAAGATGACCTGTTCGAGATCGAAGATCGGCATGCCGATGCTTGTCTGCCGGGCGAGCGTGGCGGCCAAACCGCGTTCGAAGAGTTCGTTGTCCACCAATTCGCGGACGAGGGCCGTGCTGATGCGGCGCAGGCCGCTGTTCAGAATGCGGCGCTCGACGGCCGAGGCGATCTCCGCGGCAACGGCGGCGGGAACGTCGGCCTCCTTCTCCAGGGCCAGCGCGATGAGGCGCTTGTCCCACGGCATGATCTCGTCGCGGGTGGAGGGGTCCACCAGCAGAGAGATGTCCGTCGCGTTGTTTTGCTCGCGCAGTTTCTTTCGCACCTTGACGCTTTCGCGGATGCGAGCCCGCCGCTCGCGGTAAAGGATATACGCCTTGGCTGTCTTGGCGTGGCCGGTCTCGATGAGGACTTTCTCGACCATGTCCTGAATTTCCTCGATCGTGGGAATGCCGTCGGGGCCGTATTGCTTCTCGAGGAAGAGTTCCACGACGTCGGCCAGTTCCTCGGCCATCTCGCGGTCGGCGCCGCCCACGGCCTGGGCGGCCTTGAAGATAGCGTCGGCGATCTTCGTTTTGTTGAAAGTCGCCAGTTGCCTGGAGCGTTTGCGCACCTGCTTGATCACACTGGACTGCATATACTCCTCCACATCGTACTGCACCGGCTCGCGGCCGCGCTCTTCACACGTCCCGGTCGAGCATCGGCTTAACTTCCTGGACGAACTCGCTGACGTCCTTGAATTCCCTGTACACGGACGCGAACCGGACATACGCCACCTTGTCCGTCTCGCGCAGTTTGCGCATGACCAACTGGCCGACGTGCCGCGCGGTCACTTCCCGGTCGTGATGCGCGCAGATATCGTTCTCGATCTCGTTCACCATCTGCTCAATCCGCTCGGTCGAGACCGGTCTCTTCTCGCAGGCACGGAGAATGCCGTTCAATATCTTCGTGCGGTCGAATGCAACCCGGCGCCCGTCCTTCTTCACGACGCGAAGCTGGAGCGTTTCGGTTCGTTCGTAGGTCGTGAATCGCCGGCCGCACGCCAGGCACTCGCGGCGTCTACGAATAATAGCGCCTTCGGCTGACGAACGAGAATCCACGACCTTGTCGTCGTCTTCACGGCAAAACGGACAGCGCATCCGGCGGCCCCTTCGATGTGCTCAATCCGCACGATTTCACAACAACACGGACGGCTTTGCGTTATCTCTCCGCAACATTGCGTCCGATTTCCTACCACATGTAGTAAGAGAGGACTATAGAACACAAGATATGGGGCTGTCAAATGAGGCTGATTGCGGTTAGAAGCCATTTTCGGCGTATTACGGCGTTTTTCAAGCAATTTCGCCGATTTTCGACAGTTTCCATAAGATTATTTTTTTGCGAGTTTTTCGTGAGGAGTGTCAGTCGGAGAGCGGGAATTCCGTCGTTCGGTGAAGCTCGAAATCGAAGACATCCACCCTAACTCCCGCTTCGGCAAGGAGTTCCTTCCCGAGCGCATCGGCATAATCCGTCTGCGCGACGATGCGCCGGATGCCGGCGTTGATGATCATCTTGGCGCAGAGCGAACACGGGAACGTGGTCGAGTAGAGCGTAGCCCCCTCGACCCGAATGCCGTGCTCGGCCGCCTGGATCAAGGTGTTCATCTCGGCGTGCAGGCCGCGACAGAGTTCGTGACGTTCGCCCGAGGGGACCCCGCGCTCCTCGCGGAGACATCCGCGCGTCTCGCAGTGTTCCACGCCGCGCGGCGCGCCGTTGTAGCCCGTCGCCAGGATGCGCTTGTCGCGCACCAAGATCGCGCCGACCTGACGGCGCAGGCACGTGGAACGTTTCGACACCTCGATCGCGATGCGCGAGAAGTACTCGTCCCAGCTCGGACGTTTGCCTGGGGGCTTCGGCTCGTTCATGCCTTTCCTCTCCGTGCGACGGTCTGCGCGAAACTGTAAAATGTAACCGCAAGAGTGTAGAATGCGGAGCGCTCCCGCACCGGGCGGGTATTATAGCGTATTCGGGCATCGCATGGGAGACGGCGCGTGGATATCGGAGCTCTGATCCTCGGTCTTGTCCTCGGCGGCGTCGTGGGGTTTCTGATCGCTCACGTTCTGACGAGCAGGCGCGCCTCCGACCGTCGCGTGGACCTCGAGTCGCGTCTCGCTCGTGCCGAGGCTGACCGGGATGCATCGCGGCGGGAATCGGAAACGAATCTCGCCGTTCTTCGCGACGCACAGAAACAACTCGAGGAGACCTTCAAGGCCCTCGCGGCCGACGCGCTTCGCGCGAACAGCGAATCGTTCCTCGCGCACGCGCGCAGCCGTATGGAGATCCTCCTCGCCGAGGCCGACGGCGGCATGGAGAAGCGCCGCGAGGCGATCGAGAAACTCCTGACTCCTATCGGCGAAACGCTCAAGCGCTACGAGGCGTTCCTGCATGACATCGAGAAGGAACGCGGCCAGGCCTATGGTGATCTGCGCGGTCAGGTCAAAACCATGATCGCCGACCAGCAGCGGCTCCAGAAGGAAACCGCCAACCTGGTCAACGCGCTCAAACTTCCGCAAGTGCGGGGGCAGTGGGGCGAGATGACGCTCCGCCGCACGGCCGAACTCGCCGGCATGGTGGAGCGCTGCGACTTCACCGAACAGGCGACGCTCGCTGAGAACCGCTTGCGGCCGGACATGATCGTCCACCTGCCCGCCGACCGCGAAATCGTGGTGGATGCCAAGGTGTCACTCAAGGCGTACTTGGAGGCGGTTGAATCGCCCGACGAGAAGACGCGCAACCGCGCCTTCGCCGATCATGCCCGCCAGGTCCGCAATCACATGATGCAGCTCTCGACCAAGGAATACGCCAGGCAATTGGACAAGGCGCCCGACTTCACGGTCCTCTTCCTTCCCGGCGAGCCCTTCTTCAGCGCGGCGATGCGAAGCGATCCGAACCTGTTGGAGGACAGCCTGAAGCGCGGCGTGATTATCGCGACGCCGACGACGCTCATCGCGCTGCTCTGGGCGGTCGCGTACGGATGGCGACAGGCGCAGGTGGAAGAGAGCGCGCGGAGAATTGCCATAGAGGGAAGGGAACTCTACGACCGAACGCGCATCCTGCTGGAGCACTTCGCGGCTGTCGGACCGGCCCTTGGGAAGGCCGTCGAGAAGTTCAATGACGCCGCCGCGTCCTTCGAAACGCGTTTCGCTCCGTCGGCGAGAAGACTGAAGGAACTCGCCGCCCCCGAGGCCAACGATCTTCCTGAGTTGAAGCCCGTGGATCAGACCCCTCGCCCGCCCGACGCGACCCGGTTGACGGACGACTGACGCCGTCCGCTGCCCGGTTCGGCAGTTCCATAGTTCAGCGCGATACGCGGCGGCATTCGGCTGGGGCTGTGCAGGCGATTTCCAACTCGCCCTTGTCATGGCGTTTCCACCTGACCTGGATCGGGCCATACGGGGTGGCGACCGCGCCGCGTGCCCATTCGAGATCGCCCGGACACGGGTCCACGACAAAGGTTCGGTAGCCGGGTTCCAGCGGACGGATGCCGAGGACATGGCTGGGCAGGTACGCGGCCGGTGCGGCGCTCCACGCATGCGCGGCGCTTCGCGTGCGGCCGAACGTCTCGGGGCAGGTTCGGAACCCGGCGTCCGCCATCTTGCCCCACTCGCGGCGCATCACCTCCAGCGCCAGCTCGCCGTCGCCCAGTTGGAACAACGCGCCAAGCGTGAAAAACAGGAAGAACGGCGATCCGACCGCGACGATCCCGCCCGGCGCTTCCTCTTCGGGGGGCGGTCCAATGGTCCGATAAGCCGGTGTGCTGGTGATGAACCGACCGTGTTCGACGCGCCGGACGATTCGCCTGACCGCCTCCAGTCTTTCCGCGGGCACGCAATCGCACAATGCCGCCAGCGTGTTGGTCTGCTCGCTGATGCGGCCGCAGGCGCGGTATTTCTCCCAGGTCAGCGGCGACCAGCCTTTGGCACGGCAGGTTTCCCGGTAGCGTTCATACGCCCATTCGTCGCGCACCGTGTCCACGTAAGCTTTGCGATCATCGTCCCAGCAGAAGCGATTGACGGCGGCCTGCCGCTCCCGAGCCTCGGCGGTGTGCATTCCGACTTCCTCCGACAGCCCGAGCGCCGCTGCCATTTTCGCCGCCAGACGGAGACATTCCACCAGCAGAACATTATTCGCCGTCACCTCGCCGTACGGCGAAACATCGGTGGCGCCCCACTCGATCAGGTTCCATGCGCCGGGGATGTCCAGGAGGCCGCGTTCGTTGGTCAGCAGCCGGCAGTGACGCAACATCTCGGCGACGTAACCGAAGTTCTCCTTCAGGTCGTCGGAGCCGCCGCCGTGCTGCCAGTGGTCCCAGCACTGAATGCCCCACAGCAGGGCCCACATCGGCAAGCCGCCCTCCGGATAGTTGGGGAACGCGCCGATCGGCAGATAGCGGTCCGTTGTGTACCGCTCGTCGTCGGGCCAATACGCTTGGACCCACTCCGGCGACAGGGATTGGCCGACCAGGCGGATGCAGTGTTGGTCGAAGTCGAAGGCGCCGAAGGCGAGTAGACTAATGAGCGCGGTGATGCGGGCATCCCCGACCCAGAAGGTCTGCTCGTGGCCGGGGCAATCCACGTAGGTATCGAGCATGCAGACGGCGGCCGTGTCGATGCTCATGCGATAGGTCTCATTGAGCCGCGGGTCGCTGCATGCGAAGCCACCGACTTCGGATACCGGATAGGCTGCCTGACGACACCGCAAGGCATACCACCGCACCGGCCGCTCGAACGCCCGCACCGTGATCGAGACGTAGCGGAATCCCCGGCGGAAATGCGACGTGAAGGTTTGCACCCCGTCGCGACAGATGTAGCGGAAGCCGTTATGATTCATCCAGGCGACGCCGCCCTCGTCTATCAACTCGAAACACTGTGCGTCAATGACCGTGCCGGCGGGTGCGTCTACGGTGAATTCCACGTAGCCGATCCTCTCGCGGTCGAAGTCCACGATGAAATGAACGTCATATCCCGGCGTCGGGAGCAGCGTTGCCGGGTCGGGCTGGCTGTGAAGCAGGTTTTGTGCGTTCTCCATCGGCGGGACCGCCGGCGTCTCCGCCTTCAGGCGAGGCTGTCCCCGCTCGATTGCCGGGTCGGCGTGGCCGCTGCGAGCGCGGTACACATACTGCGTGCGCACATCGAGAGACACGCTTCCGCTTTCAGCGGCGATAGGCATGAACTCGGAACGCAGCGATTCCGGAATTTGATCGGCGTCGCTTGCCGCCAGTAACGGCTCAAGTTCAGGCGGCGCTTGGAAATGAGCAACGGTCTCATGCCACGGATACTCAACGCTTACGGCGGGGAACGCACACAAAGCCCAGGGCGCCTCTCTCCCGCCTAGAATCTCGCTTGCCGAAAACGAAATCTCCTCTTCTGTTTCCAGCAGCAGTTCGAGTTCCGAATGACCGTGCCCGGCTTGTTGGATACTGAGAAAGTGCTTGCCCGCCGGTACCACGACTTCCTCGGCATCCGGGCCGGAGGCCACCGGACGCCCGTTCAAATATACATCGGCCGCGACCACAAACCGGACCGGGGCGGGTGCGGCACACTCGATTTTCGTGGAGAAAGCCCTGATGGCATTCTCATACTTTGGGGGCGAGACGAAACGAATGCGATAGCCGGGCCGGAGCCGCGCCAACTCGATTGCGGTAACCCGGGAAGGCAGAATCGAATCGTCGGAAAGCAAACCGATCCCGCTCGGTTCGAGGGTCGTCCATGGCGCCATGGTCGCCGCTCCCAACTCCGAAGCGGACTCCCAATCCGAATCGTCGAACCCGACGGCGTTCCACCCTCGCAACTCCCGCCGGGCGTCGAACCATTCCTCGCGCCCGAGCAGCAGTCCGACACCCAGCGACTGTCCCGCGGTTTCGCTCTTGAACGCTTCATGACACTGGACCTTCCATCGGCTGTCCGTGACCAGCGAGAATCGCTCGCCGGCGGCGTCGCGCCAGCGCAGTTCCGCCAGCACGCCGGGTCGGTCCTCTCTCGCGTCCGTCGGCGCCAGGATGGCGAGAACGTTTTCGTGGCCGAGCCGCAGATACGGCTGAACGTCCACCGTGTCATACGCCTTTCGGAAATCGTATGAGCGAGCCGGGCCACGCGTGACCAGCGCGCCGTTGACGTAGAGCAGATAGTGGAAGGCCGCCGTGACGAGGAGTTGCCCGTCCCGGCAGTCCGCCGGCAGCGTCAGCGTTCGGCGGAACATCCACCATGCGTCGGGCTCCGCGGGCGCAGCGGCCCATATCCACCGCGCGTTTGGCGAGAAGCCGATGCTGTTCTCATGTGTGTCCATCTGCGGCCTCTTGTTTTCGCTCTTGCCCGCACAAGTGGGAGCATATCGTTCTGCCGCTCATTGGATATCGCCGCGGCGGGGGATTATAACACGTGCAAGGCGAGCGCGCCGAGGACCGCCGAACGCCTCTTGCTTTGCCGGCGTGATGCGGCTAGCATGCCGGAGTGGTGAGAGACACGTTCGGGCGAGCGCGGAGGGAACTGAGAAATGCTGGAACTCGTTGATCTCGACCGGCAGGTAGCCAAGGACGAGTACGAGCGCGTCTTCCCGCAACTGGAAATCGCGCTCGGCGAGCGCCAGCGCGCGGCGCGCAAGGCGGGCGTTCCGGTTGTCATCGTCTTCGAGGGCTGGGACGCCGCCGGCAAGGGCACCCTCATCAACCGTCTCACCCAGGCCCTCGACCCGCGCGGATTCAAGGTTCATCCGGTCAACGCGCCGGACGAGAACGAGCGTCTGCATCCGTGGCTCTGGCGCTTCTGGAAGGCCCTGCCGCCCGACGGGCAGGTCGCCGTGTTCGACCGCTCATGGTACGGACGGGTGCTCGTCGAGCGGATCGAGAAGATGGCCGAGAAGGACGCCTGGCAGCAGGCGTACGACGACATTGCCACCTTCGAGCGACAACTGGCCGACGCGGGCGCGGTGCTCGTTAAGTTCTGGCTGCACATCGGTCGCAAGGAGCAGCGCCGCCGCTTCAAGCGCATCGAGAAGGACCCGGCCATCGCGTGGAAAGTCGGCAAGGCCGAACGGAAGCAGCAGCGCAAGTATGACGAGTGGCTCGAAGCGGTCGAGGAGATGCTGGACCGCACCTCGACGGCCCGAGCGCCGTGGACGGTGGTCGAAGCGACGCACGGCCGCTTCGCGCGCCTGAAGGTCTTCGAGACGGTTTGCAGCGCGATCGGCGCGGAAATTGAGCGCCACGCGGCGCGCCCCCCCGAAAAGCCCGAACCCATGCCCATGCCCCGCAAATTGTCCGCCGACAAGACCACCATCCTGGACCGCGCGGACCTGAGCCTGTCGCTGGACCGCGAGGTCTATAGACGCCGGCTCGACGCATTTCAGGACGAGTTATTCCGGCTGGAACACGAGTTATACCTCGCTCGTCTGCCGGTGGTCATCGTGTACGAGGGGTGGGACGCGGCCGGCAAAGGCGGCAACATCAAACGTTTGACGCGCGGACTCGACCCGCGCGGGTACGAGGTGATTCCCATCGGCCCGCCGACGGACGTCGAGAAGGCACATCACTATATGTGGCGTTTCTGGAACGCCGTACCCAAGGCGGGGCACATCACCATCTTCGACCGCTCATGGTATGGGAGGTTGCTGGTGGAGCGCGTTGAGGGGTTCTGCACCGAAACGGAGTGGAGGCGCGCCTTCAGGGAAATCCGCGAGTTCGAGCAGCAGCTTGCGCAATTCGGAACGATCATCGTCAAGTTCTGGCTGCACATCAGCCCGGAAGAGCAATTGCGCCGCTTCAAGGCCCGCGAGAAGACGCCGCACAAGGAGTGGAAGATCACCGACGAGGATTGGCGCAATCGCAAGAAACACCGCCACTACGAAGCCGCCGCCGTAGACATGCTCCGCCGCACCAGCACCTCCTACGCGCCGTGGACCATCCTCGAGGCGAACTGCAAGCTCTACGCCCGAATCAAATCCCTCCGCACCGTCGCGGGGCGGATTAAGAAGGCGTTGAAGAAACGCGGGGGCGATTGATTCGGCTCATGCCGCGATGCATCCCCAAGCCGGCTGTGGCGACTTGAGGATGGCACCCCGCATAACTCAAGGGTACTACCCTCTTGCGAAGCAAGGGGGTACATTGACCGAGGGGGCAACGCGTCGTCAAACGAGGACGCCGGAAGAAGGCGTCCCGCCTCGGCGGGACACCCGCCGTTGCCCTTCGACTGCGTTCAGGGCTATGGCCGACAGGCTGCGGACTGATAGTCCGCGCTACACGCACAAGGGCCCTCCCAGTCACAAACCGTGCAGCGCGGGTCAGATGACCCGCGTGTCGGCCCAATGGGGATACAGTTGCTGGGCATGGTCTATCACTCTGGCTCTGCCTCGGCAAGATGGTCACCGTGGTGGGAGCTGTTGAGAAGAGACAGACCACTCTTGTCCAGGTCGAAATACGCGACTTTCCATCCGGTTGGTGCGACAAAGGGATCCCTGGTGAAGACTCCCTTGGCCTTGAGGTTCTCGATGCCCTTCGAAAGTTCGCTCATGGCGAACGCCACATGGTGAAGCCCTGGCCCGTGCTCTTCCAAGAACGTGGCGAGTGGCGGGTGGTCAATTGGACGTATGAGTTCGATCAGAGTCGGACCACAGCGGAAGGTTGTGATCTCAACACTGCGGTCTCCTTCCACCACTCGCCGGTCAGTCAATTCAAGGTTGAGTTTCTGACCGAACGTACATATGGCATCGTCCATGTCACCTACGACGTACGCAATATGGTGAACGTACTCGATCATTCAGGTCGCTCTGCTACTGTTCTTCATCGGTTGCCCAACAAGACCATGTCTCACGCGACTGACACGCGCCCGGGCAATCCTCCGGATTTCTTCCCGGAATTTCGCTTGGCTATCTGAACTGCAACCACCCATGCTGATTCAATACTCCTTCAACCTGACCCCCGGCTTATCCCCGTACTCGATGATCGCCGGGCGGCCGTCGTTCATGATGGAGAGGCGGCCGGCTTCGATGACAAGTTCGTTGTAGGAACTGTTCGCGGGGGTGGCGAGGACGC
>Ga0180437_10011356_pt1 | contig 10694 bp, 3 predicted proteins | sample SS_ome_4_FD_132410 | JGI IMG/M metagenome (GOLD analysis project Ga0180437, IMG submission 132410) | Hypersaline lake sediment archaeal communities from the Salton Sea, California, USA - SS_3_D_1 metaG | ecosystem: Environmental > Aquatic > Non-marine Saline and Alkaline > Hypersaline > Sediment... | reverse complement strand
TTCGGGAGAACAGCAGCGGGAAAGAAGAGATGTATGTATCGCTTCAGAAGGGAGAAGTCTACCAGGTTGAAATCGAAAAGATCACGGATCAGCCCGTGATGATGCGGTTGCTGGTCGACGGTCTCAACACGCTTCCGGAAAAGGTCTGGCGAAACAAGAACGTACGGGTCGAACCCACGGCACTTGAAGGGAGGGACTATGAATACCGTCCCGCCCAGCGGGTCTACTTGGACGACGCACAGGCCTGGCTGCTTCGAGAAGCCGAGCGCAACCAAGTCTATGCGATCCGAGGCTTCTACAATCGGGTTCGCGAGAGAACGGTGAATCGGGATCACGGCGGGCCCCAGAAGGTCGAGGAGTCGACATTTGGAGAATTCACGGTGGTCGATGCCCCGGAGGCGTCTCGGGAGGACTTCACGCAACAGATGGGCATCATCACCGTTGCCTTTTACTGGGCGGATGAAATCGAGGACCAGGCGGAGAGTGAGACCTACCGAGGCGCTCCGGATCTGAGAACGGAATATGGACAGGAGCGGACGGAAGAGATCAAGACCTACGACGACTACAAGCTGGGTGACCACATCGTCACGTGCCACATTCATTACGGCAGGTAAATCCCGCCGCCAAGCCCCTAGCCCGCATGTCTGACCAGTCAGGGAAGATCACCAACAGTGTGGCACTGCTTCTGCGAAGCAGTGCCACACTGTGGTGCGACATGCGGGCTAGTACCGGCCGGCAATTCGGACGCCGGCCGGCCTGCCCCAAAGGGTCGCAGGCGCAGCAGGATGAGCCGGCCCGTCAGAACGTGCGCTCCACACCGACGTAGGGAGTGAATCCGGGCGAAAACACGCCGGTGCGGGGGAAGACACCGTCGGCAGGCAACCTGAAATCCAGGTGTTCGAGGTACTTCTTGTCGAACACGTTTTCGATACCGCCAATCAGGTGGAGGTTTTCACGCACGTTCCAATAGGCGCGTACGTAGAAGACGGTGAACCCCGGCGTTACTTCCTCGAGCGTGTGCGGAGTTGTCACCCCCGCCGGATCTCCGCGGAACGTCCCCAGTCGTTTCTGAATCGCCACCATGCGCGCCGCAGCCTCGATGCCCCAGTGCTCACCGCCCCCGATGTCGTGAAGGCGGAAGCCCACGCGGCTCTCCAGCGGGCTGATACCCGAGAGCGGCGCGTGGATCTCCTGATCCCGCCCCTCCACGTACTGAAGGGTCCCAAACCAACTCACCCTGGGCGCGACGTCCATTTCTCCACGGAGTTCGAAACCGGCGAGGGTCGCCAGGCTTGTGTTGAGCCCTTTGAGCACGCGGGCGCCTACAGGATTGAGTACCGGGTCCGCGTAATAGGTGGCATAATCGGTAATCCACGAGTGGAAGGCGCTCGCGCGGCCCCGAACCCACTCGTAATCGGCATCCACACCGGCGTCAATCTGCCACACGCGTTCCTTGGTCAAGGTCGGTTTGCCGAAAACGCGGCTGAAACCGCTCTGGATCACCGCCAGAAACAGTCCGTCGGCGTATCGTTGGGTCAGGCTCGGAACCCGCTGCGCGTGTCCGAAACGGATATCGGCGTCCCAGTGCTCGGAAACGACGATCTGATTGGCAATATAGAAGGCGCCGAGAACGTCGTCTTGCGACATCTTATCGCGGAACGCCTCCAGCGAGCTGCGATCCGTTCGCGGCTGGGCCCCGCTGGTGTGAACCCAGTCGCAGCGTGCGCCGATCGTCGTGGTCCAGAACGAACGAACCGGCGACTCCAGTTCGGCGTATATCCCGGTACTCAACGAGTGTGCCAGAGGCATATTCGTATAGATGGGGAAGTCGGCGTGCGTGAACGGCGAGCCGTTGAACGCGGGCGGCGATGGCCTGAGGCTGAAATGCTCATCGATGAACTGCTCGACGAATTGGACGTCGGCACCCAGGCTCAGGTGCGTCGCCTCCTCTTCCCCGAAGCGAAACTCGGCGCGGCCCCCGGCGGTCTTCAGGAGTCCGTTGGTTAAGCCGATAAAGGCGCCTCGCTCAGGCAGGGTAGGATCAAAAGCCGCGTTGAGTGCATCGTCCACGCGATCGATCACGTGACGCGCAGGGGCGTCGACGCCCACGACCCCCCGCTTGCTGATCGCTTCCGTATCGCCGTTGTAACGGATTTGGTTCCACCACCCGGTCATCCTGAACCGGTCCCAGCGCTCGTGCGGCGAGTCGTTCACGTACTCCACCGAAAGGTTTTCGGCGCCCAGGTAATGGATGTCGAAGAACCTGGCTGCGTATTCCGTTGGGCCCTGATCCAGCCGCTGATAACGGAACTCGAGGCTGCTGTGGGCATCGACGTCAAACCCCAATTGACCGAGAAAATTCTGGTTCAAGTAGCTCGAAGGAATTCGCTCGCCATCCCCCGAACGGTAGTCGGTACCGGTTCGATTCCCATACGCAGCAACGAAGCCCCAGTCCGAATTGCCCCCGTACACGGTGTCGCGGGCGTAGAACTGCTCGCCGTTGCCGCGATAGGTCAAGCCGATTCGGTCGTGCCCCTCGGGACCGTGCTCGTAGCGCGGCGTCGAAACCGTTTGCACGTCGATGAAGCTGAAACCCGGTCCGTAACGTACGCTGTATGGCCCCGGAATGACCTGAATTTCCTCAATCAACGACGGATCGAGCTTACTGAGGACCGAGTCGAGGTCTTCTCGGGCCGGAATCCAGAATGACCCGTCGGACTGCGTGTAGATCTGGCCGGCCCGGTAGCCGCGAACGCGTGGGTCGAACGACACGGGCGAACGTCGTTGGGCCGACACCGTTTGCACTCGGGCCGACCCTCGGACGGTGTCCGTCACGTCCGTTTTACCCTGGACGGCGATTTCAGGTATGTCAACCTGATCGGCAGAAGGTCCGACGATAGGGCGGGAAACTGGCCCGACGCCCAGTTGCCCCAAGATAACCAGCCTACCCTGCTGAAAGTGAAGATACCCGTCATCGGGAAAGACGCGGTCTGCTGTGGCCGAAGCCCGTGCCTGGGCAGGCACGCACGCCAGCAACGCCACGAGGCAAAAACCAACGGCCATGGCCCGGATTCGCGCATACATTGTACCCATCGATGATTCCTCCTCGGGGTCGGCCCAGGCACTGACCGAACGGCCTGTCCATGGGTGCTGGGCAGGTTTTCAGGGCAGGCAAGGCGGACCACATCGATCGGGTCAACAGCCGCGGGATTGCGATTGCCGACCGATCAAGTTCATTCGTCCGCGTTCGTACCTCGGAAAGGCTATTCGCGAGGCAAACAAGTTGGGGCGTGCTGAAATCTGGGGTGTCAGCGGAGGGCGGGGGCGGAAGCCGTTCTTTTAGCTCTTACACCATACCGGCGTCACACGAAGGAAGTACTTTGTTCAGCCGCAAATCATGATAAATCTCATGGTACTCACGACGGTTCTGCCGTTACTACACTTTTCGCCAGGTCCGTTTGTACATCTTGAACCTCTTGTACGCACCTAGCAAACTGAGCCTGGTAAGCACAATTTACCACGTCAAGCAGCTGTAACGGCTTTCGCGCCTGAGGTCGGCAGTCGGGCGCAGGGAGCACCCCTCATTCGACCCCCACTATCCTTGTTCTTCCGCTTCATCGGCCCTAAAACGGCCAAAAACCCCGGTGAACTCGTATGATACGATCAAAACTCTCGTTCGTCACAAGCGGCGAAAACGACATCTCCAGTGTAGCACTATAGCATGGTACTGGATGACCAATAAGTGCTACTTTTTCGCCTTTCGCCTTCATCCAAGTCGTTCGACTCCAATACAACCTGCCGCAGCGAGATTCTCCGGAAAAATTCGTCTATTCCCCCTGCGCTGTATTGATCGTCTTACTTATTCAGTTATCATAGCTTAACTGGGTGATCCCTTTTTCCCCATTGTGCTGAACGCCATCTTCCGTTCGTTTTCCTTCCATTGGGGCGGTCCGAAGCAAGCAAGAGCTATCAGACAAAGGGCCACGAAAAATGTTACTCCGTCGATCTCATTCCAGATGCCAACCGAAGCCTGATCATTCGAGCCGGATCAAACGAAGCAGGCGAACGCGTTTCCTACGCTTGGAACCTCTCGAACCGCGAAGACTGTTGGCTGTTGACATTACGGCCGGTTTTGGCGTGCTGGGGGACGCGACCTTCAGCGGTGACCGATCTGCCGCAAACGATCACGACGATCTTGTCCTCTCGGACGAGGGAGGGTTCGTCGCACACAACTTGGGGACCATCGGGACCCTTTCCTACCATAGTGCGATCGACTTCGACCCGACGGTGCCCGATGACCAGCCCCTTCCGACCGGTGCAGGAGGCACGATCACCATCGATCTTCTTGGGGGCGACAATTCGTTGACGATCGACGACACCGCCACCGCATTCCTCGGTGGCCAGGCAATCACTTGGCTCAACACGGGCGGCAGTAATACCCTTGCCGGCCCTAGTGCAGCGAACACTTGGAACGTAACGGCTCCCGACGCCGGCGGCCTGAATGGTCTGTTGGACTTTTCCAATGTCGGAAACCTGGTCGGAAACAGCAACATCGACACGTTCACGTTGGGTGGCGGGACGCTAAGTGGCGAAATCATCGGCGGATTGGGCAGCGACGTGCTGGACTATTCTGCCTATGCGGCGGCTTTCCCGATTGCTGTCGATTTGGGCGCTGGGACGGCAACCGACGTGGCCGGCGGAGTATCGGGCGTCGAAGACGTCGTGGGCGGGGCGGGTGACGACACCATCGACGGCGATTCGGGCGACAATGTCCTGGCGGATGGACCAGGCAGTGATCAGCTGGACGGCGGAGGCGGCAACGATCGCTTTGTGCTGACGCTGGGCGGCGCGGACGTCGTCACCGGAACCGTTGCGGGCAATGATACGGTGGATTTCTCCAAGTCGGCGGAAGCGATCACGATCGACATGGACGCCGCGGGATCCCAAGCAGTTCATGCCGGCGGCGACACGGTAACGCTCGTCGGCCAAATCGAGAACTTCCTCGGCAGTGGTTTCGACGATACGGTTTCTGTCGCGGCACTCGCCTCGGGCGAAGCACGCAGCATGGACGGCGGCGGTGGTGCGGGCGACTTGCTCAACGTCGACGCGGCAGGCCGGTCGGTTACCGTCAGCGGCAACACGATGACGTTTAGTGGCGGTTACGGAGACGTCACCCTCAACGGCTGGCAACAAATCAACATCAGCAACGCTGCCGCCGTGATCGTACAAGGCGGCGCCGGCAACGACAACGCAATACTGGAGGGTGTTGGCGCACCGAACAGCGGCAGGTTCAGCCTGAACGGCGGTCTGACGTGGACCAGCTTCTCGGCAACTTCATTCACTTTCGACGGTTTGGGAGGCCACGACACGTTGACAGTCGACTTCGGTGCCGGAAATCCCATTCCCAGCGGCGGCCTGGGATTCAACGGAGGCAGCCCTGCCACGTCCCCAGGCGACAGACTCTTACTACAGAATGGCTCGTTCACCACGATCGAGTACACGCCGACTGCCGTTGACTCGGGGACGATCGATCTTGATGGCAGTAACGTCGACTATTCGGGGCTGGAATCTACAGATGATACGACCACGAGCGCAAATCTGGTTCTCAACGGCACGGCAGTCGGTGAGACGATTACCGTCAGTGATGGAACGATCGTGGGCGGCCTACAAACCACACGCGTCAGTGCTCCCACTTTTGAAAATCTCCAGTTTGCCAACAAGACGAGCGTCGTGATCAACGGGCAGAACGGCGGCGATACTCTCAATCTAACGGCGACGCTGACTACGCCCGGGCTGGCCGTGCTCGCACTCAACGGCGAGGACGCAGCGAATGCCGCAGACGACGATGCACCGGATACATTCAATATCGTAGCGACCCGTCCCGCAACCACCACGACCGTAGACGGAGGGGGCGGCAGCGATCGGCTCGTGGGGCCGAACCTGGTCAACACGTGGAGTGTCACCGGCGCCGACACCGGAAGCCTCAGTGGCGCGGTGGGCTTCTCGGCCACGGAAAACCTCGCCGGCGGGGCGGACGACGACAGTTTCGATCTGCGCGCCGGCGGAAGCGTGTCCGGTTCGATCGCCGGCAACGGCGAGTCGACGTCCGACGTGTTGACTTATGCCGGCCGGACGACGACCGCGACGGTAAACCTGGAGACGGATTCCGCCACGGACGTTGCCGCGCTAAGTGGCATGGAGAGTTTTGTCGGCAGCGCCGCGATCGGGGACGTGCTGATCGGGGAGAATAACCTGAACGCCTGGGACGTGACGGGCGCCGGCAGCGGCGATGTCGACGGCGTTTTGTTCGCGAGTTTCGAGGACCTCGTGGGAGGGGCAGAAGTTGATGCCTTCGCCGTTCGCGCCGCCATTGGCAATCTGTATGGTCGCGATGGGACAGACGAGTTCAATCTCTTCCACGGAGCGGCCGTGACGGGCGCCATCGAAGCAGAAGCCGGCTCTGACGTTCTGAGGATCGATCATTCCATGGCCACTGGCGGTTTGGTGACTGGAACGTTTGCCTTCCACGGCGGATTGGGGAGTGATTGGCTCGTCATGCAAGGCGATCCCGGCCTTCCCGCCGCGGCACGCGAAACGTACGTGACCGGACCGTCGATTGGGCTAACCTCAAGTGACGGTTTCCTTCTGATCGATCCCGATGATAGCGCGGGTGGCGGGGCAGACTACCCGAACTATCCTGCCCTGACTTCTCTCAGCGGCGACGAGCTGCTGGTCAGCTTCACGGGTCTGTCGCCGATCATTGACACAACGCCCTCGCCCCAGCTGGATGTTTTTGCCACTCCCGGCGCGGACACCATCAGAATTGTCGACGGTCCCGGCATTGGCGGCTTCACGACGACGTTGGTGGACGACGGCGGCGCCGGACTTTTCGAGAGCATCGAGTTCGCCAACAAGGTCAACGTCACCATCAACGGCGTGGACGGCGCCGATACCGTGAGCGTCAACAATCCCAACCCGGCTACCGGTCTGTCCACCTTGAGCCTGTATGGCAACGAAGTCTCCGGCGGGACGGTGAACCCCGACGATGGGGCGGCCGACGTGTTCCATATCCAGGCAATCGCGGTGGCCACGCTGGTATCCGGTCAAGACGGCAACGACGTGATTAACGTCGGAGCAACAGGCAATTCTCTCAACGGCATCCAAGGTTCGCTCTCGGTCGACGGCGGTGGTAACCTTGCCGCAGCGCAACGGAACGTTGCGGCAGGGGGATCGGTGGTCCCGGGAATTCCATACTCCGCGGCCTCGAGATTCGTGCCGGCGACGACCAGCGTGGACGTCGGTGATACGCTGAATGTTCTGGACAACGCCCAGAGTTCCGATCACACCTACCAAGTTGATTCCACCACGGTTGTCAGGGATGGCGCACCTTCGTTCAGTTACGCCAATATCGAGTTGACGAACTTGGAGACGGGCTCAGGCGACGATCAGGTGCTGATTACGATGCCGGTGATGATCCCGCCGGCTCACCACATCATTACTTTCGACGGCAACGGGGGAACGGATGGTCTGAGGATTCGCGGCACGGTTGGCGACGACAAGATCACCGTGGACGATATCGCGACCGATCCGGCCCTTCGGGCTCCCTACGAAATTGCCGACGTTGAGTCCTTGCACGTAGACGGCCGCCAGGGAAACGACGTGATTGTCAACGACACGGGCTCGACGGGGGCACCGATGACGTCTGTGGAGTCGCTGCTCGAGGGTGGACTTGGAGACGACGTCCTGGTCGGTGGATACCACGACGACGTGATCTTCGGTGGATCGGGAATCGACGCAATCCTCGCCCGCAAAGGCAGCGACTGGCTCTTCGCCGACATGGACGCCTTGGGAACGATCATTGGTTATGGCGGCGAATTGATACTGGGCAACGACGGAAACGGCAACGACACCGGCTATTGGGACTCCGGCATGGCCATCGTACCGGCCGGTGACGATGCGGATTATCTCGACGAGGTCGAAGGCGTCTACGACGTGGGGGCAAGTAAGGGTGTGGTCACGTGGCTGCTGGGAGTCTTCCCCGACTTCGATTTGACTCTCGTCGGTGGCCGAGTGTATCGATCCGATCGCTTGGAACTACTTCGGCAAGAGGCACTGGCGACGCTTCCTTTCAGTCCGATCCTGGAACCCGCAGACGGCATGCGTCAGTCGACCATCGGCCTCTATGCCCCCACCGCATCCACGTTTCTGTTGAGGAACTCGAACGACACGGGATTTGCGGACCATACGTTCGGCTACGGCCCGGCCGGTTCCACCTGGACGCCGATCGTCGGTGATTGGAACGGCGACGGAACGGACACGGTCGGCCTCTACGCCCCGGATTCCGGCACGTTCTTCCTCAACAACGCCAACGCCACCCAGAACGCCGACATGGTCTTCGGCTACGGCCCGGGTGGACTGGGGTGGATCCCGTTGGCCGGCGACTTCGACGGCGACGGAACGGACACGGTCGGCCTCTACGCCCCGGATTCCGGTACGTTCTTCCTCAATAACGCCAACGCCACTCAGAATGCCGATATGGTCTTCGGCTACGGCCCGGGTGGACTGGGATGGATCCCGTTGGCCGGCGATTGGAATGGTGACGGCGTCGACACCATCGGCGTTTATGCTCCCGACTCCTCGGTGTTCTTCCTCAATAACGCCAACGCCACTCAGAATGCCGATATGGTCTTCGGCTACGGCCCGGGTGGACTGGGATGGATTCCGTTGGCCGACGACTGGGACGGCGATGGTGTCGACACCATCGGCGTTTATGCTCCCGACTCCTCGGTGTTCTTCCTCAACAACACCAATGCGACCCAACACGCCGACGTGACGTTCGGCTACGGTCCCGGAGGTCTGGGGTGGGTTCCGCTGACCGGCGACTTCAACGGCCCAAGTTACCCGCTGCACGCGGCCGGCCAGCCCTCCGGCGCCGCCGCGCCCTTGGGCGAGGCCGACGTGGAATCGATCCTCAGCCAGGCCGCCGCCGATTGGGCCGCCGACGTGCCGGCGGGAATCGACGTGGTCATCACCGACCTGCCGGGCGCACAACTAGGCCTGGCCGAGCTGGATACCATTTACCTCGATCGGGACGCGGCCGGCCACGGTTGGTTCGTCGATCCGACACCCGGCACCGACGAGGAATTCCAGGCCGGACCCGGCGGCATCTTGAGGGCCGTCGATGCCCGCGCCGTCGACCGGATCGACCTGCTGACGGTGGTCGGGCACGAATTGGGGCACCTGCTCGGACTGGAAGATCTGGATTCCCGTGCCAACAGTCTGATGAACGGCTTATTAGAGCCGGGGATGCGTCGCACACCGGGACCGGCCGAGATCGATCTATTGCTGAGACAGGCGCAAGAATAGACGGGCGGACTGGATGGAACGCGTACTACCAGCCCTGGTCGCCGCCGAGGCCGGTGCGGGCAACGTCGAAACCGCGAAGGGCTTTCGCCGCATCATAGGCTGCCGCAATCCATGGATTCTCCGGGCCCATCTCGATGCCCAGGAGGCTGCCAGGCCGTGGAGAGTTGGGTAACTTGAATCGCTCCGAAGTCACCGCCCGACTCTCTACTGGTGGCGGGACGTGATCTCCCCCCCACCACCGAAGCCATCAGCCCCTTGAAGTCGTTACCCCGACACCGGCGTCTGCGACGGCCTTTGTCTCGCCCCATTGGCCCCCAGATAGCATCCTTGGTCCTAATTTTTACCTTCGTGTTATGGAATCTGGGGCAGCAGATATACGTCTATATTGCAGTCGAAGCTTACGGATCGACCCGCAATCGGGTCGGCCCTTCCTTGATCATGAACGACCTGACCCCGTGTACGCCAAAGGTGACCCCTCACGCGCGGGGGTGCTGGACGCGTGGTGATTTCTCTCAGGCAATCTTGAATGCCGTGCGCGTATTATTGTGCCTTTGATGCACATGTTTACGGAGGGCCATCGATGACTGGCCGGGAAAACCGGCGACAGGTATCCGAAAGCGTGACCCCACAGACGGATAGGGAGCTTGTCGAGGCGGCTCGCCGGGGCGATATCGATCGTTTCGGCGAGCTATGCGGGCGACACTACGCCAGCGTAGTGGGCGTGGCGTACTGCATTCTCTCGGATCGCGATCTGGCGGAGGATGCTGCGCAAGAGGCGTTGGCCGTAGCCTGTCGAGACTTGCACCGGTTGCGAGACCCGGAGAAGTTTGCTGGCTGGCTCCGCGGCATCGTCAGAAACGTCGCCAAGAACAGTATGGCCAAACGGCAGCGGGAGTCGGCTCTGCACGAAGACGTATCGGATCGACCCGACGATCGGTTCTCCGGTAACGGCTCGATGGAGGCGGTTCGACAATCGGTTCGAGAGCTTCCCGGCTCGTACCGAGAGGTTGTTATGTTGCGGTACTTCAGCGGCCTTTCGTATGAGGAAATCGCGGCCACGCTCAACATCTCTGCCCGAGCGGTCAACGGGAGGCTGACCCGCGCGAAGCGCAAGTTGGTGGAACGTCTCCGCTGCAACGGTTTTGGAAAGGACCTGTGATGAGCGATTCCGCAGACGATGATCGAATGGATGATCTTCTTAGCAGGGCCCTTGGTCCAACGCGGCCGCAGCTCGACTTCCAGAAGTGGCAGCAGGAGCATGCCCAGGCCGTCGAAACCCTTCGGTCGTGGGAAAACGATGCTTTCGAGAATCGCACCCAAAGGGCCGC
>Ga0180437_10011354_pt1 | contig 10695 bp, 7 predicted proteins | sample SS_ome_4_FD_132410 | JGI IMG/M metagenome (GOLD analysis project Ga0180437, IMG submission 132410) | Hypersaline lake sediment archaeal communities from the Salton Sea, California, USA - SS_3_D_1 metaG | ecosystem: Environmental > Aquatic > Non-marine Saline and Alkaline > Hypersaline > Sediment... | reverse complement strand
GGCACCCCGATCCTCTCTTGGTCCGAAGGAGACCGTGTTTCTGATTGGGGGCCCGCCTCGGATATGAATCATGTGCCTGAGAGCACGCATAGATGCCTGACCTTTGGTCGTGCCAAGGTCTGCGGGCGACTCAGTCAGTGAGTGCGTCACATAGGAGCATGTCGGACCAACGTACCGACAGCGATGTGCTTGACAGGCGCTTTCATAGAAGAGAGGACAGGGACATGAAACAGCTTCCAAGAAGAAGGTCGCGGCGAAGGAGTCGTGGAACGCGAAACAGATCGGAGAGAGAGGCGGCCCGCAGGCCGGCAGCGGGGGTGCCGGAGGAGGCGGGGCGTATCTCTCATCGCAGCAAGAGCTACAGATAAAGCGGCCCTCCCTGGGTAAGCATTACAGGGACTGGTTTGAGGAGCATGGCGGGATGACGCAAGCGGCACTAGAGGCGATACATCTGGATGGCGGCGACGCTGAGGTCTGGACCTGGGAGAAGACAATCTCGGGAGTCTGCCGGTGTGGGGACGAGTGTGGGACGATCTCGGTGAGTGTCAACGGCCGGGAGGTCGGCGCGACCCGGGAGGGCGATCGCTTCCAGGCCACAGTGCGCCTAGAGGAGGGGGAGAATCGGATCGTCGCCACCTGCCGGAATGGGGACGGCGGCGATTGCAGCTGGGACACGATGACGCTGGTGCAGCGACTGAAGCCCGGTCCGAAGGCGTGGGTCACGGTGTCGCTGGAGGATGAGGGGATCGCCCTGGACGGGGGCAGGAGTGAGGCGAGCGAGTCGGATGGGGCGGCGGTCGTCGGGTACTCGTGGCATCCGCGTGAGGGGAATCCGGAGGCGCTTGTATTGGAGCCGGCCGAGGGCGGCGAGGGGAATGCGCGGGTGGTCGTGCAGCCTCCGAAGTGCGATGGCGAGTACTACGTGGCGCTGCGGGTGACGGACGGGAAGGGGAGGTCGGAGGCGGCGACGGCCTGCTTCACGGTGGCCGATGGGAAGGCGCGGGCGGCCGATCTGGAGCGGGAGAATGCGGCCTGGGTCGAGGAGGCGGTGGTCTACGGTGTCGTTCCGCACAACTTCGGGCCGGATGGTTTCCGGAGTGTGACCGAGAGGCTGGATGAGCTGAGCGATCTGGGGATCACGGCCATCTGGCTGGCGCCGTGCCATCCAACGCCGGGGAAGGGGCACGGGTACGGGGTGGAGGACTACTTCACGCTCCGCCCGGCCTACGGCACGGAGAGCGACTTCCGGGCCTTGGTCGAGGAGGCGCATGCGCGGGGCCTGCGGGTGCTGATGGACTTCGTGCCGAATCATTCGTCCGTCTCGCACCGGTACATGGTGGACGCAGAGGAGCGGGGACCGGAATCCCCGTACTATGGGTTCTATGACCGAGACGGGGACGGTGGGAAGTACACCTACTACTTCGACTGGGCGCGCCTGCCCAACCTGAACTACGACAACCCCGAGGTTCGGCGTTGGATGATGGAGGCCTTTTCCTATTGGGTGCGCGAGTTCGATGTGGACGGGTTCCGGGTGGACGCATGTTGGGGGGTGAAGCTGCGCCGGCCGGATTTCTGGCCCGAGTGGCGGCGGGAGCTGAAGCGGATCAAGCCCGATCTGCTGCTGCTGGCGGAGGCGGGGGCCCGCGACCCCTACTGGTTCACGCACGGGTACGATGCGGCCTATGATTGGACGGATGAGCTCGGGCAGTGGGCGCTCGAAGGGGTGTTCGAGGATCCCGAGGAGATTGCGTCGCGGCTGCACGGGGCGCTGACGAACGAGGGCCGGGGGTTTCACGAGGATGCCCTCATCTTCCGCTTTCTGAACAACAACGACACGGGGGCGCGGTTCATCACGCGGTACGGCCTGGGATTGGAGCGAGTGGCGGCGGCGATGCTGCTGACGCTGCCCGGCATCCCCTGCGTGTACACGGGGCAGGAGGCGGGGATCGAGTTCGAGCCATATCGGACGCCGGGGCCGATCTCGTGGGATGACCGGCACGGGCTGCGGCCCTACTACGCGCGGCTGATCGCCGTTCGCCGGAGCGTTTCCGCCTTGCACTCCCGGGAGTGGGAGATTATGGAGGCGCGATCCGAGGGGCAGATGTACGCCTACGCGCGCTTCGCCGGCGACGGGTGCGGGCCGGCTCTCGTCGTCCTGAACTTCTCTCCGGTCGAGGTGGAGGCGGAGGTGGGCTTGACTGAACGAGCGAGGGTGTTTGCGGAGAGCGGCGCGCTGATGGACCTGCTGGGCGAGGAAGAGGTGCCGGTGGCGGCCGGCGGGGAGGGCGCCATACGCCTTCGGCTGCCGGCGTCGAGCGCGAAGATCCTCGTGCTGCGCGAGGGCTAAGCGGGGCCGCTGGAGAGCCGGCGGTGGGGGGGCAGTCCAGGGGCGGCCCGATGGGGTTCAGCCCTTGGGCTCTGCGTACCTGATGGAGAGACTGCCGGGCTCGGCCCAGGGATCGGTCTGCTCGCCGGGCGGCGCGACGACCGGGAGCCGACGCTGCTCCCGGTACCCACCTGGAGTACAGCCGTAGTCCTGGACGAAAGAGCGGTGGAGGTGGCTGGCGTCCGAGAAGCCGGCACGGGCGGCGATGGTGTCCACGGGGAGGGTGGTGGATAGCAGGAGATTGGCCGCAAATGCAATGCGGACCCGTCGCCGGAAGGTGCGGTAGCTGACGCCCATGGTCTCGCGGAAGAGCATGGTGAAGCGCGACGGGCCCAGGCCGCAGGCGCGGGCGGCCTCCTCCCGAGAGACGGCTCTGGGGGGCACCTCGTAGACGAGCGCGAGGGCCGGCATGATGCGGCGCAGGGCCCCGATGTAGGCCCGTCCTGTGGTCTGAGAGCGTGGAAAGCGCCATTGGCGGCTCAAGTGGAAGAGGAGGCGGAGCAGGTCGAGGCGGACGGAGCACTGCCAGCCGTCGCGCCTGGCTTCCACCTCTCGCCGGAGGTCGGCGGCGATGGTGAGGACGAGCGAGCGCAGCTCGGCCGTATCCACGCGGGGGCGCTGGGCGGGGGGAACGGCGAAAAGCGTGAGCCAGGGCTTGTCTCCGAGCATCTCCTCGCCGAGGAAGGCGGGGAGGAAGACGAGCACGAGGTTGACGGTGTTGGCTTGGACGACGCGGTAGTGGTGGGGCTCGGACATAGCGCAGAGCCAGACGTCTCCGGGGTCGCCCTGGATGCGGCGGTCGTCGAGCTGGATCTCTTCCTTGCCGGCCAGAACGATGCCGACCTCGAGGCCGGCGTGGATGCTGATGGCGGGCGGGCCGGCGTAAGTGTGCACATGGGTGGATGCCCAGAGGGGCGAATCGGGGCTGAGATGATAGTCGGGGCTCTTGACCTCGATAACGGGCCCGGCCGCGCCGTCAGTGTCCGTGGTTGGTGGCATTGGCCTATTGTACAATAACCTTGGCCCGGCAGTCAATGACGGCATCGCGGGTGCTTGGGATAATGGGAATGCTATAGGGTGAGCCGTCCGCAGAAGGCTGGCTCCGCTGAGTAGGGAAGGCGGGTGCACTGCGCCCGAAGACCGAAAGGCACGGAATTCACTGGAGCCACGGAGAGGAGGTGACCGCGTCGGCTGCGGCGGCTGACACCATACAAGCTTCTCAGGAGGCAGGGCAATATCATGATGAAGCGACATAAGGGATTCACCCTCATTGAGCTGCTGGTGGTGATCGCGATCATCGGGATTCTAGCAGCTATGGTGTTTCCGGTGTTCGCCCGAGCGCGCGAATCGGCTCGGAAGGCTGTGTGTCTGTCGAATGTGAAGAACATCGCTCTGGCGGTGCAGATGTACCTGGCGGACAACAACGACAGGCTCGTCCCGGGCGAGCACGGCGCGGCCGCGCTCGAGTACTTCGAGATCACGCCGGGCGGCGAGAACCCGGACTACACAGGCGGTCCGGCGATCTGCGCGGCGTGGGCGAACCCGTATCTGCGCTGGCCGGTGGTCCTGGATGAGTACATCAAGAACCGCGACGTGTGGCGGTGCCCGAGCGCCCGGCTTTCCGGCGGCGCTTCGTTCATCATCCCCGTGCAGGACTACCTCGCCTACATCAAGGGCATTGAAGGCCAGTACGGCGTGGCCGCCGACTACGAGTGGATGATCTGCAGCGAGGTCTGGCCCGCCGGCTGGGGCGGCGATGTCACCGACACCATACTTCAGCAGCGGCTGGCAGTTCCGTCGGCCGGCGAGCAGGGCTCGACCGCGAACAAGGCCTTCGTGCAGTCCATCGCGACCCCCGAGCAGAAGGACCTGAAGCTGGTCTCGGTGCAGGATCCGGTCAACTATATCATCTGCGCCGACGGTGGCGCCCAGACCAAGGCCCTCGCACTTGCGACCATCGCCTACCCCGAGCTGTGCGGTCTGCAGTGCGCCGGTCCGTGCGACTGGTACAGCGTCGACTGGGAGCTCTGCACGTGGGCGGAGGACTGCGGCCTCTACAACCACGCGACAAACGACGGGTACTTCTTGAGAAACGTCGAGGCGCGCAAGCCCTTCGCGCGGCACCTCGGAGGAGTGAACCTCGGGTTCCTGGACGGCCATGCGAGCTGGATGAACTCCGAGCTGGTTCTGACCAAGCTCAGGGACGCTGAGTTGGAGGGCGTCGCGAGCTGGGGTCCGACCTCGGTCTGCGGGTTCTACGAGCAGGACTGGACCGACCACTCCGCACCAGTCATCTTCTAAAGACCGTTGTCGGAGAGCCGTTCTTCGAAACGGCTGCGAGAATCGAGCGGAGCGCGCCTCGGCGCGCTCCGCTCTCCTAAGACCGACCGAAATCGGTCACGATGCGCGGCCGAGTAGGTGGCGAAGCAGGTAGATCAGAGCGGCCCGAAGCCTGCTCCGCTAATGGGAGGGCTGGGGCGAGAGACAGAGGGTCGGTTCTGCGCCCCAGCCTCACTTGTCTGAAGGGTCCGTCTGAACCAACTCGAAAGGGCGAGCATGATACGCGCAGGACGATCACGACTGAAGCTGTGGGGGGCCGAGGGCGACGCGATCATCGTGGACGGCGACCGCCCGTGGCGGCTGATCCTCTGGGAGAAAGCTTCGTACGTGCCCTGCTGGGATCTCGGCAACGACGTGTGGTTCACCCCGGAGTGGATGGAGACCCACTCGCCGGAGGACCCCCACTGCTACGAGCCGATCATGGACAAGGACTGCCGCTACAGCCGGGCGGAGCTGTTGGAGACGGGCCCCGCACGGGCGGTGGTCCGCTGGGATTATGCCCTGTGCGACAGCCTCTATCGAGTTTTCTGGGGCAACACGCGCGCCCGGGAACGCTACCACGTTTACCCGGACGGCGTGGCGGTGCGGCACCTGGCGGGGTTCCCCGGAGACGAGAGCGGCGATCAGATCAACGCCGTCCTGTGGGAGGTGCAGGAGTTCATCGTCGTCAACGGCGTGGGCGTCCATCCGGAGGATATCATCGAGCCAATGGGCTTCACGCTCACGAACCTCGCCGGCGACACGATCGAGCTGAAGTGGCCGAATCCGTTCGACAGCTACACGCATCTCTGCCGCGTCTATCCGCAGATCGCCGACTGGCCGGAGTATATCGGCCTGGTGCACCTGCGCAATCATCCGGATCCGTTCGTCGCCTTCTCCCACAACCCGCTGCTGTTCCCCCATGCGGAGTGCGCCGAATGCGGCAAGCCTCACCCTCAGATCTGCGGATTCGCCGGGGCGGCGAACTACAGCCACTGGCCGGCGAATGACTCGACGGACTTCGTGGGCTGGGTGGAGGCCGAACCGGAGGAGGTGGGGAGGCGCGCCACACACACCTCTTTCTTCAGCACCGGGTACAGCTACGCGGGGAAGACGCCGCCTCGGCCGAGCTCGTGGCTGTTTCTGACCGGTGCGGCCCCCGGCGGGGTGGAGGAGGCGCGGGCGCTGGCGGGCTCGTGGCTGAGCCCGGCGCGGGTGGCGGAGAGCTCGCAGCTCTACGAGGGATACGCCTACAGCGAGCGCGCCTATCGCTTCCGCGTGTCGCGCCCCGGCTCCACGAAGATCCGCCTGGCGCCGAGCCGGCCGATCATCAACCCCGTGCTGCGACTCTTCTTTGCGGCGCCGCCGGTCAAGGTTCTGTGGGACGGGGCGGAGCTCGGCCCATCGGAGCTCCTCGCCCAGGCCGTGGGCGGCGACGTCGTCATCTGGATGAACCGGACCCTGGATAAGGAGACCTCGCTGGAGGTCATTCCTGCCTGAGGAAATTCACAAGCTGCTGCAGCGTCGAGCAGCGTGGCTGCCGAATGACAGAGCCAAACGCAGGCGAAGACATCGGAAGAAGAGCCTCGGCGGCGACGGGGCCGGAGGGGCAAGGCGAGCAGGCGGCCGGCACGTCGCTGCGCAGGCGCACGCTCATCCTGGGCATCATCCTGGTGCCCTTGCTGTGCATTGCCGTGGAGTATGGGGAGCTCGTGGAGCGGGCGGGCGAGCTGGTCAGCACCTCGCTGATGCTGGTCGTGACGTGCCTGCTGCTGCTCTTCCTCGCCATCAACACGCTGCTCCGGCGGCGCAAGGCGGGCCGGGGCCTGTCGCGGGCGGACCTGCTCTATCTCTTCGTGATGTTGACCGCGGCGGGGAACATCGCCGGCGCGGGCATGATGCAGTTCCTGGTGCCGATGCTGGGCCACATCTTCCACTACGCCAGCCCCGCCAACCGCTGGGCGCAGTTCCACCCCTACGTGCCGACGTGGCTGGTGCCGGATCGGTCGGTCTTGCCGGGGTACTACGACGGGCAGACGACGTTCTTCACGGCGGCTCACCTCCAGGGCTGGCTGCAGCCGCTGGTGACGTGGTCGGCGTTCATGTTCGTGTTCGTCGGCTTCACGCTCGCCTTGAGCGTGCTGTTTCGCCGCCAGTGGGTGGAGAAGGAGCGGCTCTCATTTCCCATCGTGTACTTCCCTCTGGAGCTGACGCGGGAGGGCTCGTCGATCTGGCGGGAGAAGCTGCTGTGGATCGGGTTCGCCATACCGGTGGTGCTGCAGTCGCTGGCGAGCATCAGCTACCTCTATCCGTCGGTGCCGCACGTTCCTCTGCAGCCATCGCCGGAGCTGAACATCGGCCGCTTCTTCGCGCCGGGCCATCCCCTGAACGAGGTGACGCTGGCCTTCTATCCAATGGCGCTGGGGATCGCCTACTTCGCGCAGACGGAGGTGCTGTTCAGCTGCTGGTTCTTCTACTGGATCGCGCGGCTGGAGAAGATGGGGTCGATAGCGCTTGGTTTCGGGGGGCCGATGTCGACGTCCGACATGCCGTACTTGAACCAGCAGTCTCTGGGCGCGTTCGTGGCGCTGGGCGCGGTGGCTCTGTGGCTGAGCAGAGGGGAGATCGCGCGGGCCGTGAAGCGCCTTCTGCGAATGCGGAGGGAAGCATCGGACTCGTCGCCGCCGGCGACGGGGGCATTCGTCGCGGCCGTCATCGCCGGCATCCTACTGTTCTCGTTCTGCCTGTCCATCGGCATTCCGCTGCACATCGTCGCGCTCTTCTTCGCCATCTACTTCCTGGTGGTGATCGGGTTCACCCGCATCCGGGCGACGGCGGGTCTGCCGTGGCTCTTCGGCCCCAATCACCCGCCACATATCTTCATGTCGTGGGCGGTGGGGCCGCGGAACATATCGACGCAGGCGCTGACCAGCCTGAACTACCTTCAGTGGTTCGACTGGGACTACCGGGGGACGGCGATGGCGCATCAGATGGAGGCGATGAAGATCGCCTCGTCGGCCGGGCTGAAGACGCGGGATCTCGTGAAGGGGATACTCATCGCGGTCGGGCTGGCTATCGTGGTGTCGTACGTGGCGGTGCTGGCCATCTGCTACCGGTACGGCGCGGGGACGGGCAAGATCGAGCAGTACCGCATCACCTGGGCGAGCATGCCCATCGATCTCATGGCCATCTGGGCCGAGAGCCAGCGCGGAGTGGGATGGGACGAGATCGGCGGAGGGGCGGTTGGAGTGCTGGGCGTGATCCTGCTGAGTTTCGCTCACAGCCGCTGGGTGTGGTGGCCCTTCCACCCCGTGGGGTATGCCCTATCCTGCACGTTCACCCCGCAGTGGCTCTGGTTTCCCCTGTTTTCCGTATGGGTGGTGAAGGTGCTCTTGCTGCGCTATGGGGGGATCCGTCTCTATCGCCGGGGGATTCCCCTAGCGGTGGGCCTGATACTGGGCGATTATGTGGCGGGAGGTGTTTGGGCGCTGATCGGCCTGCTGACTGGTGAGCAGATGTTCTCGACTTTCATGAATTGAGGAGGATGTTTCGATGAAGACGGAAGCGCTGCGGCTCGTCGGGCCGGGCAAGACGGACATCGTGGAGAGCGATGTTCCCGATCCAGGCCCGCGGGAAGTGATGATCGAGGTCAAGGCAAACGGGATCTGCCGAGGCGATATCGCGCTCTTCACGGGTGAGTTGAACTACGGATACCCTTTCTTCCACGGGCACGAGCCGGCCGGCGTGGTCGTGAAGACGGGGCCGGGCGTGGAGGGTCTGGAGCTGGGCGATAAGGTCGCCTGCCTGGGTTCCCCGTCATACCGGCGCCACATCGTCACGTCGGTCGGGCAGGTGGCGAAGATTCCGGACCAGTCGGCGGACCTCGCCCTCTGGGTGGTGGAGCCGGTCGCCTGCGCGGTGAACGGCGCTCAGAACTCGGGCTTCCGGCTGGGCGATACGGTAGCGCTCTTGGGATGCGGCTACATGGGTCTGCTGGTCCTCCAGGCGCTCCCGCGGGAGTCCTTCGGCCGGCTGATCGTCAGCGATCCCGATCCCGACAGGCTAGCTCTTGCGCGCTCGTTCGGCGCGGCGGAGGCGTACGATCCGGGGAGCACGGATCTTGCGGCTATGGCGAAGGAGATCGGGGGGTTCGACGTGGTGATCGAAGCCAGCGGGGTGAAGGGCACGATCTCGACGGCGACGGAGATGGTGCGGACGGGCGGGACGCTGAGCATCTTTGGATGGCATCCCGGCGAGGAGATGCTGCCGACCCATCAGTGGCACTACAAGGGTCTGAAGGTCCTGAACACGTCGCCGATGTTCGTGGAGAACTTCGCGGTGTACTTCCAGACGGCGGTTACGCTCATGGGGACGGGACGTCTGGACCAGACGCAGCTCATCACGCACCGCTTCCCGGTGGAAGAGGCGGAGACGGCGCTGGATCTGGCCGCGAACAAGAAAGACGGCTACATCAAGGGGGTTATTCTGTTCTGACAGACGGGGCGGTAGAGCACCGTCGAGGCGAAGCGCGGCGCGCTCGGCCGAGGGGCGGCGCTTCGCCGATGTGGCTGAAAGGAAAGACGCATGACTCCCAGGGAACGAATGCTGACGGTTCTGGCGGGGAAGCTGCCGGACTGCGTGCCGGCGACGCCGGACTTCTCGAACATGATCCCGGCGCGTCTGACGGGCAAGCCGTTCTGGGACGTGTATCTGTACAACGATCCGCCAATATGGGAAGCGTACATCTCCGCGGCCAAGCACTTCGGGATTGACGCTTGGCTGGAGGGATATGACGGGTATCTGCCTCCGATTTTCCCGGACCAATTGCGGAACCGTGCGGAGTGGAAGGACTACATCGTGTATCGCGATGATGAGAGGATCGCGACCCAGGTCTGCCGCATGGTCAATGGCAAGCGGGAATGGCTTCCAAGGGTGACTGCCTACTATGTCGCCGACCCGCCAACCGAAGGCTTGAAGCCCGAGAAGCTCGGTCTGCCGCCGGCGCCCGAGCGGTGGGAGCCGATCGAGGGCCGAAAGGCGCAGCCGACCGGCGGTGAGGCCATCAAGATCGCCAAGGATATGATGGGCGACCAGGGCGTGGTGGCCGTGTACGTCACCTATTCGCTGGCATTCAGCAGCGAGCAGGACATCTACCGATATTACGACAACCCGGACAAGCACGAGCAATGGGCGGCGGAGCGCGTGGCACAGGCCGAGGAGCGATTCAACTACATCATGTCGCTGGATGTGAAGCCGGATGTGATCTCGGTGGGGAGCTCGGGCACTCTGGTCTTTCAGACGGTTGATATCTTCCGACAACTGACGTTCCCGGCAGTCAAGCGTGTCATCGAGCTGTCATCGGCCGCCGGCATCCCGACGCACGCCCACTCCTGCGGCCGGGAGAGGGAACTGGTCAAGATCATGGCTGAGGAGACGGACCTGACGATCATCGATCCCCTGGAAGTGCCCCCGATGGGGGACTGCGACTTGGCTGAGCTGAAGCGGCTGTATGGGGACAAGATCGTGCTGAAGGGGAATCTGCACACAACCGATGTGATGCTGCGTGGGAGCGTGGAGGATGTGGTGGCGGCCAGCAAGAAGGCGATCGACGCGGCGGGCGCGGGGGGAGGGTTCGTGCTGTCCACGGGCGACCAGTGCGGCCGGGACACCCCCGATGAGAACATCCGGGCGTTGGTGGAGACGGCGGGGACCTACGGGCGGTACTAGCTGAGATCTGCCGCCGAGTCGCTGGTGCGGCCGGGGGGGGGAGCGGCTCGTGGGGCGGCGGAACTCAGCGGGAGAGGTGAGGCTGCGATGGCGAAGTCGGAGAAGAAGGCGCCGGCCTACAAGAACCCCGCCGAACCCGTCGAGGAGCGGGTGGCGGACCTGCTTTCCCGCATGACTCTCGAACAGAAGGTCTCGCAGATGCACAACTCCGCGGGCGAGGGAGAGCGCGCCTGCCGGCTCTACCGAAGTAAGCAAGGGGAGAT
>Ga0180437_10011353_pt1 | contig 10696 bp, 11 predicted proteins | sample SS_ome_4_FD_132410 | JGI IMG/M metagenome (GOLD analysis project Ga0180437, IMG submission 132410) | Hypersaline lake sediment archaeal communities from the Salton Sea, California, USA - SS_3_D_1 metaG | ecosystem: Environmental > Aquatic > Non-marine Saline and Alkaline > Hypersaline >... | reverse complement strand
CTGAAAGCACGCCCGAAACCTCGCCCGCACCCATCGGCCACCCTCCACGGAAGCTCGTGAAACAGACAGCCAACGATACCAAACGCCGCACTTCCGTTCATGCACGCCTGCCGGAAGGACACGGCCTTCCGGACGCCGCCAAGGGGACAGCGCAGGCAAGCCTGGCATTGCCTTTGGCCAGGACCTCTGCTTGGGCCAACCCCAAACCTCACGGTCGCGGCGTTTCTCAACCAGCCAGACAGCTGCCGCCGCTTCCAGCCCCGTAACGCAATTGAGCTACCGCACTGGCGGCGCCAGTGGCGCGCATCCGACACCCAATCAAAAGTTGTCGCCCGTGGGGCCCCGTCGCGCAGTTTGAGGAGCATGTTCAAACGCTTGCCGGAAGCTATAATAAGGCGGACATTTCGACACTTGATCTTACGGCGGCTCAGGTTCATCAAGCCACTGGGCAGGCGCGAAATGGCGATACGGACCATGGCGACATTCCACGATTTCCCGGCACTCGGGCCTACAAACTGATTGAAACATTGTTGCGACGTGACTCGATTGAACTCGATTGAACTTGAACCGTGCCTTAAGGGGTAACCTCCGCCATTGCAATGGCCACGTCTCTTGATGGCCGGGCTTTCTGTCGCCATGCGTACCAAAACCAACTCCGCGAATCTCGCCCTGCCGAAAACCGGGCTGGCGGTCGCCGGCGACGCGCTTCGAAAGGAGGGGCCCGACGCCGCGGTCATGGCCGAGTTTCCGCTTACCGATATCCGCGACGTGCGGATCGAGCGGCGCGGCGACTTCGTCTTTCCCATGATCCTGATCGCCGTCTTCCTGGCCTTGGCCTACGTCTGCAAGGCATTCATACCGTATCCGGGATGGGCGTGGGCCGGCGTGATCGTTTGCGTCGGTCTGGCCGCGATTGCCCTTTTGATGATCCACAGTCACAAGATCGTGATCGAAACGATCGACGGGGCGGTTGGTTACACCGTTTGCGAAGACCGCGACGAGGCCGAGGGTTTCGCGATGACGCTCCGGCGGCGACTCGCGGCGCGGCGGTGAGGTCGTCCCTCGGGAATCATTGACCCCGCCGGCTACGAAGGGATATGATAAGAAGAGGTTGAGGGGTGTTTTGTGCGCAGACCGGCGGATACGGGCGCCGGGCCCGCAGCCACGTACGGAGATTCGCGATGACGGCCACTTCTTTTCGTGCGTTTTCCGGCTTCCACCCGCTATTGGTCGTGGTCGCCTTGGCGTGCTTGACCAACGCCGTGTCTGCCCAGTATTCCCAGGTCACCGCCCCGTTCCACACCGTCAACGACAGCTTTTTCGAGCGGATCGGCGTCGGGTTTGGTTTTGACCTTCGCGGAGGAAATCCCGGCGCCCACGGTGGGCCGTCGGGCGTGATTGGGCTCAACCCTCTCGGCCAACCGACCGCCAACGGCAATATTCCGTTCCGCCAGGGCGGGTTTGGCTCGGCATTGCCGCCGTTTGGCGGTCACGACGCCGGCTCGGACGCCAATTTGGGTTTCGCCATGAGCGGCGACAACGGTGGAATGTTCTTCAACTTCGCGGCGGGGCAGGGGAGCGACCGCAGCTTTGTCACGCAGGCGCCCACCATCGTCATTCCCAACGGCGGGCAGGGGACGATCATCGACACGACGCAACGGCCGTTCGTCACGGGGTTCATTCCCGTTGTCGGGGGGCTGCGTCCGCCGTATTACCCGGCGCCGGGGGCGCTGCTCAGCGGGGCTCCGCATCCGGCCCTCGCCCAAATCCAGCGGCTCACCGCCGACCAGCAGGCCCGCCACGTCGCCCAGTTGGTGGCCGAAGGCAAGGCGAATCGGGCCACCCAGGAGCGAGCCGCTGGCGCCGCCGGACAGCCTGACGCCCGAAGCACGGCCACGCGCGGCGACTTCAGCGTCGCCGATATCCGGGCCGCACGCGCCACGGAAGCGCAGCAAGAAGACCGCGAACTGGCCGGCTGGATCGAGCGGGCACGCGGGGCCGAAGCGGCCGGGAAGACGAGCGTCGCCAAAATCTACTACAAGATGGCGGCCCGGCGAGCGGAAGGCGACCAGCGGCAGGAACTGCTGAAGAAGGTCAAGCAACTCGGTCCGTAACCGTTAGCCCCGGCTTTGCCGGTGGAAGTCACGAGGGAGACAAGCAAGCGAGTCAACGATGGTGTCGAGGTGGGAGCGAGGATCGCCGTCGGTGATTGGCAGCGGCCGCAGTTCCTCCAGACCCCGCATCCAGGTCATCTGGCGTTTGGCGAGTTGGCGGTGATGGATTTTGGTCTGTTGGATGGCTTCTTCGAGCGATAAGTCGCCGCGCACGTGGGCGATCACCTGCCGATACCCCGCCGCCTGACTGGCGGTTGGGCCGAGTTGACCGTGGCGGGCCAGCAGCCCGCGGGTTTCGTCGATCAGCCCGGCCGCAAACATCGCGTCCACGCGGCGGTCAATGCGGGCGTGCAGTTCCTCCCGCGGCCAGAGCAGGGCGAACGCGCAGAGCGACTCGCGGCCCCGAGGTTGGTCGTGTTGCTGCTGCCACTCGCTGATCGGGCGGCCCGTCGTTTCGTAGACTTCCAGGGCTCGGACGACGCGGCGGACGTCGTTCCCATGCAATCGCTCGGCCGTCGTCGGATCGACGGCGGCGAGTCGCTCATGCAGTTTCTCCGGCCCTTCTTCTTGAGCGCGCTCAAGGAGCCGGCGCCGCAGCGCTTCATCCTTCGGCGGGCCATCGAACAGCCCCCGCAACAAGGCCTTGAGATACAGCGGCGTGCCGCCCACGAAGATCGGCGTGCGGCCGCGGGCCTCGATTTCCCGCGCCTTGGCCTCGGCCGCGGCCAGGTATTCCGCCACGGAGAAATCGCGCGTCGGTTCGATGAAATCCAGCAGATGATGGGGCGCCGCCGCCCTTTCTTCCGCGGTCGGCTTGGCCGTGCCGATGTCCATGCCGCGGTAGATCGCCATGGAATCCATCGACAGAATCTCCCCGCGGATCCGCCGGGCCACTTCAATGCCCAGCGCCGTCTTGCCGCTGGCTGTGGGCCCAGTGAGGAAGATGCAGCGGTCGAACGGAAGCATAAAACGTCGCCCTGACTGGGAACCTGCCCCCGACCAGTGGTCGGCAGAGCAAACGCAGATCAACGGCTGTTTGTAAATCCGCGCGAGGGCGCGCTTCAACCGCCCCCTCCCCGACCAGTGGTCGGGGCTATGGCGGTTGACGCCCTGTCGGCTCCCCGCGACGATGGATCTTTCCTTGATCCTAACGCGGCGAACCCATCCCGAGAACGGCTCGATCCATCCCACATGCCCGCGTCCCCGCTGTACGAGCTGATGGCCACCATCTACGACCGCAAGGCGAACCCGCCGGAGCGGTCGTATACCACCAAGCTGATGGCCGGCGGAGTGGAAAAGATCGTCGGCAAGATTGTGGAGGAAGCGGCCGAAGTGGTGGAGGCTGCCGCCGAATCCGGCGACGCGGGACGCGAACATCTGACCTGCGAAGCGGTCGATTTGATTTATCACCTGTTCGTGATGCTCGCCCACCGCGACATTTCGCTGGCCGATGTTGAGCAAGAGATTGCCCGGCGATTTGGGGTTTCGGGGTTGGACGAGAAGGCGGCGCGGCGAGAGCCATCATAGATTTTCAATCGCTCGGTGCGAGCGGTGGGCTGGCAGCCCATTTCTGCAATCTGAAATCCGCAACCTGAAATCGTTCCCATGTCCAACCTTCGCATCGGCGTTCCCAGTAAGGGCCGGTTGTCCGAGCACGCGATGGAGCTGCTTTCCCAGGCGGGGCTGAGTTTTCGCCGGCAGGACCGCAGCCTGTTTGCGCGCGTGCGGGAGATGCCGATCGACATCACGTTTCTGCGGACCGACGACATCCCCGTGCTGTGTGCGGAGGGCGCCATCGACCTGGGAATTACCGGCAGTGACCTGGTGACCGAGAGCGAGGCCGCCGTGACCGAGCGGATGCGACTGGGCGTTGGCAAATGCAGGTTGGCCATATGCGTGGCGGAGGATTCACCGATCACGGACCCCGCAGGACTGGCCGGCAAACGCGTGGCCACGAGCTTCCCCCGCATCACCCACCGATACCTCGTGGACCACCACGCGGCGCAGGCCCACATGGTGTCGCTCTCCGGCAGCGTCGAGATCATGATCGCCCTGGGCGTGGCCGACGCCATCGTCGATCTGGTGGAAACGGGCAGCACCCTCGCCGCCAACCGATTGCGGGTCATGGCCGAGATCGGCAAGTACGAAGCCGTGCTTATCCAAAACCCGGACCGCCGCGAGGCCGAATTGGCCGACCGCGTAGTCCGCCGGTTGGAAGGCGTCGTGATCGCCCGGGCGTATTCGCTGCTGGAATACAACGTGCCGAAAACCAAGCGCCTCGAGGCGGAAGCCCTCACCCCCGGCTTCAACTCGCCGACGGTCAGCGCCCTGGAAGACCCCGACTGGCTGTCGATCCGGGCGATGGTTGCCAAGGGCGACGTGCAGCGCGTGATGGAAGAACTGGAAGAGATCGGCGCGCACGCGATTCTGGAGACGGTGATTGCGAACTGCCGGTTGTAGCGTTCACGTTCACGGAGGCGCGGCGGTGTAGAATAATAGCCATTGGGGATTCGAAGTCGAATCCGAAGACCAAAGGTTAATGCGAAAAACTCTCAGGTTCTTTCCTATGAGTTCCGTTTCACTTGCGCCTCACTCGGCGCCTGATTCGCCGCTGACCGAGATTTTCCCGGATCAAGGGGACTGGACGTTATGTGACTTCCTGGCCGTCAACACGAATCGTCCCATCGAGTTGGTTGATGGAAACCTGGCGGTCCTGGAGATGCCCACGACGTCCCACCAATTCACCGTGTTATACCTTTATCGGCAGCTCTTCGCGTTCGCCCTAACCGCAGTGCCGGTGTCCGTTGGTGGCGAGCCGACGTGGGAAATCGCAGATTTATTCGTGCCGACTTATTCGTATTGGGCAGGCGGCCGGCGCGAGGATGCTTTGGCCCCTACACGGGCCGCAGGGCGCTGTGGGAGAGGATGAATTTTTTCTCCACTCCTCCGTCGAAACGGACGCGGGCCAGGCGTTTGGGGCCGATACCGGTAAGGGCAAGCACCTCTCCCACGCCGTACTCGGGGTGCTTCACGCGGCCGCCCACGGTGAACGTGGTGAGTTCGGGCGGGTCGGCGGAGGGGCCGCCTTTCTCGGAAAGGAGTTCGGCGGCGGTCTTCACGGTCAGCGGGAAGGCGGCCGTCCCTCGCCGACGCGTCGGGTTTCCGTCGCGGTCTCGCTGACGCGTCGGGCTCTGACCGGGCGGACCGGGCGGCGGCTCGGTGAAATCGGCTTCGTAGTCGATGGCGTATCCATCGCCGGGCGTCTCGCCCATGCCGATCCGTTCCATTTCTTCCCGCGGCAATTCCAGCAGAAACGGGCTGGCGACCGCGACGCGGCGGGACCCGCGGAAGTCCCGCAGGCGGGCATGGCACAGCGTTAGCTCTTCCTCGGCTCGCGTGATGCCGACGAAGAGCAGGCGCCGCTCTTCCTCGATGTCCTCATCGCGATCCTGCGAACGCTGCACGGGGAAGATGCCTTGCTCGATCGCGATGATGTAGACGCACGGGAACTCGAGCCCCTTGGCGGCGTGCAGCGTCATCAGCGTGACCTTGTCGGTCTCTTCTTCCCAGTCGTCCACGTCGTTGACCAGGGCGGTTTCTTCCAGAAAGGCCTCTAAGCCGCCGTCTTCGGGATGCTGGGCGTCGAACTCGCCGGCGCTGGTGATCAGTTCTTCGACGTTCGCAAGCCGGTCCTGGCCCTCGGGCGATTCATCCTTTGTTAGCGCGGCCCGCAGGCCGCTGGCTTCCACGATCCGCCGCAGCAGTGGTTTTACGGGGCCGGCGGCGTGTTCGCGAAGCTTGTCGAAGAGCGACACGAATTTGGCGACGGAGACGGCGGCCCGGTTGCTCAGTCCCTGGATCATGCCGGCTTCGCGGCAGGCCGCCAGGAGCGTCTTTCGTTCTCGCCGCGCGTGGGCGGCGATTCGCTCGACCGTCTTGGCCCCGATTCCCCGCGGCGGCGTGTTGATCACGCGGAGCAGGGCGTTGTCGTCTTTGTCGTTGTTGACGAGCTGCACGTACGCGAGCGTGTCCTTGATCTCCTTCCGCTTCCAAAACTCGACGCCGCTGACCACCTGGTACGGCACGCCCATCATCCGCAGGCCGTTTTCCATCGTGCGGGAAAGGGCGTTGATGCGGTAGAAGACGGCGAAATCCCGCGGGCGGCGGCGGCCCGCGTGAATCTGCGCGGCGATTTCCCCGGCGATGGTGTCGGCCTCGTCCCGCTGATCGCAATAACGGACCAGCCGCGGCGGCGCGCCGGCGGCGTTTTCCGTAAAAAGGGTTTTCTTCTTGCGGCGGAAGTTGTTCGCGATCAGGGCGTCCGCCACCCGGCAAATCCGCTGCGTGCTGCGGTAGTTCTGCTCCAGCCGCACCACCTTCACGTCCGGGTAATCCTTTTCGAATTCGAGGATGTTCTTCAGGTTCGCTCCCCGCCAGCCGTAGATCGACTGGTCGGGGTCGCCCGTAACCGCGAGGTTGGGGTAGTCGTTCGACAACGCCCGCACGATGAGATACTGGGCGAGATTCGTGTCCTGGTATTCATCGACGAGGATATAGCGGTAACGCGCGTCGAGCTGAGCCCGCAGGTCCTCGTTTTTGTGCAGCATGTTGGCGACGTGCAGCAGGAGATCGTCGAAGTCGGCGGCGTTCGCGGCGAGAAGCGCCTCCTGATACTTCGGATAAAGGCGCTGCACGACGGCGGCGGTCGCATCCCCATACCGCGGCCGGTAGTGATGCGGCCCCTCCATGCGGTTCTTGGCGTTGCTGATCTGGCGGGCCACCTGCTCGGGCGAGGTGTAACCGGAGTCCTCGCCGTGCTCCTTCAGCAGCCGCCGGATCACACGGAGGGAGTCGTCGGTGTCGTAAATGGTATAGTTCTCGTCCAGCCCCAGCATCCGAGCGTTCATCCGCAGCAATCGTGCGCAGAACTTGTGAAAGGTGCTGGCCCACACCCGCTTGCCGGGGGCAAGCGTTTCCAGCCGCGCTTTCATTTCGTCGGCGGCCTTGTTCGTAAAGGTCATCGCCAGGACCTGCGACGCCGGCACGCCTTCCTGCAAGAGATAGGCGACGCGGTGCGTGACGACCCGCGTCTTGCCGCTGCCCGGCCCGGCGATAATCAGCAGCGGCCCGTCCACGTGCGTGACGGCCTCGCGCTGGGCGGCGGTCAGGTTGGCAAGGAGTGGGTGGGGCATGGTCGCGTTTCGCTCGGCAAATAGTCGCGTTTCGCTCCGCGAAACGGCGCGGAAGAAAGCCAGGATTTCGCCGCGGGCGGCGGATGGTATAATTGCGTTGGGTGCTCGAACCGTCAAGGAGAGCGTATGACTACCGTTACGCTTGATGAGCGGGCCTTTGCGATGATTGACGAAGAAAGACTGGCCGCGTCAAGAGCCCATGGCGGGCAGCGCCAACTGGCGGACATCTTGGCGGAGCTGCAGGTAACCCAATAGACTGCCCGCTGGAGCATTTGAGGGTCGGCAGAGGCAACTGACCTGACGCGATCCGCCGGCGCCGCTAAAATCTTCTCTTCGGCGCCATGTCAGAAAAACCCACCCAGATCGGCATTATCCTTTCCCGGCGATTGAGCGAACCGGCGCATCGGCTGCATGCCCCGTCCGCGCGCACGGCGGTCTTCGCGCTGATTTGCGCCGCGCTGTGGGCGGGCCAGGCCGTGGCCGTCAAATTGGCGGTCGAGGTGACGCCGCCCTACCAGGTGATGGCCCTGCGGTTCGTGCTGTCGATTCTTACGGTGGGGCTGTTCGCGCTGGTCACCTGGCAATCGGTGGTTCTGCCGCGGCGGCACATCTGGTGGGTGCTGGCCAGCGCCGGCTTCGTGTTCGTGCAGATCGGCCTGTTTACGGTCGGCGCCAAGCACACCAGCAGCGTGCATAGCATCGTCATCATCAGCTCCTTCCCCTTCTTCACCGCCCTGTTCTGTTACGTGGCCCCGCCGCGGATCGCCACCTCGCGGCAAACGCTTTCGGCGTCGATCCTGGCGTTTGCGGGCGTGCTGGCGGTATTTGCCGGGGAACTCACGTGGGCTGGCCCCGCGGACCTGACCGGCGATTTGATGGTGCTGGCGTCGGCGGCGGTGATGGGGGCCCGCATCGCGCTGATCAAGTCGGCGTTGGGAGTGATCGGCCCGCTGAAAGTGGTGTTTTGGGAGGCGGTCGTCGCGCTGCCGCTGTTCGCCGCCACCAGCTACCTCGTGGAGCGCCCGCCGTGGCCGCCCTGGCCCACCGACGCCGTGAGCCTGGCAGCCATCGCCTATCAGGGTATTGCGGTCTCGGGCGTGGCCTTCTTATTGTGGAACATCCTGCTTTCCCGCCACTCGCCCAACGACATCACGGTCTTCCGCCTGGCGACACCGGTGATGGGCGTGGGGCTGGGCTGGCTGATCCTCGATGAGCCGCTCACACCGCACCTGCTGCTCGGCGCGGCGCTGCTCATCGTCGGGATGTACCGCGTGATGCGTTAGCACGGCCCCCGTTTAACCCCGAGCCGCAGGCGACCGAGAAGGCGGAAGGCGGAAGACATGCCCGTTTAGCCGCGACACCGCAGGCTCGCGGCGGAACCACATTCCGTTTAGCCGCGACGCCGCAGGCTCGCGGTTGTGGACGTTGGGTGGAAGCAGGAAGTCGGCGGTAGGAAAACGAAAGCAGTGTGCGGATCATGAATTACTTCGCCCACGGAATGGACCTGGCCGAAACGCCACATCTTATGGTCGGGTCCGCCCTGCCCGACATGCTCAGCGTGGTCCATCGCAAGGCGCGGCTGCGGCGGCGGTTGGCGGAGGAGTTCTTGGCGAGAGCGGCGCCCGGCCCCGAGGCCGACCTGGCCGCCGGCGTCATCCGCCATCTGGATGACGACGATTGGTTTCACCGGACGCGAGCGTTCAACGATTTGATGTGGCGGTTCACCGTCCTGGTCCGCGACGCCCTGCCCGGCGATGACGGATTGCGGCCCCGGTTCTTGGGGCATATCTTGGTAGAGTTGTTGCTCGACGACACGCTCATCCGGCGGCGGCCGCAACGTCTAAACGAGTATTATGATGCGTTTGCCGCCGTCGAGCCGGGCCTGGTCGCCGCCTGGGTCGAACGGGTGACGGGCAAGCCGGTCGAGCGGCTGGCGTGGTTTGTCGACCGGTTTGTCGAGGCCCGCGTGCTCGAGGATTACGCCGACGACGAGCGGTTGCTGTATCGCCTGAACCAGGTGATGCGGCGGGTGAGACTGGGGCCATTGCCAAACGAGTTTACCGAAGTGTTTATGGAAATGCGTCCGGCGGTGGACGCCCATGCCGACAGACTGATGACGCCATGCGCGCCGTTCGTTTAACCCCGAGCCGAAGGCGACGGGGCTTCGATCCGCACGGCGCCTACGGCTTGTGGTTAAACGCGAAACACAACACGACCAACAAGGAACCCCAACCATGCAATATGGCATCAACCTGCTGCTTTGGACCGACACGCTGCACGACGGCCTCCTGCCCTTGCTCGATAAGCTCAAGGCAATGGGCTACGACACCGTCGAGCTTCCCCTGTTCGAACTGGACGTGGACAAGTGCGCCGCCTGGGGCAAGCGGCTGGACGACGCCGGTCTTGCCCGTACCGCCTGCACCGTTCGCGGGGCCGACGACAACCCGATCAGCAGCGACCCGGCCGTCCGGGCCGCGGGGGTGGCGAACAACAAGCTCGCGGTGGAGTGCGCGGCCGCGGCCGGCTGCCCCGTCATGATCGGCCCGTATCACTCGGGACTGGGCGTTTTCACCGGGTCCGGCCCGACGGCGGATGAATGGAAGTGGGGCGTGGAGGGCATGCAAGCGGTGGCGGAACACGCGGCCGCCCACAACGTCCAATTGGGGCTGGAGTATCTCAATCGCTTCGAGTGTTACCTGCTCAACTGCGCGGCGGACGGGGCGAAGTTCGTCGCCGAGGTCAATCACCCCAACTGCGGCATGATGTACGACACCTTCCATGCCCACATCGAGGAAAAGGACGTCGCGGCCGCCATCCGTGCGCTCAGGGGTTGCCTCAAGCACGTCCACATCAGCGAGAACGACCGCAGCACGCCGGGCAAAGGGGGCGTGAACTGGAAAGCCAATTTCGACTCGCTGCACGAAATCGGCTATGACGGATTGATGGTCGTCGAAGCGTTCGGCACGGCCCTGGAGGGCCTGGCGGCCGCCACGAAAATCTGGCGGCGGATGTTCGATACCGAAGAGCAGCTCGCCGCCGACGCCCTGGCGTTTATGAAGCAGGAAGTCGGCGCCAGGCGATAGGAACCGCGGATGGACCCAGGGCGGCGAGCCGAGCCGCGCCCGTGAGGAAGCGGCCCCCGCGTCCGTGAACCCTGCGGCGGCCACTCCCCTACGGTCGTGGCTCAGTGTCGATTTTCGGAACGCCCCGAATCCCGAATCCCGATCCCCGAGCATTTGCGCACGTTTCGAAAACTTTCATCGTTTGGGCGAGCGGCAGAAATTAAATTCCCGCCGTTGCTGGACTTTGTGGCTTGATGGTAATGTCGTATTTGGGAAGCTTCGGCGAGCGGTGGAGGCGCGCTTCCCACGGCGCCATCTCTTTTCGGCT
>Ga0180437_10011351_pt1 | contig 10697 bp, 30 predicted proteins | sample SS_ome_4_FD_132410 | JGI IMG/M metagenome (GOLD analysis project Ga0180437, IMG submission 132410) | Hypersaline lake sediment archaeal communities from the Salton Sea, California, USA - SS_3_D_1 metaG | ecosystem: Environmental > Aquatic > Non-marine Saline and Alkaline > Hypersaline >... | reverse complement strand
ATCTTTAAATATATCCCTACACAATTTGCAGTGTGGAGGAAGATTAGGAGATTGGATTGATTTACAACATTTAGAAGCAAATAAGAAAATACAGATTAGGAGATGATTGAAAATGTATAATTGTCAAATTTGTGGAAGAGTAATGTCAAGAAAAGAAAAAAAGGATATGTTGGGGTTGAAAAATGAAAAGATATATAGCTAAATTTAAGATATATAATGGAGAAGCAACTTATACAATTCCTATAATAACAGAAGCAAAAGATAAACAAGAAGCAGAGAAATATTTTAAAGAATATGAATGTGAAAATGATATTGATATATGGCAACTTTTAACTTTTGATGAAGTTAAAGATTTTGATGATTTATGGGAATGGTTATAAAGGTGAATGAAAGATGACAAATATTAGTTCTAGAGTAAACTTACATAAATTATTAGAACAAGCAGATATAAAAGATTTGGAAAGAATTAAATCAAGATGTAATCAAATGATTATTAAACTAAGAGGTGATAAATAATGAAATACAAATATAGAATTGTTCAAATAGAAAAGGAATTATTTCAAGTTCAGTTTAGAAAATGGTTTTTTCCTTTTTGGAAAGAATTAAATCATCATAGAAGTTTAAGGAGAGCAAAAATGTGTGTGAATTATCAAAGAGATAATAAATTTCCAAAAGTAATAAGATATACAGAAACACATAAAGTATTAGAAATGTAGGGTGAATGAAAGATGAAAATAACTAAAGACCAATTAGAAGAACTTAATAAGAAAGGAAAAGTTGAAGTTTGGACTGGAATGGAGGGTTCTGAACATTGGGAAGTAATTGAGGTAGAAAGATGAAATGTATATTTTGTGGAACAGATAAAGATTTAGTTGCATTAGATAAAGAACATACTTTTGAATGTGAATTTTGTGATAGGATATTCTATGCAAAAGAAATATATGAAGATGAGGTGAAATAAAATGACAGCTTTAGAAACAAAAGATATTGGAAATCAAATAGAAGTTTTGTTAGAAAAATATGAATCAACTAGTTCTGTAAAAGCAAAAGGGATTATAGAAGAATGTATTGCTTCAAATCTTGGAGCAATAGAAAGAATGGTATTAAGAGGAGATATTGAAGAACATGATTATGAACATTATAAAACATTAACTTATTTAGTTACAACAAAAGAGATTGAACCCGATAGAAAATATGAAACTCCAGAAGAAAGAGAAGTTAGAGTTATTAAAAGAGCATTAGATAATTATGCAGATAAATATAGGCAACAGAACAAAGAATCTAAAAAAGTACTTATAGATTCTGAAGTAAAAGCTACTTTAAGAATGTTAGCAACCAAAGAAAATTATAAAGGTTATTGGCAATACTATTCAGCAAGAAAGGTGATGAAAAAATGATTATTCTAAATGATATAAAAGTTTGCACTATTTCAGTTGGGGTAGATATGCCGATAGAAAGGCAGGAACAATTAGCAAGAAAGATAGAAAAGATGTTATTGAAAGAATCAATCGTTTGTGAGGTGGAAGTTAAAAATGATATATTCAAATGATTATTATGGAAAGATAAAAGATTATTACAAAATGTTGTTTAATAATTTGAGAAGCAAGATTGTTAAGACAGATATTAGAAATAAAAATTTATATATTGTTTTAGGAAACAAAGGTTTTGGCTGGAGATATTATTACGAATCAAGCGGTGAGCCAATAGGAAATGTAAGCTACCTTATTTCTTATTCATTAGATAGAAGTTATAATGATTTAAAAAAATATCAGAAAGAATTGAATCCTTATCTAAGAACTGAAGAAAAAAGGAAATTAAGATTGTGGCTTAATATTGTTGAAAAATATGTTAAAGCAAAAAAGAAGAAAGATTTGCAGATACAATCTTTTGAAGATAAGTTGCAGGATTCTTTTAATAAGAAGATTGCTAAGGTTATAGATGAAGCAGAAGAAACATTGAAAAGATATATCTGCATGGAGAAATTATAATGGTATTTAGTTTTTGGTTTCAAAATGCAAAAAAGAAATGCACTTGCTATAAATGTAAAAAAAAGATATATAAACACGAAGCAAGATGTGAATTTGAAAATGGTTATCTTTATAGAAGAACATTAGTTTATAGATTTCTTTGTATGAAGTGTGCAAATATAGAATTAAAGCAAATAAACAAAGCAATAGAAAAAGCAAAAGCACACCAAAGGAAATTTCAAAAAGAGATTAAAACAGAAAGAATTTTGGAGGAATTATAAAATGCCAACAATAAGAGAATTAATGAAAGAAATTGGATCAGAATATGAATCTGTATCTTATGGACAAAGCAGAGTAGTATTAAGATATTTAGAAAAAGAGCCATTAGCTTATGCAAAATGGTATAGTGGATTTTTAGTAATCTTTAAAGATTATTATGGATTCTTACACGCATATACCTATGCAACTAAGAAACCTTTTGCTTCAGGTTATCAGGATTCTAGCTTTCATAAAATTCAGTTAGATGAAGCTATTGAGTTCTTAAAGACAAAAGAAGAAGGAATTATCTGCAAGAAGTTTGATGAAAAAGAAGTTGGGAAGCAAAAGAAAAGATATGAAAGACCTGTTCTTGGAGGTTTCTCTTATAAAAATAAAGAAAAGGATAGTAGCTCATGGGATCATGGAAAGATAAGATTTGTAAGACTAAGAAGTGGAATGTTAAGAGCAGAAAAACCACCATATTGGAATTTTAATAGTAAATGGGAAAGAGTAGAACTTAAATGGGCTTTAAATTATCTTGATAAAGAAGAGTATAAAGTAACAGAATATGATGTTCCAGAAGAAGTTCTTAAAGAAGCAAAGAGAATGGTTACTATTGATGAATTGTAGAAACATTTAAATATAAGATTGGAGTTCTAAACACAATGGAAGAAATACAAGAAATTGAACAAGAAATTGAAATAGATGAAAATGAATTGAAACAGGCTCAAGAGCAGATGGTTGAGATTAAAGAAGGTGTTAGAAAAGCTTTTGGCTTGATTTCAATAAAGAAGAAAATGCCTAACTATATAAGAAAATCAATGAAGCATAAAGAATGGATGGTTGGAGATGATTTAGGAGAAACTATGAGTGCTCAATAGGTGAAAGATAAAATGGGAATGTATACAACAATTGTAGATAGTGAAGTAAATGTAATAGATATGGAAGGACTAAAGAAATTCCTCAAAAATCTAAAAGCAGGAAAGAATAAAGATTATATTGTTAAGGATAAAACATGGGCAGATTTTGGAAAGAATAGAGGAAAACAATATGCAGAAGCAGTTAAATTAAATGAAAAGGAAAAAATATTAGATTTTATGGGACTTGATGGATGGAAGATAATAAGCTATTGGTATGATATGTTTGTCCAGTTTTTAAGAGATATTGCTGTTTTTTTAGAAGGAGAAGTTACAATGGAATTTGAAACTAATGATGAAGGTGGTTATATAGAATTTAGAGGTGGTAAGTGTATTATTCATACAGGAGTTATGGATTGGTCAGAACATCTTCCAGAAGATTTCAATGATAATCTTCCACCATTAAATAAAGAATTAAAATCAACATTAGTTGCGAGGAGATTATAATGACAGATATAAAAGAATGTAATCAGGAAAAATGCAGCTTTAAGAAAGGAAGCCCAATGGAACATATGTGTCCTGTATGTTCAGATTGTGGTTGCACTTCTCATAAGATAGATGAGGATTGTCCTAATTGTTGGAACTGCTTAAAAGATGAAGGTTATGTAAGAAATGGAGAACCTGACTTTGGAGAGATAGATAACAAGAAGGGAATGAAGAAAAAGGTTGTGATTGAAAGATGAATCTAATTAAGAGATTTTTAATATGGAGAAATGGGATTTGTGAAAAATGTAATAAAGAACCTAAATCCTTTTTATCTTCTGGATATTGTGAAAAATGTATAGATAAGATGATTATTGAAAATAAAACTTAGGAGGAAATAAATGGAAATAAACCACAAACAACTAGAAGCTCTGATGATAAGAGCTTATGAAACAAAATGTCCCTTAATGATTTGGGGAACAACAGGTATTGGTAAATCTCAAACTGTAAGGCACGTTGCTAAGATGATTGCCAAAGGATTAAATATGGAAGTTGGAGAGAATGGAGATGAGAAAAAGTTTGGTGTTAAAGATATAAGGATTTCTCAGTTAGACCCATCTGATTTAAGAGGACTTCCATCTCTGCAAGGAGAAACAACAAAATGGTTGCCACCAAATTGGTTGCCTACAAAAGGACAAGGAGTATTGTTCTTTGACGAGATTAACTTAGCTCCACCAAGTATTCAGGCAGCAGCTTATCAGTTAATCTTAGATAGAAGATTAGGAGAATATAAACTGCCAGAAGGTTGGGTTATATTTGGAGCAGGAAATAGATTAGAGGATAGAGCAAATGTATTTGAACTGCCTGTGCCTTTAAAGAACAGATTTATACACTGCACACTAAAAGTTCCAACTCCAGAAGATTGGACAGAGTGGGCTTTGGAAAATGGAGTTGATACAAGAATAGTTGCATATCTTCAGATGGAAGGAAGCAATCTGTTTAAGTTTCCAAAATCTGATTCAAAAGATAATGCTTTCCCAACTCCAAGAATGTGGGAGATAACAAGCAAGTTAATCAAAGATAAAGATATGAAAGAAGAAGAAAGAGAGATAGCAATTTCTTCTGCTGTTGGAGAAGCAGTTGCTAATCAGTTCACTGCTTTCTTGAAATTGCAGAAAAAGATTAACCTAGCTGATTTGTTAAAGAATCCAAAGAAAGTTCAAACTATAAAAGATATAGATTTGAAATACAGCTTGTTATCTGAAATATGTGAGAAGTATAGAAAGGACAAGAAGATACTTCAAGCTGCGACAGAGATAGCATTATACTTAGACCCAGAGTTTGCTATATTCTTGATGAGGATGTTAAAGAGTATGCACACTTCTGTAAATGATTTCAAGAAGAATCTAGCTAAGTTAAAGAATTGGGATAAGATAGTAGATAAGTATGGAAAATACTTAATCCATTGATTCTGGTGATATAAAATGGAATTGAATGAAAGAGTTTTGGCTAATAGGATTAAGCTTCAGAAAGAGAAGCCTTTCTTTGCATATCTTATCTTGAACCTTAATATTCAAGAGATGGATAAGGAAAGAGAAAAGATGATGAAAGCAGCAGGTATGCCAACTAGTGCAGGTGTTGATGGAAAAGGAAATCTTTACTACTGCAAAAGTTGGTTTAATAAATTAGATGATGAACAGATGAAAGGAGTTCTTTGTCATGAAGTTCTTCATGTTGCATTACAGCATTGTCTATTAAGAACAGGAAAAAAACATTATCCTCAGTTATGGAATATAGCTGTTGATTTAGCAGTAAACAATATTCTTACTAATGATGGAATGTCTTTGCCAAATGAGGGGATTGTTCCTTATAACAATGTATATGAATTCAAAGATGAAAAAGGAAAGAAAATCAAAGGTAAGAATGGAAGTCAGATTGTTGTCAAAGATATAGACAAGAAAAGTGCAGAGATGATGTATGATGAATTGAAAAGAAAATTTCCTAAGAAGTGGCTTAAAAATATGAAAGGTTTTGATGGACATATAATTGTTCAAGTTGGTGACGGAAAAGAAGGAGAAAGTGGAAAAGATGGAAAAGGAAATAAAGTAATCAAAGTGAGCCAAAAAGATTTTGATAAGATTGCAAAGAAATGGAAAAAGGCAGTAGTTAATGCAGCAGCTCATTGTAAACAAAGAGGGGATTTACCTGCTGGAATAGCACGAATGATTGATGACTTATTAGACGCAAAAGTTAATTGGAAACATATGTTGCAGAAGTATATCACTTCAATGATTCCTTTTGATTATTCATATACTCTGCCTCACAAGAAAAGTGTATCTTCAGGATTTTATATGCCTCATATGTTAAGAGAGATGTTAGATGTTGTTGTTTCAATAGATACTTCAGGTTCTATTCAGCAGAAAGAACTTACTGATTTTGTTTCTGAATGTGTAGCAATATCAAAGTCTTTTGTTAATCTAAAGATGACAATGGTTATCTGTGATTGTGAGATTCAGGAAGTTATTGAAGTAACTAATGGAAATGTAGCAAAAATATTAGCTATGAAGATTAAAGGTGGAGGAGGTACTTCTCATCAGCCTGTTTATGAATGGGTTAAGAAGAATAAACCTAATGCAAGAATATTAGTTAATTTCACAGATGGTTGGACTGAGTTTCCAGAGAAGAAAGATGTTTCATATAATTTGAAATCTCTTTGGGTTATAACAGAAGATGGTTGTAATACAGATAATATTCCTGATTGGTTAGGAGAAAGTATAAAGTTGAATTAAGATGACAGATATAAAACATAAGATAATAATTTCAGAAGAAGATGGAGATAGAATACATTTTTTAATTAGAGAAAAATTTGGATATTTGGAAAGAGATTTATATCTTGATTTATGGATACATAAAGAACATGGAGGAATTAGTATAAGCATAGATAAAGATGAAGATTTAGCACAAGATAAAGCACACTTCTTCTTACCAAAAAATATAATAGAAAAATTGAAAAAAGAATTAGCTTTCTTTGGCTTATGAAAAAGAATTAAAATGGGATACAGAACAACTTATAATGGGAAGATAGTTTTTAATCCAAAAAATAAAATATTAATCTATCTTCTAAAATTTTTGAAAAGGAAGTCTTCTCCTTGTAATTATTTAACTAGAAGCGATACTATGGGACATACAACTCATGCCTTTTATTTAGAAGATGAATGGATAGGTTATTGTGTTCCATTAGATATTATTAATTTTGAAAAAGGAGAATTGGATTTTGATGGTGATGAAAATTATATTGATTTCAAAGATTATTGTGATGCAACATTAACACTTATTTTTATTATCTCTTATTTAGATAAAACAGCAAATGGACAGGTTTGGTGGGAAGGAGAAGAAATTAATGATAAAGGAACTATTAAATTAAGAAAAGGAAATGTGATATTAAAACCTAGAGGAGTAAATCAAAAAATTATAGATATAAAAAAGATAATTGAAACACACCAATTAAATATTAACATGGGAAAGAAATGGCGTAATTCTAAAGACACAATAATTGCTCCAAAAATTGATATTTTAAATTTCTTAAAAGATATGAAAGCCTCTTCTTTTGAAGAGTTTCAAAAAGAATTTAAAAAACATATGCTTGTGGAGATGTTATGAAACAATATAAAGATTTAAACGAAGCACAGAAAAATCTATTCAACAAGATTGAAGGATTTGTTATGTCTAATAAGTCTATTAAGATAAAAGACTTCCTCAAAGTTTTAGGAATATTGATTAATAAATATAAAAGGAAATAAAATGCCAAAAGGAATATTCATTAGAAGTGAAGAATTGAAAAAAAATATTGCTGAAGAATATAATTATATTTGTCAATATTGTGGAAAATTGTCTTTAAAGGGAATAGGTTGTCCACACCATTTTGATTATAACAAAAACGATAAAAATTGTATATGGGTTTGTAAAAGTTGTAATTCAAAATTTAATGCTAATCGAGATTATTGGTTTGCATTTTGGTGTTATCATTTAAATATTGAACCTTATAGTTTATTTCTCAAATACAAGAGAAAGAAACCTTCAGCTGCTAAGTCTATGAAGTAGTCTTATCTTGGAACTAAAAAAGAGGGGGAGCAAACAAGCTATTTCTAAAACCCTTATGCTCTCCTCATTATAATCAAAGGTGATATAAATGAAACAAAAAACTAAATTAGAAGATGAAGAAATAGAGGAAGATGAACTTATTGAAGCAACAAGATATAGGTGTGTCCATTGTGACCAACTTCATGAAGATGAAGAAGACGCAAAAGAGTGTTGTCCTCCAGAAGAAGTTATTTTATGGGAATGTGGAAATTGTGGAGAAAAATATGAAGATGAAAGTGAAGCAAAAGAATGTTGTGATAACGGAGAAGAAGTTGATGGATTTAAATGTCCTAAATGTGGAGAGTTCTTTGAAGACGAAGAAGATGTAAAAAATTGTAAACACGAAGCATTGGTTGATGAATTATGAAAATAGGAAAAGTTATTTTGTATCAGCAGTCTAAGATCAAAGAAGAGATACCTTTAAGATTAAAATATGAACAGATAAATGGGAAAGAGTATTATTTGATTTCTTTTAATATGAAAGATTCATTTTTAACTAGTATGACTATTTTATTCAAAAGATATAATGGTGATATTATATTTGATTTCAAGATTGATGTAGATAATAGAAGAGCCGGATTATCTATGGAAAGATTAGAATCTTTTATCAGAGTTAAAAAAGAAGATATAAGAAAGATTATAGATTTAGTTAAAAAAATAAATGAAGAAAAACCTATAAGGACTGGATTGAATATAGAATTCAATAAATATATAAATATAGAAAAAATAACAAGGAAAGTTAAAAATGATAAGGCTGCGGAGGAGTTATAGTAGAAGAAAGATTAATATAGTAGTTTGTTTTTTATTTTATTCTATTGGTTATTCTTTATTAATATTTAGAGAAAACAATATTGGTTTTTGTTTTATTGGTGTGGGTGTAGCATATCAATTAAGACTTTTTAATTCATTTGTTAATAATATAATCAATCCAATAATAGACTTAATCAATCCAATAATAGACTACTTTGAACAGATTATAGTTGTCTTTAGATATAAATGTGGAAAAGATCCAATCTTATATGGGCATAGATATAGAGATACATTACATTCAAAAGCGCAGGAATATCTATTTAAGAAATGGGAGAGACAAATCTTTGCTGTATATAAAGGAGAAGACTTTGTAGTCATAAATAAAGAATATGAATATCTGAAAAAATTATTTAAAAATTATTCAAAGAATGTATCTATTGTTTCAAAAGAAGAAATTGAAAAGATAGTTAAAGCAAAACCAAAAAATAGAAAAGAATTGATGGTTGATTTGTTATGAAATCTACAACACAAAAAAAGGCAGAAAAAATGTATACTGAAGATAGAGTAAAACTAATGTCTTCTCATGGAGATATTATTCATTTCATTGTTAAAGGAGATAATGACTTATATGATATTCATTACAATAGAACAAGAAAAAGATGGAGTTGTACTTGTAAAGGATTTTCTTTAAAAGAACAGATATGTTCTCATATTAAAGCTTGTATGCTTATGATTGAACACGAAAAAGAATTGTTAGGTTTGTAAAATGCCATACAAAGACTTAAAAAAAAAGAAAGAATGGGAAAGAAAATATCGCAGAAAGAATAGGGCTAAACTTAATAAAAAAGTTAATGAGTGGAAAAAGAACAATCCAGAAAAATTAAAAGAGATGAGGGAAAGAGAATACAAAAAGAGAAAAGAGAAATATCGGGCTAACCCAGAGAAATGGAGAAAGTATTGGAGAAAGTATAATATAGAATATTCTAAAAAAAACAAAGAAAAAATATATAAAAGAAAAAAAGCTCTCATGGATAAATATTTAAAAGAAAGTAAATGTATTATCTGCGGAAAAAAGATAGATACCCATATTCCATATGTAAAAGAAAAGAAACAATTTAAGAATATGAAAAAGTTAGGTTTTAAATTTGATGTTTATTGCAAAAGATGTAGAGAAGCAAAAAGGAAATCAAATAATAAAACCAAGAAAAAGATAATAGAAAAAAGAGGAAGAAGAAAAGATGAAAGTTAAACATACTTTTTTTGGTTGGTGTTTTTTAATATCAACAGCAGCATTATTTTCTATAATGAGTTATGTTGCAGTTAATACTACAATAACCACACAAGAGAAAGTTTCAATCATTGCTGTTTGTTTAGTAGGACATATAGGACACCATATATTTTATAAAAAGAGATTGAAAGAGTGGAGATTGAAACAGAAAGAAATAAATGATAGATTGGAGGAAACATATGGAATGGAATTCCAGAAACCTAAAGGAAGATGGGATTATTTAAAAGGTGATGAAAAATGAATAAAAGATTAAAAATAGCATTAGATGAGGCACTTGTTGTTAGTTTAATAATGTTGATAGGATTTCCTATTGCTTTTATTATTGCAATTTTTGTTGGATTATTTGGTGCTAAACACTTCACACTATTAGAAAATTTTTTAACGTCTCTATATTTCTTTGTTGTTATATCAAAAGGTATTTTAATTTTGATTCCTTGTTTGTCTATTTTTTTGTTTATTTATAGTTTTATAACAAATCAGAGATATGTAACTCAAGATAAAAAAGATAGAATATATAGTTGATTTAAAAGGTAAATGAAGATGCAAAGACCAATACTTGATGATTTGGTTAATAAAGGCTGGAAATACTTAAGCAGCTTTGGAGATGGTTTGTGGATAATGGGAAAGCCAAACTATTATATGAGAAGATTATATGACCCACAAACTGATGAAGTAAAAAAAGAATATGTCAATCCATTCAAGCCAAATAAATTGATTCCATTAACTCCAATGACTTGTGGAGAAAGTTATAATTAAGGTGAATAAAAAATGATAAAAACACTAATTAAAATTGCAGAAAATCCTTTTATACTTTTTGTAATGATTATAACTTTTTTTTATTATATTTATAGATTAATAAATAAACTAAAGAGGCAAAAGAATGAACACTAAATTCAAAGAGCATACATTTTATTTTATATGCCTTTAGTGATGATAATGAGAGAGAACAATTTT
>Ga0180437_10011350_pt1 | contig 10699 bp, 8 predicted proteins | sample SS_ome_4_FD_132410 | JGI IMG/M metagenome (GOLD analysis project Ga0180437, IMG submission 132410) | Hypersaline lake sediment archaeal communities from the Salton Sea, California, USA - SS_3_D_1 metaG | ecosystem: Environmental > Aquatic > Non-marine Saline and Alkaline > Hypersaline > Sediment... | reverse complement strand
GGAGGAGCACACGGTCCTAAAAACATTCCGTACAGCGTAGCGGGTGCAAATGGTGTCGCTGCTTTAGCTGCCGCATTTGTACAGGGTAAAATGATGTTGGAACTTATGGTTCCAGTCGTCAATAAGTCACTGTGTATTGCATGTGGAACTTGCGAGCGCGTCTGTCCATTTTATGCCGTGAAAGTTGAAGATGCAGTCGCTCAAGTATCAGAAATTGCATGTAAAGGTTGCGGATTGTGTGTTTCAGTCTGTCCAACAAAAGCACTTTCAGTTAGATATCACAGGGACGAACAACTTCTTCGCGAGATCTCAGGCACATTAAAACCAACTTTGAAAGTAAAAACATAGCACCCATATACTGCAAGGATCATGGATGGAAAAAGTTGTGCCTTCATGGAAGCAGTTAGGTTGCAACCGAAGGGTGCTTAATAGTTAACATAAATATAGACAAATATGCCGTGTTATAGACAACTATTCCGTTGGTGGAGAATGGTGAGCGCTCTACTCCACTCCACTGCTGACAGCTAAAAAACGTTGTCTTTTTATAGTTGTGTTCCGCATACTAGTTTGACGTTATCCGAGCTAAAAAGAAAGAAAACCGTACTGGAAGTAGCTTACACATGACGTATCTGACTCAGGCATACCCCTTAAAACTCCCGCAGGACATCGCTTTGCGAACATCGCTGGACTGGTTACGGGATTTAGTTACACTCGCTGCTCAACAAATCTTAACGACTTTGTGGTCCGATCAGTGGATTGATGCGCTGGCTACCTCCCCAAAGCAAAAGAAGAACAAGAAACTCCAGAAAAAGGCTTACAAAGTCATCAACGAAAAGCAGGTCAACTTAACCGCCTCCAATGGACGCGTAGTTTATCTCCCCTCACGCATTAGGCGTTGTATAGCCGAAGTGGTGGGACGCATCCTCCGTTCGCAGGCCACCCGCAAACAGTGTTATTATGACGTGTTGAGGATCGTGCAAATTACGGGAGTGGAAGGCAACCTCGATACTTTGGTCCGCACCGTAGCCCTCACTTTAGCTAATTTCGAGGGCAAATATTACCGCTGGGCGCTGATCCGTCAAACCTTGCGAATGTTCCGGCGTTACTACTATCAACTCGGCTTGGATCTCAGCCTTTTGACACATTTTCCTTATACTGCGGTGGTAACACCACACATTCGTTATTTCACTCTCCCCTACAGCCCTGATGACGGACAAGCCATTCAATATGACTGGCAGGAAACTGATCGCACACTTAGTATTCGGCTAAAACTACCTTGTCAGCCTCAGCCGTTAAAACGCGCCCACTGGACATGGCGGGAGTTTATCCTTTCAATACCTGCCAAAATTCGGCAACGTATCGCCTATCCTAATAGCAAAGTGTGTCCTCCGACCTTACGCTATATTACGCTGAAAAGTGGTTTAACACTGCCCTTTTTGGAATGCGCTTGGTCTATGGATCACAATCGAACTACCCAACCACAGCCTCTGCGTGCTCAACGGGTGATGACCACCGATCTGGGAGTGATTAACCTGACGACCTCGGTAATTTGTGAAGCTGGGTCGCAGCTTAGTACCCCGATCTTTTGGTCGCCCTCTAAAACCATGTTACACAAAATAGAGCAACTCTACCACCACATCGCCCGCCTGCAACGAAAATTAGACCGCTATCCTGAACATTGGCGGGGACAGGGCAAACGATATCAAGAACTGGAGCGGCTTTACCGTAAGTTGAATCGCTATCGGAAGGAAATACTTCATCTGGCAAGTAATCAACTGCTAAAAACCGCCCTATACTGGCAGTGTAAAACACTCGTCTTAGAGGACTTGCGGAACTATGAACCACCGAAACACAGGCGTAAACTCTCACGAAGACTCTCGAACTGGTTACGAGGTGCCTTGTATGACATACTCAAGTACAAAGCACAACGCTTGGGGATTAAGCTCGTCCGAGTAAATCCACGCTGGACTTCAAGTTATTGTCCGCGCTGTGGGGCCAAAGGGGAGAAAATCAGTGATCCCCGCGCTCGTCAAGTAATAAAACGAGGTAGGTTCTTTTACTGTAGCTCTTGCACCTATTTAGCAGACCGCGATTATATAGCCGCCATTAATATCTATCGTGTGTATCAAGAACTATGTAAAAAACGCTTTAGTTTACAACAATCAAAGCCTATCCCCTATATGGCGACAGGTATCCCGCTCAACCGTCCTAGCGGGGACTCTACCCATATTCTTATCGTGGGTGGATAGACACTATCTATAGAATAGATGTCTATTATGAAAGGAACGGTGCACATATCAAAAATAGGAAAATAATATAATTTCATGAGTGGAGATCGAGCCTATGGATGACAATTATAACATAGTTGCTCTTGCTTGCGACAAATGAGGTTACCCTGCAGCCGATTTAGCTGGCACATGTCGCATGAAGTACCCACCAAACATAAATATTGTAAGGATTCGTTGTACTGGACGACTCAACGCAGGACACCTTCTTCACGCCATTCGGCAGGGCGCTGATGGTGTGATGGTAGTTGGATGTCACAAGGGTGAATGTGAATTTCCTGACGGAAATTTGAAGGCAGATAGAAACGTCAACTTTGTTAAACGAATCCTCAAACGACATGGTCTCGGCGAAAACCGAGTCAATATGTACTTCCTGTCTGCTGCAGAAGCAGATAGATTTGTGGCAGCTGTGGAGGATACCCTCAAGAAAGTCGAAAAGCTTGGACCAAATCCATTAAAACCTGAATGACTCTTGAAACGTAAACATTGTGGTTTCAAGAAGACAACCCTTAGAATGCAAAGGGGCGTTTAGAATTTGGTTGAACTAAAAGAAAAATTGAATGCAATTGTAGATACCGCAGAGAACTTTAGAACGAAAGTTCTTCTAGAGAATGAAGAGGAGATAATAAAAAAGGGCAAACTTGATATTAAACTGATTCACTATATTGAAGATCAAGTGTTTGAAGATGATTTAAGAAGACAATTAATCTTATCTAAGTTAGCCCTTAAAGACGGAGTCTCTATTTCTCGATTAGCAAAAGAATTGGATTTAGAAGAATTTGACATCTATTCACATCTTTTACATCTAGAATCGGAAGGAAAAGTTGAAAGCATATCTACCAAAGATGAGCTGGTCTTCAGAACAAGAATTTCCGAAATCGTTGAAGGTGAATTACTTAGATTAAGCCTACTACCGCCAACTGACGTTGCTGTAGGTCAATCAGTACAAAACATTTTGGCTACGCGCTTATGTACTTTTTGTGGATTGTGTGTCTCAGCCTGTCCAGTAAATGCACTTTCAGTAAGTGACAATGGACCAATTCTCGATGAAGAAGTGTGTATACACTGCTCTCTTTGTTTTGAAAACTGCCCAAGAACTTTTTTACCGATTGGTTTGCTTAAAGGCTATATATTAGGAAAGATCATCAATCCCGATCATCATCTTAAAGAAGAACCTATTGGCCCATATAAGAAATATGTAATGGCACAGTGTACTGATGATGCCATAAAAGCGGTAAAGCAAGATGGTGGAGTAGTCACATCATTAGTTGCTTCATTATTGGAAAAAGGGGAAATTGATGGAGCAGTTGTTGTAGGACTTGAAGCTGACCCATGGAAACCAAAACCTCGCATTATTAGAAATATTACTGAATTACTTAAATGTGCTGGGACTAAATATGCTATGTCTCCAAATCTATCACTTTTAGACACAGTGCGAAAATCTGAATGTGACAGGATATGTGTAGTTGGGACGCCTTGTATGCTTCAAGCCCTACGGAAGTATCAGGTGTTTTACGGAGACGTTTTTTCAGACATCTTTGGCGAGATCGTCGCGGTTCTTGGTCTATTTTGCATGGAAAGCTTCCCCTATGAGGGATTAAAGAAGATTGCAGAGAAGGGTGGGGTTCAATTAAGCGATGTGAAAAAAACTGATATCAATAAAGGCAAATTCTTCCTCCACATGAGTGAAGGTGATCCTATCGAATTACCGATAGCCGAAGTCGCTGAATTTGCCAGAGAAGCATGTCATTACTGTGTAGATTTGACTTCTGAACTGGCAGATATTTCAGTTGGCAGCATAGGTGCCGCTTCAGGGTGGTCCACTGCTGTCATTAGGACAGACGTAGGCAAGCGAATATTCGAAAATGCGGTTGAGGAGGGCTACTTAAGGATAAACGAGAAGCCAATTAATATAGAATTGGTCGAGAAGCTTTCTAAGAGAAAAAAAAGTCGAAATTCTAAAGCAGTGCTGAAGAAATATCAGCAATCGCCTGAAATACCCCCACACTATTATTTCTCAATCAAGGAATTGACTCTAAAGAAAAAGGTAAACGAACAGCTCTAAAAGCTTATGAAGGTGGAAATTATGACATCGACCAAGATGGATCCTGAAGACGAAAAAATCCTGCAAGAAATAGTAAAAGGCTGTTATCAGTGCGGAGTCTGTACTGGTTGTTGTCCTTTAGGTTACTTCATTCCTTATCAACCTAGTTTATATATTTTCGACCTTTTGCTTGGAAACAGGGAGAAAATCCTGCAAGAGGGAAAACTTTGGACTTGTCTCACCTGTGGTTATTGTTATGAAAAATGCCCTCAGAACGTTAATTTTCCAGAAATGGTTAAAGATGCTAGGGCTGAAATGATAGAAAAATTCCAAATTCGTGGAGAAGAAGCCCATGATAGCATTTTTTCACTCTCTCAAAAAATGATGGCAGACGAATCTCTTCAACGAAATCTACCAGACTATGTAGTACCCGAAGGAGTAAATGTAGTTGAGACTGGAGAGACTGCGTATTTTATAGGATGCCTTCCATTTTTCGATGCTTATGATTATTTCAGAAAAGAAATCGGCTTTAATGCATTATCAATAACCCACGACACCTTCAGAATTTTGGACGCCTTGCTTGATGAACCTCCAGTAATTCTTCGTAAGGAAAAGTGTTGCGGGCATGATGCACTATGGCGAGGAGATATTGATGTCTTTAAGAGTCTAGCAAAGCAAAATATTGAAACAATAAAGGCTAGTGGCGCAAAAAGAGTCATTTTATCATGTGCAGAAGGATATATGGCTCTCAAGCGCGAGTATCCGAGACATTTTGACTTTGGTAAGGTTGAGATACTCCACATAACTGAATTTATCGCCCAGAAAATTGAGGAGGGGGCGATTGAATTTACTCAACCATTTTCTCCCGAAATAACTGTAACCTATCATGATCCTTGTCGATTAGGACGATATATGAAAGTCTATGATGCTCCAAGAACAATTCTTAACAGCATGGAAAACGTTGGAGTACGTTTTTACGAGATGGAACGAAACAAAGAAACCGCTTTATGTTGCGGCGTTCCTTGTTTTTTAGGCTGTAATGATGTTACAAAGGGTATTAGGACAGACAGAGTAATGGAAGCAGAAAACACTGCGCAAATGTTGGTTACTACGTGCCCTAAATGCCAAATTCACTTTAATTGTCTTATCAATGAAAAGCGAGAGAATGGAGAAGGACAACAGTTTCAACTGAAAGTATATGATATCGTGAATTTAGTTTCTAAAGCAATGGGACTTGAACAGAAATCATCTGAATCCTAACTAAGAACAGATGACATATGGACAGAGAGGGATCTTTATGGAAAATGAAGAACAATGTATTGATAGTTCTCAACTTGACCCCAACTTCAAATATGAAATAGCAGCTAGCCCAGAAGGACGAGGAATTTTCTTTTGTTACCAGTGTGGCACATGTTCTGCATCATGTCCAGTTCAGCACGCATTCGATCTAAAACCACATGAAATCATACAGAAATCACTTTTAGGACTCAAAGATGAAGTTCTCAATTCAAAGACTATCTGGATTTGTACTACATGCTTTAACTGTTTAGAAAGGTGTCCACAAGGCGTAAATCTCACAGATGTTTTGTTTGCCATTAAAAATATCGCATCTAGAGATAGAGAAATGCCTGATGCTGTAAAGACTCTGCTGGAGAATATCTTCGAGATGGGAAGAATTGCTGAAATTTCTGATTTTGAGAATGACGATAGAGAGGATTTAGGATTACCCGCTATACCTGAAGAGCCAGATGTTGAAGGAATAAGGAAGATCTTCAAAAAGACAAAGATTATGGAGTTAATCGAGGAAGGTGAATGAGGTGAGCGATAACCATCGATATGCACTTTTCTTAGGATGCACAATCCCCTCTCGTTACAATAATTATGATGCCGCGGCACGTAAATGTGCGGAGATATTAGAGATCGAATTTGTGGATATGCAACAGGAAGGTGCTGGGTGCTGTGGTCCCATCTTCTTGCGATCGGCTGACTTTGATACCTGGATTTCTATGGCAGCAAAGAATTTGGTAATCGCTGAAAGATTGAATTTAGATATTGTTGCATTATGTAATGGATGTTTTGGAACTCTAAAAGAAGTAAATCACCTTCTAAAGCATGATGATCAATTACGTGAACGTGTAAATACAGTTTTATCAGAAAGCGAACTGCCGGAATTCAAGGGAACAATTGAAGTTTATCATTTCATCAAAATGCTTGAAAAATATGGACTTGAAAATATTGAACGGAAAATGTCATTACGTTTTGAAGATCTAAAAGCCGCGGTGTTTTACGGTTGCCACAGCCTCAAACCATCAGCAGCAGCACAAGTTGACGACATTGAGCGACCTCACCTCCTTGAAGACTTAGTAGAGATAACTGGTGCCAAAGCCGTAGAGTGGGATGAACAACTTAAGTGCTGTGGAGGACCAATTCTAGCAATAAATGAGAAATTAGCCGAAGAACTTGCCAAAAAGAAATTAGATAGTGCTAAAGCAGCAGGTGCAGACTGTACAGTCATCATATGTCCGTTTTGTGAAGTTATGTTTGATGTAGAGCAAATAAAAATAGAGTCAGATCTTGGAATAAAATATGACTTACCGGCTTTATTCTATCCGCAGCTACTTGGCTTGACGTTAGGATTACGATTTAATGAGTTAGGATTTCAATTTAACAAAGTTGACGCGACTAAGATTAGAGGGTTCTTGAAACCCATTTAAAAAGGGTGAAGATCATGGAAGAAGGTCAACAAGTAACAGGTGCAGTTCTTGTAATCGGAGGCGGTGTAGCAGGTATCCAATCAGCCTTAGATCTCGCTGATGGTGGATTTAAAGTTTTTTTAGTTGAGAGAGAACCGAGTATTGGCGGCAGAATGGCTCAACTTGACAAAACCTTTCCAACTGGTGACTGCTCACTCTGTATTTTAGCTCCAAAAATGGTTGAAACAATGAGACATCCAAATATTGAGCTTCTTACCTATTCTGAAGTTAAGGACGTCTCAGGATCTGTCGGGAATTTTGATGTGAAGATTCTAAAGAAACCTCGATATGTCGATGGTGAAACCTGCACAGGTTGCGGACAATGTTCGCAAATCTGTCCAGTATACGTTCCTAATGAATTTGATTGCAATCTTGGTTGGAGAAAAGCTATTTACGCGCCTTTTCCTCAAGCTGTGCCCAATATCTACACTATAGATATGGATCATTGTATAAAATGCCGTCTTTGTGAGGGTGCTTGTGGACCTAAGTCTGTTGATTTTAACCAGAGAGAAGAAATACGTGAGATTAAGGTTGGTGCTATAGTTATAGCCACAGGTTACGATTTATATGATACTAAAACGATTTCAGAATATGGATATGGGATCTATCCTAATGTTATTACAAGTTTGGAATTCGAGAGGATTATGTGTGCCTCAGGACCTACCCTAGGTCATATTATTCGTCCGTCGGATCTTAAAGACGCTAAGAAAATAGGTTGGATTCAATGCTGCGGTTCAAGAAATGAAAAACGAAAAAAATACTGTTCTGTCGTCTGCTGTGTATATGCTACAAAACATGCTATAATAACCAAAGAGCATGACTCTGAGGCCGAGTGTCATATTTGTTACATCGATTTAAGAGCATATGGAAAAGGGTTTAATGAATACACCCAACGAGCGGAAAATGAATATGGTGTAAGTTATCATCGTGGCCGGGTATGTAATATTACTGAAGATCCTGAAACAAAAGATGTGATTCTTCATCTATTTAATTTCGACACGCAAGAGGTTGAAGATCTTCGTGTTGATCTAGCGATCCTCTCACCGGCCCTAATACCTTCAGCAGGGACAGAAAAACTTACTAAGATGCTTGAAATTGAAACAGATGAAAATGGTTTTCTGATAGAAAAAGAACTGACATTAATTAATGAAACTAATAAACCAGGTATCTTTGTAGCAGGCTTTGCTCAAGGACCAAAGGATATTCCAGACACTGTAGCTCAAGCAAGCGGTGCTGCTGCTAAAGTTGAAGCAGTATTAGCCTCTGCGAGAGGAACATTAATCGAAGAGCCACCAACATACCAGCTCAAAGAAGTTAAACCAGAAGAAGAACCACGTATTGGCGTGATGATCTGTCACTGTGGGATCAATATAGCAGGAGTCGTAAATGTACCAGAAGTAGTAAAGTATACTAAAACGCTTCCCAATGTCGTGGTTGCCGTCGATAACAAATATGCGTGTTCTAGTGAAGCCCAAAACGTCATAAAAAATGAACTGATAAAGGAACACAACTTAAACAGATTTGTTGTGGCTGCGTGCACCCCACGAACACATGAGCCACTATTTCAAACAACATGCAAGGAAGCAGGACTAAATCCATACCTTTTTGAATTTGCAAACATAAGGGAACATGATTCATGGGTTCATATGCGTCAACCAAAAGAAGCCACAGAAAAGGCAAAAGATTTAGTCCGCATGTATGTTTCAAAGGCTCGATATCTTCAGCCGTTAGTTAAAGGCGAGATTGGCCTTGAACAAAAAGTGTTAGTCATAGGGGGAGGAATTACTGGAATGACGGCGGCACTTGACAGTGCTAATCAGGGCTTTGAAACCTATTTAGTTGAAAAACAATCAGAACTCGGTGGGTTACTCAAAGATCTACATAAAGTTGCGCCGTCAGATATCTATGCGACAGATATCATCGGCAAGAAAATACGTGCTGTACAGGGACATCACAACATCAAAGTCTTCTTGAATACAGAAATCGAAGATATTAAAGGATTTGTGGGGAACTTTAACGTTAAGTTGTCGATTAGAAATTCAGAGAGAAAAGATATACGCATTGGCGCGATTATCGTGGCAACAGGCGCAAAAGTGCTCGAACCAGTTGATATGTATGGATATGGAACAAACAGTAACATTATCACTCAATTAGAATTGGAGCAACGTCTGAAGAACAACGAGATTAGTGATCTAAAAAATGTGTTAATGATTCAATGTGTAGGCGCACGAGAAAAGGAAGGAAGAACATATTGTAGCCGAATCTGTTGTACTTCGGCCATTAAAAATGCTTTAACGTTACGGGAAAGATTTCCAAAAACTAACATCTATATTCTTAATCGGGATATCATTATGCCCGCAAAAGGGCTTGAGGAATACTATCGATTGGCTAGAAGTCAGAATATCACCTTCATTAGATTTCACGAGGATAAACCACCGGTAGTTACTTCAGAAAATGACTCAGTGAAAGTCAATGTTTACGACACTTCTGCAAAAGTGGAACTTTGCATGAATTGTGACTTGTTGGTTTTAAGCACTCCTTTAGTTTCTCAAGATGATGCTATTAATTTGCAAAAACAACTTAAAGTACCATTAGGGCAAGACTCTTTCTTCTTGGAAGCTCACATGAAATTACGACCACTTGATTTCGCAACTGACGGGGTTTTTATATGTGGTACTGCGCATTATCCGAAAAGTGTTAGTGAAGCGACCGCACAAGCGAGTGGAGCAGCATCAAGAGCAACCATACTTCTGTCAACAGGAGTCATAGAAACAATAGGATACGTATCGGTCGTCGATGAAACTCGATGTATTGGATGCGGCACATGTGTTTCAATCTGCCCGTATAGCGCCATCGAGACTGTAGAAGTATTTAAAAAATATGAAGACATCTCTATTAAAGAGGTGAAATCGCGAATTAACCCCGCCCTGTGTAAGGGCTGCGGAATGTGCCGTCCAGCCTGCCCAGTAGGTGCTATTTCAGCAAAGCACTTCACTGAAGAGCAAATAATGGAAATGATAAAAGCATGTTTATTTTAAGGGTGAGATAAATGAGTGAAAGTAAATCTGACACAATTAAAAAAGAAAATTTTGAACCAAAAATTGTATCCTTCCTGTGCAATTGGTGTTCTTATGCTGGTGCTGATACCGCAGGAGTAAGTAGATTTCAATATCCACCCAACATTCGCGTTATACGCGTTATGTGTTCAGGACGCGTTCAACCCAATTTCCTACTTGAGGCGTTTCATCGAGGAGCAGATGGTGTATTAGTTGGGGGCTGTCACATTGGTGATTGTCATTATCAAAATGGAAATGAACGTGCAATGGAAAGGGTTGAAGAAGCCAAAAAATTTCTTGAACTACTTGGAATTAATCCCCGAAGAGTTCGCTTAGAATGGGTTTCAGCTTCTGAAGGTATACGCTTTAAGAATGTTGTTGAAGAATTTACGCAAGAATTAAGCAAAATGGGACCTGCGATTCCTAAATAGGATTTGAACCACTTAAGGAAGGTATATTAAAATTGGCAAAACAACCTACTGAAAATTCTAACTTGGAATATGATTCAATCTTCCTTTCTGAGGAGAATAAGGCTAAGATAGAACACCATCGTAAATTAGT
>Ga0180437_10011348_pt1 | contig 10700 bp, 5 predicted proteins | sample SS_ome_4_FD_132410 | JGI IMG/M metagenome (GOLD analysis project Ga0180437, IMG submission 132410) | Hypersaline lake sediment archaeal communities from the Salton Sea, California, USA - SS_3_D_1 metaG | ecosystem: Environmental > Aquatic > Non-marine Saline and Alkaline > Hypersaline > Sediment... | reverse complement strand
TGGAAATTTAATACCTTTCAATAAATTTAAGAATAATTTAAAAGAAATTTTTAAAGAAATCCCTAAGCGAAAAATTAAATAGAGTTACTGATTGGTTTATTAAGAATATATGTAATTTTACCATATTCGTATATTATTGAATTCGAGATTTATTAAAATGCTTAATATATCTACAGATACTGATGATCTTATTGAAATATTTAATGGAAAACTTTCTATTAAATTTTACAAAAACGGTCCTTCTCAAGGGTCTTATGAAGTAACTTTTTTCGAGAAAGATAAACCAATATCAATTTTAAAGGATTGTTATTGTAATATCCAATTTCATAATGATCATAATGAAGATTTGGATGAATTAAAATCTACAGTAACATCCTATTATAGTAATTCAGAGTTCATATCAAATGAGCTCGGGGAAACCATAAAAGTTCTTCTTATACCTAATCAAGAAATGAATTTGAACGTTTTATTTAAAATTCAGTTTATAGTACCCGAAAATCAAGATTTCTTTCTTGTAAAATTAAAAGAAATTAAATCTATGGCTAAGATTCATAAACGAGTTCATAGTATCTCTCCTTTCACTATAAGAGACAGCGGATTTTGGTTAAATGGATTACAAAAAGATACAAATTTAGAGAAAATAACTTGGTTTAAAAATGGTTTTCAAAGCTGGAGTCCTTGTTATATATTTTTTGGGACAGAAATGGATACAATGGGACCTTCTACTGAAGTTTTAAAATTAACTTTTGATAATCAAGATTATCATATTATGGGAAGATTTTACAGCGAATACAATACGGTTATAACCGATTTAACTTCAAAAAACTCTTTAGTGATAGGATTCGTAACAAATAAAGATCAATTTACCCGAATTATCATGGATTATGAAAGTAAGGAGAAATTGAAATTATTGACTGCTTTTGGATGTATGGATGGAGTTAAATTAAATGAAACCTCAATTTCCTCCTCTGAAGAGTTATTTATTGGAATGAAAACCCTAAATCAAGGTTACTATGGCCTTATTGATTATTCTAAAGTCGTGAAACATAGAATTGAAAAATCCTCTGTAACTGAAATACCTGTTGGGTGGTGCAGTTGGTATTATTATTATACAAATGTAACTGAAGCTGATATGGTTGCTAATATGGGTTTTTTTAGAAACAACAATGAAATATCTGTCGATTTTATACAATTAGATGACGGTTATTTCACTAAAATTGGAGATTATTTTGATATAGATCATCAGAAATTTCCTAACGGTTTAGAATTTCTTTTTTCTCAGATAAAGAAGAATGGGTTCAAAACAGGAATTTGGACTGCCCCATTTTTTGCAGTAAAAACTTCAAAAATATTGAAGAAGCATAGAGATTGGTTCTTAACAAAAGATAATAAACTTCTAAAAGTGCACTTTAATTGGAATTCTTTTCAATACGCCCTAGATTTGACTAAGGATGAAGTATTAAATTACATTTCTGAGCTTTATAAGAAACTTTATCAAATAAATTCGGAATATAAGATGGATTTCTTTAAAATCGATTTTCTTCATGCAGCAGTTCCGTACGATGCTGATTATACTCTTAAAAATCTGACTAGAGCTCAACTCTTATACCAAGGAGTTAAGAAAATAAGGCAAAGTATTACGAATGATTCATTTTTATTAGGTTGTGGTGCGCCTCTTGGACCATGCATAGGTTTGGTCGATGCTATGAGGATAAGTGAAGACACTGCTCCTATATGGGATTCGGGACTAACTGAAAAGTATTCTAATAATAAGGGAATTGAAAACCCTGCATTGAAATGTGCTTTAATTAACATTTTATATCGTTCATATATGCATAAATATTTTTGGATAAACGATCCAGACTGTTTGATGATTCGACGAGAAAACACAAAACTGACTCACGATGAAATACGGCTCCAAATGACCATCTTTGGGTTATCAGGAGGCCAAATCCTCCTATCTGATGATATGACCGTACTTAGTAAGGAAGAAATAAATGATGCTAGGTTATTAATACCGCCTTATAATCCAGAAGAATTTGATCCTATACTAGTTGACGCATTCACAAATCCAATTCCAACAGTTTACATGTTGGAAACAAATGAAGCTGTAGGGCATAGATTTTTAGTTGCAATTATTAATTGGAATAATGATACTGAGACAAAAACAATTAAAATCTCCGAATTATTGGCTAACAAGATCGACTTAGATAAAAATTTCTATATTTTTAATTTCTGGGATAAAAAATTCATGGGAAAATATAGGTTAGATGAGGAATTGGAACTTAAAAGCATAGCTCCTCATTCTTGTGTCTATTTATCTGTAATCCCTGTTAAAAAAAAAGCTGAAAGTGAAGTAAAGTTCATTTCCTCTGACTTTCATATCTCACAAGGATGCAGCGATATTACAATGTTTAATTATGATAATTCTAATAAAATTCAATCGAAAATACTGAAAAATGGAAACAGTGATGGGTATATCTATGTTAAAATTCCAAATCATAAAGAAATAGTGGAATATGAAAATACTTATGTGAGAATTAATGATGAAGAGAATATATGGAAATTTAGAGTTAAATTTGAAAACGAGAAATTGATTGAAATTATTTTATCTTAACTTTTATAATGTTTTAATACTTAAATTACTCATTAAGAATAGTCTCATATTAAATCTCTTAAGGAAGTATTATGGATCTTAATCCTAATAACCTCTATCAACATTACTGTAATAAAATTATTAATAAGACCACGTATTTAAATTCCCTTTTAATACTAATTGAAAACTCTACAGAAGCAAATTCACGAATTGAAGCAATTAATCAACTAAAAAAATTAGGTGTTAAATCTAATAATATTTATGAAATAATGGAAAATCTCTTACTCTCTGATTCTGATGCAAAAGTAAGGAACGCAGCTGCGGATCATATCGGAGCGTTATTTTTTGAAAAGTCATTTAGAGTTTTAAACTGGGCAATTAAGCACGAGAGATCCTATGAATGTGTGATTACAATGATTAATACATTAAAAAAAATGCTTTCTAATGAGTCTAAAGGGCTTTTAAAGTCCGAAGTATTAAAGATAAGAAAACAAAATATAAATCTAAATGAGAAGCAATATATTTTTAAAAAATATAAAAAAGGGATTAAAAAACTTCTAAAGCTTAAGAAATTTAATGATTTAAGTATTGAACATTTATCTGAGATTTTAATTAATTATAAAACGGTAATATATTTAGCCTTTAAATTTCCAAATTTTTACTATGAATTGGAGAAAACTACCGGGCTTGTTTCCGAAATAGATCTCTCTGATTACCTTCAGTATGAGGTAAAAGGGACACCATGGGGCTGGAAAAATAACATTTCTTCCAATTCTTCATTTAAAGAAATCAAAAACCTAAAGGAGCTAAAAAAGATAGATTTATCAAATAATCTAATAAAGGATTTAGAATTTTTGTCCGGATTCAACAAATTAGAGACTCTTATTTTAGTAAATAATAAAATATCTGATCTTAAAAATTTTCATTATATTGAACAACTTCCTAATCTAAAACTAGTGGATTTACGAGGCAATGAAATTGTCAATAAGCTAAATAAAACTCAAATTAGTTCGAAAGTTAGAATTATTAAGCATAATTATGTATAGATAAGAAATGATAACAAACAATCATAAGAGCAATAATTTTACTCTAACTAATAACAAAATGAAATTTTAATATTAAAAAAATAAAAAAAAATTATACAGATGTGAATTCTGTCTTTTTTCCAACACCAAATAAACCGAGTGCCTGTCCAAGTTCTTCGTGTTCCTCACCATATTTTCTCACGGGAATGCCTTTCATAACAGCATCGATCGCTTGTCTAAAAGCTTTTGCACCTGCGATAGGACCTGCTGGATGAGCATGAATCCCTCCTCCACTACCAATCATAATATTTGTTCCTAAATCATTCACGCATTTTTCAACTAAACTTGGTGTAATTCCGCCACTCGGCATGGGCATAGTTCTTTTGATATGAGGTGCATTTCCCATCGGCATTACCATCTGGCGTGCTGTTTCTTTAAATCTATCTGCTAGTGTTGGTGCTTTTCCATAAGGAGCAGGATGAACTATAAAATCACAGCCTGCTAATCTCCCAAATTTGCCAAGTACTAAGGGGCTTGAAATTCCACTTACTGGATCCTGAAAGAGAGCGCCAGCAAAATCCATATGTCCTAATATAGGGACTTTAATAGATGGATCTTCTGCTAACTTTCTCATAGCAGAATACCCAACCGACACATGATTAACCATTAACGCATTGGCTCCGTGTTCTTGCACAATATCTGCTAATTCAAACATTCTTTCTACCCTGTCAGTAATGTTTACAGTGTAGAGCGTTTTCTCTCCTTTTTCTGAATCAGCTTTATCTAAAGCTTCCATAAATGCGGTGACACGTTCAGTAATCGGGTTAAAATCAACATCAGCTATTAGTTCATCATCTTTTATTACATCACACCCTCCAACAGCTGCTTTATAGGCTAGATCAGCTCCAATCTTTGGATCTGAGTAAACACAAGGTTTAATCATGTTGTTTAGAAGTGGCCTTTCTTTCACTCCTAATATTTTTCGAATTCCAACATCACCGAATTTTGGACCTTTGAACTCTTTTAAAAAAGCCTTCGGGAACCTTACATCCAACATCTTTAGAGGTCCGCCCATAGAAATGTTTCCATATATGGTTGTAAAAAGCATGGGAAATTGAGGTTTAAAGTTTAATGGATAAGCAATCTGTACAACATATTGATGCATCTTAGGATTCCCAAAGAAATCTTCAGCACCTTCGTATTCAAAATCGGGAACTCTCCACCAACCAATGACTTTAGCAACATGTTTTCTTCTCTGTTCTGGAGTTTCTGCTGGTACAGGTACAAAAGTCCCTGTTGATTGTTCTATGCACACAGCTTGCATCATATAAAACGCATCCATCTTTCGATGTAACATGGCGCTGTAAGTAGCAATTATATGATTCTCATAATCAATATCTTCTGCCAACGCATTAGGTTTTGCTAAGTTCTCTAAATCAAAATCATCATATCCTTTCTCTGCCAATTTTATCACTCCTAATTGTTTTTCTATCTGAAATAAAAAATAGAGTTTTAAGATGAATAATCAGAAAAAATTGAAAAATATAACTAAAATAATAAAAAATTAAAAAATAAAAAAAATAAAAATTATTCCTTTGATTTTGCTGCTGCTTTTAGATTTAGGTATGTATTTTCCAGTACATTGAGATACTCAATTAAAACTTGATCTGCTTTTGATTTTTTCTCGTATTCTTCTTTAATGATATTGATTAGATATTTTGGAAAGATAAGTTTTACATAGAAATCTGAGAGTAAGGCATAATATTCGTTATTTCGATCATCTTGAAATACTTGTATCATCTGACTTTCCCAAAGCATTTTCAAGACTTCATCTACATCCTCAACACCTTTCTTTTTGAGTTTTTCTAAGTCATTCCTTGTAACTATTGCTGTACGTAATAAACGAAGAGTTTCATATACTTGAGGGTTTATAAGGACATCAATAATTGTGAGATTGTCATTTTCTGAGGGTCTATAATTCTGGAAAAACTTTTTTGTCTCAGTTCGATAATCATCTACTAACTGTGTAGGTAAACCTCTATCAGCTGGTTCTTTTAAGAGCTGAACAGGAGGTACCCTCATCATGATTATATCATTGGTTAGAAAAATCAATTCTGAAGGCATACCTTTAACAGATGCCTCTTTAATAATCTCCCGTTTGATTAATTCTATTAAAACTCCTTCCAAATCAACAAAACCTTGCTTATATCTATCTTTTAGCCATACCATTAACTCTGACTTAGATACAACGCCTTCTTCCCGCAATCGGTTAATAATCATGCGTTTAATTTCATCTTGATAGGTCATAGCTAAACGCTGCTCGGCATTTAGCGTAGGATATACCGAAAGTCTCCTGAAAAGGGAAGGAATTAATTGAAGATAAGCTTCATCTTCGAGATTTTGTAGAATTATCCTCGAGGTATCCGCAAGACCACCCTCGTAGGCATCAGGATCATCATCTAGATTTAAGAGAAGTAGGATATAATATCCTTTTTCTGGACCAGTGTAATACGAGGCTATGTTTAACGAGCCAACCATTAGACTAATCATACCTGATTCTCCACTATATTCATGTGTACTATATACTTGCATTAATGTCTTATCTGTAACTGTGATCTCTTCGGGATATTTTGCTAAAATTTCTGTTCCAACACGTTCATCCCATTTCATTAATACTAAACCGACTGGCATTAGAAATTACCTCCTTCTGATTCTGGTATTTCGGGTATTTTTTTACCTTTTTTTCTCTCAACACCAAGAATATCATTAAGAGACAATCCTAACATCTCCCATTTATCTCCAAGTTCTTTAACGATATATTCATCTTTCGAAGGATAAAGCAGTGAATCCGAGATTGATTTTCTTCCTTTTATATTCTTACTCATCTCTCTTACTTTCTTGACAAAAGTAGGAATTCTGGCTTTCTGAATTGTACGATAAGCTACAAGACTGCCAACAACCGCAACTGCAGCTCCAACAATCATTAAGAAGTAGAACATAGGGAAACCTGGGAAAATCTCTACTAAATTAATAGTTATTGATAAATCTATTTCTTGTGAATAGTAGTATTGAGTATCCACGGAAATAGATGCTGGAATAGTCTCTGAAAGGAAAAAAGCATCTGGTAATGACGTCCCGGGTATGGTAATAGAATATGTACCATCTCCTTGATCATTAAAATCGAAGCTTTGCCCTTGTAATGTAATTGAAACATCAGCTCCTATTATAGTACTCGCATTCAACACATCAGTTAAACTTAAAGAAATTGTAAGATCGTTCCCAGAAACCGTATTTATTATTTTTCCCGATGGGATATTGACCTCAAATTGACGAGGAATAATATTCAATAATAAAATCCCTCCTCTTTGAGCATAATTCTCCTTTTCAATGTTAAAGATGATTGTATAAGTTGCAATTTCCTTATTTTCAGTGTCGAAATCTAATGAATAAAGTCCATTTCCTAAATCATCTAAGAGTCCTGCTCCACTATCTACAGTACTTCCACCAACCTCTTTAGTCCATTCATAAGTTCTTATCTCACTTCCAACTAATCCACTTCCGGAGCTCTCCTCTTCGTAAGTGAAGTAAAAGATCTCTGACGTTCTAAATGAGATAGACGGATTTTCATATATTCCAACAGTATCATTAATAAGCGTCTTAATAGCAAGAACATTAATGTCAATAAATATAGTCTGTTCTCGATAATTTTGCTTACTTGCGGTGATCTGAAGAGTATATGAATCGCTATTAGGAAAATCAGAAGAAATCAAATCAAATACATATGTCCCAGAAGTTCCAGTAGGATTAAGTGATCCAACTAATAAAGGAACTCCAATAACCGAATATTCTACATCAGCATCATCAAGAGTGATACTTGCGCCGAAGCTAACATCGGTATAGATTACTTCCATTGTCAAACTTTCTCCCCAATACGCACTTAATTCAGTCTCATTACCAACTAAGGTAGTTGTTTTTGAATCTAGAATGAATGAAGTTGATAGTTGTTTTGTTGTGAATCCCGCTTTTCTAGCTGTAATTTCTATGATATAATCATTTTCAGCAATCCAATCTGCACCACTAGCTTCAACTGGATTTGTCGTATCTATACTCAAATTGTATAAGCCTCCTCCTAAAGGAACAAAGGATAAAATTTGAGTATTTATTTGTTGGACTCCAGAGAATATATTATAATTGACTGTTGCCCCATCCATAGCATAAAATAGTGTTTCATTTTCTACATAGGTCAGATTTATCTGGAAATATAATGTATCACCTAACATCTGATTAAAATCGGGATCTGGAAATACTATGAATTCCATATTCGTCTCAAAGCTTGAACCAAATGTCGCATTAACAATTGAAGAATTTGCTATATGGAAATAGAAGGTTGTATTTACCACACTCACTAAATCTAAATCTCCAATAGCAACCACATTAGTTGCCGGGAGTTCAAACCATTCAATAGAAAAAGTAATATTTCCATCTTGGGGTGTAGCAAAATTAGCCCATCTAAAGGTTAATTCACCATCTCCATTTGCATTCTCAGAACCGATGCGTTCTTGCCCAGTACCATCATCCATCCAAAAAGTTACCTTTGCACCACTTAATCTTCCCTTAAAATTATTTTGTGCCGTGTCATTAAATCGGTTTAAAGTTAATGCTAATGAAGTCATCTGTATATTTGTAAACTCTAAATGATATACTCCAAAAGTATCAACATTCGTTTGATTTAATATAATTTGTTGCGGAGTGGTGACTGTTAATGTCTTTCCGTATCGTACATAAGACACATTAACATCGTAAGTACCTTCTTCTAATCGATTAAAAATTGTTCGACCATTAGTATTAGTGTCTTGACTCCAACTCATTCCATAATCTGATGAGTTCCAAACAGTAACTGTAGCTTCTGGCACTAAATTGTTATCAATATCTGTCACATTTACATTTAAATTATAGAAAAAGCTGTCTTGCTCGTAAATATATATGTCTGTTTCTTCTCTCAATGTAAGAAGCATATTATCAAAATAATTTACCATAGCTGCATTATCTAAGGTATTAGAGGTATTTACACTTCCTGCTAGTTCCCAGAAATCGATATTAAGTTTATAGGAAGAATTTCCTATACTATTATCGAAATCATTGATAGAACCTGGTAAGAATTGAATTAACCCATTATCATAAAGTACATCCCCTTTAAAGTAGGAAATACTAGTATGAGCAGGATCAGATACTTCAAACTTTTCAATAAACAATCCAATCGCATCTTTAGAAGGATCTGGAGCATTATGGATTATTGTATAGTTTTCCGATTCAAATCCCGCGGTAGTAATGTCCTTTTGAAGATTTCCATCATAAACATATAATAACTCTTGATGATCATTAACAGTTGAAAAATTATAGTTGGTATTTAATGCGAACATACTATCAGTAGTGAAGTTGAATTCATTTTCAAAGTAAATACTTCGCTCAATACTCCATAGATTATAATCATAGTAAAAAGTACAGATATCTTGGGTATGCATATCAAAAGCCGTTGTCCAATCTATTTGATACCTTGAAAAAACATCTCCATTAATCAATGGGGTTATAGTCTGAATAGTGGATGGCATAGAACCTAATTTGAAATTCTCTACTTCTGTGTCAGAGAGATATTTGTTATAAACCGCGACCTCATCAATTACTCCTTTAAAATATTGATTAATGTGTTCAGAAGCTCCAATTGTAAAGGGACTTCCGTTTGCTTCGTCTAAATCGTTTGCTACGGACCAAGCAGAAGACGAATACCATTGATCGTTTATCCTTACTTCTGCAGTACCACTATCATATCTGAAAGCTATAAAATACCATCCTCCGGATGTTGTAATAGTTCCAGCAATCCCAAAATCCGCTTGTGTGTCTCTTGATTCAGTATCTAAATACACATGAATATTTCCTTCATTATTTACACCAATTTCAAAATTATCATTAATTGGATCGCTAGCTTTTGCTGCAATTACATTTTCAGTTTGATGATTTGTCGCACCTCCGCTAAGACTACTCGGGTTTATCCACGCACAAAAAGTAAATTCGGTGCTTGCTCCATCTAGAGGACCTCCCGTGCCTTCAAGCCCATTTGCATAACTAACGAAATCATTGCCATCAAATTCTACACCAGACCTTACTTTTCCATCAGTAAAGGTCGGATCACCATTAGGTGTTCCATCCAGTTCATTATCTGATGAATCTGCATAAGAGTTTTCGAAATGTGCTAAAAATTTTAAACTTGGATCCGCTAACTCCTTCTCTGGGGCTAATGAATCATCCATATGGAAATTTAATCCTTGTCTTACTAATTGAGTAGAAGCTAAACCCCTTTTTAATACCACATTATATTCTGTTCCAACTGAAACTGTAAGGGTACCAGCAGAATAAATACTTGAAAAGTTTGTGTCATAATCTATACTCTCTATATTATTATTATTTTCATTATAGTACAGAAAAAAGGTTCTATTTGAATTGGCAGAAACATTTGCGATAAAAGTTATTGTACATGATTCAATATAATTTCCTGTTGCCGTTGTATTCCACATTTGCATGGGAATAGGATCGCTCCATTCATCATTTCCAGTAGCATTGAAGCTAACCAATCTTTCAGTATTAATATAATGTTCATTTTCTCGAAAAGTAAAATAAACATCAACTGGTTGATATCGATCAATTCCCTCTGTTTCTTCTAAAACAAATCCAATTCGATATCGAAAAGTCTTATTCCACCATCTTGAAAGATCATACTTTGATCCCATATGATAAATGTCAGAAGATTCAGGGATATATTCTCCAAATTCACTTGGATCGTCATTAATGGGTTCCAAATAAGTTACAGGATCCTTAGATGCAAGAGAATCTCCAGGATTTAAGTTAAAGATCGACGTACTTAATGGTACGATAAAAAAGGCTATTAGTATAGCTAAAGTAGTTAGTTTTTGTCTAAATTTTGTGTTCATAAGTAATTACCATTTTTTTAGAAATTTTTTAAAAGTTCTAAGAGTTGAACTTTTTATCACTATTAATACCATTTCGTGTATTTAACTATTAGTATA
>Ga0180437_10011347_pt1 | contig 10701 bp, 6 predicted proteins | sample SS_ome_4_FD_132410 | JGI IMG/M metagenome (GOLD analysis project Ga0180437, IMG submission 132410) | Hypersaline lake sediment archaeal communities from the Salton Sea, California, USA - SS_3_D_1 metaG | ecosystem: Environmental > Aquatic > Non-marine Saline and Alkaline > Hypersaline > Sediment... | reverse complement strand
TTCGCTGGCGGTTCCGCGGTTCATTATTAGCCGCTCTTCCTGTGTCGATCTGGCAAACGGCCCGCTGAATGTCATGTCGCAAAACAGTACTTCCAGTTCCCTAGATACGCCTGCCGGCACAGCAGTCGTAGCCGAGAAAAGCTTTATCTGTCCGTCGAGTCCCTTAAATACTGACATTTTTAGTCTCGTCCCTTACCTGTATGTGGAAATGCGGCCCGAAGTCTTTTATGCTTGAAGAGCCGCAAGCTGGGCATTGGAAGTCTTTTGTTCCTTTTACTACATCAAGCTCAAATTTCAAATGACAAGCCAGGCACCGCCCCGTCCTATGGTACAAGCATACGCTGTGCTTGTTGTCGCCGTAGTCCCACACCCTGTTTATCTTGTTCGCTGTTACCTGCGGATTGTTGAATTCGGCGCTTCTCAGGTCAACAGCTCTCAGCGGCAGGCAGCCGTGTATTCCACCGTCCTCTTTTCTGTAGCCGCTAGTAAACATTATCTGCTCTCTGTGTTCCTTGTAAAGCCACTCTATTACTTCTGTCAGTTTCGGATGCCACTCTACCGTTAGCTCTTTCAGTACCTGCATGTCTTTTACTTTCATCGCTGTACACGGCTTAGTGGATATGCTGTTGACTGCCTTCTCTATGTCCTTTAGCAGCTTCTCAACCTTTACTGTGGTGTTCAGTATCGTGTGAGTTATCTGGTCTTTTTGCTTAGGGGTCATTATGCCTCGTAACTGCTCCTTCCGGTAGCGATTCTCCACCAAAGCTGTTCCACTCCGGCTGTCCTGAATTTCCTCTGCACCAGCATGCACGGCTCGTTGGCCCATCCATCACCCGAGACACTGGGAGCGTCTTCCACTTCAAGCTCAGCAACGTCGCCTTCTACCAAGTCAAACCCTATGTGGTGCGGCACTACTACTGAGACAGTGTCGTGCCTCAAAGCAAACCAGTCCAAGTATCTCATGGCAGCTATGGTGGCGGTAGAGGTTGTGGCGCTGTCAGCCAATGAAAGCTGCTTCTGTTCCATTTCCTCATAAAAGTAATAGCTGTTCTTGCACTTTGAGTTATTGTCCTTGTCATAGGTCAACGTACCTTTCCAACCGGTGCTTCCTGTGACTCGCCCGAAGCTTACCTCCAGATTATTGCACACGAGGTTGTAGTCTGTAGCTCCAAGCACCGGCCTCTGGTACAAGTACTCCGATTGGCCTATCAGCCTTTTTGGCCTTCTATTCAAGTTAAAAGCCACTACTCCCACCTTGCCGTCCCTCATTATCCTCGGACACAGAAACTGCGAGCCTATCCTGTCGATTATGCTGAAGCCGTCGGAGGTGTCGTTTACCAATGTAAAGCAAGAGGCGCCGGACAGCAGCTGGTCCATGTTTTCCAGCGAGCCGTAATCTATCTCGTCATTCATTACCGTGGTGTATCTCTTCAGAACGCGCTCTAGGTTAAAGCTCGGAGTGCCGGTGTAAGTCGCCCCGCTTATTTCTTTCGTCGCCACCTGTGCGAAGTCTGCAAGAGAGAAACTATACTCGGCGTTCGTGTGCTTGTCCTTCCTGAACTTGCCGCGCAGTATCGGCTTTTCCTCTATGTCAGTAAAGTCAAGGCTCTCAGACCAGAGCCATATCCTGCCTGTGCCGCGGTCAAGGTTCCTGTGCACTTCGTTGTCCTGGAAGCGGTCGTCGTTTATTATACTCAGGCTGACGTCATTGGTAGAGTACCTAAAAGAACTGAAGTCAAAATTCTGCCCGACTGTCATGCCTTTTGTCAACAGCTTGTTCTGACAATGTATAGTATCACCGTCGGCGTTAGGTATGTGCAGGGTGGCAGTTGAGTAGTACTTCTTCCAGCCCTCGAAGTCCAGCTCTACTACGGGATACACGTATCTGTCTTTCCTGAAGGCGTCGCTTATTGTGCTCACTTGTTCTCCTCCAGGACAAACGTGGTGTCGTACCTTTCTCCGTAGTCGTTAGTCGTAGTGATGTCTCCTACCAGCTTCATCAGGTAGCACTCGGTAGTCACCCCGCCGGGCAGCACGCACACGTTGCCGCCTTCGGCGTAGTCCGCCACAGCTATAAGCTCTCGTCTCGCGTCGTCTGAGGTGTCCCAGGTTATTCCGAACTTCCTTCTTCTCGGCCCGTGTTTTATAGGAAACATGCCACCACTGGGAGTCATCACCATCTCTATGTTGTAGCAGTAGTCGTGCGAGTAGCCAGACGGTCTCCCGCGGTCAAGGTCAGTAGCAATGCCGACTACCAGAGAACCGATCTTGTAGTAGCCTTCCGGAGTCCTCTGCGCAGGTATGTTCAGTTGGAAATACCTGCAGGCGTTTCCAGTGAAGGTCTTGCAGCCGTGGTCCTTGTATATTGCGAAGGTATTGGTCTTTGTCACCCCGCCGCCCAGATTGGCGTCTTCGTCGACCTGTATGAAGCCACCAGTATAGTTGTCCTTTACTTCCCAGGTGTAACCGCTCGAAGCGCCACTGGTCATCCGCAAGTAATGCTTCTCGTCGGAGCCGGCAAGGCAGTGGTCCTTGTAAGTGCTGTTAAATAGGGAAGCATCCTGAATCCAGTTTCCTGAGACTGCGCTTGTAGCGTCGTCAACAGCACCGTGCACCAGGTCCGTGGTCACTGTCTCGTTTACTTCGGGCGAGCCGAAAGCCGAATCCTCATCCATCTCAAAGTCGAAAGACCGCAGATTGGTATTGAATATTCCAACTCCGGTTACATAGGCTTTCTGCCTAGCGCCCATGTCGAATACTATCTTGCACACTACATTGTCGTTCTCGCTTCTCCACTCTTTCCCTGGCTCGTTGCTCAGTATGTTTTTCGCCGAGTAGTAATAGTCCGGGCTGAATGCGTAGGTGTCGCCTGATACCGCTGTATGCCCGTGCCATATCGTTTCTACTTTGTTTGACAGTCTTTGAGGCAACAGAGCGTCAGCACACGGACAGGCGTTGGAAGAGTATGTTTCCCAGCATCCGCGTCGGACGAAATATGCAATGTCGGTCTGCGAGCCTTGCATGGAGCAAAAGGCGTAGTGCCCGTGCACCAGGCAGATAAAGGGCATGCGTGGGTCATTATCAGTATCAATTAGTAATTTGTTAGTATTAAAGTATATGGTGTCCGTGTCCGTCTTGCTGTAGTAAAAGTTTGCACCGTCGTCTATGTCTATGAACACCCCTGGCCAAGCGTAATTGGCGTCTTCCGAGGTGTACCTGACGACACTCCAGGTATCCCCATCGTCAGTGCTGTAGCCGTAGCAAACGTCAAACTCGTCTACGTGATCCTCGTCTGAGAGGTAAACGCAGTATATCGTGCCGTCGTTTTTCGCCCTTACAAAGGCGTGCTTGGTAGTTTCGTCGGCTTCTGCATTTTGGTAGTTGTCTATAGTTACCGCGTCTCCCCAGGTTTTACCCCCGTTGCTTGATTGGTAAGCGTACACGTAGGCGTTGCTGGTGTCTGTTGCCGCCCTGACTGCTACTATGTATTCTCTGGAAACTTCGCACAGACTGTATGTGCCGGTCGCTGGGACTGCCCCCATCCGGCACCAGGCGACCCCGTTATTGTCAGAATAATAAATGCTAGAGCCTATTATCGCCAGCAGCCTTCCGCTTGCCTGTTTTATGAGGTCATACGGAACAGCCGCGGAACTAGTGACGTCTGAAGCTGTTCCCCAAGATAATCCATGTCCGTCCGAGGAAATTTTGCACTTGCACTTGTCGCTATCATTGTCATCCTGGTAGAGCATCACCATGTTGCCGTTGCTGGCTTCTGCCATCGGCACCCTTGAGCTGTCTTTTACATTGCTATCTACTATTGTTACCGGACCCTTCCAAGTGGCCGTTGCCGGATCGTCTCTACCAAGGTAAGTGGTGCCTCCGTTGTGGCTCCACTTGAACGTGGCGTCGTGCATGTCGTCGCAAGTATCGGTTATAAGTTCTATCAGGAAGCTTCTGGACCGGAAGGGCAGCGTCAAGGTGTAGGCGGAGGTATCGGACACTCTTGTAGAGAACGCCCCGAAAGTTACGATGCCTATCGACACACCACCAACCGTATCGACGGCAAAGTCTGTTATTGTCTGGTGTTCTGACAGGTCGGTGACTGTCACACCGCCACTGATGAAGTAGTCGTTGCCGAACACCGCCAGCGCCTTGTCACCCAAGGTTGTCCCTCCAGGTGCGCCGTCGACAGTGCATACGCCATCGTAAGAGAAGTCTACAATGTTGCCTTGAGTTATTGGGCTGAAGTACCCGCTGTTGCTGCTACCGTGTACCGGCTGCCCTATGTACTCACCGTTTTCTTCAGTAGCGGAGGAGAATACGCTGTCTGTTATCTCTTTGCTCTGAGTTATAAGCTTTATGTTGCTCATCTAGCTAGTCACCAGCCCTGCCAGCGCGGGATTTGAAACCCGTATTCCGGCTCCGGTAGAGGTGCGGTTTACCATGTCTACTACCTTGTTCAGCCACCCCGGTATGTCGTCTGTAGTTATCACGTCGGCCTGTATCGTCACGTTTACCTGCTGAGGCTGGCTTGGCGCAGCGCTTCTTCCCGGAGGAGTTATCTTCTCGCCGCGGTGCACCAGCGCAAGCTGGTCGTGCGTGACGTACTGCGTGCCCTTGTCGTAGCTTTCTATATCTGCTAAGCTTACCTCTACCTGCACGTTGCTTATGCTGGAAGCCGCCGAGTAAATGGAGTCTGCTATCTGTTCTGCGGAGTTAACTACTCTTTCTATTGAGGAAGCAATTCCGGACATTGCGTTCACTATGTTTTCTGACGCCACTATGCTTTGATGCACCAAGTCTGCAATCTGCGCCACGTCTGCTGCAGTATGCACGGCTGCTTCCAGTGCGGCGTCTGCCGAGGCCTGGGCTTCTGCTATCAAATTATTGGCCGCAGCTTCCGCGTCACTTATCATTGAATTTGCTGCAGTTCTGGCATCTGATATTATGGCTGCTGCAGTATCCTGCGCGTCAGTAAGTGCCTCTGTAATTTTGTTTACTATCTGCTTTACTTTCTCTTCGTCCAAATTGCCGGCAGCTGCTGCTTTGGATAGCATTTCAGTCGCTTCGTTTATCTTGTTAGCTGCGTCAGAGGCATTAGCAGCTGCCTCCGAGGCTGCCGAGGCCGACTGTTGCGCCTTTTCAGCGGCATCTGCTGAGGCATTTGCGGCTTCTGTGCCACCCAATATTGCTTCGTTAATATCGTCTACAACGTCCGAAGCCACGTTCCACATTGGCTCAAGGTTTTTTATAACTGTACCCAAATCATCAATAGCTGGTCCGACTGACTCCATAAAAGTGTGAAGATTAAAACTGCCTTCTGACATTGCTCCAGTCATGCCTTCTTCTATTGCCAAGAAGAATGGCTGCAAGGCGTTCTTTATGAAAACGTTGTTTACTAGCCCTTCTATGACGGCCTCCTGCACTGTCTGAGCTAGTCCCTGCTTCAGCGTCAGTTTGAAATCTTCAAAGCCCCCGCCAGAAGACAGGGCAGAAGATAAGGCATCCGCTATGGCACTTTGCGAATCTTTAGTAGCTTGTATAAGTACTTCCGGAAAACGTGCTCCGAAGGCTTCCCAGTAGTCTGCTATCTTATCTATTGAATCAATAAAGCTCTGCCCAAATGCGTCGGCTAAATCTTCGGCGTCAAAACCTTCAGCAATATGTCGCCAGTTTTCAATCATTTCGTCTACTTTTTCTGTTTGACCGGCGGATATTGCTTCTCCTACCGTATTCCACGCCTCTATCCCCCGATCTTCCCAATCATACCAACTAGCTATAAATTGTTCCCCCCAAGAATGGGACAATTCTTCTACTTCTTCTGTTATTTCTTCTGTAGCTTCTTTTACTGATATTGGTATGCCTACTATCGCGGTATCTACCTGTTTTACGGTATCATAAACAGTATTAAATAAAGGTTCTAAGCTACCTATTGCGGCTGGCAAATTATCGATCGCTGGCTGCATAGCAGACATAAAAGTATCAGGATCAAAAACTCCGCCTGCCATCGCGTCTTCCATGCTGGTCTGCAACGTCATGAAAAACGGAGCTAAGGCCCTGTTTATTATTTCCGCCTCCATAAAGGCTGCTATTACCGCCTCTTGCACTGTGCTAGATATTCTCTGTTTCAGGTCCGCTTCAAATGCCGAAAAGTCACCAGTTTCTAGCGTTGCGGCAAAGGCACCAGTAATAGCTGTTGCGCTTGCCTCAACTGCTGCTTGCGCCTTTGCCAGCCACTCGTTCATCGCCTCGACAGCCGCTTCTCCGTAGCCGAAGCCAAGTATTTCTGCTACTTTCTGCGTATGGTTCTCCATATCAGCTTCAATACGCTCTAGCATAGCTTCGACATTTTCTTCAACATGGCCTGAGTGGAAAGACAAGTCTAACTCAAGACCAGGAAGCTGTGTTAAGTCGATTAAACCGCTCGGACCGCTGAGCATCTTCTTCAATGTCTCCCAGATGCCGCTCCACCCCGTGATGCTCTCCCGCTCAGTATCCATAATCTTTTCACTCTCAAACAGCCGGAATAAATCTAAGGTCTCATTTAGAGTGCTTGTGTATCCGTCAATTATTCCTGAGATAACGTCGTTGAGAGCTCCGGCTGTTTCCTGGATATTCCCGCTTCCGCGCAACCAACCACTGACATAGTCGCCCTGGTATTCATGCCCAGTAGGAGCAGCTTCTACTGCCTCGTACATACCAGTTGCTGGATTATAGCTAAGTCCTCCGCCTACGGTCATGTGGGGCTTATGCGCGTCTGGACCCAGTGCACCACCAATAATGTCACCTACTACCTGCCCAATACCCAGACCTATTGGCCCTAAAAATGAACCGATTCCAGCACCTATTGCTCCACCGATTGCTTCATTATAGTTTCCACTAAACAAATCAGACCCGATTCCGTACGCTGCCCCAATACCAGATGCCCATGTTGCCAGATTGTTGCCAAAGGCAGGCAAAGCAAAACCGCTACTAACAGCAGGCACGTAGGTACCAGATGACGACAAGGTTGCTGGTACTAGTTCACCTGCTGCGTTTAGTGTTAGCATGCCACTGCCAGTAGTTCCAATACCAGGAAGACCTAACCCACTTGCTAGCCAATTATATCCGGATTTAAGTGTACCACCTAAACTGCTAACAATTCCTCCTAAAGAAAAGCCTCCACCTCCGAGGTCTGTTCCTAATACATTAAGTAAACCACCAGAACCAGAAATAGACCCCACATTGAGAGAGCCTAATAAATTACTTAAGCCACCCATAAGACTCTTAGTAATGCCCTGTGCAAGCATGTCAGCTATAGCATTTATAAAAGTGGTTTTTAACCTGTCGCAGAAGGCATCCCAGTAATCTCCAAGACTGTCTAGCTCTCCCGTGAATGTATCAACAAACAACTCCTTAAAACTGTCTTTTAATGAGTTGTACGTGCCAGTTACTATCTCATAAGCAGTCTCGCCCCACGTTTTATAGGCGTCTTCGATTTCCATCATGGCGGCTTTTACGCCGTCTACCCACTCTTCTGATGCTTTCAGCTTTTCTTCTAGGATTATTCTTTCTTGCTGCCTACGCCATTCGTTGACTATTTCCTCAGCGTTTTTTACTCCTTCAAGCTGTTCCAAATAGCCTTGAGTTCGTTGCTCAAGTAATTGCATGCTTATTTCATAATTTTCTTGTTCATAACCTCGCATGTCCGTATATAAAGTAGCAAGTGTTTCTAACTGGTCTTTGGTTAACTGTGTTGCTTTTTCAGTATAATCTTGTTGCTGTTTAAGCGCTAATTCTTTAGCTTGAATATCTGCTTCTAGTAAATCAATCTGCATATTTTGTACTTCTTCAACGCTCTTTCCATATACTTCTTCGATAGCCTTAGCAAATTGATTGCTTGTATCTTCAGCAACTTTTCCAGCATTTTTTATTTCTTCAGAACTTTCTTGAATTTTTAATTTATACTCCCCACTTTTATCTGTTAAAGCAGTAATACCAGTTTCTATATTTTCAATTACTTTTAGTTGTTCATTTGCTTCCTCTGTACCAGCAGAAATATTAGCTTCAACTTGTATTAGCTCAGAATTTATTTCTTGTATCCGTCTAGTCCAATCAGCTTGTGCTTCTTCTTTAGATCTACCACTAATAAAATTATTGAATTTTTGCCACCAGTTTGCTCCTTCGGCAAGAGCTTTCTCTAATCCTTCCCGTTCCTGTATTAAAGCATCTCGTTGTAATTCATTCCACTTAACAACTACTGCCATTAAAACAGTACGTAATTGTGGCACTGCTTTTATTACCATGCCTATTCCTTTTACAATCAGGTTAAAGGCATCTAGTATTCCTTCTGCCATAGCATGAGCTGCAAGTATAATATCTGTCTTATGCTCTTTTATCTTATCACCAAATTTTACAATTTCAGTAGCTAAAAAAGTAAAAGCTTTTTTCCCGTAATCTTTATATACTTCAAAAAACTCAGTCAAAGTATATTGTATAGCAGACAGCATAACTTTCCACTGACCACTAAACGTATCCATCATTCGGTTATACATTTCAGCAGTTCTACCAACACCTTCTTGAGCATCAAGCAGCATTTTTACAAAATCCATAAACTCCCCCTTAGCTAATGCTGCTTGTTCAGACAGTCGTTTCATATTTAAACCAGCACGTGTACCAAAAATGTCTACGGCTTGTGAGCTTGTCATTGCGTGCTCACCAAGAGTTTCTAGAATCTGCCCAAAGTTGTGTGTTTCAGGATTTATATCTTCTAAAGTAAGATTCATTTCTAATAGTGCTTTTTTTGCATTGTCAGTACCTTTAGTAAGTGCTATCATAGCCATACGTAGGTTTGTGCCAGCCATTGTACCTTCGAGACCGAGGTTGGCGAACTGAGCTACGGCTGCAGTAGTTTCCTCTATTGACCAGCCCAAGGAAGCACCTGTAGTACCAGCGTACTTCATTGCCTCGGTTAGTCGTTCAAGAGTAAGCTGAGAACTAGTGATAGCAGCGGCATAGGTATCAGTAACTCTTTTTGTTTCTTCTGCTCTCATGCCAAATTGTTTTAGTGATGCTGCTACTAGTCCAGTTGCTTGTGCCATTTCAGAAGCTGTAGCACCTGCCAGTTTCATCGAGTATTCAGTGGCGTCTATGATCTGCTTGGTGTCCATGCCAGAACTAGCAAGTGCGTACATCCCTTTGGCGGCTTCTGTGGCGCTGAAGGCGGTCGACTTGCCGAGTTCTTTTGCTTTATTGCTTAAAGCATCTAAGTCTTTACCAAAAGCATTAGCAACAGTAGCTGTTTCTGTAATAGCTTGTTCGAATTTACTACCGATTAAGGCAGAAGCTGCTGTTACACTAGCAAATGCGAGGGCAATAGCTTTAGCAGAACCTTTTGCTAGGTTTGTCGCCTTATTAAGAGCATTTTTAAACCCGGTAAGGTCAGCTCCTATACGTACTTTCATCGACTCGTCAGCCATCGTTACCTGTGCCTCTTGCCTTTGCCCTTGCTTCTGTTAGACTGCTCTTTGTCTTTCAATCGCATCTTTTCTAGCTTTTGCCTCTTGCTTTCCAGCTCCAGGTACAACAGCCACTTCTTCTTTTCCGATATAGGCTGCTGCTTCCACTCGTGGTACCAGCAGTGCACGTACTCCTTGCAGATGTAAAGCTCGCATTCAAGCTGGGTCATAGTCTCGAAGTCTTTCCTGTCCAAGCCCAGCTCTAGTCTAAAAAACTGGTTTCCTCCTCATCCTGCCACTTGGTCAAGGCCGTAATGTCTTCTACTATTTTCGAGAACTGCTCGCCGCTGAGACCCATTTCCTTCAGCAGCTTTATCTTTTCCTTCTCTTCCTTTATCTCCTTGCCGTTCTCGTCCTCAAGCGCGACCGCGATGCCGTGCAAGGCGACCGCCATACCGAGGTTGGAATTATGCTCTTCCTTTTCCTTGAGATAATGCGAATCGGAGTAGTCCGGCACCTTCACCCACTGCTTGGTAGTAATGCCCAGTTCCTTTGCTATTTCAGAGCCGGGCTTTACCAGCTCGCTCTTTGCAGGCGGGCTGGGGGCCAGTCTTTGGAAGGAGTCGATAAGCTCCGAGATTCCGGAACTCTTGATGGGGATTTCCAGGCAGCAGACCTTTCCATCCTTTGTTACCTTTACCCTGCTGATGCCGGTGCTGGCAAATATGCTCTTGCCGCGCACAAACTTGTCCACCCGTATGACATTGGTTTCCTTCTTAGCCATGATTGAAAATCCTCCTTTTTACTACAAGTGTTGCTTGTTTATCTCATAATGTCCGAAGCACTAGAAAATGCAGTAATCCGCGTAACCGTGCCGTATATCTCGCCGGTAACGCTAATGCCTACGGCGTTTTCTGACTCAGTCACGTTCACGTCGCCGGGCCTGAAGTACACTTCCTCGTACCTGTAGCCGAGATCGTTGGTGCCGTCCCACAGAACCTCGACCCGGTAGCGGTTCTTGCTCGTGTCCTCGAACTGCGGCGTCAGATGCTCGGTATGCCCGCACACCTGCAGCGTAGTACCACCCCAGTTGTTAGTAGAGTCATACTGCCATCCGTAAATGGTCCTGCCGTTCACGGTAGTGACGCCGCTGAGCCAGTCGCACAGCGCCTGCGTGTTGACCGTATCGGCCAGCCTGCAGCCGAAAGTAAAGGTCATCGGCTGAAACACGGGATGCTCCGAGCCTTCGATGTAATGCGAGTTG
>Ga0180437_10011346_pt1 | contig 10701 bp, 8 predicted proteins | sample SS_ome_4_FD_132410 | JGI IMG/M metagenome (GOLD analysis project Ga0180437, IMG submission 132410) | Hypersaline lake sediment archaeal communities from the Salton Sea, California, USA - SS_3_D_1 metaG | ecosystem: Environmental > Aquatic > Non-marine Saline and Alkaline > Hypersaline > Sediment... | reverse complement strand
TTTCCCGTCCCGCCTTTACCGCTGGCGATCGCTATCCTCATGTTTCTTCCCGCATATCCAAAACGGGGCAGGAACACACAGCCCCTGCCCCGGTCACAAAAGGCTCACTCCGTCTCGAGCTGGCCGATCCGCTCCTTGACCTGGCTCAAGCTGTCCTGCAGGTACTCGGCCTCGCGCTTCAATACCTCCAGTTCCGACCCGGCCGCGGCAGCCGCGCCCGGTCCGAAAAAGCCCCGGCCTCGGCCCACACCTGGTACGCCCGTCGCGTAAAACCAGTTCCGCCGGCCGCGCCCGCCGCCGCGACCCCGAAAGGCCGCGCCCGCGAAAAACCCGCGACCACCACCCGGCTGCATGAAGCCCGCCGTCGGATACCCCGCACAAAACCCGGCCGCCCTGCCTGTCATCGGTCCCGCTCCCATCGGACCTGTTCCATCTCCACGTGGCATAATTACACCTCCTTTCAGGTAAAGAATTATGCTCTTGTCATTCGCGTTCCACACTTGCTGCAAGTCTTCTCACTACACGGAACACCGGCCGTGTGCGCCTCCGAATGACCGCAGCTCGGACAAACACACTGCCCCCCCGGACCAGCCGCAAAAGGTCCGCCCATGCGGCCTCGACCTCTGCCGCCCGGACCGCGACCGCCGCCGCGACCGCCGCCGCCGCCAACACCCCCCGGTCCTGTTCCATCGCCTCTGGGCATAATGCACCCCCTTTCAATTCTCTGTCTTGTCTCTAATCGCACCATGTTCCAGCAAAATCGAGGTCCCCGGCGCGCAGCCAAATCGCTTCGCTACTACCGGACACTTCGCACGCAAAATAAAAAAGATATGCTTCTCCGCCTCGCTCAGAGTCTCGAAGTTCCCCTGCCCCTTCGCAATAATCAAATCCGCCCGCCCGAAACGCTCACGAAACTCCTCGCTGCACCCCTCCGCAAGCGTGCCCGGCGCGTCGTCGCCATTGTCGATCACTTCCACTATTCGCGGCAGACCCGCGACAACCGCATCCTCCATCGTCGCATCGTTGATAATCGCCGACCCCTTCACCGCCACCATAACCTTATCCACCGGCAGAACCTCAATCAGCAGCCGATCGAAAACAATCTCCCCGGCATTGTCCGCCAGATAGAGAATCTCATCGGCATCACGCACCGCGGCCTCAAAACGCGAAAGCACATCCGCACCAAGCTCGGCCGCCAGGCATTCACCGATCGCCCGCTCCACGTCGCTTTCCCGAACACCACCGTTGACCCCAAAGTCAATGATATTCCCCGCAATCGCCAGCCGAACCGCCGTCTCCAGAGGCCGTTCCGACGTACCGATCAGCCGCCGCATCTCCGGATACAGCCGCAGCGCCGCCTCATTGAACGTCTTCTTGATCTGGCGATATGGGTCGTCAATCCCCACCGTCTCACGCACGATGCGGTGTATCTTCTGCCCCATCGCCGGCGGACTCTGGCTCATGTCCAGATCCGTCACCATCGACGCAACCTTCCGCAGCACCTCCGCCGCAACACCCTCATCGTTGCTGGCCAGCCGCGCCGCCTCAAGCGCCTGCCTGAAGAAACACGGAATGCAATCAATGCACGTCTTCACGCTTCCATCCTCAAACCCAATGCCCCTCGACGTTCGCCTCCGACGCCTCCTGCAGCGCACCTGCCTTGAACAACTCAACCGCCTCCTTCACGCTCCCCACCTCAGCGAGAAACACCTTTACACCGCCCGCCCTCAGCGTCCGAATCGCGTTCGGCCCCACATTGCCCGTTATTACCGCCTCCGCCCCAAGGTTCACCACGTTTTGCGCCGTCTGAATCCCCGCCCCCTGAGCCGCCTGATAATTCACCGAATTGTCATGACCCTCGAAAACATCCTTCTCCGTATCCGCGCACACAAGCCACTTCGCCCGCCCGAACCGCAAATCCAGCGGACTCGACTGCTCCCGCCCCTGCGCCGTCACCACTACCTTCATCGCTGTCCCCTTTCTTGTCTAATTTCAAAATGCAGCACTCATTGCCCCTGTTCGCCGCGCCACCCGTGCCGCCCCTGACAACCTCTTCCCATTCCCCGTCCCATGCCGCGATTCCCCATCCCCATTGGCGCCACCGGCCCACCCTCTATGCTTATCGCCTTGCCCTCCGTAAGCGCCTCCGCTATCTTCCTCCGAGCACTCGCATAAACACGCGTCACCGTCGGCCTCGACACCCCCATCCGCAACGCCGCCGACTCTTGATCCAGACCCTCATAGTCCAAAAGCCGTATCGCCTCGAACTCATCCATTCCAAGTCTCATCCACTCAAGTGTCCGCGCCGGTACCCCCGCCGGCTTGTAGACCACAGAACCAGGAAACCCCGATACACAACGATTTTTACATGGCCTTGACATATTCCCAATTACTCTCACTTTTGAACATATGTTCATAACTAACTTCGCCAAAAATGCACCAAAGTCAAAGAAAAAACAAATTTCCCTCAAAAAAAACAAACCCCACAACAAAACGCCGACCCCTTTTCCGCCGATAATTCTGTGTCCTTTCTTATCGAAACGCGTTTTTGACCCCAAAATACGGGGCGCAAGGAGGTCGACATGGATTTCCTCGAACTGGTCCGCAACCGCCAAAGCTGCAGGGCCTATGCTCAGCGAAACGTCGAAGCGGAAAAGCTGGATTATTGCCTCGAGGCGGCCAGGCTTGCCCCTTCGGCCTGCAATGCGCAGCCCTGGACCTTCGTAGTGGTGGATGAGCCGGAGTTGCGCCAAACGGTGGCGGAGAAAACGGTTGGACCTTTGGGGACAATGAACAAGTTCGCGCTGGGAGCGCCGGTCCTTGTGGCGATCGTCTCGCAGCGGCAGAATATCGCCGCGACAGTCGGCAACCTAATTAAGCGGAAGTCCTTCGACCAGATGGGAGTGGCGATTGCGGCGGAGCATTTCTGCCTGGCTGCGGCGGAGTCGGGGCTTGGGACGTGCATGTTGGGCTGGTTCGACGAAGAGGCCGTAAAGCGGACTTTGAAGATACCGGCCGGGAGGCGGGTCGAGTTGATTCTGACCGTAGGGTATCCCGAGGACGGCAGTGTGCACCCTAAGAAGAGGAAGCCGCTCGACGAATTCTGCAGGCATAATCAATACTCATGATTCTTTCGCGGCATTCGTGGGGGCGGGGCATATTACGGCCCAGGCCGCGTTCCCCAGCTCACTGCCCGCCGGATGGCGCAGCGGAAGCGGCTTTAGCGGGCTGACTAAGTATGTGATCTGGGACAGGCAGGTCGGCGTAGACTATCTCTTCAGCGCGGTCGTCTCGTGCATGGGCGAGTATCTTTCCCTGTCGATCGATGATCCGGGTTTTGCCCCAGCCGTGCCAGTCGGGTTCATAGCCTTCGGGGACCGTCCAGTTGGCGCCGACGATGTTGATGTCGTTCCTTTGCGCAATCGCCGGGAGGCGCTTCTCGAACCAGTCGCTTCCAGTCACGTCAACCCATGCGATGGGGTAAAGCAGGTGGTCAACGCCGAGTTGCTTGAGGCGCTGGGGCTCGAAATTGATGTCGAAGCAGATGAGAAGGGCCATTCGGCCGAACGGCGTATCGATTATAGAATGGCCAAGGTCGCCTTCATCAGCCCAGCCGCGCTCCGCAAAGGGCCAGGGGTTGAGCTTGCGGTAATAACCACAGTAAGTCATGTCGGGGCTGATGAGGATAACTGTGTTGTAATAGCTGCCGCTGCGGGGATCGAATTCCAGCAGGGGTACGGTGACGTAGATACACAATTCGGCCGCAAGCTTTGCGAAGTGGCGGGTGGACGGACCTGGGATCGTCTCCGCTGCGTCCCGAGGGTCGATGCCGGTGAGGCCCGGGGTTACCCGACGCTGCCCCACCTGCCACGTCGTTTTGATGTCGTGCGACATGTAGCCGGTTATGGCGGTTTCGGGGAGGACAACGACCTTGGCTCCCGCGGCCGCCGCGCGGCGAACCATGGTTTCCAAATGCCTGCGGTTCCCGGAGACGTCTCCCAGTTTGGAAACGGCCTGTACGGCGGCGACCTTGAACGTTGAGGCCTGTTCGCCGAGAGAGACCCCGGCAGGCACCAGGAGCACCACAACTGCAACTACGATTGAATTGCTGAATATGGCAGACTTCTTCATAGACAACTCCTGTTTGCCGGGCACACACAAGAATAAACGGCCACACAGGACCGCCTGCATTGTCAAGATAAGCTGCGCTCACGCCGACTTGTGATCGAGAAATCCTTCCAGTTTGCGCGAACGCACCGGGTGCTGCAGCTTGCGTATGGCCTTGGCCTCCACCTGCCGCACTCGCTCGCGCGTGACCTTGAAGATGCGTCCCACTTCTTCCAGCGTGTACGTGTATCCGTCGCCGATGCCGTACCGCAGCTTGATGATCTCTCGCTCGCGGTACGTCAGCGTCTTAAGGACGTGATCGATCCGATCCTTGAGCATCTCCTGGGTCGCCGACTGGACCGGAGAATCGATGCTCTCGTCCTCGATGAAATCGCCGAAATAGCTATCCTCGCTCTCGCCGATTGGTCGATCGAGGCTGAATGGATGCTTGCTTATCTTCAGCACGCGCCGTGCCTCCACCACGCTCATGTCGGCCTCAGCCGCGATCTCCTCGATGGTTGGCTCGCGTCCCAGTTGCTGCAGGAGGTTTTTGCTGACGGTCCGCAGGCGGCTCATCGTCTCGATCATATGAACAGGTATGCGGATGGTGCGCGCGTGGTCGGCTATGGCCCTCGTGATCGCCTGCCGAATCCACCACGTTGCGTAGGTGCTGAACTTGTATCCCCTCCTGTACTCGTACTTGTCGACCGCCCGCATCAGCCCCGTGTTACCTTCCTGGATGATGTCAAGAAAACTCAGCCCGCGGTTGCGGTACTTCTTTGCTATTGAAACGACCAGTCGAAGATTGCCGCCCGACAGGTCTCGCTTGGCCTGCTCGTATTGCGAGTAAACCGCCTCGATGGCCCGCAGCCGCTTGTCGAGCTGTCGCGGAGTCTCCAGAACCAGTTCCTGAAGCCCTTGCACCTCCATCTTCATCGCCGCAATGTCTTCTTCCGTGTATTCCCGCGTCGGCCCCGACGCGATGATCGCCTCGAGCTGATGCATCTTGAGCCGGATACCCTGGAGCTTCTTCATCATCGGCTGAATGCGGCTTGTTCTAAGGCTCAGTTCCTCCAGCAGTGTCGCCGCCTTGCGCCGGTTACGGTGAATCTGCTTAATCTCTTTCTTTGCCTCGCTTACGCGATGAGCCGCCGTAGCCCGGCGAAACAAAACCATATTCTGGTCGAGCAGCTTCACCGCCGTATCCAGGTTCTGCGGCATCCGGTTCTTCACGACCGTGCGAACAAGGTTCTCAGTCGTGCTCATCTTCATCGTTCGGTCGAACGGCAGTATGCCGTCGCTGACCTGCTGCAGTATCTCCACCGCATTGCGTGCGCAGTAGTCATTCTCCAGCACCTTGCGCCTGAACGCCAGCCGAGTCAGCTCGATCTTCTTCGCAAGGCTGATCTCCTCGTCCCGCGACAAGAGCGGGATCTCGCCCATTTGCGTCAGGTACATCCGCACCGGATCGTCGATGCGCCGTCCTTCGCTCTCGGTCAGTTGCTGTTCGAGAAATATGTCCTCGTCGAGTTCAGCTTCTTCCTCACCGGACTCTTCCGGTTCCTCCGCCTCTTCGAAATCTTGCTCTTCTTTCTTCTCAGCCTCCGCCTCATCGACGAGTTGAATGCCCATCTCGTCCAGCGTCATCAGCAGGCTGTCGAGACGATTGGGGGTAATCGCCTCGTCCGGCAGTTCGTCGTTCATCTCTTCGTAGGTGAGATAACCCTTCTTCTTGCCTTTTTCAATGAGCGCCTTGATCATTCCTTCGGCAAGCCGCGCCCGCACCGCAGGATCGGACGTATTGATAGCGTCGACATGCTCGCCGTCCCCATTGTTATCAGTGGCCGTCGCCGACTTGCGCATGTCGTCCGACAGATCTTCCCCTTCGCCGGCTGCGTCCATTTCATCGGGCTCATGGACCGCACCGATCAATTCCTCGGTTTCCGCGATTGCCGATTTTCGCTGCGACTTCTTCACTGCACTTTTTTGTTTCTTCCTGGCTACCATACGATGATCTCAAAAACCGTAAATCGACGCACTCCGCAGTCGCCTGTTGTGCCGCACTTCCTGGCCTGTCACACGCCGCCCCGCCAGCAACGCACCTACCGCCTTATCAATCCGGGACTTCGCTGCCCCTTGTTTGTTCGCGCAATTAGATCGCTCACCTGCAGCAGCCGATTCGTATCATCGTCCATCAGGCGCTGCCTCAGTTCCTTCTTCTCGACCTCCAGTCGTTTACCCTCCAGTACTTCGATCGCCCCTTTCAGCCGCTGTGCAAAGTTGCCTTTAGCGGCGCCGCTCTGCTCCAGCTCCACGGCAATCGCCGCTGCTGCCGCCGACTCGATGCGCAAGAGCACATCGGCTATACTCGGCGAGTCATCGTCGGCCAGCGCCTTGAACAACGCCGCTGCAATCGTACCGAGCGGCTCGCCGTCAAAATCTGTGATCCTTACGCGATTCCGCACATCTTCGAACAACGTCGGCGAACAAAGCAGCACTTCAAGCATTTCCCGCTGAGCGCTTTGCCGTCCGGCCGGATTAACCGCCGCCGCCTTCTGGTTGGGTACGGTAATGGCCGAGCTTCGCCCGGTTTGCCCTTGCAGCCGCCCCAAGAGACGCATCGTCTCGGCATCGCCGAGACCGACTATCCGTGAAAGCTTCGTGCCGATCAATCCAGCGGCAATAGGATCGACTCCGCCCGCCACCATGGCCGTCGCCACCGTCCTCAGATACTCTTCCGCGAGCGCCCGTCGCTCCGCAATCGTGTCGCTGCCCGCCAGTCCGTCCTCCAGCCGCCGCCATTTGTACTCCATCACATCCATACCGTCTTCAACGAGCTGCGAGAAGGCCTCTCCGCCTTCGCTCAGAATAAAATCGCACGGGTCCTTGCCTGCCGTCACGAACGCAAGCTTGATGTCGATCCGCTGCGACATGCACACCTCAAGCGCCCGGTTGGCCGCCTCCATGCCTGCAACATCGCTGTCGAATACCAGTACGACCCGCCTGGCGTATCGCCTGAGCACACGCGCATGACCCTCTGTAAAACTCGTCCCGAGCGCCGCAACCACATTTCTGCACCCGGCCTGGTGCGCCATGATTACATCCGTGTATCCTTCTACGACGACCGCCGTCCCACCGCTCGAAATGGCGTGCCGCGCCTTGTCGAGGCCGTACAGGGCTACACCTTTATCGAATAAAACAGTCGCCGGCGAATTCATGTATTTCGCAGGATCCGTTCCCAGCGTTCGCCCACCGAAACCAATGACGCGTTCCGTGACGTCACGAATCGGAAACATCAGCCGATTACGAAATTTGTCATACAGGCTGCCGTCATCCCGCGAAACCACAAGGCCTGATTGAACAAGCAGCGTGTCGCCGATCCCTCGCGTCCGCGCCGCCTTAAGCAGATTGTCCCAGCCTTCTGCGGCCAGTCCTAATCCCCACCCCTTTGCCGAATCGGCGTCTATCCCCCGTGAGGCAACATACTTACGCGCCCCGTCGCCGACCTGTTCATCAAAAAGCATCCTCGTGAAGAACTTCTGCGCCCACGCATTGACTCTCGCAACAGCCGCAGGATCGGCTTCCTGGCCGTTCCCTGCCGCCTTATCCCGCCTCGTCCTTGCGGGCGAAAGCTTTATTCCCGCTCGATCCGCCAGCCGCTCAACCGCTTTGATAAAAGTCAACTGCTCGCGCATCTGAACAAACTTGATCACGTCCCCCCCCGCCCCGCAGGCGAAACATTTGAATATCTGCTTGCCGGGGTTCACGTACATGCTGGGACGGTGGTCCGCATGGAACGGGCACAGGCCAACGAACTCCTTGCCTCTCTTTTGCAGGCTCAGGTGCTCGGAAATTACTTCTATAATGTCGCTCGCTTGCTGTACGCGACTTACGGTACTATGATCGAAATTAACCGACACTCCCGCTCCGTCTCATTCCAATATCTGCTAATCACTTACCGCCATCCCTGACGCATGGCGCGCCATTACATGAATGTACCACTGTTTAGACTTCTTCCGAGCAGCATCCGCCAATGGAAGGAAAACAGGTGGATATTAAAGTATAGGACAAAGCGGCCAAAAGTCAAGTGAACGCTGAAAAAGCCGCTTTCATTACTAAAAAACATGCTTTGGGGTACCTATGGACACCTGGTGGATCAAGACACGGTTACCTGCAGAGCACCTGCAGGTCCGAAATTTGAATCGCATCCAGCCGTTCCACCACCATTTCAGCATACTGTCGCAGGTGTTCGGCCGGGTATGTGTTCGTCACCCCCACCCTGTGCATACCCGCCGCTGCTGCCGCTTCCAACCCCCAGCGAGAGTCCTCCACCACCACGCATTGCGCCGGCATGATCGCGCCCAAGGTCCCGTTATTGAGCCGTGCCAAGGCGAGAAGATAACCCTCCGGATCAGGCTTGCCCTGCTTCACGTCGTCTGCCGTAACCATGAATTGGAACTTGCCATCCAAAGTGCTCCCATTCAGCATCTGTCGAATGTCCTTTTGCGTTGCACCCGAACATACCGCCATGGGAATCCCCCCGTCCATCACACGTCTTACGAATTCCTCCACTCCGTCTATAATCGTCGTTTCCTCCTTCACGAGCCGGTCAAATATCGCGGTCTTTTCCTCGACAATTTCCAACAGGATATCCTCGCCCCATTCCATCTGGAAATCCTTGTTGACGACGCGGGCATTCTCATAATCCGTAAACCCGAGGTATTTTTCCCAATGAAGTGCCTTCGGAATATCCGCCCCCCGCCGCCTCATAGCCTCGTTCATGGCTCTGTAATGAAGCAGCTCGCTGTCCGCTATTACACCATCGAAATCAAATATGACCGCCTTGAGCATTCCGCCCGTCACCTCAATTTATGCCTGCTCAGGCACCGGGCCGACCAAGGCGCCATATTCACTGAAGGAACTCCGGTCGCCGCTGCATATCCGCTCCACAAGCGAGACAATCATGGGCGCATTGCTCGTGATGAACCTCCGCGCAACAGCCGCCTTTCGCTTGGTCATCGGGACCGTCAAGAGTTCGCCATTCCTCTTCTCGCCCGCGACTGCCACGTCCATCTGCACCTTGCTGGACGCCTGTCCGCAGAACAGGTATCCGATCATGATGTCCATGGCGATGTCTACCAGCGGCCGCCCGTAGAGATCCATGTAATCGATCCCCTGCTCCTTGGCGAACGCCGCCGCCTTCATCAGCTGCTCCGTACCGGTCGCCAGCAGGTCCGTAAGGTCTTTCAGCTCGGCCGCGTACTCCATCTCCGCAAGTTCGGCGATGTACTTCTCGAACGCGCCCCCGCAGACCCCGCGCACGGCAGCAACCACCTGAAGCTGGCTCGTGCCCTCGTATATTGTCGTTATACGCGCATCCCGTGCCAGCCGCTCGCATGCATAATCACGCATATAGCCGCTACCGCCCAGAATCTGAATAGCGTCATAAGTCACACTGTTGCACATCTCCGAACAGAGATACTTGCTCATCGGCGTCAGCATTGCCGCTTGCCGCTTGATCTTGCGCAGCAGGTTCTTTGCTTCCTTGGCTTTGTCCTTGTCGGCATCAGGGTTCTCGCTGATCTTCATCAGGCCGATCTCAATGTCAACCACACGGCTCGTCTCATAGAGCAGCGCCCGCCCCGCCTCGATGGCAATTTTCATGTCGATGAGCAGGTCCCGCACTGCTGGCAGTTTCTCAATCGCCCCTCCGAACTGCTCGCGGCTGGCCGCATAATCCCGTGCTATGCGGTAGGCCGCCTCCGCGATACCCATTGACTGTCCGGCAATGCCGATACGCGCACCGTTCATCAGGCTCATGACGTAAGTTACCAGCCCGCGCTGCCGCTCGCCGATAAGCTCGCAGGGCGTATTGTTGAAGAAAAGCTCACAGGTCGGCGAACCGTGAATGCCCAGCTTGTCCTCCAGCCGGCGCACGGTCACGGTTGGCCCGCGGTCGCATACGAACAGGCTCAGCCCCAGCCCGCCGCTTCTGTCCGGTTCGCTCCGGGCCAGCACCAGCAGCACCTCGCCGCAACCATTCGTGATGAACCGCTTGACTCCATGCAATCGCCAGTTGCCATCGCTGTCCTGAAACGCCCGCAGCTTGCAGGCCTGCAAGTCGCTGCCCGCATCCGGCTCCGTCAGCACCATCGCGCCGGTCACCCGCCCCGCCGCGAAGTCGTGCAGGTACTTCTGCTTGATTTCCTCCGACGCGAACGCATTAATCGTCTCAGCGATGCCCTGAAGCCCGAATATGTTCATCAGCGATGCATCCGCACGGCTCACGATCTCGATGGCGATTGAGTAAATAATGTTCGGAAAGTTCAGCCCGCCGAAACGGTGCGGCAGCGTGAAACCCATCACCTCCGCCTTCGCAAGGGCCCTAAGCGACTCGGCGATTCCCTTTGCATAGCTCACCGTTCCGTCTGCATTGAGCGTGTTACCCTCGCGGTCAATGCCCTCGCTTCGAGGCGCGATGAAATTGCCGCTTAACTGCCCCAGCACATCCAGCACCAGCTCGTAGTTTCGCAGGGCATCTTCGGGCGTCGCCGGCGCATGCTCGCATTCGCCCGCAAACCGGACGCCCTCCTC
>Ga0180437_10011342_pt1 | contig 10706 bp, 15 predicted proteins | sample SS_ome_4_FD_132410 | JGI IMG/M metagenome (GOLD analysis project Ga0180437, IMG submission 132410) | Hypersaline lake sediment archaeal communities from the Salton Sea, California, USA - SS_3_D_1 metaG | ecosystem: Environmental > Aquatic > Non-marine Saline and Alkaline > Hypersaline >... | reverse complement strand
TCACCGTATTCTACCTCCAGCCTGTTCTCCCATCTGTGCCAGCCGTGATACCCGGTGCTACAGACAAAGTCCTTGCCAGTAACCCATTTACTCAACTCAACGGCAGCAGAACACACGTCGCTGCCGTTCTTTGCAAACCGTACCATCTCAGCACACGGTATAATCTCAACTAGCTTTTCAGCCAGCATATGCTCCTCAATAGTAGGCAGCGGCAAAGTGTTGTCTCTTACCCTGCTATCTTTCTTAGCATAACCGTATCCTATAATAATAGTGCCGCATGACGCAGTCCAATCTATATACTCTCGTTTTCCATCATATACACGACACCCGTTTGCAGACACCGCCGTCCTAGGAGCATTACTAGCGAACCTCCACGGCTGCTTTGACTTTAACTGTGCACCACCAGGAATCAGCTCGTCCACCTTCATAAGTAATACAGCCTCCTAAACCTCTCAGCCAGCATTTTGTAAAGTTCGTTGCCTAGCTCGTCAAACTTCTCAGCCCTTAGAATAATCTGGGACCAATCGTCAGAAAACCTAGCGTACAGACTAAAGCACCTCTGTATGCCCAGTAGCTCTTCCTTAGTGACGTACTTGTGAATCAGCTTCGTGGAGCCGCCAAGCAGCGTCTGGCTCTTGTTGTCCTCTTCGAGCAAGCCACTTTCCATGCAGTAATTGTAAAGCCACGTGCCCTTATACGGAACAAAGATGTAACAGTTCATAGTCTTTGGAGTGATCTGCCGGTTGAAATCAACCGTGTCAAAAATAGTTATCCTGTTGTCGTTCGGGAATCCAATGATGTTATTCACGGTATACGGGATGCCAACTTCTTCAACCAACTTCAACGCCGCAAGCATCTGCTTGTTGCTGCCTTTCCTATGCAACCACTTCTTCCTGAATTCCTCGTTTCCATGCTCAATGCCAAACTGCATGTCAGTAGCACCAGCGTACTTCAATGCCTCAAGCTTTCCCCTTGTAATAGTCTCTGTCCTTGACTGGCACCAAAACGGCAGACCTATTTCTTTCTTGTACCTCTTGCAGAACGCCCACACCTCTTCTTCCGGCTTTGCCAAAAATGACTCAGCACAAATGTCTATGTAGTCCGGCTTATACTTCTTCTTCAGAAACAGCATCTCTGCAAGCAAACGGTCAACCGACTTGCGGCGGTAGTACTTGTACTTCCCAGCGTTCCAGTACATTTTCCTAAGACTGGGCGCTTCGCAGTATGTGCAATTATGAACTAAAACATTATTAGCATAAAACCAATTAAACCCAGGAACCTCCATACAAAAAACGTCTTCTTTTACTTCTAGTTTTTCAACCATTGTGACTTTACGATTATTAGAACCTAATATAGCCCGAACACTATCCCCAAATTTAAGATCCTTAGCTTCAGTATCATATTCCCTAACAGAAACAAATTGATTGCCATTAATAAATCTTTTAAACAAATGATCTGGCGTACAATCAATATAGCTTCCGCCATCAAAATTAACTCTAACTAAGTCTACATTCTCTCTGGTTTTTCTAATATTAAAGGCATCAACAAATAAAATTTCATCGGAAGTCTTATCATAAGTTAATACCTTTGTTCTCTTGCCAACTAATTTTTTTATTTCAACAGGCCCATATATTGTATTAATAAGAGTATTACCGGCCAAACAAGTAAATGGGCACCCCCTATCAGCCTCCACATGTATCATCCTACGAACAGTACCATGCATCGGCCTCGCCAATCTATTATCCGCAAACACGTCGTAATCAATAAAAGGCAGGCTGTCTAGATCAGTAGGCGCACGCATTGAAGAACGGAAATCAGCCATACTTATATTCTCAGGCAGCTTGGACATAGAAGCAGAATAGCAGTTAACAAACTCTACAAAGGCGTCCTCCCCCTCACCAGAGCAAACATAGTCAACTAAGCCAGAGGCAAACAACTTCTCATGCCACCAGTTAGCGGCAACACCACCTACTATCCTCGGCACTCTTTTATTGTAGTCTTTTATTGACTCAAGTAGTTTCAGCCCCAAGTCTAGCGTGTCTTCTACAACAGTCATGGCCACAATATCCGGAGCATACCAGTCAACCATGTCCTGCAAGTCTCTATACATCTGATGCTCAGGCATCGGAGGAGTGCCCAAATCAAACGGCTTCAGCTGCAATAGCTCTACTTTCTTTTCCTCAAAGCTCTGCTCTTCTGTCTGGTAGTAGGTAGTGTCAAACAACTGAACGTCAATACCGTTATGCTTCAGGCAAGCCGAAAGCTGCGCCACAGACAGCGGTAGCAATGTTGACAGCATGCAGTTCGGATATATGAATAGTACTTTAGTTTTCTTCATACCACAAATAATCCAGTACGTTCTTTAGTAAAGGAACATAGCCCAAATCACGTTTATGAAAAATACTCTTACTCCTATTTTCAGGAAGCCGTACCTTATACTCATACAAATTGTTCTTCTCGTGTACACAGCCGACATTCTGTACATGTATCTCGTCAATCTGTCTCGTATTCACAAACACTTTTACTACCAACATGTCTTTACCTCAGCCACTGCAAGTAAATGAAACCCGACCACCCCAATGCCATCCATACTAAATTCTGCACTGGAATTAAAAGCCCCTTCACGACATAATTTATACTGCCAAAAGTTACTAGCAGCGCCACAATCAAGCAGACAAACTTAAGCAGCTCCATCGTTCAACAGCCTCTCTTCAAACTCCGTCAGCTTGGGCATGTAGTTGCTCTTGTACCTGAAATCGGCGAGGTAAAAATGAGGCACCCCAACCGTAAGCAGTGTCCTCACCGCTTCACGTCTTACTATGGGCATGTCTTTCTTCTTTCTGACAAACGCTTTTATGGCCCTACCGTATGCCTTTGCCTTGCCTCTAGCAAGACTTATCGCAGGCTCGCTAAGGCTGCACACGGCAATCCCCCTAGCGACCTCTTCGCCAATCTTGAGCAGATAGACAAAAACCCTCGGATGCCTGCTCTTGCCTGCTTCCCTGTGGTAGTAATACCTTTCTTTTACTTTCATCTGCAGTTCTCCTTTTCTGAACATTCATCACACAATGTCTTAAACCACACAGTACCCCTCAGCTTTCCTTTCTTGCCGCAAAGCTCGCATGTTTCACTACTCTTCCTTTCTGCTTCTTCAATCCAACCATATATTTCCTCATTACCACCAGCCTCATAAAATCTAAGAGTACCAAATTTCTCCTTTACCTGCACAGCAATGGTTGGTTGTGCAGCTGCCGCATGCTGATTACGCCCCTCTATCTTTTCTGACAGCTCTTTTATTATCTCAAACCAGCCATCACCGCATTCAAATCCAAACGGCATCAAATTCTGTTCAATAGACATATCCTTACCCCGGTACAATATAGGATAAGTAGTAAACAAATATTCCGTATTTTTCTTATTCATTCCACAACCACCTTTCACAAATCATTTATCCACCGTACCATCCTGTCAATCGGCTGAAAAGCAAAATAATCCTCCAGTCGTTTCCCTTCTTCCTCCAGCGGGCACATGCTGACAAAGCTAGGCAGCTCCGGACAGTCGACCTTTATCACGTTGCCGAAAGCCAGCGCCTCCACGCCAACAGAAGACTCGAAAGTGACCACAATACTAGCCTTCAATAGTTGCTTTTCCAAAGAAGGCTGCTTATAAGTGCACTTGCTGGGATGCTGCCTTACGTACATGCTGCTATTGTCAAAGTACTTGTCAGCGGCATAGGCAACAAGCTCTTCATTCAGCCTGTCATTGACGCCACAAACAACCAGCACGTTCTTAAGCCCATCATAGGTATTGCTGCCGTACTTCTCCTTCCACTCCTTCAAGTACGACTGCCTCATGCTGCCCAATACAAAAACGTCTTCGCACACGTTTTTCAATCTGTAATAGCTCGTCTTGCCTATAACCCCCAAGTGGTCCGGCTTAGGCATCAACTTTACTTCGTTATCATGGTACTGAAAGCTGGTCAGATTCTCCGCCGTAACATTACACAGCACGCCCACCTTCTTAACATCAGGCATAGCGAGACACAACGCCTTCTCCCACGCCTGGCCCTCGTAGTTGTAGCACACTTTCTCAAGGTTTGTAAACTTGCCCCTCATGTTCTTAAAAGCTCTATGGTAGAACAAGCCTTCAATCAAGACGCCGCCCGCAAACGACTCCCACACCTCCCTCTTGAAGTACTTATAGCAGTTCTCCCTTCCAAAAACCCAGTCACCAAACACGTTGAACCATGCCCTCTTCATGTAAGCAAGGCTGCAAAAAAACTGCCACAGCACCGCAAAATACTGGTAAGCAATTATAAAGTAATCCTTTACAACTAAGAAAGACTCCAACGGCAGCACATTACTACTTTTTACTTTCTCTAGGTCTCTCTCCCAAGTAGCCTTCTGTGGTAACAAAATCCATACATAGCCAGCATTATAGAGAGGAATTAAAAAGTCACCGTTAGGAGAGACAATTATCTTCTTAGGATCAGCGTTTATTTCCAATGTCAGAAAACACCACCACCTATACACAAAGCTAAAATACTTTCTGATAGCATTGTAAAACGCCTTCAACGCCACGAATCTGTTGTCTGGCTTTAATCCTTTTACCAAGTCATGAAACGCCCTGCTCTTGACAGTGTTCTTCTCGTGAAGCAGAGAATACCACCACACATTGAAGGAAAAGCAATCGGCGAACTCCTTGCTAGTCCACGCCATGAACCTTAGATACGACCTCCCCCCGCACGCGTGAGTGACACTAGAATTGTTTAGCCGACCAAAAAGGAGGCCACGACCTCTCCCCGCGCGCGTGGGTGACACATCTGTTGCTAAAGGGCCTATCAAAACGTGGACGACCTCTCCCCGCGCGCGTGGGTGACACCCTGTAGGTCTGGAAGCCAGGAGAGATGAGCTCGACCTCTCCCCGCGCGCGTGGGTGACACAATACTAGGAATGAGCATTCTAAAAAGGATGACGACCTCTCCCCGCGCGCGTGGGTGACACTCTAGCATGCGTCACCAGCCACGGGAATGCCCCTTCGCACGGGGTTGGTGAGTGCCTGAATAACCTCACCCTTTTCATGTGAAACTCGCACTCAATTACTCTACCCTACAATACTTTCCTATCAGCTCTTTCAGACAATGCTGGCACAAGTCGCATTTCACAACTGTGCCGTCACCAAACACCGAGCTGTAGCCACCGATAAAATCTATACAATGAAACTCCTGAATCTCCAATGACTCAACAGCTGACTCGTAAAAATACTTGGCACCACACCTGTCACACTCAATAGCCAACGGAATCTCTACCGTTCGCTCTCCTATAACACACTTTATCATTCAATCTCCTTTACTTCACTCACCTTTCCCCGCTTGCAGAAGTCCCCGTATGTACCAGTGTCAAACACTCTTGAAGCAGCAACAGAAAACAGCACGTCGGAAGTCATTAGTATCTGCAGGCCGAGCTCTCTGGACACGGCGGCCACCATCTCGCTGCAAGCCCTCTGGTAGCTCTCGCCGCGAAGGTGCTTGAACGGCTCGTCAAGTATCATCAGCCGCCTGCGCGTAGGCCTCTCCAACGTAAGCAAAGCCACACGCACCCCAAACGCGCACACATCAACATGCCCAACGCCAGCGCTGTCAACCGGCTTTATCCTGTTGCCGTTCCTCACGAACCAAAGGTTGCATACGGTCTTTCCGTACTTCGTTTCGAACTCCACCTCAAACTCATAAGGCGTCTCGAACACCGTGCTCATGGCAAGCTCCACAATGTTGCTTATATGGAACTCCAGCTTCTCCTGTGTCTGCTTTGCGACCAGTTGAGCAACCGCCTTCGCCTCGTCAATGTCAACCAGCAAGGCGGCCAGCTCATCATGCCTGTTCTGCTTCTCTTTGACAAGACTCTGCAACTGCTGCTGCTTGCCTCTCTCAGTATCCAGCCTTTGTCGGTATTGTTTTACCACTCGTATTCCTCTTTCAGCTTATTAAAGCCAGCGGTAATCTCCTTCTCAAGCTCCTTCAGCCTCTTTCTGTCCTTTGCCAGCTTGCTCTGCGCAGCCTTCTCCGTCTTGCACGAGTAGTCCTTTCGCAGCTGTTCCAACAGAGAGCTTTTCCTGCCCTTCAGCTCTGAGCGCTCAGACTCGGCATCCTGTATTTCTCGTTTCAGCTTGCGCAACTCATCTTCTATTTCTTTCATATCCTATTCCTTTGTCAGTAATCTCGTTATACACATCATGCACCACTGACAACAGCCCGGAAGCCAAGTCGTAGCTGTCACCCAAAGACTTCTTTACAACCAAGTCAGGAGTAAAAGCATACGGCGTCACTGTATAATGCTGCAGCGGCTTCTCCCGCCTGTACTCTATCTCATATTCCTCGCCAAGTATGTCGTGAAGCATGCGGACCATGGTGTAAGCCTTTACCGGGTAGCTGCCAGCGATGACCACCGCCTCGTTGTTGAACTTCTCGTCGAGTATCTCAACGCTACACCTGGCAACGTCTTTCACGTGCACGTACTCCCTTACTTCCTCGCCTGTACCGTAGTAGGAAATCACTCCCGTATCCAGCGCCTGCTTCACAAGCCTGTACATGCTGTTGCTCCGTCCGGCCCTCGGACCGTATATGGTGCCATACCTGACAATTACGAAAGGCATGCCAAAAAACTTCGAGTAGTCACGGATAAACATCTCACAGGCACGCTTTGCGCTTGCGTAAAAGCCCCCCTCCCTGCTGTAAACGTACAGAGAAGAGGCAAACACGAACTTAGGCAAGTCCTCCAGCTTGCGGCCCTCCGCCAAGTCAACCAAGCCTTGCAGCACCAAAGCGTTGCCGTACACGTTCTTCCTTATGGTGTCCAACGGCTTCTTCTGACACTCGTCAATATCGGCAATGGCGGCAAAGTTGTAGACCACCTGCGGCTGTTCCCTATAAATGGTATCGCTGACCTTTGCCTGGTCAAGTATGCTGCCCACTACGTTCTTATAATGTTCACTTTCAATCTCATAAGGAACGGTGTCGAAGTTTATCACTTCGTAATTACTATTCAGCAAAGCGTCAATGACATGACTGCCTATAAAGCCGCTACCGCCAAATACTATCGCCTTATTCATTTTCATCCAAAAATACATCGTTATCGCAACGTAAGCAATCCACCAAAGGACCGTACATCTCGGACCACTCCCTAAACTTATTCCTGCTTCCGGTCCTCTCGAATTCCTCCAACGCAATCATTCCCTCAGCCAATGCTACGTCCAACGTCTGTTCCTTTATTGGTCTCATTCTTTTGCTCCTTTCAACCCCTTAATCAAGTTCTCTACAGCCAGCCTTTCCACGGCGGTCCTGGCCTCAACAGTGTTGCCAGCATTGTGGGAAGTCAGCACAACCTTGCCGGCTATGCTGTTCTTGCAGAAATGAGTAGGAGAATTAACGTCGCTAGCAAAGCCGGCCAGCTTGCCCCTGCCCAACGCCTTGGCGACAGCGCAAGCATCAACGCAGCCCGCCCTGGCAGTGTTAATCAGGTAGCTACCCTTCTTCATCAGCTTCAGCTCCCCCCCGCCTATCACCTGCTCGTTGCCGGAAACGTGTATGGTCACAATGTCTGAATCCTCAAGGCCCCACTGCTCGACAGGATCGCTCTTCTTGCCTCCGTGGTATTCCTTGTCAATGCCGTACACTTCGCAACCAGAAAGTTCCAGCCGCTCGTAAACCTCGGTTCCTATCCTGCCACAGCCAATGACGCATACCTTCATGCCCCCCAAGTTCCTGCCCTTTGCACTCTTCCTGAGTATGTTATAAATCAGCATCATGGTGTGCTCGGCAACGGCGGCCGTCAACTCGTTGCAAGGCGCGGTGTATACCTTGATGTCTCTCTCCTTGCACTTCTCAAAGTCTATGTTGTCAGTGCCTACTCCAGTCCTTGATATTACTCTCAAGTCGGAATAGCGGTTGAAGTAAAGTTGCCTGCAGTCAAGAATGACGCCGCGCACCATGGGTGACTTGTCAACCTCCCGACATCTTGCTATTACTTCCTTGTCGTCTACGGTCTTCAGGTTCTCAAGTATCTTTATTGCCACTTTCTTCTAGCTCCTTAAAATATTACTCCCATGTTTCTCATCCATTCCCTACACTGCTGAAACTGCCACTCATGGTCAACATCACATGCCTTGTACTTCTGCCTGTAACCGATAGCATACCTGCCAAGCCACCTGTGTGGCTGAAACCCATAGCTCAAGTCATCCAAACAGTACGGCTTGACAACAGCAGCAGAGTAATCAGGAAACCATGCCTCTGTACCGCTACTCCTGTCACAAGTAACCCGATCATCAATTATGCCAACACAGAAAGGAACCACTCTGTCAGTGTGAACAACAATCCTCTTGGCCCTATAAGGCGTATAGGCATCTGCTTTCGATATTGTGCATATGCTGTCCGCTACACTTGTCTTCCTCAACCTCTCTATCATTTCTTGCAGCATCATAGAAGTAACACAGGGAGCGTTGGCAAACAGCATTACGACAAACTCAATGTCAGGCTGCACCATAGTAGCAATCCTCAGCTTGACTTCCTTATAGGCATGAACAAACACGTCCTCGCCCAATGCCTCATTAGTAGCCAGTTCCTTCGGCCTATCAATTATATTCGCTCCGTAATACTTGGCAATATTCTTCAGTTCAGCATCCTCAGAAGAAAAGAAAGTAGCGTCAACAGACTTGCACAAAGTAGAAGCAAGAATAGGGTACGCCATTATCTCCTTCTTCCCTATTATCCTAGTGTTCTTCCTCTTTACTCCCTGGCTGCCTCCCCTGCCTATGCATATGCTAACTATCATTTACTACCTCTCTACTGGAATAATAGAAATAAAAGGCTCCTCCACACAACCATCAAGAAACAAATCCAAATCTTTTTCAGCACCGCCTTTATCTATCGCAACCATTTCCAAAACATTATCGGTCCCATAATTTTTTGAATCTGCTTCATACTCCCATTCAAATACAACTTTAGCCTTTAATTTATATTTCATACTTCTAATCCTTTCTTATCTCAGCAGCCCTGAAGTAACAGCCATCGCAGGCAGGTACCCTATGGCTCCATCCCTGCTTGTGAAACTCCCTAGCCTGAGTAATGCTGCCGGCAGTATTCCAAACCCTTCTAACGCTTCCCGTATAGTAGCCGAACAGCTGCCTGTCGTCATGGTTGCAAGGAAATATCTTGCCTTCCCAAGTAACAGAAGCGCGTTGCCAAAGCTGCGGACAGACCCAGTCCAACGCCTTGACTCCCATCTCCCTTTCAGTCATCAGTTTGAATTTTATCGCAGCCACCTCGTCAGAAACAATGCGCCAAAACATAGCGTACCTGTCCAAATCAAGATCATCAAAGGCAATCGTCTGTACCCTTACGTGAGTATTGTAATTGCCTTCGTGCCTGAGCAAAAAGAAATTGCTTACGTTCTTCAGCACGGTTTCCCACTTCGCGCCTACCCTCTTGCTCTCGTAGTATTCCTTTTCATAGCCGTCAATCGACACTATCAGCTGGTCAAGGCCGGCGTCAAGCAGGGCCTTTGACCTCTCTCCGTTCAGCAAAGTGCCGTTAGTATTCAGCCTCACGTCTATCATGCCTTTCTTTTTTGCATACGCTACCATCTGTGGTATCTTGCTATGAAGCAGCGGCTCGCCCCTGCCCAGCGTATGGTACTTGCAGCCGTAGCAGCCGTTGTCCGACGCCTCGTCAATCAACATATTGTACAGGCCCATATGCATATAGCCCTTCCTGAAGTCAGCATGAGTCTGCACACAGGACGGACATTTCAAGTTGCAGGCACTGGTCGCCTCAATGTCCAAGAACAGAGGAAACCTTGGCAGTGTAAGCTTTTCCGGGCACTCGAACCACTGCTTCCTGTATTCATCCCAGTCCTTGGTATCAGGATTATAAGCATCGCCAGCTAGCCAGATAAAATTCTTGTTCGTCTGTCCTTTCATTAAACCCAATCCTCAGCTTCTCTCTTAGTTAAAAAGAAATGAATACCATTAGTACACTCTTTAAAAATACTCGAATCATAGCCATTATCCGGTTTTACAAAACAACCAACCTTATACCGAAAGTCATAATCATTACTCCAGCATTCACAACTACCAATTTGCTTTCCATTAGCTCCTTCAATACTTTCAACTATTGCCAATTCACAACGACATTTTCTCCCAGTTATACATGAATTCCTCCTTGCAAACCAAGGTATCCTCAATTTTATAGTTTCCCCTTCTCTTCCTGCCTTCCATGCAATAAATTCCCCTGACGGCGGACAAACTTGATAGTATGGCAGGTCAGCACCATGCAGGTTAGCACTACGCAGGTCAGCACTATGCAAGTTAGCACCATACAGGTTAGCACTACGCAAGTTAGCACTATGCAAGTTAGCACCATACAGGTTAGCACTACGCAAGTTAGCACCATACAGGTTAGCACTACGCAGGTCAGCACCATACAGGTTAGCACTATGCAAGTTAGCACTATGCAAGTTAGCACCATACAGGTTAGCACTACGCAAGTTAGCACCATACAGGTCAGCACTACGCAAGTCAGCACTACGCAAGTCAGCACCATACAGGTTAGCATTATTATTAACTGCTAATTCTATTGCAACTCTAACTGATTCTACTTCAGCAGTAAACAAAATACTATCATCAAACCGACTCCTAATTTCAATTTTCATAAT
>Ga0180437_10011341_pt1 | contig 10706 bp, 7 predicted proteins | sample SS_ome_4_FD_132410 | JGI IMG/M metagenome (GOLD analysis project Ga0180437, IMG submission 132410) | Hypersaline lake sediment archaeal communities from the Salton Sea, California, USA - SS_3_D_1 metaG | ecosystem: Environmental > Aquatic > Non-marine Saline and Alkaline > Hypersaline > Sediment... | reverse complement strand
TGACGCCGCAATTAAGGGTGCGCCCGAGCTCAGCACTGCATCGCATGGCTCAGGTTTGCCGACGTGCGAGCAGCACGTCGCGTGGCAAGTGATGACCGAGAACGTACATCTCGGCGCTTTTGTACAGCTCTGTGCAACCTTTTGCATCGTGAAGTTGTCTTCGTAGTAAAGGCAACGGAGGGATGGTGTGAAAGACGAGGAGTATCTGAAATCGAGAGATGGCGAACTGGTTCAGCGGACGCGTGAAGGGGATAAGGAAGCCTATGGCGAACTGGTGACCAGCTACCAGGGCCACGTCTATGGCCTTGCGTACAGTCTCGTGGGTGATTGGGCAAATGCCCAAGACATTGCCCAGGAGGCCTTCATTCGCGCGTACAGCAATATCGAGCAACTGCGTGATCCGAGCCGCTTTGCGGCGTGGCTGCGGCGGGTCACCTTCAGCGTGGCCATGAATTGGCTGAAAGCGTTTCGGCCCAGAGTGTTCGAGCAACTCGACGGCCGCGTGGACCTCGATAGCCTGGACATCCCGGACTTTGCGCCGGGGCCCCGCGAGGTCATGGAGAAGCGCGAATTGGCCGAAGCGGTTCTCGGCGCGGTAAATTCGCTGCCGCCCAAATACCGTGTTCCGCTGACCATGTTCCACCTCGACGGACTTTCTTACGAAAAGGTCGCCAGCTTCCTCGATATTCCTCTCGGCACAGCGAAATCGCTTATCCACCGCGCCAGGAAAAAGCTCAAAGAAGCGCTAGCCGCCTACGCGGCAGAGGAGGTTACGCCGATGGTACAAGAAGTCCTAAACGAACACAGATTGCCCGAAGAGTTCGCAGCCAAAGTCCTGGAAGGCGTTAAGGGCTGGAGCATGGGCGAGAAAGAGAGTTCGATTCACGCTGCACAGGCGGCCGTGATGGAGGCTATCGGGGAAGACGTTGACTACGAGTACCTTGTTGGCGTCTCGGGATTGGCGTTCCGGATGCAGGTGTCGAAGGAAGGTCTTTGTCCTAGCTCTGGTCATCCTTTTTGTGGTTTTCAATGCGTAGCGGGGTCCAACAATGCGCTGCCGAGGCACCTGCGGATCTTTGAGGTGAAGCCGGACGACGCCGAGGGCGTCCGCGAGGCGCGCCAGGCCGTTGTGGACAGCATAGAACGCGGCGTACCCGCTCAATACGGGAGCGAAGAAGATGGGGTGATCGTCGGCTATCAAAAAAAGGGCGAGGAGTGGGTCTGTACTCATCCGCTGCGTGATGGTGGGCAGGAGACGTTTGTTGAAACGAAGTGGCCGTGGGGAATAGTGGTATTTACAGAACGCAAGGAGAGTGTCCCTGGACGCCGCGAGCTGGCGCTCGCTGCACTTCGGCAGGCCGTGGCCATGGCCAAGACAGCCGAGGCCGAAAACTACTACGTGGGCTTCAAGGCCTGGGACATGTGGATCGAGCGGCTCAAGGCACTTGATGAAGCCGACGAGCAGACGCGGAAAGACGCGATGCTCGGCAATTCGTGGATCTACGAATGTCTTGCCCAGTATCGCGCCGTCGCGGCGCGCTACCTAGAGCAGGTTGCCGACGAATTCAACCCGACTGCTGCCGCTCATCTCAAGAAGGCTTCGGAGTTGTACGCGCAGATGTCGGCGGGTTCCCTGAGAGGAGACAAATGCCTGCTTGACGTTGCGCCGCTGCCCTGGTCGTTGAAAGAGGGCGAAGCATGGACAAAGGAGATGCGGCACGACCAGATCAAACGGCTTGAGGCGGCCCTCCCACTCGAGCGCGAGGCTATCCAGGAGATTGAGAAAGCGCTAGCGAGTGTTGAGTGACCGCGGCTGCCAGATTCACCACGGGAGTCCCCGATGAGCACAAAGAACCCTGACTACGTACCGCAGGTAGTGGCGATTGTGCCCGTTTCGGCGGACGGAACACTCCGCTTGAAGAAGGAAGTGAGAGCGCATCTGGGCGATGGCAACGCTGACTTCCGGCTTATCTCAGGGGAAGAAGTGGTGCTTACTGCCCAAGACGCCGCCGGCGAACGGATGGAAGTACATGGGAACCGCTTTTGTCTTTCCGTGGACATTGCGGCCAAGCTGCAGATCAAGAAGGGGTCGTTGGTTGCGATGGTCGAAAGGCCCGGCGCCGTCGCCCTCAAGAAGCTTGACATTGAGGAGCACGACGGCGAAGCGGCGAAGGTCTACGACATCGAGACCGCGCGGGCAGTTACGCGGGTAGTCGAGACCAATCCCACGCCGGAGAAGTTGTTGCCCAAACTCAAGCGACAATACAAAGACATGAAATTGGCGCACAATGTGGTAGGCTTTCTGCGAGGACGCACAACACTGGCCGCCTGGAAGGCGAGGAAACTCATAGGCGCGGCCGAGGCCACGGACAAGGCGCTGCGACAAAGACTGCTCCAAGAACGATTGGCGAAACAGGCAAGAGACGGTTCCTGGGAGGGGCGCCTGCTGCCTACCGCTCGTAATCTCAGAGAAATTGCCGAACTTGGCCTGGGCACGCAAGCCGACCAAATGCAGGCCGGCGTAAGATGGTTGCTGCGACTCCCTCAGTCGAAATTGAATCCGGGCATGTTCTTTCTGACGGACAGACTCGTCGCCCAACAAGCCGAGGTCGTCGAGCAGAGACGGCGAACCGGCAAAGGCCGGTTCCGAGAGCTGAAGGCGTCGGAAATGAGGGCCGTGGCTGCAGGTGACGATCTTATGGCAACCAAGGTCTGCGGGCCGCGGATCATGTGGCCTAACGCCTTAGTCCTGGAAACGCTTCTGCTGCTGGGCTACGAGAAGCATGAGAGAGTACAGGCTGCGTTAGACACTATCCTGCGCGGCGGATGGTGCGAATGCGGCTATCAACACGGCGCCGGTGACTGGCGCGGGCGCCCACAACCCACCACGGATGAGGTGGAAGAATGGGAGAGAACTTGCCTGCGTGAATACACGTACGGCGGGATACCGGACGTTGATCTTCTTCGAAAGATGGACTTGACAAGAAAGGTCGGCGTGAAGATGCCTAGGGTGGCGCGCATCCGCCAAAAGGGGAAGGAGATCTTCCCGCTCAGGATGGCGACGCATCTACAGGGGTGCGAAGTCATCACTGCCAGGGCAATGAGTCGCGTCAGGAGCAAGAAGATGAGACGGATCGCAGAAGCGTACCTCTGGCGATTCGCGGCCAGGCAGAATGGGGAGACGGGGGCATTTGCGCAAGAGAAGTATGGGTATTGCCAGAACTCCCAGGTGGCTTTGCTTGACGTGTTCGCGCGCTTCGCTCATCCTGCCTCGGAAATCGTGATAATGCGATCGATCCCGTGGATTGTCAACGCGCAGAACGAGGACGGCTCTTGGGGCGACAAGACGCAGAAGGACGTTTCAACACGCGCTCTGCTCGCGGCCCTGCACTGTGTCCGCCCGCATCTGCCGCGCGGCCTGACGCCCTGAACCTTCCCCAGCTCCAGCGGCTTTGCTCCTAACGAATATCGCTGGCTTTCCGGGAACGACTACGAGCGAAGCGTTGTGCGAAGGCGCCGACTGCTCCGGAGAAACGCTATTCCAGCCAAGTCGTAAATCTACGAATATCTTGCTTGATGCCGTGACACTGTAGCCTGCTGTCCTGCTGCAAGTTTGCCATCGTCGCGGCCCTCGTGCTAATTTGACTTACTATAAGAACGACGGGCTACTTCGATTTCGTGCGTGAGCGCCCGGATAGGCGGAACATCAAAGACGAATGGGTACAGTTCGCACTCGAGAACCCAGTTCATGAAGAGATACAGACGGACGGACGTTTCCGAAGATGGGCGCAGATCGAGGAAGCCGGCGGTAAATACCTTCGCGTGGTTGTTCTCAGCGACGGCGTGACCGTCCACAACGCGTTCTTTGACCGTTCCTTCAGGAGGTGAGTGATGAGAGTCAGGTACTTTCCCGACACGGATACGGCCTATCTTGAGTTCAGCGAGAATCCCGTCTCACAGACGCGCGATATCAACGAAGACATCCTCATCGATCTGGACGAAGACGGCAACCTAGTGGCGATGACTATCGAGCACGCCAAAGCAAAAGCCAATATCTCCGAATTTTCCTACCAGGAGGTGACCAGGTAGGGCGCCTGAAACGGAGAAACACGACGCCCTATGACAAGTCGACGTGAGATTGCCCAGCGGATCGTGAACGAGATTGCCGAGTCGCCGTGCATAAAGAGGGCTTGGCTGCGCGGGAGCCTTGCTGAAGGGTCTGAGGACGAGTATTCAGACATCGATATCGGCGTCGAAGGATGCGGCGGAGGCAGCCGGGAGGTCGCCGGCGAGATCATCGGGTACATGAATCGCTCGTTCGACGTTTTGTTCTATGATTGGGCCGGAAGTCTCCTGCCGGCGGATTGTGTGATTACCTTCTTTGTGGCGAACCTTCCTTTGCATTGGCACATCGACTTCGGCATGGCTGTTCCGGAAAACCGACGGACACTGCAGCCTACTGACATCGAGTACGTGTTTCCGGAACATTATCTGAAGCTTTGGGTGATCTATTCCAAACACCTGATGCGGAAATCGGCCGGCCATCGCGAGGAAATCGCCAAGTTCGCGTCGAGAGTGTTCGACTCCGAAATTGACGCCGCCGTCGCGCCGGAGGACATGATGGGGGACGTACTGCGCCTCTTGAAAAAGCAGGCAGAAGGCCGCTACGAGCACTTTTTCTTGGACTGCGAACAGTTCTTTCATGGCCGTCTCAAACCAACTGCCGCGGGGAAGGCCTAGTGTCCCGAGTGCGAAATGTCTTTAGAAGGTCGCGCGCGTCTTTGTCTGAAGCTTTCATCGGCGGCAGGCGTCCCCACGCGTCATTGCGAGGAGTCTTCGACGAAGCAAGCTCCTCAGGAACACGCAAAGAGTCGTCGCGAGAAACGAAGGAGATTGCCGCGTCGCTTGGGGACTCGCTCCTCGCAATGACGGGAGAGCATAGCCGCCGACAACTTTGTAATGGAATTTCACACTGGGGACACTAGTTTCCGCTGTGCAAAGGCAGCGAGGTCGGTTTCAGAGGACAATAAACAGGAACAAGGCGTGCAGCAATGCTGAATTCCGACGTGTACGAGAATGCTGGTTTTTGCAGGTTCTACGACTGGGTCTACGACGGGTTTGAGGGCGACATCCCGTTCTATCTCGGATTGGCCGAGCGATACGGCCCGCCTGTTCTCGAGGTCGCGTGTGGCACGGGACGCGTCACGTTGCCGCTGGCGCGGGCCGGGTTCGAGGTGGTCGGCATTGATCTCTCGGAACCTATGCTCGCCATTGCTCGAAGCAAGTGTGAATGCGAGCCGGAGGAAGTGAGGAACGCCGTCTCGCTTATTCAGACCGACATGCGCCATTTCCGGCTTGGCCGGACGTTCTGTTGCGTCTTCGTTCCCAATGCTTCCCTTTTTCATCTTCACGACGCCGTGGCTTTGCGGCAGTGCTTTGCCTGTCTTTTCGAGCACACGCGGCCCGGAGGCGTCCTCGCCGTGGACCTCGTCGCGCCGAAACGAATGGCGAATCAGGAAGTCGGCGATTTGCACTTGGTTGGGGAGGGCATGAATCCTTTCACTGGATTGATGACCAAAGAATATAACCGGAAATTGGCCATCGATCGAGATCGACAGATCGTCCGCGTCGAGCACGTTTACGTCGAGGACGCGGGCACCAGGGATAGACGTTATGCGTTTACGCAGGACTATCGATGGATCGAGGAGAAAGAGGGAGCCAACTGGTTTTCGGAGGCCGGGTATGTCGGGATGAAGACGTTTGGCGATTACGAGGGCTCGCCTTATTCACTGGATTCGCACCGTCTGATACTCGTAGGAGAAAGGCCGGATAGGGACGGAATTGCTCCGTGCTACACGCGCTTCCCACGTGTGGCCACGCGATAGCCGGCTGTAAGGCGCCCACATTGCACCACGGTAAAAGAGAGAACTGAACGCGAGGGGCCTCGACCTGTACAGGGCGTTTTTCGAGGGGTACGGAAGGCCGTTGCTCGAGGAGCAGTTCCCGAGTGAGCTGGAAACAGTTTGCGATCACGTCGGCAGGTTTTGGCTCTGAGCGCATAGGGGCGGACGCCAGAATCTCTCGCGGGCATTGCCGGGAACCGGATACCCAGACTTTCGGTGCGCGGCTTGATACGGCAGCCTTTTTGCTGTGGGCGGCGACATTCGAAGGTTGTACCGTACGGTGGTGGATTGATCTGAATATGGTGCGGCCGGTACGCCCGGGCGCCACAAGGCGTATATTGTCAACTAATTACCCGCTTGTCTGTTCGGCTTTGTTGACGCCGGATGAGGTGGCGCACTTCCGCTGACGCCGTCCACGCAGGCACGATTTCGTACATGCGCACCCGCCAGCAGGCTTCGCCCAAGATATCCTCACGCTGAACTGGTTGCCGCCTCACGCACGGACTCGCTTACGGATCCTGTGTTTTGATATGTATTTACAGCAATGATGCATAGTGTAAAAGATATTTTTTAATTGTATTTTCCGTATCTTCCTTGCAATTCTTGTGTATTTCTTGTTATTATTATAAGGGTAGAAATAGCTTTTTCGATGCTGATACTGCGTGGTTGATTGCTTTTGATGCCGCCTGGTCAGAGGCCTCGTCCGATGCACTATCCCAAACCGAAGATGAAGAGAAGCGGAAGGAGAAACGTTTTCGGGCGAAGCAGTTTTCGGCATCTTTCAGCGTCGAGCACGCACGGGTTCTTGGTTGTCGTTCTGCAGGCGTGTCCGTTGCGACGGCGGGAAACGCAGTAACCCCCTCGGCCCTAACGGGGTACAGGGTGCTCTTGCTCGCAGGGGGTAATGCATGTTCAGGGGCCAAACTGCAACGAGGGTCGTGGCGCGTCGAGCGGGGGCCCGGCAGGTATTGTCAAAGCCGCGTGTTTGAAGCGGACAACGTGGCTGGAACGTCCATTGGAAGAGCCTAAGTTCACAATCTGTGAGGAAATCGGCCGGGGCGGGATGGGGATCGTCTACAAGGCGAGGGATGAATCCCTGAAACGCTTTGTAGCGTTGAAGGTATTGCCTGAAGGCCTGGGTCGCAATCCCTTTTTGGTGAAACGCTTCAAACGGGACGCGGAAGCCGCCGCGTCACTCAACCATCTTAACATCGTGACGGTCTACTCATTCGGCCAGCAGAATGAACTCTATTACATCGCAATGGAATTCATTGACGGCCAGACGCTGGCGGAAGTTATCCAGTCCGAGGGCAAACAGGACGTGCGCCGCGCGCTCGAGATCATTAAGCAGGCGACGGAGGGGCTTGCCGAGGCCCACGCGAGCAACATCATCCACCGGGACATAAAACCGCATAATATCATTTTGGCGAAGGACGGCCGCGTCAAAGTGGCGGACTTCGGTTTGGCCAGGCTGCTCGAGGAGGACACCCAGCTTACGCGCGCGGGTGATCGGCTCGGCACACCTCGGTACATGTCTCCGGAGCAATGTGAGTCACAGAGTTTGACCCCGCGCACGGACATCTATTCGCTTGGCGTGGTGCTGTTCGAGATGCTCGCGGGGCGGCCGGCTTTTCCCGGCAACACTCCCCTTGCGGTTATGCGTCAAATTGTGGATCGTCCGTTTCCCAACATCCTGAGCCAGAATCCCGACGTTCCGCTGAGCGTGGCCAAGATCATGGCGAAAATGCTCGCCAAGAACCCCGACGATCGATACGGTTCCGCAGTCGAACTTAGCAACGATCTCGAGAGTTGGCTCGAGCACGGCACGGCGCCGGCATCGGCGGACGCGGACCTAGGAGTATTCAGTGAGTTGGACGGCGTTCTTTCCCCTCACCGCGCTGCGCCAGAAAGGGCGGCACGATCGCGCGGCGCCAAGGGTTTTCTGATCCACTTCGTGGAGACCGACGCGTCGTGGGCCGAGTGGGTCCGCGTGCAGCTGGCCGGCGCAGGCTATCGAGTAAAGCTGCTGCCGTGGGATCGTACGGCGTCCGAAGAAGGCCTCCGAAAGACCCGGGAAGCCCTTGAGCAGTCCATTTGCCTCGTGGCCGTGGTTTCGCCTGGGTACATCACGACGGTTCACGGTGATCGGCAGTGGGCAGACTTCCTTCAGAAGGGCAACCCAGGCGTGTTGCCGGTATGCGTACGCCACTCTTCAAGCGTCGCGCAAGCCTTCGGCACCGTCAACTACATCGACATGGTAGAACTAGACCAGCAAAAGGGCAAGCAAGCCCTTCTCGAGGAGGCGCGCGAGGCAGCGGGCGAACCGGCGGGCTTCGATGAAGTCTTTTCGTTCGAAGCCCTGGGCGATCTGACGCACGTGGCGCGACACTACGGCGTCTGGAACGTACCGTTCGACAGCGATCCGTATTTCACGGGGCGGGGCAACATGTTGCTTCATGTCTATCGGCTTCTCAACAAGTGCGGCATCGCTACGCTCACCCAACTGGATCCTGCGCAGTCGGGTTTCAACCTGGCGCAAATCGCATCGGAATACGCCAACGCCAACAAGCCCTATTACGCGCTGGTATGGTGGATCAGGGCGGTGAAGGAAGCCGTGTTGCTTGCTGATTACTGCGGGCTGGCGGGCGATCTTGGCCTGCCCGGGAAGGATGCCGGGGAGCTTGCGGCGGCCAAGGGCGCTGTTAAGCGGTGGTTGCTCGAGAATCCGAACTGGCTGATGGTGTTTGATGGCGCGGACAACCCGGAGGTCATCGCGGCGTATGTCCCTCAAGGGCATCGAGGCCACGTCCTGGTAACGTCCCGTAACCCGAACTGGCCCAACCGATTCAATCCGATTCACGTGCGGCCCATCCACCGGGCCGACTCCGTTGACTACCTGTTTGAGCGGACGGGGCAGCGCGATGAAGGGGCGGCTGCCGTGTTGGCGGCGGCACTGGGGGACATCCCGTTGGCGCTGAATCTGGCCGGGGCATATGTTCAGGCGGTTGGGTGCTCGTTCGAGGCGTATCTCGAGGCGTTCTCGGATCGTCACAAAGCATTCTGGGGGTATGTGGCGCCCCGAACGGGCGCTGCGGGTGTAGTATCCGCGGCGCTGAGCCGCACGCTGGAGCAGGTCGCTTTGGAATCGAAGGGGGCGTTGGACTTATTCAAGGCGTGCGCCTACCTTGCCTCCGGCGATATCCGGCTGTCGCGGCTGTGCTCGGCGGCAAGACAATTCCCCGGCGCTCTCGGCAAGACCTTGGTTAACACGTCGGCGCTTACGAAGGCCGTGTCAACGGCTGTTCGCTACGGTCTTGTAACCGAGAAAGAGGATTCGTTGTGGATCGACCCGATGTTGCAGGAACTGGTCTGGCAGTGGATCGAGACGGACTTCCGAGAAGACGAGAACGAAGCGCGCGCAGATTTTCTGTACAACATGAAGTATGCCCGTTTCGAAAGGAAGGACCCACGCGTCTGGGCGTCGGCAATGGTCGAGTATGTCCTTGAGACGTTTCCCGAGGAGTGCCAGCACCGCGATAAATGGAGCGAGTGCGAGCGCCTGATGCCCCACGCGCTCACGGTCGCAGACCATGCCGAGCGGCTGGGCATAAAGCCTGGTCGGATGGCGGAACTCGGCGCGCGAATCGGCGCCTACCTGCTTCACCGAGGAGAGCTCGACTTGGCAGAAAGGGAATATGCCCGGGCCGTCGCCCTGCGTGAGAAGGCCCACGGCCCAAAACACAAAGGATTGGCGGCGCTATACAAGGAACTTGGGCGCATTCACTGGGCCAAAAGCGAATTGAAGAGGGCGCGTCTGGCCTACGAGAAAGCCCTCGAGATCGACCAAACGCCCCATGGAAAGGATGACGAGGCCGTTGCCGCCCACCTCGCCAACCTAGGCGGGGTTTCGATGCAAATGAGCGACCTCGCAGCCGCCCGCGCGTACTACGCGAAGGCCCTCGAGATCGAGAAAAAGGTGCATGGTCCCGATCATCCCGCGGTCGGCAGAGCATGCAGTAATCTCGGGCTTGTGTCTCAGGAAACCGGCGATCTGTCAACCGCGCGTCAATACTTCACCCAGGCGCTCGAGATCTACGAGCGCAATCACGGCGCCGTGCATCTCACCGTGACCGCCGCCGTAAAGCACCTTGGCGAAGCATGCCAGAAAATGGGCGACTTGGATGCCGCAAAAGGGTTCTACCAACGTGCGGTCGAGATAGACGCCGCACTGCATGGGGCCGACAATCCCGAGGTCGCCCAGGATCACAACAACCTTGGCGTGGTTCTACAACGGCTTGGAGCGCTGTCGGAGGCCGGGGCAAACTATGAGAAAGCCCTGAAGACGAACGAAACCGTGTACGGGCCAAACCACCCCAAGGTGGCAATCAACCTGAACAACCTTGCGGATGTTCTGAGAGCCCAGGAGGAGTTTTCTAGGGCGGGCAAATGCTACCGGCGCGCCACGAAAATTTTCATGGATACGCTTGGGAAAGAGCACGAGTACACGCGAACGGCCTTGGCAAACCTCCGCAGCGTCAGGAAGCAAATCGAACGAGGGCACGACGAACCGTGATACATCGTACGGCGCTCTCTTAGGAAGAGGAGACTTGACGTGAACGCTCAGGTGGGCGCGGAAACGGGCAAGTCGGGTGCGGCCGACTTCGAAGTCAGCATTCGTGTGAGGGCCGATCGCATGGCGGTTCTGTTGAACTGCCCGAAGCTGCCCAGCGACCTCGAGTTGCTCTTGGAACGCGTTCGCACCGCGCTCAAAGGGTTAGGCATACCCGAAGAATGGCGGGGTGA
>Ga0180437_10011340_pt1 | contig 10708 bp, 9 predicted proteins | sample SS_ome_4_FD_132410 | JGI IMG/M metagenome (GOLD analysis project Ga0180437, IMG submission 132410) | Hypersaline lake sediment archaeal communities from the Salton Sea, California, USA - SS_3_D_1 metaG | ecosystem: Environmental > Aquatic > Non-marine Saline and Alkaline > Hypersaline > Sediment... | reverse complement strand
GACAGCGATTCGGTAGTCCTGTTGTGGAAAGAGATGATGGATGTCCACTCGGCGGTTGATGAACGACTGAGTGTGGCTTCGGGGTGGAGAGAGATAGTCGATGGATCCATTGGGCGGTGGCTGAGAGATCCTGAGAGTTGCCTGATCGTGGCGGAGAGGGCTGAGGGTGTGGTCGGCGTCGCGCTTGGGGGAGTGGTGGACGCGACCCTTGGTCTCGAATCCAACGTCCGTGGACAAGTCGCACATCTGTGTGTCGGCGCCAGCTGGCGAAGGCAGGGCGTCGGGCGACAGCTGGTGAGATCACTGAGAGAATGGCTGGCTGATCGGCGCGTCACTTCGATGCATCTCTACGTTTCGCGCTTCAACCCGGACTCGCAGCGTTTTTGGCGGAGTCTGGGTTTTGAGGACTACACTAGTCGGCTCTGGTGCGACTTAGTCTAAGGGGAGGCTACCATGACTGAGCTACTGTATTTGACCGACAGCTACCTGCGGGAGTTCACGGCCACCGTTACAGAGGCAGACGCCGATGGGGTCGTACTCGACCGTACGGCTTTCTATCCCCAGGGCGGTGGTCAGCAGAGTGATACGGGTTTACTTCTGGACGATGCGGGGCATGAGTACGCTGTCAAGAGAGTTCGGCGTGTGAAGGGCAGAGTAGTCCACGCCATCGACGTAGAGCTGCCACAGGCGGGAGCCACCCTCAGAGGCGTGATCGACTGGGACCGCCGATACAAGCTGATGCGCACGCATACTGCATTGCACATCTTGTGCGGCGTCATCTGGCGGGACTACGGGGCTTCCGTCACCGGCGGCAACATGGAGCCACTGAAGGCGCGCATGGACTTCGAGCTGGAGAGCATGAGTTCGGCGTTTTCCGATGAAGTGGAGGCCAAGATCAATGCGGAGGTTGGGGTTGCCCGTCCTGTGCGCATCGACATACTGCCTCGCGAAGAGGCGTTCCAAATCCCGGATCTCATTCGCACCAAGATCAATCTGTTACCAGAGAGCATCCAGGAGGTGCGAGTGGTGGAGATCGAGGGCCTGGATCTGCAGGCCGATGGTGGAACGCACGTGGCGAATACCAAGGAAGTCGGCCGCATCAGAGTGACCGGACACGAGAGCAAGGGGCGTATCAACAAACGCCTACGCATCGAGATCGAGGAGTAGCGGGAGGCTGATTCTATGTTCCGAGAGGTTCCGAGCAAGGTGGACTTCCCTGCACTGGAGAGGGACATACTGCGCTGGTGGGAAGAGAGCGACGCATTCCGGAAGCTGGTGGAGAAGAACAGGGGTAAGAAGCGGTGGTCCTTTATAGATGGGCCCATCACCGCCAACAACCCGATGGGTGTTCACCATGCGTGGGGGCGCACCTACAAGGATCTCTACCATCGCTACAAAGCGATGCAGGGACACGAACTCCGATATCAGAACGGTTTCGACGGTCAGGGGCTGTGGATCGAGGTCGAGGTGGAGCGCGAGCTGGGCTTCACGTCCAAGCGTGATATCGAGAGCTACGGGATCGCCGAGTTCGTGAACAAGTGCAAGGAGCGCGTTCGGAAGTTCGCGGGCATTCAATCGCAGCAGTCGATTCGTCTCGGATACTGGATGGACTGGGAGAATTCGTACCATACCATGTCCGATGAGAACAACTACACCATATGGCTCTTTCTCAAGACGTGTTACGAGCGAGGGTGGGTTTACAAAGGGCGGGATGTGCTGCCCTGGTGCCCCCGTTGCAGCACTGCCATCTCGGAACACGAGATCGTCACTGAGGGCTACCAAGAACTGACTCACCCCAGTGTGACGGTACGATTTCCGCTCATCGGTAGGGACTCTGAAGCCTTGCTGGTGTGGACTACCACGCCGTGGACCTTGAGCTCAAATGTGGCGGCAGCGGCGCATCCCGAGGTGCAATACGTCAAAGTACGGCAAGACGGGCAGTACCTATATCTTGCGCGTGAAGCGATGTCTGTGCTGGAGGGGCCCTATGAGGTGGTGGAGGAACTTTCAGGGGCGGACATGGAGGGGTGGATCTATCGAGGACCATACGACGAGCTGCCGCCGCAGAGCGGTGTTGAGCACAAGGTAATCCTGTGGGACGAGGTGAGCGAGGCGGAGGGTACCGGCATCGTACACATCGCGCCGGGCTGCGGCAAGGAGGACTTCGAGCTCGGCGAGCAGTACGACCTGGCGGCGATAGCACCGCTGGACGAGTTCGGCGTGTTCCTACCCGGCTTTGATTGGCTTACCGGTCTACACGTGGCGGAGTCGGCGGAGGGCATCTTCGAGGATTTGCGCAAGAAGGGGTTGCTCTATCGACTGCAAGACTACACCCACAGGTACCCCGTCTGCTGGCGGTGCCAGAGTGAGTTGGTGTTCCGCCTGGTTGATGAGTGGTACATCTGCATGGATGAGCTGCGCCACTGGATCATGGACGTGGTTCGCCAAATCCGGTGGATACCCGAGTTCGGACAAGAGAGAGAGCTCGACTGGCTGCGCAACATGGACGACTGGATGATTTCGAAGAAGAGATACTGGGGTCTCGCGCTGCCCATTTACGACTGCGAGTGCGGGCATTTCGAGGTCATCGGGAGTGAAGATGAACTGCGGGAAAAGGCGGTTGAGGGCTGGGAAGAGTTCGAAGGTCACTCACCTCACCGGCCATGGGTCGACGCAGTCCAGATCCGCTGTCCGGCCTGTGGAAAGTTGCTCTCTCGCATCCCTGATGTGGGCAATCCGTGGCTGGATGCGGGAATCGTGGCCTTGTCGACGCTGAACTACAGACATGACCGCGAGTACTGGGAGAAGTGGTACCCGGCCGATTTTATCACCGAGTGCTTCCCCGGGCAATTCAGGAACTGGTTCTATGCTTTGCTGGCCGAGAGCACGGCTATGGAGAAGAGCCCTCCCTTCATGACGGTCTTTGGCTACGCACTGGTCAAGGACGAGCACGGCGAAGAGATGCACAAGAGCAGCGGCAACGTGATTTGGTTCGATGACGCGGCGGAGACTATGGGTGTGGATGTGATGCGGTGGATGTACTGTGCTCACAATCCCCGCGTCAATCTCCACTTCGGGTACGGACCGGCAGACGAGGTGCGGCGTCGCTTCTTCATACCTCTGTGGAACATCTACTCCTTCTTCGCCACCTATGCTGGCATCGATGGTTGGGCCCCGCCAAGCGGTCCCGGAGCCGAAGAGCCAGTACAGTCCTCGAATCCGCTGGATCGCTGGATCCTTTCTAGACTTGAGGTGGTGATACGCGAGGTGACGAACCGCCTCGACGACTTCGATGCGGCACCTGCCACGCGAGCCATAGAAGCCTTTGTGGATGACTTATCCAACTGGTACGTGCGTCGCAGTCGCCGTCGGTTCTGGAAGTCCGAACAGGATGAGGACAAGAACCTGGCCTACTTGACCCTGTACGAGTGTCTGGTATCCCTGGTCAAGCTGCTCGCGCCTTTCATCCCCTTCGTGACCGAGGAGATGTACCAGAACCTGGTGCGCTCGGTCGATCCGGATGCTCCGGAAAGCGTACACCACTGCGAGTTTCCGAGTGCCGATGAGGAGTTGGTGGACGAGGACTTGATGTCCGGCATGGAGTTGGCTATCGAGATCTCCAGCCTCGGTCGTTCGGCTCGTGGCGCAGGCGGCATCAAGCTGCGCCAGCCCCTCTCGTCGGCGGTAGTGGCGGGTCCTTTTGGTGCTGGGGAGGACCCTCTGGGGCCCCTGGCCGATCTGGTTCTCGATGAGCTCAATGTCAAGGAGCTCCGCTTCACGGAGGACGCGAACGAACTGGTCACATACGTGCTCAAACCCGATCTGCGTTTACTGGGCGAGCAGTACGGAGCACAGTTGCCGCAGATCAGGAAAGCGGTGGCGGCGCTTGATGCCACGACGTCAGCCCGCAAGCTGCAGGATGGTGAATCGCTCTCGGTGACCGTCGATGGAAAGTCCATTTCTCTGTCTCCGGAGGAGGTGGCGGTTGTGCAGGAAGCTCGGGAGGGATACCGGGTTTCCCAGGAAGGAGACTACTTGGTGGCGGTGGATGTCACCCTCACAGGTGAGCTGCTCCAAGAGGGACTAGCTCGGGAGTTGGTGCGTCGCATCCAGAACCTGCGCAAGGAAGCTGATTTCCGAATCGACGACAAAATCAGCATCCACTACGAGGGCGACCCTGAGTTGGTGAGCGTGATGCGGGACTATGAGAGCTACATCGGCGAGGAGACGCTTGCACGGGAGATGATCGAAGGAGTGGGCCCTGAGGGAAGTCAGACGGGGCAGTATGAGATTGAGGGCAAGAGCATCACGTTCCAGCTCTTGACTGTGCCTGCCGGCGACGTAGTTGAGTAAGATTGAAAGACTTGCACGGGCGATCAGGATTGGCTAGAATGTTGGTGCGAGTCTCGAAGTCAGGGCAAACGCCCCCACGGTTGAGATGGCGTCGAGGGATTGGGCCGTGGCTCACGAGCACGACGCCATGACCGCGGCGGAACGGGGTGAGTGGTGCCCAGAGAATATGATGGGTTGAAGACCAAACTTGAAACCGAGCGACAGCGTCTCGCTGGCGAGATCCGCCAGTTGCGTTCACCCGGGGAAGAGCGCCCCGGCTACGGCAACCACATGGCGGATGATGCCACCGGTGTGTTCGAGCAGACGTACAACGTGTCACTGCGCGAGCGCCTCGAAGGTAGTCTCAGGTTGGTGGATGAGGCGCTGGTGCGAATGGAAGATGGAACCTATGGCACCTGCTCCGACTGCGGAGCGACAATCGAGTGGGGGCGGCTGAAGACGCTCCCCTATACGGGGTTGTGTGTGGAATGCGTACGACGTCAGGAGAGGGCATCATAGAACGACCATCCACAGCAGTGGGCAGAAGGACGCGGTGGGGGGTGTTCTTGGGAGTGGCCGCCCTCGTGCTGTTGCTTGACCAGATCAGCAAGTACCTGGTGCTCACCAATTTGGCCTTGGGAGAGATGTGGAATCCAGTGCCCTTTCTCCGGCCCTTTGTCACCGTCACCCATGTGACGAATACTGGTGCGGCGTTCGGACTCTTCCAGGGGCACAGTCTCTTCTTCTCGATTGTGGCCGTCGTCGTGGTGGTGGGCATCATTGTTTTCTATCGGTACATTCCGGTGGACGAGACCATGCTCCGGATATGCCTGGGGCTTCAGCTGGGCGGAGCGCTGGGCAATTTGCTGGACAGGGTTCGGCTGGGCACGGTGGTCGATTTCATAGACTTCAAGATTTGGCCGGTATTCAACCTGGCAGACACTGCCATCTTCACTGGCGTGTCAATCCTGGCCTTCTATCTTCTGTTCAGCAAGGAGGAGGACGAGCGTAGCGCGGCTGGAGTCGACTAGGGTGGAGCGCGGCCTACTCCTGACACGCACCGAGCGCGAGCAGCGGCTCGGTGTTTTTCGTCGTGCGGTGGAACTATGGAGAAGACGCTTCGTCTGACCGCTGGTCTCAGAGGTGAGAGAGTAGACAAATACGTGGCACAGCGGGTGCCCTCCCTGTCCCGATCGCGCGTCAAGCAGCTCATTGAGGCTGGACTGCTCTCCGTGAACGGGGTTGTCGTGAAGGCCAGCCACCGCTTGGAGGAAGGCGACGAACTGATACTTCGAGTGCCACAGCTCGAAGAGATGCAGCTGATCCCAGAGGACATGCCCCTCAATGTGGTCTACGAGGACAACGACCTCGTGGTAGTGGACAAGACCGCTGATCTCGTGGTCCATCCAGCGCCAGGTCACGAGAGGGGTACCCTGGCAAATGCCTTGTTGGCCCGGTACCCGGATCTGCCGGTGGATGAAGAGGGACGGCCGGGCATAGTTCACCGACTAGACAAGGATACGTCTGGCCTTATCCTTGTCGCCAGAACCGAGGAGGCGCGGCGCGATCTACAGGCTCAATTCAAAGCCGGTCAGGTGGACAAGGTGTATCTGGCCTTGGTGGAGGGGCGAGTGGCGCCCCTTAGTGGCATCATTGACGCTCCCATCGGCCGTGATCCGAGGGAGCGGAAGCGGATGGCAGTGGTCCGCCAGGGCGGACGGCAATCCGTTACCGAGTACCAAGTCGTAGAGCAGTTGGACGACTTCACGTTGCTGGAGGTCATGCCACGAACAGGTCGGACACACCAGGTACGGGTGCATCTGGCCTTCATCAGGCATCCGGTTGTCGGAGACAGCGTCTACGGCTACCGAAAGCAACGTCTCAGTGTCAAGAGGCAATTCCTTCACGCGCATCGGCTAGGCTTTCGTCTTCCATCTTCTGGACAACGCATGGAGCTGGCATCAGACCTGCCAACCGATCTCGCGACTCTTCTCGAGGAGTTGCGAAAGCCAAGTCTCATCGGCGCCGACGAGTGGGAGAATCTCGGGCCATCGATCTGAGATATCCAGTCGTTCCCAGAGGATGCGGTCCTAAGATCAGTCTGTTGGAGGTGTCCACAACGAATGGTGGTCAACGGCAATCACGGAGAACAGAGGATAGTGGTGCTGGGCTCGGGGCCAGCACTGGCGAGTTCAAGCCGGGATAATACGTCCTTCTTGTTTGATAGCGAGGGGGGCGCGCTGCTCATCGATTGTGGGGGGAGTCCATTCCACAAGATGCTCAGGGCTGGGGGGGATCCCGGCGGGTTGGCTGGAGTGGTGCTGACACACGCTCATCCCGATCACATCTACGGTCTGCCCTCGTTGATACACGAGCTGTGGATGTTCGGCAGGAGGGATACTCTTCACATCTACGCCAGCGAGCCTACTCTTAGAGTCGCTACATCACTGCTGGACGTATTCCAGTTGCGGAGCAAGCCAGTCCCGTTAGAGTTCCACGTCATACCGAGGGTCCAGGAGCATCTTCTGTTCGAAAACGACCACTACGCGGTGCACACGACGCCGGTCAGGCACGAGGTGCCCACGTGCGGGGTGAGGATCACGTCACGGGTGAGCGGCAGAGTGGCGGCGTTCTCAGCTGATACCGCTCCTAGCCCGCGTTTGATCTCTCTGGCAATGGGCGCCCAACTGCTATTCCATGAGTGTAGTGTCGATAAGCCGCATCCCTATCACAGCACGCCGGAGGAGGTCGCGCAAGTAGCTGCCGAGGCCGAGGTCGAACAGCTGATCCTTGTACACTGCCACTGGAATCTGGTCAAAGAGCCGTACGTTTCGCGGGCCAGGATGGAGAAGTGGTACCACGGGGAGATCGGGTTCGCTGAGGATTTTGACGTCTACGAGCTGTGACCCGCAGCCACTGATTGTGGAGCCGTAGTCCTTCCCTCTAGTCCTCCGCGTCACCACACAGTTGGTCCAGATCAGCCTGGACGAGTATCGCCGCTACCAGGTAGGCGGGGACTTGGGAGCCCGTGGGAAAGGGATTCCTCTCGAGGACGGGCGATATTGCTTCCCCCAGTGCGACAATCAGCTTCTCCTTGTCCTGGAATTCGGGGGCGTCCTTCCTGGCCTGGTAGCCCCATTCCTCACAGACGAACATCTTCAGTGTGGGCTGGAGTTCGTTGAGCCAGACACGCCCTTTTCCCTTGAAGCGGTACGAGGCCCTCTGGCCGCCAGGCGCGGAGGCGCCATAGTAGCGATCCAACTCGCGGAACAGCTTCTTCGCGTCCCACTTGAGGTATCTGCCTATCTCATTTCTTTCGAAGTCCGAGATGTCTGCCATTTTCCAATCCGTCCTGAGCCGCAATCTATCAGCACGGCCAGTATATCATACGGGGGCCACGCAGTCAAGCACGCAGTTCTTTGATTCGCGATGCTCCCGCGACTATAATCGGGAGGTTGCTGGATTCTCTCAGGGCGGAGTGGTGAGCGGAGGTGGTAGTGAAGGGCGAACTTGTGCGCGCGTGGACAGAGGATGACTTGCAGCTACAGGGTCTGTACTGCACCTGCGGTGAAGACAGCGGCCCACCGGCCGTGCTGCACGTTCACGGAGCTTCCTCAAATTTCTATCGAAGTCAGTTCCTAGATCCCTTGGCCGACCGACTGAACGACAGTGGATTCGCGTTCCTCACAGGGAATACGCGAGGCCATGACATCATCAACACGGTCTACACGAGGGATCCTACGGCCAGCGAGCGATTGGGTGTTTGCTACGAGATCTTCGAAGACTGTGTGCTGGATATCGATTGCTGGGTCTCATTCTTGGAAGCGCGCGGTCATCAGAGGGTAGTGCTGCTTGGACATAGCTTCGGGGCCCACAAGGTGGCTTTCTACCAGAGTCACGAGATGGATAGACGCGTCGAGGCTCTGGTGTTGATGTCGCCAGCGGACCAGGGCTTCTGGCTCGACCCGCAGGAGCCTCAGACGCGAGGAATACTCTCCTGGGCCTCGGACAAGGTCTCCAAGGGCAGCGGTGAGTCGTTAGCCTACAAAGGGATCGCTCCATATCCGATGTCTGCAAGTACCATCCACAGCTTCTTCGTATCGGGCAAGGCGGACATCTTCAGGTTCGGAAGACCCAACGAGCCCTGGGACGTCGTGTCCCGACTGGGTTGTCCGATCCTGGCCATGATGGGCACTGTTGCCGAGTTTGTCGGGCCGACGCCCCGCCAGGCGCTAGCTGCCCTCAAGAAGAAGTCTGTTGCCAGCCCTCGCTGCGACGTCGAGGTAGTGGAAGGCGCACCACATAACTACCGAGGATACGAGGCACAGGTCGCCGACCTCATAGCGGAATGGGTGAAGGATGTGCTAAATCGATAACCTATCTGGTCTGAGAGAGCGACGACGCGGGGAGGGCGGGGGAAAGGGTACTGCGAGATAATGCATAGACTTGCCGTCAGGGCTCGAGCGTCAGTACCAAAGGACCATTGCGTGAAGCGCAGTTCCTAGGTATGCTGTAGGTGGCAGGCAGTACTTGTGCCGTCACTGAGCGAACAGCGGGTACAAGGCCGTATCTTATCGGGAGTTGGTTCGTTATGCATGGTGTAGAGTGCCATCAGGGGTTCCCGGGCGTGAGGACCCAGCATGTGGCGTTGCACCGGTCTTGCGACGAGTGGAGAGAAGGAGATGAAGATGGAGCACAGGATGGCGCACTGTAGGGTTCTCATCCCCATGGCTATTGTGGGAATCGTCTTCCTGCTAACAGCGGGGGCGGCCATTGCTGCCGGGTCATCCGGTGGCATCGCCGCAGGGGTCGGCGAGATAGCAGCTTCGGGTGGCGACGCTTCTGCCCTGCCCATGACGAGCGCTATCAGCACTACCCAACCCATCACGGGCGGACAGATGATAGCGGGTTGCATCGCTGAACTGTTCGAGGTACCCATCAGCGACGTGCTGGCGCTGCGTAGTGATGGGTACGGGTTTGGAGAGGTGGCGATGGCCCATTTCCTGGCCCGCGATAGCGGCTTGACCGTGGCTGACATTCTCTCGCTGAGGGAGTCGGACATGGGATGGGGCGAGATCGCCAAGTACCTGGATCTTCCGCCGTGTAACCGTGATCGCAACCTTGGCCAGATCATCTCTGGGCGCGCACTGATGTCGGACACCGTTCCTATGGCTGCGCAGCGTCTGGCCCAACGACTGGGGGTGACTGCGGATGAGGTGGCAGCCTTGATGGACGAGGGAGCCAGCTACGGGACGATAATCGTGGCCCACAAACTGGCTGGATCGGTTGAAGGCGTCACTCCCCTGGAACTGGTCGAACAGCGCTCCAGTGGCCTTGGTTGGGGCCAAATCAAGCGAGCGTTGACCTCGTCCACCAATACGGATGGGGATGGTGCACCTTCGGCGGGCAAGCCAGAGCATGCAGGGAAACCTGATCATGCGGGCAAGCCAGAGCATGCAGGGAAGCCTGATCACGCGGGTAAACCCGATCACGCGGGTCCTAAGGAGCGAGACAAGCATTCCAAGTAGCCTGGACGGGGGACGGGAGGCGCGAACGTCTCTCGCTGAAGAAGAGAGAATTTCGCCGTCAGAGGCGCGTGAGATGACATCGGGGGCTTCAGGCCCCCGATTTTCTTATGCCTGACTGTGGTGGTCGGCGACAACTTGAGGAGGGCTGCGGATCGGGGATGTGGCTGGTGTTTCCGATCGCTACTCGAGGGATCATCGCGGCGGCGTAGAGGCCATTTGTACTCCATCGCGGGAGGTGCCACATCCCCGATTGACTTACTCCGCAGCTAAGGGTATGATATCGCTGGGACTCCTGATTCCTGAGTGGCTCAGTGGCAACTACTGCGGAGAAGGGTGGTCGTGTCGTTTGCGTGCCGCCCGAAATGGGGCACTGATGTCGCACCCCTCTGACGACGCCAGGCTAATCGCTCGAGCTCAAGAAGGCGAGCTGGCGGCAGTTGCTGAGATCTACGAACGCCACCACGGCGCCATCTACCGGTACGTCTTCTATCGTGTCGGCGATGCTCGCACCGCTGAGGATCTGACGGGTACAGTATTCGTGCGGGTTGTGGAGAACATCGATCGCTTCGTGTACCGCGGTCGGCCGCTCCTGACCTGGCTGTACACCATCGCTCGCAATGTGGTCGTCGATCACCACAGGCGGACGGGCGGCCCCGCGATTGTACCTCTGGAGGAGCGGCTGGTAAACGGTGCAGTGGATGTGGAGCGCGCGGCAGACCGTGCCTTGACCCAGCAGCGACTGGCTCGAGCGCTCTCACACCTCACAGAAGACCAGCGGCAGGTTATTGTGCTCAAGTTTATGGAGCAAATGACCAACCAAGAGGCCGCTCAGACGATGGAGAAGACAG
>Ga0180437_10011338_pt1 | contig 10709 bp, 9 predicted proteins | sample SS_ome_4_FD_132410 | JGI IMG/M metagenome (GOLD analysis project Ga0180437, IMG submission 132410) | Hypersaline lake sediment archaeal communities from the Salton Sea, California, USA - SS_3_D_1 metaG | ecosystem: Environmental > Aquatic > Non-marine Saline and Alkaline > Hypersaline > Sediment... | reverse complement strand
CCAGACATTCCACCAGGCCGGGTCAACCTGGTCGTAGTAGATCCAGGGGCCCGCGTCGCGCATCATCCCGTTCGCGTCCAGCTCGCCGACAAAGGGATCGGCAATGCTTTCGGCGTTGGCCGTTCCCGTCGGACTAAGTAGCGCCAACGTTACGACGATGGCCCCCAAGAACGTCACCCCGTGTCCCTTTCTCATATTCTTTCACCTCCTTCTATCGCTGCGTTTTGCCAGGATCGGTGCACCCATCTTAAAAAACGAGACCGTCGACGCCCCAGGAAACTTGGCTCAGATGAATACGTCCGCGCACCCGAATCCCGCAGTGTTCCCCACCGGTGCGTCAACACAGTCCCGAACACGCCGGTTCTTACTTTTCCGTTTTTTTCAATGCTTTCTTCAATTGCACATACGCATATCTCGTGCCTGTTTCCAAGATAGGCATAACTTCTTTCAGACAAACGTGTTATGCCCCATACCACTCCGGAACACTGAGGAATTCATGTGCAGAATTAAGGCAACTCTTGTGCGCCGCTGACAAAAAAATGCCTCTGTACTGCGCGGGCTTCAACTCAATTACAGCACCGACGGGGCGAAAAGTAGATTAGGACTGCTCAAGCGCGACGAGGGCCTTGACCCGATCAAAGGCCCCAGGAGGCCCAACCCCGTCTCACACTCACGCGCGGCCCGAGAGCCAATGCGCTGCTAGGAGGCAATTGCGGCCGCTGGCGGCTCGGAAGATTCCTTACCGCCCGTGGATTCGGCCTCGGGGGCCCACGTCAACCGGGGCGTAGTTGTCCGTGTAGATTGGGCCTGCCGGGGGGGAGTTGAGAACGGGCGAGAACTGTCTGAGCCGTTTGTGCAGAATGGGCAGCTTGATGAACCCGTCGGTGGTGAGGGTCTGTGCGAGCCCCTGCAATTCATCTCCCGAGAGCGGATGCCGTAGCCAGGGGCCGTGCGGCCACGCATAGCCGTCGCGCGTACCGTCAAGCTGGAGGTCGGCGACGTCGATCTTCTGCGCGACGAATACGGTGTTCAGGCTTGAGCGCGCCTTGAACGCATAAACGGCCTGAAACGTCGTGGCAAGCGTCGAATACACGCCGCGCACCATTTCATCGAACTCGCCGCCATACGCCCCGACCACGTTGTAAACCAACGAGCCGCCGTTTTCGAGCCGGCCCCAGGCAAGTTGAAAGAACTCCTGCGTGATCAGGTGGTAGGGGACGTACGGGCCGTAGGCACCCGACGCGTAGGCATCCATAATGATGGCGCCGTACTTTTGCCGGCCGCGCTGGAGTTGCACGCGGCCGTCACGCACGATGACGCGTAGCCGCGGATCGGGCGGTAACCCGAAGTACGTCTCCGCAATGTCCACAACCATGGGGTCTATCTCGACCACGTCTACGCGCAGGTGTGGGTAATCGCTTAAGAACGCTTTGGGGCCTGTGCCGCCGCCCAGCCCCACGAACAGCGCCGACGTGATTGTCGGGTCCAGGACGAGCGGCACGTGGAAGAACTCGGTGTATTCGAAGCCACCCGCATAGATGTCCCTGAGCGACATGGTGCTTTGGACGTCGTTATCAAAACGTAGGAGACGTTCCCCTCGGGTGTCTTCGACGATGATATGGTGGTAGGCGCTGTAGTCTTCGAAGACAATCTGAGCGCGGGCATTTGCCCCGAAAAGGCACAATGCCAGGAGCACGGGCACCCTCGTTTTTAGGCGCAGCGCGCGCAATACCGGGCCGGCGAGCATCAACACGCCCCCGGCGAGTATCAACACGCTCGATGTGGCGTACAGCGCCTGGCGGACGCCCATCCTGGGCAACAGGACGTGCACGGTTAGGACCACGCCGAGAATGCTCCCGAGCGTCGAGAGCGCGGCAATCCAGCCTGCCGCAGAACCGGGGCGGTTTGTCCGCTCCGCACGTATGCGGATGGCCTGAGGCAGCACCGTGCCCAACGCCAGTATCGGCACGAACGAGACCAATATTGCCGCGAGGTACGGATGCCACGCCAGGCCGACGTCCACGGCGAGCAATCCCTCCCCGACGGCAACGGCGACCTTCTCCGTGAACGCCCCCGTCAGGCCAGCGACTACGAGCACGGCGGCCAAAGGCCAAACGCTGCCGAACCGATCCGCGACCAGGCCGCCGAGTGCGTAGCCGGCGCTCAGTCCGGCTAAGAGGACGGCGATGACCGACGCCCACACGCCAAGCGAACTGCCAAAATACCGCGCGAGGATCCGGACCGCTAGGAATTCGTAGATCATCACGGCGGCCCCCGACAGGAGAACGCAGATCCCGAGCGCAACCGTTAGGCCCGCCGCGTTCGCCGGCCCTGCCGAACAGCGCGTCTCGCCGACGTGTTCTTGGGACTCCATGCCGCTTACTCCGCCTATGCGCCCGCCCACCAAGTATAACACAGAGCGTTGAGGCGGCATGGCCAGAAACCTGACCTCACCGGATAGCAGCAACCACCCCGTCTCCGCTCCCCCACATGGAACAGGATGGCGTGGCTTGGGTCAGTCCCTTTGTTGCGCAGGATACGAGCAGTTGCGGCCTCTCGGGCGAAAGGTATATTCTTGGGCGGGGCATAGAATCTTGGGTCGGCGCGCGGCGGACTGGTATAACGTGCAGGTAATACATGATGGCGCTTCGTTTGGGCGAATATGTTGTCTATGGGGAACTGTATAATACGCGGAATTACGCCACGCACGGCGTGATGGTTTTGCGCGGGGAAACAGCGGACGAGGAAACGGTGGTGCGGCTCGACCTAACCGGCAATTGCGGCCCCGATTTGCAGGGGAAGGCGTTTCGTTTCTGGCCCGAGGAAGCCGATGCATCCGACGCCGTGTTCAATCTGGACGAGCACGCCGCGTTTCAGAGCGGGCAGATCGGGCCGACGGGGACGATGACGGCGCAAGGCTGGGCGCGGACGATGCCCTGTCGCGTCGAGGAGTATATGCGGCGCGCGAAACTCGGCGAGCCGCCTCCCACGGAATGGAAGCGGCGGCTTTACCTCGAGTGGTACGGGCAGAACGGCCGCGTCGTCGTCGAACTGGCCGGGGCCGTCGTCGAAGAATGCACACGCATCCCGGAAGAGGCCGAGGATGAGGGCGATTGGCAGCCGCAGCCGAACGTGGCGCCGCTTCCCGACGCGGCGGGCGGGCAACCCGCCGGGGGGCCGGGGATTACCATGGTGCGGTGCGACGAGGATGGCGTCGAGATCGAAGACTGGTCGCCGTCCGATTCGCACGGCGCCGCTGAAGACGGCATCGAGTCGATTCCAGACGCGCTTCAGCGAGCGTTGGATAGGGAGGCCGCAGCCCTCGACCGCACGATCCGTGGCGCTGGCGAGGGCGACGACGAAGACGATATCCACGAACACGAGCTGATGGACCACTGCATCGACCATGACGAACAGTGTCCGGCAACCTCGTTGTTGGACAATGTGGACAAGCTGCCGCGGCCCGAGACCCTCAATGATGAACAGGTCGAGGGTCAGCTCGAGGCGTTGCTCGCGCAAATGGCCGTTATCGGCATGGCCCTGGACGTGTGCGAGCATTTCACGCCGCGCGACTGCTACCGGCTGCTGCTCGATACGATTCTGCCCGAGCCGAACGTTTACGAGAGACTCATCGGGACCGGCTGGGTGCAACACGTGATGACGCACGAGTACTGCCCGAAGTGCGACGCCGAGGTCGAGCCGTGATCGAGATGGGCGGCGCGGCCAGCGATCCGCCTATCGACGCAGCAAGGTACGGGCGCGCAGGCCGTCGTTCTCGAACGTCAAGCCCAGGTTGGCTTCGGTGAAGCCGAACAGGCAATCTACATCTCCGTGTCGGGCGCGCGGTTGCCCGGGATGGCCGTACACGCTCGACTCGACGGTTTGGAACTCCTCGTTCCAGAGGTACTCGCCCCCGCCGGGACAGACCAGCTTCGTTTGCCAGAACCGTTGGTGAAAGTCCACCGGCAACGTCTCCGGGTACCGGCTGCGCCACTCGTTCAGGATCGGGATATTGCCCCAAGCCCGCGCCTCGAGCGTCGCGTCCACATCCTCACGAAACATCGCTTGAAGCGCCGCGACAACCGATTTCTTCGCTTGGACGGCGAGGTGTTTCCCAAGCCATGGCTCACCCGGCTCGGGGATATCCTCGCCTTTCTCGCGCGCCTTTCGTCGCGAGGCCATGCGCTCGAGGGCCCGTTCGAGCAACGATTCGTTCAGGGTGAGGATGAATCGGCTGGGCGTCGCGGCGTAGTACGCTGCCAGGTCTTGCCAGCCGTCCCGCGCGAGTTCCGCTTGGCCTTCATCTGAAGGGGATACCTTCACGTACGGCCGCCCCTCATTGTCGATCGACTGCCAGGTCAACATGCCCGGCGCCGTTTGCTCGATAAACACGCGCAACGCGGACAAGAACGCCGTGAGCTTAATCGGATTGCCGACGTGCACCTCGAGGGCAACCGGGGCCTCGACCAAATGCGTTTCGTAGAAATCCTCCGCCGCGTCAAGTCCGCGTTCGGCCCCGGCGGCCTCGAACTCCTTCCAAACGGGCCCTTCGTCCGCGTAGAACGCGATCCATTCGCCTATCCAGCCTAGCGGATCGACCTCGAGCCCCGGCGTCATCTCGAGCGCGAAGCTTTTCAGCTCGCGCATTTCTTCGGCCTCGCGATCGAGCGACATGACCACATGCAGCACGGCCTCGCCATGCGGGTCCCCCGCATCCCGCGTAATGGCCCCGCTCCCGGTCACGTCCATAAACTCGCGATAGTCGCTGGCGGGGGTGAGCGGGCGCACCGTGAGGTCTACGGCGATACCGGCGCGTTGCACCGAAAACCGAACCGCAATCGGGTCAAAGAAACGGCGCCAGCGGCGCTGATAGCTTTCCCGAAACCGCTCGTAGGCCTGCGCTTCCTGCGTCGTAACGCTCTCGAGGGGCAACTCCGCAATCGGCGTAAGGAACGTCAGGTTTCCATAGACGGCTGAGGTTACGCCGTCAGACGTGATTTGGATAGTGCCCGCGTCCGGCGCGCTTGCCTCGGGCGCCAACGGCCCCGGTTCGACGTTTCCCTCGGCAAGCGCGTCAAGGTGCTTTGCCTGTAGTTCGGACAGAACGGCGGCCGCCCGCGTCCGGCGCGACGCCAGGATTCGCCATCGCGGCCCGCACCAGCGGCGGATGGTCGCATCGGTTAGTATCAGCAGTGCCGTTTCATCGGCGTCGCCGCATTTGTAGCGATCCCGGAAAAACGTATACTCGTCGAGCGAGGCGATGGCCGGGATCCCGCCGTTGGCCGCTGCCGCGATGCGCTCGAGTTGGGCTATCGAGTTCGTGACCACGACCGCGCCGCCTACCGACCCGAGATAAGAACAGATCGCGCGATCCCGCGAGACCACGCCCCGATATTCGACTGCTCCCGCAGACCCGGACACGGCCTCGGCGCCCTCAACGGCCGATGCCGCCAGCGCCTGGCGCGCGGCAATAGCCGTTTCGAGCGCGTCCGCGTCTGCCGTTTCGAACAAAATGGCCACGTCCGACCCGGTACGGAGATACGGGTCCGATCCCGTGAACGCGATACTCGATACCAGTTTCGGGCCGACGAGACGCGTCAAACTATCGAGAGAAAGGCACAACTGGCGCTCGTAGCGCTCGCGCGTTCCCGCGTCTTCCGCGCGGGATTCGAGCAGACGCAGCACCGGCGTGCCGCGGGCTTGCGCTTCATCGGCCAGGTCGACCATGGCCTGAAAAGACGGGAAGAAGAGGACGTGTTGATCCGCAGGAATGAGCGTCGCGAGGGCGTCCTGCTCGGGTTCGAGGCCCTGAATCAGTTCTTGCCAATCGACCTCCGCTATCGTGATGCCCTCGATAGACTCGAGCGGCACCTGTTCGGCGGCGGCGCCAGTCGCGCCGAGTTCCCGATCCAACTGCAGGTTCTCGCTGACCGCCCGACCGCCCGAGAACAGCGAATAGGTTTCATCGAGTCCTGAGCGGCGCCCAGGTCCTGACACCGGGAGTCTCGTATTGGCGGCCGACTCGCGCGCGCTCCCCTCAAGGGCGCGTCGCGCCTCATTCGCCTGATGGCGAAACCACGCCGCGCCGGGACAACCCCGGCGGGTCAACCATTCATAGTGGTCCGCCTTGGCCTGCAGAAAACGCTTGCGCGCATCGGCCTGATCAGGGGCTGCCGTCGCAACGGAGAAATCCGCATAGGTCATTCCCGACCAATCCGGTTTGGGAATGAATAAACGTCCTGAAGGCCTCTGTCCTGCCGGCGTCCGAATGGCTAAGCGGCTGGCGTCAAGGAGCGCGCCTAAGGGTTCGAGAGACCAGGCCCATCGGTTCCCCTCCGTCACCCAGTAGATCTCCTCGTGCGCGTTTCCGACGGCATACGGCTGCATGAAGACGCGCCGTTGCCCGGGTCTGCGCCGCGTTTGCGGCGCCGTGGACGCCTCGGAATCATCGGGCAGCGCGCCCTCTGTGATGGCCAGATCCTGCACGGCTACATAGTAGTAGTCCGCCTCCGCCGTATCCTTTGCAGTGCCGTTGCTCGGGGCAACCGCCGCCGACGCTCCTCGAGAAGCGCCCGGCGACGTGGCCGGCGGCCCGGCTCCCTCCTGGCTCCCGGCCTTTACCGTGATCGTGGCCTTTCCGACGGCGGCGCTATGCCGGCCTTCGGCAGCGATGGTCGTTGTGCCCGGGGCCACGCCCCACACCGCGACGCCGCGACCCGAGCCCATCACGTTTGCCACCGATTTGTCGGCGGATTTCCAGAAGAAATGGACATCGTATTCGGACGTCGAACTGGCTTTCAAATAGGCGCTCTCGTTCACGCCGACGGTGACTGTCTCCGGCGTTACCGTCACCGTTGTCTTGGTTCCACAATTGGAGGTTGCGACGAGCAGCACACCCAAGAGCACTGTGGCACAACGCGATCCAAACTGCACCCTCTTCATACCTCGGTTCTCCTTCCGTCTTCTTCACGGCGCACCTGAGTCCGGCGCCGTTGCATTCCGCCGCAGGCGCGTAACTGAGGGCGTTCTCGTTTTCGCAGTGCGCCGATTCAGTGGGCAGCCGATACGTACTCGAGCAGCTCGATCACTTAGTTGTGGCCTTTGTTTCTCGCCAGAGACCATGCCGTGTTTCCGCGACTGTCGCGCAGGTCTGGATCTGCGCCGTGTGCCAGCAATGCCTCCACCATTTCCGTCTTACCGTGGTCTGAGGCAATCATCAAAGGCGTTTTACCGAGTGTCTGCTTGAGTGGCGAGGCATAGTTCGGGTCGGCTCCCTTTGCTAAGAGAATTCGTACCAGCTCGACGTCACCAAACTGCGCCGCGTTCCACAACGCGGAGTGCGCGGTATCCGAATGGATATTCACATCCGCGCCGTTGTCTATAAGCAGCTTAGCCACCTCCTTGTGGGCCGGACTCACTACTTGCGACAATACCGACGCGCCGGATTCGTCCCGCGCATTGATGTCTATCCCGCCCGCCAGGAAAAGGTTCACGGCCACAAGATCGCGCTTGGCCGCGCTTTGGAGGAAAGACTTACGGCTGAAGAAGATCTCGCGCTTCCGCAGTTCCGCCTTGGCCTCCTCGGGCGCCAATGTCCGCGCCTCTTCCGGCGTAAGCGAGCGTGCACCCCGCGAAGGCTGCGCACAGGACGCGGCAAGAAGCAGAATTACCCCAACGACAACGCAGCCGACTCCAAAACCGACGCCTTTCATAACACGATCTCCTTCATCGGTTGTCTTGTTCTATCGGAAAGCGCACACGCGTGCGTGTTGCCACGCCAAGGAACCGGAGAAGGAACGCGCTCCCTGCGAATCCCCGAAGAATGCCGACCCCGGACGACGCTGTCGGCGATCCAAATCCAACGAGATTCAACCCACCCTAAACCGCCGCCCAGCCTTCCTGCTATCGTAAGCGTACGGCTAGGTCTTGTCAACAGGTCTGGGTTTCCCTAACCGCCGGGTAGATTGCCCCACCAAAAGTCGGCCCAACCGTCATTGCGCTGTCGTGATTGATCCCAAAGCACCAAGACACGAATTCATAATCCCCGGAGGGGATGACGGCGTAAAGCCCACCCTGCACCGAAGCGGAACGCTGGGTAAAACGCCCACCAAAACGGAACCCCTGACAAGAAGTGACGGAAGCGCCAAAGGCAACCGCTGTTCCATGGCGCCGGTCCGTCGCCCCCGCCGGGGGCATTTCTGTTGGTGCTCTCCTTGTTGTCAGTCAGTTTTCAATTGACCGTTCTAGATTTCACCTTTGCGGCTTTGCCGCGCTAGGAATGGTGGCGCCTGCCCCCCTACTTTGGTAAAAGCCTTCCACTTGCAGGGCCGGGTGGCAACCGCTACAATTGTCTAAGATATTTGCTCGATTGCGCAGAAGGCGCTTTCAAATGGGTAAAATACGTCAAACGATCCGCGTCAACGGCAAGGATAGCTGGACGCTCTTCGATTCGGGAGCAAGGAATTCGTACATTGTTCCCGATGTTGCCAGACATCTGAAGGTCACGGATCTTCCCCTGCCGACCCGCACGAAACTCGGTGGTGAAACCAAAGTATCTTCGCAAGCTGCCCTGTTGGTTGGGACAATTGCTGACAAGCCTTTTCACACTGAAGCCATGATCCTTAATGAGATTGGAGCGGACGAAGATGGCCGCCCCACTGAAATCCTTTTCGGCGCACTTGCAATGCAACAATGGGGCATACGTTTGATTCTGGAGAGCGAAGAACTTGACCTGTCTCACTACCCGAGCGAGTTTCTCGAGTTCTAGCGCTTGACGCGAGCAGCCAACGAAGGGTTGGCGTTGACCGCGCCTAGGCACGGCAACTTAACTTCACCGTTTTGAAAATCCGCATAAAGGAACGGCCGATTTAACTCAGGGCGTTTCTTATAATGTGTGCGTCCTGCTGGACTGGGGATATCTTGCGTGCGGAAGGTATGCATGAAGCGGGAGCTCGATGAGATGGCCGGCGACGAACTCCGACGGGAGTACGATCTCTCGAAGCTCTCGGGGGGGGCCGCGGCAAGTACGCTGGTCGATACCAAGGTGGCACAAACCTCGTTCATTTGGAACCCGACGTGGCCGCCGTTTCTGGGGGCGAAGGCGCCGTTAATAAAGCGCTGAGGTCCCTGAGCGAGGCGGCCAAAACCAATGAGGAACTATCCCAGTGAGTAATGGTCGGCCCATCAACATTGTCCTGGTCATATTTGATTCGTTGCGCAAGGATTGTCTGAGCGTTCACGGGCAGCCGTATTGGGGCGCGGTGCACACGCCGCATCTCGACGCGTTTGCCGAAGAATCGCTGGTTATGACGCGCGCCTACCCGGAATCGCTGCCGACGTTGCCGGCCCGGCGGGCGATTTACACGGGGCGCCGGGTTTATCCGTTCCACGACGGCGATTTTCGATTGAAGGGCGATTTCGTCGGCGCGCCCGGCTGGGGGCCCATACCCGAAGACCAACCGACGCTCGCCGAAATCCTTCGCGAAACGGGCTACCGCACCGGCCTCATCTCGGACGTATACCATATGTTCAAACCCTCGAAGAACTTCTGGCGCGGGTTCGACCAGTGGATGTTTCTGCGCGGCCAAGAGGTCGACCCAGGCCGATCCGGCCCGGCACTCACGCAAGACGAAGTCGATTACTGGCTACCGAAGGAGCTGCAAACCGAGCCCGCAATCGCCTTTATTCGCCAATGTCTGGTAAACATGCGCGATCGGCGGCGGGAGGAAGATTACTTTGCGCCTCGGGTCTTACGCGAGGCCGCCCTGTGGCTCGAACAGAATCAGGATGCCGACAGGTTCTTTCTCACGGTCGAGTCGTTCGACCCGCACGAACCGTGGCTTGTCCCGCCGCACTACCGCAAGATGTATCTCGACAAAGACACGCCCGAGCAGGTGAAGAGCGGCTACAGCGACGAGGGACTGACGGCGGAACTCCTCGAACGGACCCAAGCCAATTACAGCGCCAGCGTCACCCAGTGCGACCGCTGGTTCGGTTACCTGATCGAGCAGATGCGCGTGCTCGGCTCGCTCGACAACACGGTGGTCATCGTGACGACGGATCACGGCCATTCGATTGGCGATCGCGGATACTGCGGCAAACGGGGGCATCCGTCGATGCCCGAGGTCTATGACACCCCGTTGTTTATCCGGTTCCCGAGCGGCGAACACGCGGCAACGACGAGCGACATGTTTGTGACGCACGTGGACATCGCCGCCGCGATCCTCGAAATGGCCAAGGTCGCGCCGCCCATCCCGATAGACGGCGTTCCGTTTGTCGCCGACGCGCTTAGCGGGAGCAACGGTTCCCGGGATCACGTCACGATTGGCTGGGGCGCATGCCCCACCGTGATCACTGACAGATGGTGGTTCAACTGCAGCGTGTTGGGCACACATTGTCTACTCTACGACCTCGAGGAGCCCGACCCGTTTGCGCACAGCGTCGCGGAACGACACCCCGAGGTGCTCGAGGAACTCTTCGTCCTCGCGAAACGGGATGCAGGCGGCACGTTTCCGGACTGGCTGGTCGATCTGGCCAGACGCGACGCCGACGCTCCGGGTTGCACGATTCTGGCCGCACGAACCGAGAAGTCCTGAAAACAACCGCCCGCCGCCCACGGCCGCAGACCCCGTCAAGAGTATGAGGCCCACGATAGCCCTCGTTGGGATTGCCGCCGTTTTGCTTTTGGGCGGCGGGGCAATCTGGTCCAT
>Ga0180437_10011335_pt1 | contig 10712 bp, 8 predicted proteins | sample SS_ome_4_FD_132410 | JGI IMG/M metagenome (GOLD analysis project Ga0180437, IMG submission 132410) | Hypersaline lake sediment archaeal communities from the Salton Sea, California, USA - SS_3_D_1 metaG | ecosystem: Environmental > Aquatic > Non-marine Saline and Alkaline > Hypersaline > Sediment... | reverse complement strand
GCTAACAAACGCAGATCGATGTATATCGGGGATACGATCCCGGATTTCATTGTGAAAGACCCAAATTTTACGCATCCAACCTCAAGCAAACCATCGGCCACATCTGCTAAGTACGTGGATAAACCAGATACGGGTTCTCCCACCCACCTTGATCGGACCTCATTGATCTCATCCCGCAAGCGGAGTGCTTCGTTGCGTTGATTGTGGGCTTTTGCGATGCCGCGGGAAACCGGGATGAGCAGCCCATAACCATCTGAACGTAACCCGGCTTTGATGGCCATTTCCAGATCCCCGCCCTGGGCACCCACTCCAGGAGCCAGAATCCACAAATCAGGCGCAGCCGCTCGAACAGCTGCCATGGCCTGGGGATCAGTAGCTCCAACCACAAGCCCGACCTGATCCGGAAGATTCCAGATCGCAGCTCGTCGGGCGAGCTGAACATACAACGGCTCCCCACCCTCAACCCGCTGGGCTTGAATTTCATCCGCACTTGGGTTTGACGTCTTACACAGCATGAAAATACCGTGCTGCCCATCTTCAAGCATCGGTTCCAGCGAGTCCCACCCCAGATATGGGCTTACGGTGACTGCACCCGCCTTGAGCACATCGAAAACAGCCGTGGCATAGGCACGCGCCGTGGAAGCAATATCCCCGCGCTTGGCATCCAGGACAACCGGTATTCCCTCCGGAATGGCCTGGATAACCTTGCCAAGGGCTTCCATTCCATCTGGACCCAATGCCTCAAAGAATGCGCTGTTGGGTTTAAAACTACAGGCTAAATCAGCCGTCGCTTCAATGATCTGGCAGCAGAAGGAATATGCAGCCTGAGCGCTGTTCTCCGGGAGCAATTCGGGATGGGGGTCAAGACCCACACAGAGAAGTGAATTCGCCTCCCTGGCTCTTTCATGCAACCTCACGAAAAATGGAACGGCCATCCTGAACCTTTCGTCATTATGTTGATAAGGTGATGAGTTGACATGTTAACCCCTTCGATGGATTAGCAGACCTATCTACCGCCACATCCCTGGCTCTCACGCTTTTCCAAGGACCATCGCCAGCAAGGCCATTCGTACATAAAGCCCGTACTCCATTTGCCGGAAATAAGCCGCACGCGGGTCTTCATCGACCTCCATGCTGATCTCGCCTACCCGGGGCAGGGGATGCATGATGACCATCTCATCCTTTGCCTTCTTCAGAGTTTCCGGAGTAATGACGAACACACCTTTCACCTTTTCATAATCGTCCAGGTTCTCAAATCGTTCCTTTTGAACGCGGGTGACATAGAGGACATCCGTCTCCGCCAGGACAGGTTCCAGGGATGTGAACTCCTTCTGTGATACTCCCTTGCCAGCTAATTCCTCAACCAGCGCAGGTGGCATACGCAGGATATCAGGCGAGACATAATTGAGGCGGACCACGAAAAGCGAGAGCAAACGGGAGAGGGAATGCACCGTTCGACCATATTTCAGGTCTCCGAGCATCGTCACGGTCAATCCATCAACACGCCCCAGTTCCTCCAGGATAGTGAAGAGATCCAGCAGAGCCTGGGTGGGGTGTTCGCCTGTCCCATCACCCGCGTTGATGATCGGCTTTCGAGCATATTTGGCAGCCAGTGCTGAAGATCCCACCTCAGGATGGCGTAGAACGATGACATCCGCATAACACTCAAGGGTGCGGATCGTATCTGGAAGGGACTCGCCCTTAGCAACGGATGAGTATGTGACCTCGTTGATCGGAATCACGCTCCCCCCCAGTCTTTCCATCGCTGAGAGAAATGAGGATGAAGTGCGGGTGGAAGGTTCATAGAATAAGTTCGCCAGGATCTTGCCTTTGAGCAAGTCGAAAGTACCGACCCTTTCAACCATTGCCCTCATCTCCTTGGCAACCCCGAAAATATACTCCAAATCATTCCGGCTGAACTGGGAGACGGACAGAATGTCCCTACCATAAAAAGGCGCCTCTCGGTGGTCTCCCAATGGAAGGTGCGGGCTCAAAACGCGACGTTCATTGGGGGGGATAAAAGTTGCCATAGTTACCTCCTGAAAAAGGATTGATTATTTGCTGGCCATCAAATCCAAGCCATAACCAGCTGGTGCACGGATATGTCCATTATCAAAAACCACATTCCCACGCAAGGTCACTTGACGAACCTTGCCTGTAAGTTTCATACCTTCAAATGGCGACCAACCGCTCTTCGAATGGAAATCCATCGCTCGGACCTCCCAGGGAGCATCCGTATCCACCCGAATCTCAGTCTCAACTTGTTCAGGGAGATGAAAAATCCGGCGCGGGTTCGTAACCATACGATCCAGAAGTCCTTCCAGGGTCAACCGATTTTCCTTTACGGCGGTCAGGAGAAGCCCGAGAGCCGTTTCTAGTCCGGGAAATCCGGGAGGTGGGTTCTCCGAATCTTTTTCTTCACTCGTGTGAGGGGCATGATCTGTCGCAAAACAGTCGATCACATCAAGATTTTCCCAAAGAGCGTCTTGATCCACTTTCGTCGCCAAGCGTGGTCTCACCTCGCTTCGACCGGGACCAATATGGGGTATGTCTTCCTCGCATAAGAACAGGTGATGAGGTGTCACCTCGCATGTTACAGGATAACCCTTCTCCTTGGCCTGGCGGATAAGGAGGATTTCATCTTTACGACTTACGTGACAAATATGAAGAGGCCGTGATTGTAATCCTGCCAGAAGTAAGATCGCAGCCAGACTTGTCCCCTCTGCATGTGCTGCAACAGGCTTCGCTTCTGGCCAAGTTGAAACATGACGATGGAGGGTCCCCAAGTTATCCAGGCGAAGTGGACCATAGGTCTGATCGAGGTACATTTTCAATCCGCACACTTGCTGATATTGTTCATAAGCGCTATCTGCATTCTCGACTCCTGCGCCTAAAAAAACGGCATAGTCGCAATAGGCTTTCGCGCTTGCGGCTTCTTTGGCCATTTTCAGAGTAGCTCCATCCGTAAGTGGGGGGGTTGTGTTAGGCATCGCAAGGACGATGGTGAAACCACCCGCGAGTGCTGCTGCTGTCCCACTCCCAAAATCCTCCTTATGCAGGGCTCCTGGTTCGCGCAGGTGAACATGAGGATCGATCAAGCCAGGCAAATGAAGCACCATTACACCTCCACCAGTCGGGGTTTCACGGTTGCCGTGATCCATCTAGATGGATAAATCCGGCCTTGGACTGTATCTCTCTCAGGTAATAACTGTTGGTTCACTATGGAAATTGATAAAAAAAGAGAGCCTAACGGCTCTGCTTGTGAAGAAGAAAAAACCTGCCTTTGGGCTTTAGACCCTGGGCAGGCATTTGTAAACGTTACAGAGTGTGCTCTCATCCGCATCTTTCAATCTCGGCAATTGTATGGAAAAGATGGGACTTGTCAAGGGTGGCACAGGGTTAAATCATGCTTCCAGTTAAATTCTCACCTTTTGTTTCATTCTAACTTTCAAGGTATTTCAACAGCTGTTCAACCATCCGATCCCTGTTCCCTGGTTGGATTTCCAATACCGTCACGTTCGGAAATGATTTGACCTTATCCGTAAATGGCCGACTTCTCTTAACAATCGTCCCCAGGACCTCAACATCTCCATGCAACAACTCCAATACAACCTGACAAAAATTCTCTGAAAGTATCTCCATTGGACCAATCTCATCGACAACAGCCAGCGTACCCATTTCCAATGCACGTCGTAAACTCTTCACACCCAACGTATCGATCGCATCCAGATTAACCCCATATCTTCCAATACGTGGGAATCCGCGGCGTTCTACATGGGCAAGGACTCCTTCATCGCCCTCCAGTGTGATGATTTTGAAACCCTTCCGCTTCCCCGCCTCACGAAGCTCTTGCGTTATGAAGCCATTGGCTTTGCGGTTAAGGCGTGCTGTGACTCTCTGGATAGCTGTTGTTTTTCCAGAGCCGGGTGCTCCCGTCAGGAAGATCGCCTTTGCCATTCGACCTCCATGATTACAAGACTATTTATCAATCGATACGTTTTCATTGATGAGCTGGTAATCTCCTGCCGATGGCTCCTTGATCAGTTTAAAACTAGCAAGAGCCCCAATAGCAGCTGCAATGCTTCCGGAAAGAAATGTGGTAATGGGACTCCACCTCTCCCAGAAATAACCGCCCAAGGAGGATCCCAGGATCATTCCCACATCTTCAAATACCCCATAGATCCCGATGGCAGTCCCCTGCCGATTTTTAGGTACGCTTTCTGAGAGTAATGCCACTGCCGCCGGTCCAAATAGAGCGAACGAAAGTGAGAAGGTGACCACAAAGATCATGAGGATAGCATACGTGTTTGATAGAGCTATGCCAAGAAAGGCGACCGTTGAACCAAACAATCCCATTCTCATAAAAAGCTTCTTACCCTTGCGATCGGCTAACCTCGCTATGGGAATGACTACCAAAAGATTCACAAATCCTTGAATGCTGAATAAAATCCCAGCGCCGGTGGCGTCAGTTCCAATGACCTGTGTAGAAAACAAGGAGGTATACGTCAGGAAAATCGAAAATCCAAAATAGTTCAAAGCTGCGACAAGACCCTGGATTCCAACGATGTAGAAAAGCCCCCGACGAAAAGATGTTGGAATTCCATCCCCCACAAGAAGGTCTGTCTGCTTATCATCCAGTTCCGAGGAGCTCAACCTTTTTCTGCGGGCAAGCAGGACAAAACCGCCCAGCAGCGGTCCAACCACAGCCGCGGACAACGCCAGGGGATATCCCCATCCATCTACAAAAACCCCACCGATAACACTGGCAACACTCCTGGTCCCCGACATAATGGCGACAAGGAGTGCCATCGAAGAGGCTCGCTCTGAAGGGTGGGAATGAATGGCGATATACCATCTGCCAGTTATAAAAATTGCAGCACGAGAAAAACCTAAGAAGAAAAATAAGATGAAGAACAATGGCAAACTATGAACAACTAAAAACAGAGATGATAGACCGGCAACAAGAAATGTACCGGTAAACAGCGCTGCACCAACACCCACCTTATCAATAACCCTTCCCCAACTCATCTCGCCGATCGCAACTGCGACCATATTCACAGAAAAGAGAAGCCCTAATTCCTGCGGTTCAATGCCAAGTGAAGAGAGATAAAGAGGCAGGACTGGGAGAAGGATCCCGATTGAAGTGAGAACGAGACCATAGATCCACAAAATCGTTTTCTTCTCAGATTTTTTTGATCCCATCGCCATTCCTGCTACCGTACGCACCATTTGTATTTTCCAGATTCCACATTCCCAAAGACTATGATTGCAAGAACCTTCAGAATACCGAAGGTCTATGATCAATCCATCTACTTAAAACAAATCCCAAGTGGTCATAGAGAGGACCAATGGGTTAATAAACGGATCCTATTTGGAAAACGGTTCTCGTTCTGAAGCCATACCATGATCCTGTGAAGAAGGTCAAGAGCAGGCATCTATATGTGCGTAAGTTCATTTCCTATATTTGAAGCACCCAACAAGATGATCATCTACCATACCAATAGCCTGCATGAATGCATAACAGATCGTTGTACCTACAAATTTAAACCCATGCTCTTTTAGCGCACACGACATTGCATCTGACTCAGGAGTGGATGTTGGCACTTCATCCCAACAAAGTGCACCGCCTTTGAGGGTACGGTAGTCTGTAAAGCGCCAGATGAAGTGATCAAAAGAACCGAAGGTTTTTTGTATATCCAAGAAAGCCTGTGCGTTGGTGATCGTCGATTCAATCTTGAGCCGATTTCGGACAATCCCGCTATCAGATAACAAACGCTCGACATCTTCATCCGTAAATTTGACAATTTTATTGGCATTGAAACCACTGAATGCACGCCTGAAATGTTTCCGCTTACTGAGGATGATGCGCCAGGAGAGGCCGGCCTGGAAACTATCCAGGATAAGTTTCTCAAAGAGCTGCTTATCGTCATGGACAGGAACGCCCCATTCCTCGTCGTGGTAGGCAGCCATCAAGGGGTCCCCTTCTCCAAAGCAGCGTACTCTGTCTTCAATCATCACAGCCTCCTGGAAGCCGATCTCTGGATTGAAATTTACAGGTAAAACAAGGTCAGTGATATCCGTTCAATCCCAAGATGCGGGTGCCCAACATGCCCAATTCTTCACCGCGAAAGTAACCTCACGACTGTCACACCCTCTCCCCCTTCACTGCTATGGCCCGCCTCAAAAGAAGCTACAAATGAATGACCATTGAGGGCTTGTCGAATTGCCTCACGTAACCGCCCGGTCCCTTTTCCATGAATCACACGGATCATCGGCAATCCTGCCACAAAAGCTGCATCCAAACGCCGCTCAAGCTCAGCCAATGCGTCCTCCACAACCAGACCCCGTAAGTCCAGCTCCAATGGTGGGGATTGCATGATACGCTCGACAATCTTTTTGGAACGAGCACCCGTACGTACACTTTTAGCAACCTTTTCTTGAGAACTTCCCGAAGGGGTACCCAAATAGGATAACTCATCCAGCCCGGCCCGTACCCTGAGCCGGCCAATTTGAACCTCAGCGTCATTTTGGCCAAGACTTGTGATCATACCAACGGCATCGATGGTCTTCACACGAACGCGTTCACCTACCTGGAACGCCCTCTGACTAACTTCCTCTGTGTAAGGTTCAGGGAGAATCGCTTCTTCAAAGCTGTCCTCCAGTTCATCAACTTCGTTTTCCGTTTCTTTCAGGACATCCAACGGTTGTCTCGCGACTGCCAGGCGTCGTCGCAGAATGTTGATCTCATCCCTGAGATTCTCTAATCCAGCTTCACCTTCCTCTCGCGCTTCTGCTAATACCAACCGTCTTTCCTTATCGATTTCATTCAGACGCCGCTCCAATTGAGCTTTTAAATCATCTATCTCTGCACGAGCCTCTTCGGCTTCAATCAACATCTGACGGGTAGCATCTCGTTGTTTAAAAATATCATCCAATAATCCATCCGCCTGCAGCTCATCCGGAGAGATCATATCGCGAGCGCGGATAATAATTTTTTCATCCAGGCCTAAACGTTCTGCGATTGAAAGAGCATTGGAGCGACCTGGCAATCCGATCATCAAGCGGTATGTAGGTTTTAAGCTCTCAAGATCGAACTCAACACTGGCATTACGAACACCTGGTGTGACATGGGCAAAGGTTTTCAATTCAGGATAATGCGTTGCGACAAGTGTGGTTGATGGTTTGTTGAGAAATTCTGTCAAGAGTGCACGCGCCAAGGCCGCGCCCTCCTGAGGATCCGTACCCGCACCAAGCTCGTCCAGCAAGATCAAGGATCGTGATCCAGCCAGCTTCAGGATTCGAATAATGTTGGAGATGTGGGATGAGAAGGTTGATAAGGATTGCTCAATGGATTGTTCATCCCCAATATCAGCAAAAACCCCATCAAACACGGTGAGTTCCGAACCTGATGCTGCTGGTAAATGCAGCCCGCACTGAGCCATCACAACCAGAAGCCCGGCGGTTTTCAAAGCCACGGTTTTTCCCCCGGTATTAGGCCCCGTGATAACCAATGCGTAAACTTCACCCTCCAGATTGAGATCAATCGGCACAACTTGCTCTGGTTTTAGAAGAGGATGTCTGGCAGCGATCAAACGCAGGTGAGAACCCGGACGATTTCCATCCGTCTTGGTTAGCCATGGATACAGAACCGGCTCACTGGCATCCAATTCTTCGGCGTAACGCGCTTTGGCGAAAGCCAGATCCAATGAAGCAAGTGTTTCGACAGTGGTTTGAATTTCTAAGGCATGCTTACCGACAAAACTTGAAAGCTCCGCCAGTATCCTTCGCACTTCGTCTCGTTCAGCTAACTCGAGCTCACGCACCTGGTTATTGAGATCAACAACCGATAATGGCTCTACAAATAACGTCGCCCCTGATGATGATCGATCATGAATAACCGATCGGATTCGACCTTTAAACTCAGCCCGAAGCGGGAGGACAAATCGCCCATCGCGTTGGGTGATGATGGGCTCCTGCAGCATATGAACGATGTCAGGATTGCTCACCAGTTTTTGAAGTTTTGATGTCAGACGCTCATGGGTGACATGGAGATCTCGCCGTATCCTTGCCAAAGATTCCGAGGCACTATCCACAACATTACCCCGTTCATCGAGCGTGTTGGAAATGGCATCCACGAGTCCCGGTACAATTGCCAACCCTTCAGCCCTTTCCGCCAGCAATGGTGTTTGGCCTCTTGAGCTCTCCAGAACCCGCTTTAAATTTCTAGCTGAAATCATGGTCGCCTTGATATCCATAAAGTCGACTGGTTCAAGAACTGCATTCCGGGTTGCGGCCTCTACCTTTTGACGTACATCATGAGCCCCCCCAATAGACAATCCTGGATTGACATCTAAAAGAAAGCGACTTTCACTGGTCTCCTTCTGTAGAGCCTGGACTTCATGGTAATCAACAGTAGGCACCAGTAACCGCGCCAAATCCTTGGAGGCAGAAAAAGCTGCATAATCAGCCAGCCTCTCCAGAATGGCGGGCAACTCAAGCGTGATAAGAGATTTTGAATCCATGCCAGTGGCAGTGTAACATGTTTTAATCGGATTGGTACATCATGCTTTTAATTTCATCTGAACCGTTCTCACTTGATCTTAAGAACAGGCGAATCGAGCCCGTGAACTTTACGTCGAACCAGTTCGTTCAGGGTAAGGGCAATAGATTGGATGCATAGACAAATATCCGATATCTTCTCTGAAGATTGAATAGAACGTTTGAAGAACTCGTCAATTTCGGTTACCATTATCTGGTTATGACCAGAGAATGTCGTGAAAATCCTTGCGGGCAAGGATTTATGAAGAATGTGTAAATACATCATCCTTCGAGGTTTCTATTATGAGTGGTAGGAAGAATCTATTAACCCAATCGGATCCATCCTTTAAACCCATGCTGCGTAGCTTGGCACTTGAACTTGTCATCTACGGACCTCTGGTAACCCTTTATTTCCTGCTTATCTTTGCTTTCGCCAGAGATTTGTTAGTGAGCATCTACCACGAGATGCCAGTCGTCTATTCTATCGTAGCCCTGCTCATGATCGTTGGGCAGGGCGTGTTGCTCGAAGCGCTTACTTCCTGGCTCCTTCGAAAGATTGGTTTGAGGCATTAACTGATGGAATTCCCCATTGCTGGTGTTGTCATAAACCCATTCATCCTTGCACTTACGGGTTTTTTTGTGGGTGTGCTTGGAGGTTTTTTCGGGGTCGGTGGTGGTTTCCTGGCCGGTCCACTCATGTTCTGGGTTGGGGTACCCATCAACTTCGTTGTGGGGACAGATCTGGCGCACATGACTGGAAAATCGATTGTATCAGCCCGCACCCATCGAGCCCTCGGACATGTGGATTTTCGTCTGGCAGGGCTAATGATCATTGGCACGATCCCTGGTGTGGAGCTTGGTGCCCAATTGATCGAACGCCTGAAAGATGTAGGAAATGTCGAGGAAGTCGTGGGTATATCCTACGTTGTAATCCTTACCGCTATTGGCATTTTCACCGCCTGGGAAAGTTTCCGAGCATTGCGGGTTAAACGAACAGACCAACTGGACGTCCATGAGGTTGTGGGAGTCGACAGCCTCATCCCTCGCTCGCGGTCGTTCCGTATTCCTCCATTAATCCGTTTACCTGTCTCGGGTATGGAGGAGGTATGCGTGTGGGCGATCATCCTTGGCGGACTTGTCACGGGTCTGCTGGCCGGACTTCTTGGCGTCGGAGGCGGTTTTCTCCGGATGCCATTGATGGTCTACGTCCTTGGCATTCCAACCCACGTAGCTGTTGGCACAGACTTATTCGAGATTGTCATTTCTGCTGGTTTTGGAACGATTACGCATGCCCTGAAGGGTAATGTTGATGTGCTTATTGCTCTCACCATGCATACTGGGGCAGCCATCGGCGCCCAGATTGGAGCCAACGCAACGCGCTACTTTTCTGGTCCAGCCATTCGGATGCTTTTTTCCATTCTTCCTATCATTGCGGCAGTTCTTGTTCTACTGAAATTACAAGTGTAAAAGAGGAGGTTAAGAATTTTGATCTATGGATAGTAAAAGGAAAGCGCTCATTTGCATTGGAGATCGCCCTCGTGATGAAAAGGCGCTTCTATTCACCCGGAGGCTGCTTCAAGCTTATGACCTGCACCCGGTTCTCCTGCATGTCGTCCCTCATGGTTCGTCAGTTCAAGAAGGAGAACGTTTACTGAACTCCGCGCAGGAGATTATCGCTTTAGAAACTGCTGAGCTTCAATGTCTGGAAGGCGTTGTCCGAAGAGAAATCGCAAATGAATTGAAGAGGCGGGATTACGACCTCGTTGTCGTAGGGACTTCATTGCGCCATCCTGAAGCACGGCCATCTCCTCTCAGCCAACACCTTGCCAATAGCGTCCAAACCAGTGTACTCATCATCCGCAATGCACCAGAAGAACTGTGCCAGATCCTGATCTGCACCGGTGGTCATCCCGAATCCGCCAACGCCATCGAGTGGGGCATCCATCTGGCTAAGAAAACCAACGATCCAGTCACAATCCTTCATGTCGTTTCCAGCCCTCCGGCAATGTACACTGGACTGGATGAAATTGATGAAGACCTATCCGAAGTCCTTGCACGTGATGTACCCCTCTCTCACCACTTGAAGCAAGCTGCTCGCCTGGCAGAAGAAGCCGGTGTTCAGGCTAGACTTGAACTCCGACACGGGCTTGTTATTGAAGAAATTCTTAGGTCAG
>Ga0180437_10011334_pt1 | contig 10712 bp, 7 predicted proteins | sample SS_ome_4_FD_132410 | JGI IMG/M metagenome (GOLD analysis project Ga0180437, IMG submission 132410) | Hypersaline lake sediment archaeal communities from the Salton Sea, California, USA - SS_3_D_1 metaG | ecosystem: Environmental > Aquatic > Non-marine Saline and Alkaline > Hypersaline > Sediment... | reverse complement strand
ATAAAGGTTTGATACAGAAACCTTCATTTCTGAATTGATCTTATTTTGATCTAACCTTTGATTTTTAGGATTGTTATATCCAGACGGTATATATAAGTGATACGTGCCTGCAATAATGGCAAGATATCTCAACGTATTTCAACACATCATTCAAAATTCAAGGCCCATCCCAATCTTTTATGATGTGTTTTACCTGTGATGAGAATCAGAATTGAATCCCTATGAAAGGAAATATGGAGAGCGGCAAGTGAAGGAGATTAGAAGTTAATGGGATAACAACTTGCTAATAAATAATGTGACTAAAATACTTATTTAATTATGCCTAACCCCGTCCATGTTTTATATTTACCGCAGGGAATAAAACAAAGCGCTAACCTAATAATTTGACCAAAAAATATAGGAGTAGTAAGATAAATCAATAATAACATCAATGTATTAAGAAGAATATCATGATAAAACCAAACTGGGACATATTCAAGGCAAAGTTTAGTGAAAACCCTCAAAATAATTTTGAGTGGTTTTGTTATTTACTGTTTTGCAAGGAATTCGATAAGCCAGTTGGTATTTTTCGTTACAAAAACCAATCTGCAATAGAAACTGATCCTATTAAAGAAGAAAAAGCTGTAATTGGCTGGCAAGCAAAATTTTATAATACGGCGCTATCAAAACATAAAGAAGATTTAATAAGCACTATTGAAAGAACGAAAAAAGATTACCCAAATATTTCAAAAATAGTTTTCTATACAAATAAAGAATGGGGCCAAAAAAAAGGGCAAGAGCCACAGAGCAAGATAGATGTAGAAGAAAAAGCCAAAGATTTAAGTATTGAGCTAGTCTGGAGAACTGCTAGTTTTTTTGAATCAGAATTTGTCGTTTTAGAAAATGAGATTATTTCTCAGCATTTTTTCAGTTTAGAAAAAAGCATTTTTAATCTAATAAAGGAGCAACAGACACATTCAGAAAATATTTTAGATGAGATACAAACGAGCATCATTTTTAACGATCAAAGCATTGAGATTGATAGAAGTAAAGATTTAGAAAAATTAAAAAAATCTTCACAACAAGTTTTTATTTTAAGCGGCGTGGCTGGCGTTGGTAAAACGGCACTCATCAAAAAGTTTTATGAACAATTAAAAGAAAAAACACCGTTCTATATTTTCAAAGCAATCGAATTTGAACTTAGAAATATAAATGATTTATTTACAGACTCTAATCTCCAAGACTTTATAGAAGTTCATAAAGATGAAAATAACAAAATCATTGTAATCGATTCAGCAGAAAAATTATTAGACTTAAAAAATACTGATCCCTTCAAAGAATTTTTATCTGTTTTGGTCCGAAATGCCTGGAAATTAATTTTTACAACCAGAGATAATTATTTAGAGGATTTAAATTATCAATTTTTTGAGATTTATAAAATTGCTCCTCTAAATATTAATATACAAAATTTAACAACAGATGAACTAAACACAATTTCCGGCCAGTATAAGTTTTCGCTCCCCAAAGATCAAAAACTATTCGAGTTTATCAAAAATCCATTCTATCTAAACGAATACTTAAAGTTTTATAAAAAAGACGAGGAAATAGACTATTTAGGTTTTAAAGAAAAATTATGGAATAAAATCATCAAGAAATCTAAATCAGCAAGAGAGCAGTGTTTTTTGAAAATATCTTTTGAAAGGGCGAATAGTGGACAATTTTTCGTCAAACCAAACTGTGAACAGCACATTTTAGATGATGAATTAAATAATGATGGAATCCTAGGATATGAATCACCTCATGGTTATTTTATCACCCATGATATTTACGAAGAATGGGCATTAGAAAAAATTATTGAAATCGAATTTATAAAAAAGACTGAAAACAAAACATTTTTTGAAAATATCGGTGTTTCTTTGCCTGTACGTAGAGCATTTAGAAACTGGCTATCAGAAAAATTAATGTTAAACGACAAAGAAATAAAAAATTTTATTGAAGAAGTTATTGAAGATGAAAAAATTGAATCATTCTGGGAAGATGAAATATTAGTTTCAATTTTACTTTCAGATTATTCGGAAAACTTTTTCGAAATTTTCAAAGAAGACTTATTGTCAGAAAATCAAGAGTTCTTAAAAAAATTAACTTTTCTATTAAGGATTGCTTGTAAAGAAGTTGATGAAGATATTTTTACACAACTAGGGATCAAAGCTCCAAATGTATTTTCTTTAAAATATGTCTGGACAAAACCAAAAGGGCATGGCTGGAAAAGCCTTATCAAATTCGTTTTCGAAAATATAGAGAAAATCGGCATTAAAAAAATCAATTTTATTTTACCGATAATCCATGACTGGAATAGTAAATTTAAGGTAGGTGAAACAACTAGATTTTCGAGTTTAATAGCCTTGCAGTATTATCAATGGACAATTGAAGAAAAGGTTTATTTTTCTCGTGATGACACAGAAGATCATCTTTTACAAACCATTCTTTATGGTTCTTCTGAAATTAAAGATGAATTAAAGAACATACTTGAAGATATTCTAAAATATAAATGGAAACATCACCGAGATCCCTTTTATGATTTATCAAAAGCAATTTTAACAAAGCCTGAAGGAATTCAAATTTGCATAGTCCTTCCTAAATATATTCTTCAACTTGCTGATTTATTTTGGTCTTATACTCCTACAAACGATGAATTTGATCGCTATTCAGGCAGCATTGGGGTTGAGCAATATTTTGGCATAGAAGAAAATCATTTTGATTATCACCCTGCGAGTTCATATCAAACACCCATACATTGGCTTCTTCAATTTTCATTACAAGAAACAATAGATTTTATTCTGGAATTCACGAATAAGACAGTTGAGTGTTTTGCTAAATCTGATTTTGCAAAATATGAAGTCGAAGAAATAGAAGTTTTTCTTGAAGAAGGAAAACGAAAGAAACAGTACATATGCGATAGACTTTGGTGTACATATAGAGGTACGCAAGTTTCCCCCAATGTTCTAGAATCAATGCATATGGCTTTAGAAAGATTTTTTATTGAACACGGAAAAAATGCTGATCCCAGCACACTAGAAGGTTGGCTTATATATCTTCTAAATAATACAAAATCCGCTAGTATTTCAGCTGTAGTAACAAGTATTGTTTTGGCATATTCAGAGAAAACTTTTGATGTTGCTAAAATACTTTTTAAAACAAAGGAATTTTTTATATATGACACACACAGATTAGTTTTAGATCAAGGACAAAAGAGTTCCCTTTTAATGTTAAAGAATGCTTTCGGTTTAGGCATAAACTACATGGATGAAATTCATCAAAATGAAAGAATAGAAGCTTGCGATGATAGTCAAAGAAAATGGACTTTAGAGACTTTGTTTCTCAATTATCAAGTTTTCAGAACTAATGAAACAAGTGAAGAAGAAGTTGAGAAAAGGCAAACGGTCCTATGGAAAATATTAGATGATTACTATAGTGAATTACCAAATAAATCAGATGAAACTGACTCAGATAAAACCTGGAGACTTTATCTGGCAAGAATGGATAGAAGAAAAATGAGCCCGACCACTGAAAAGACAGACGATGGCGTTGTAATTCAATGGAATCCCGAAATTGAACCAGAGCTAAAAGAGTATAGTGAAAAGTCACTAGAAAGAAGTTCTGAACCTATGAAATACACCTCCTTAAAACTATGGGCTAAATATAAAATTGAAAATGATGATAAATATAAGAATTATGAACAATATGAAAAGAATCCAAAACTCGCGCTTAAGGAAGTCAAAGAAATTATTTCAAAACTAAAAACTATAAAAGGACCAAAATTATTTGAACCCCGGCGCTCGAAAGATGAAAGTTTTTATCTTTTTAATTATTCGATTCCTGCGTATGTATGCTCTGTTTTAATAAGAGACCATATTGAAAATCTTTCTAAAAAAGAAAAGAAATTTTGCAAAGAAATTATTTTAGAAGCAGCCTCAGCATCATTCGAAGAAGGTTACACATATCAAATAGATGATGGAACACAATCAGCAATTTCTGTACTTCCAGCTTTACTAGATTATTTCCCAGAAGAAAAAGAAAATATAAAAGTAATTTTATTGCTTAGTCTTTTCAATGATTATCCTATTGGAATGGCGAGTACAGGCTTCTATGCATTTGCGATCATGGCAATTCGTAAACTATGGGAAAACCATTTTAGCGATGCCCAATCATTACTTTTTGGATATTTAAAATTAAAGCCCAAGCATCTAGAATTAAGGAAAAGGATTCGTGCAGAAAATATTAAGAAAGGTATTTATGAAGTACATGAAGACCAAATAATAGAAAAATTTCTACAGGAGAATAAAATAAACTTAAAAAATGTGGTAAAAAATAAGATTTCTATTGATGATTTAGATGATATTAAAAAATTAGATTTATACATTTTAAAGGTCGCTTTTCAATTAATCCCTTTAAAAACAGAGAACAAAGATCACAAAGAATTAATAAAAGAAATTACCCCCGCATTTACTAAAAAATTACTCTCACATGATAGAGTTGATAGAGTTGATTATAAAGTTAGGTATGATTTCCTGGAAAAATTTGCTTATTTCGTTTTAAGTTCTCCAAAAGAAGAAATACAAGAATATTTAAAACCATTTCTTGATAATTTTGGTGGTTACGAATCAATCGCCGACTTGTTCAAACAATTTGTTTCTGCTGAAGATCACTTAAACTCATATGAAAATTTTTGGCAAGTTTGGGAATTATTTAAAAATAAAATAATTGACCTCTGCAAAAAAGGAGATAGGTATTCGTATATAAGCAGAATTGTAAAAAGTTATCTTTTTGCTGAAAACCCATGGAAAGAAACCGCAACTGATTGGCATACATTGAAGGATAAAAATAAAAGGTTTTTTAAAAATATATCAGAAAAAATAGGCCATTGCCCTTCATGTCTATATGCTATTTCAAAATTATTAAATGATGTCGGAAGTCCTTATTTAAACGATGGAGTATCCTGGATTTCAAACATATTACAGAATAATAGAAATCTGTTGAGTGAGAAGCTTGAGACCAACACTATTTACTACTTAGAAAATCTTGTCAGAAAATACGTTTATGAAAGTCGTGAAAAGATAAGGAAATCAATAAAATTAAGACAAGATGTATTAAATATTTTAGACTTTTTAATAGAAAAAGGGTCTGTTATTGGATACATGTCTAGAGAGTATATTTTATAAACAGAGACATTTAAGTATGTCCTGGCCACAGTTCAACGATTTAAGTGTTCAGATTTCCTTCCTATTAGATTTTTTAATCTTTAATTTTGCCGAAGTTCATATTACTCAGATAATAGAAAACTCTTACTCTATGTTTTAAGGAATGGGACCCAGCCTTTTAGTCATGGTTACCCCTGTGATTGATTAATAGATGGCTAATTTCGGAATAAGCCTCATGAATTGACACGATTTTGTCAAGGCTCTTAGTTGCAGGTATCTGCTATTTATACTTAATCCTTACGACCCCAAGAATCTTTTGATATCCACTCCTTAAACCAAACATCAGCCTGGATGCTTTCCATGAAAATGTGATTTACGGCAGACATAGGGACCGTTTGGCCATTCCTAAAATGTGCACAATGGCATACGGATTCTGAAAATTACTATGGACCCTAGGAGTAAATCGTTTCATAAACTCACCACTCTCATTTTTCTTGGATTTATAGAGATTTGATCAGGTCACCATGTAAGGGGTCATGATTGACACACAACAGCAATTTACCTATACTTCTCTTCATAAAAAACGAGTATGCATATGGTTTAGAATTGGAGGTTGGTTTAATGGTCGAACAAATTCTGCCGGATCTCTATAGAATTCAAATTCCTCTTCCCAAGAGCCCCCTGGGGACTTTGAACTCATACCTGATAAAAGGTCAGGAGCGATTTTTGATTATCGATACAGGAATGAATCGCGAGGAATGCCTGCGTCCGATGCTCTCTGGTTTGAAAAAACTGGATGTGGACTTGAACAAGACGGATTTTTTTATCACTCACGTGCATGCGGACCATCTTGGCCTAGTAGGAAATCTGGCAACTGAGGGCTCCAAAGTATACTTCAACGAGGTGGAAGCCTCTATTATTATTTCCGGAAGTAAGAAATTGGAAGAGCGCTTTCAAGAATCTTTTAGCCTTTACCTCTCGCACGGCTTTCCCGAGGATCAACTTAACAAAGCCGTGCAAAACCATCCGGGCTATCGATATAGCCCAAAAGGCCAGTTAGATTTTTTTGCTTTGAAGGAAGGTGACATAATAGATGCTGGAGACTACTCCTTTCGGTGCATTGAAACGCCGGGTCATTCTCCGGGGCACATGTGTCTCTATGAGGCTAAAAAGAAAATTCTGGTGTCTGGTGATCACATTCTTTTTGACATCACCCCCAACATTACTCGCTGGCCAGAACTGGGAAATGCTCTCAAAGAATATCTGGCAAGCTTGGAAAAGATCTATACTCTTGATGTGAATCTTGTCTTGCCTGGCCATCGGAATATTTTGAACGACCACAGAAGAAGGATAATAGAATTACAAGAACACCATAAGAACAGGCTAAATGAGATTCTCTCTGCTCTGGAGAAGGGAGACAAGACTGCGTGGGAGGCAGCCCCTTGCATAACCTGGGATATTGATGTTAGCTCATGGGAAATGTTTCCTGTTGTGCAGAAATGGTTTGCCATTGGAGAAACCATTGCCCACCTTACCTATCTTGAAGCGGACGGAAGGATACGGAGAAAGGAGGAGGACAACAAGGTAGTATACTCATTGGAATAAGGATTTGTTTTTCGTTTTAGAAGAAGGTTACTGATATGGCTGTTATGCCAGCGATAGTGTATAAGGAGATATCGCTTTGAACCTGTCATTGACGAAGATCTTCAAACCGGAAGCGACACGGTGGGCTCTGTCATGGGCAAATGAAGATTTCAAATAATACTATCCTTCTCGAAGGTTTGAGGGCAATACCATCACGTATGCTGTTTGTAATCTATCATAAAATCAGATAGAATCAATTATACGAATTTGGCAGGTATTTGAAATTTGAGCTGTTTTCGGAAATTACAACATTTTACAGCATTATCAACAAATGCGTTGATGGCCTTTCGCGAGGGAATTGGTGACATCCTCGATTATGAAAGTACTGGTGCAACTATTATGGCCGCCCGGAAATTTATTCCCCAATTCGAAGAGAAAATAGGTTCCGTACTATGCCCTAAGATACAGGAAGACATGATATTTGGACGTTACATGGATCCCGCAGCCAGCGAGGAGAATATGGAGGCCTTTGCTCTGGTAAAGGGTTTTGAAAAGTGTGGTCTGCCCCCGGGGATAGGCGCTCGGCTTGCTGCTGAGGTTATTATCGAAAGCCTGGAGTGAAGCAATAAGCGTCTCAAGGAGGGAGGGATTTGTTCATTTATTCCCGATGTAAGGCTCTTTATTAACTAATTTAAAAGGAGGAAAAAGCTATGTCAGGGGAATTGGTGAAATTGCTATCCGATTTGAAGGAACCAGAGGCCTTAGTATTCGTCGAAAAGGCCCTGGGAGATGGGGTCGATCCTATGGATCTCTTAGGGGAGGCCAAGGAAGGCATGAGTATCGTGGGCCAAAGATTTGCAAGTGATGAGTATTTCATTCCGGACCTTGTCTTTTCCGGGGTGATCTTCAAGCGCATCGTCCAAATACTCGAGCCCCATCTCAAAAAAGCTGAAGAGGCAGAACGCCTGGGAAAGGTCATTATTGGGACAGTAGCCGGCGATATCCATGACATCGGGAAGGATCTTGTGGTCTTTATGCTTGATGCTAATGGATTTGAGGTTTTCGACCTGGGCATTGATGTGCCGGTACAGAAATTCGTGGATACCATTAAAGAGACCGGCAGCACGGTGGTTGGCCTGAGCGGGTTCCTGACCTTGGCATTTCAGTCCATGAAGGACACTGTAGATGCGATCAATAAAACCGGACTCCGGGACAACGTCAAGATCATGATCGGAGGAGGCCAGATCGACTAACAAGTCAGAGGCTATACAGGGGCGGATGCCTATGGAAAAGACGCCATGGAGGCCGTTTCATTGGCCAAAGGCTGGATAGGAGGGTAAGATAATGGAAAAGAAATGGGAAGAGATGTCAGCGGAAAAGAAGAGAGAGGCCAGATTTCAAACCTGGTTATCTCCGAAAGACCATGAGGGGAATGACCTACGGTTCCAAAGCTCGGAATCTGAAGCTACCTATAAAGCAAGTGTAATTCGGTTTAAGGATGCCGTTTTGATGGAAAAGATTCCGGATAGGGTGCCGATATTTCCCATAGGTACCTTCATGCAGACAGACGTGTACGGCGTGACACCGTATGAGTGTATGTATGACTATGGGAAATTGTTATCCACCAATAAGAGATTTCTTGAGGATTACAAGCCCGACTACTATGCTTCCCCGGCCTTTATCGGCTCAGGCAAGATCCTCGAGATCCTCGATTTCAAGCAATATAAATGGCCCGGCCACGGGGTCACAAAGCAATCCGGCTATCAATGCGTTGAAGGCGAATACATGAAGGCGGAAGATTATCCGGCTCTTATCGACGACCCCTCGGATTTCTGGCTGAGGACCTGGATGCCCCGCGTCTTCGGAGCCCTGGAACCCTTGACAAATCTCGCTCCTTTACCATGGCTGTGGGAAATTGTGGCGGTCTCCGGACTGTCTGTTCCTTGGGGCATTCCGCCGGTCCAGAATGCGCTCAAGGCCCTGATGGAAGCGGGAAATGAGGCCATGGCATGGCACCAACAAATTGAAGCCTTTGATATGGAAGTCCGGGGTATGGGGTTTCCTACCGTCATGGGCGGTGCAGCCAAAGCGCCCTACGATATCCTGGCAGATACCCTGCGCGGCACACGGGGCATCATGACGGACCTGTACAGGCAGCCGGACATGGTTTTGAAGGCCATGGAAAGGATCCTTCCCCTTCAAATAAAACAGGGCGTGGGCATGGCAACCATGGGGGGGAATCCCATGGTATTTATCCCCATGCACAAAGGGGCTGACGGGTTCATGTCCGACGAGCAGTTCCGGACATACTACTGGCCTCAACTGAAAGCGCTCATTCTCGGGCTGGCCAGCGAAGGATGCATGCCTTTCTTGTTCTGCGAGGGAAGCTTCAACACGCGGCTTGAATATCTCAAGGAACTGCCCAAGGCCTCAAGTTTTTGGATATTTGATCGCACCGACATGGCCAAGGTAAAGGAAATGATTGGAGATACCCTCTGTATCGGCGGGAACGTTCCAGCCGGATTAATTCTTACCGGCACTCCCGAGCAGATGAAGGCGTACTGCAAGAACCTTATCGATGTGGCCGGGAAGGGCGGCGGCTATATCATGGCCACCGGAACTGGCATGGATCAAGGAAAATCGGATACCTTGCACGCCATGATAGATTTCACTAAGGAATATGGTGTGTATAAGTGAGTCACAGACGGGCCAAAATCATAGCCTGCAGGACGGTGGTCGAAGAGATGCAAGGACTGATACCATCCGATATAGAACCGCGTACCCTCGAATCGGGACTGCATCTCCACCCTGACAGACTGCGAGACGCACTGCAGGCTATGATAGATGAAGTCACTGCCGATACGGAAACTATTATTCTCGGGTATGGGTTGTGTTCCATGGGAGTGATAGGCCTCAAGGCTGCCGATAGCATGCTGATCATTCCCCGCCAGGATGACTGTATCGCTATTTTTCTTGGTTCCCGGTGGGCCTACAGGAAAACATTAGATCAAGAACCAGGCACTTACTTTCTGTCTAAAGGATGGATAGATGCGGGAATTACCCTTATAGACGAGTTAAAGGGAATGGAGCAGCGCTATGGCAAGAGGCTTGCTGAACGGCTTATGAAGCGGATGCTTCAGCATTACCGGCGCCTCGTCTTTATTGACATGGGCTATAAGGACCAGGAGCGGTACCGTCAATTCTCCCAGAGGGCTGCAAGGGAACTCAACCTCTCTTACCAAGAGGTTAAGGGAACGCCCGAACTGCTCGGAAAGATATGTAACGGCCCATGGGACGATGAATTCGTGGTAGCTCCTCCCGGGCATACAATCCGTCTGGAGGATTTTGGAATGGCTCCAGCCAGAGAGCAGCAACCCATAGGTCCCTTAATGGAGTAGAGCAGGGTGAACAAGGCAAGTGGCCATTACCCTAACCGGTAATGTTACGCAGTGTTTTCTTATTTTCACTCAAAGACCTCTCCCTAAAAGGGAAGAGGCCTATTTAGGTGATGCGAAAGGACCGGTAAAGACGGATGGCAACGGGCTTGTTGATACCAAAGAGGCATCGGTTGCTCATCGTCGACCGGAGTACATGTGAAATCAATTCCTGACAGTAATCAAGAAGAAGTTTAGTTATGAAAACAAGGGTGTCAAGTGCTACAAGGGAGGTTTTAATCACCCATGAAGGACCGACTGTGCTGATAGGGGAACGGATCAACCCGTCAGGAAAGAAAATGCTTGCTGCAGCACTGAGGAGTGGAGATCTTGATGTAGTTCGCAAGGAGGCCATAGCCCAGGTGAAGGCTGGTGCCGATATCCTGGATGTCAATGTGGTATGCCCTGGGGTAGACGAGATTGCGGTGCTTCCTAAGGTCATTGAAACAGTCATGACTGCAGTGGATGCACCCCTATGCATCGATATCAATAATCCCGTGGCCCTCAGGGAGGCCCT
>Ga0180437_10011333_pt1 | contig 10713 bp, 7 predicted proteins | sample SS_ome_4_FD_132410 | JGI IMG/M metagenome (GOLD analysis project Ga0180437, IMG submission 132410) | Hypersaline lake sediment archaeal communities from the Salton Sea, California, USA - SS_3_D_1 metaG | ecosystem: Environmental > Aquatic > Non-marine Saline and Alkaline > Hypersaline > Sediment... | reverse complement strand
TCAACTACAACCCCGACATGGAATACCGCCGCTGCGGCAGGACCGGCCTGATGGTCTCGGCCGTCTGTTTGGGCGGACACTGGAAACGAATGGACCTGATCGTCCCCGGCGTGAGCTTCCGCGGGAAAATCTCCGCCGCCAATCTGGACGACCCCGACTTCGCCAAGAATCGCCGTGACGTCGTCAGTCGCTGTATCGAGCGGGGGATCAACTACGTGGACGCCTGCACCGGACCGGAGATCATCGCCTACACCAATGCGCTTGAGGGCCGCCGCGACAAAATGTACATCGGCTACTCCTGGTATACCAGGGAACCGTATTCCAAGGAGCATCGCACCCTGAAGATAATCCAGGCAGCGTTGGATGACGGAATGAAACAGGCCGGACTCGAGTACGTCGACGTCTGGCGACTCAGCTTGCTGCACACCATCAGTCAGCACACCGATGCAGAGATCGAGGTGGCCATGGCCGCCCTGGACTGGGCCAAGAAGACCGGCCGGGCACGATTCACCGGCATTTCCTCGCACGACCGGCTGGACATCAAGAAGCTCATCGAGAGGTATCCCGATCAGATCGAGGTCGTCCTGACGCCCTATACCGCCAAGACCAAGACGGTCAGCGACGAGAGCGGTCTGTGGGCCACGATGAAGCAACACGACATCGGCTGGTTCGGGATCAAGCCTTTCGCCAACAACTCCTTGTTCAAAGGCGACAGCACTCCGGGCAATCCCCATGCCGAGGAGGACAATCGGCTTGCCCGGCTGGCAATCCGCTACATCCTCTGCAACTCGGCGATCACGGCACCTATTCCCGGTCTGATCACCACGGAACAGGTCGACAATGTGGCCCTGGCCGTCAAAGAGCGCCGGGAGCTGGACGTGAACGAAAAGGCCGAGCTTCAGCGGGCCATGCAGCGCGCCTGGGCCAACCTGCCGCACGGGTATCAATGGCTGAGAGATTGGGAGTACGTATAGACCAAAGCGTGCGGCGTTACGAGCGACAGCAGAATGCAATGGAAATCGTCAAAGCGATGCAAGGAAGCATCCTGTTCTCGTATGAGCCGGCAGTTTGGTGGCAGCGACTCGTGTTCTGTTTCAACGGCTTTGGCGCAAAAGCGGGGGCCAGCTAGGCAACGGTCTCCTCACTGGTAGCCGCGTAGAGTCTTTCGTTAGTTCATCCGCGTTTGGATCCAGACATGTCTTGGAAAAGGCGACTTTTTCTTCTGCGGCCGCGCGGCGAAATGGAGACAATTATGGGTGAAATAACCGCGACTGCTTATCCCCTCCTCAAGCGATTGGAACACACCATGAAACATACGACGATTGCCTTGTTTATCTGCCTAATCATGCGACACGCACCAACCACGGTAGCCGCTGAGCCTGCCCCCCAAATAGTGCTGTCCGATACGTTCAGACGCTCGAAGGCTCCGGAAACGGGGCGCCTGGTTGTGCAACTCACGAGCGGCGAAGGATCTACCTACCCGCTCTACTTCTACATTCCCACCATCACGCGCGATGGAAAGTACTTGGTCTACCATCGGGCAGCTCGTGGTGAAGTGCAATTGCACCGGCTGAATCTGGCTACGGGCAAAACGCGGCAGTTGACGTTTGCCACGTGCCCGGACACGCAATGGCGCCCGTGGTGCGTTGATTCAGGCCGCGGCGTGCTGGACCACCGGAGCGTGTTGAATATTGTTCGAGGGCTGGTCGTCTACTTCGACGGCAACGACGTCCGTACGGTTGACGTCGAGACATGCGAGGACAAGCATCAATTCACGCTTCCCGAGAATCGCGAAGCTTACGGGCAAAACTGCACCACGCCGGACGGCAAATGGCTGATCTACATCCACACACCGCGCGGAAGCACCTGGGGCAAGCCGTGCAAGGGCGCGGCGGTCGTAGCCTACAACTTCGATACGGGTGAGCAGACAACCCTATGTCGAATCGATAGCGCGATCTTCCACGTCACGGCCTACGACAACGAGCACTTCATCGTAACCCATCCGGCTGAACACGAGGGGATGATGATGACCGATATGACCAGCGGTCGCATCGTCCCGCTTCGCGACGGCGACCTCGGCGCGCGCGGGCATCCCATTCACTGTCAAGTAACAAGCCGCGGCATAGCCTACGAGGTGCCGGGGTTTCAGCTGTCCGGGCTTTACGACCCGCTGGCTCGCCGACGATTCGAGTTTCCGTTTCCTGAGCATTTCGAGTACATCCATACGGGACGGGATCCGGAGGGGCGCCTGTGGTTCTACGAGAACTCGTCGGATTGGGACAAATTCGATGTCCACGATATGTACGCACTGGTCCGGTTGGACCGGGAAGAGGGCGACCAGTGGCTGCGTCTAACCGGAACGTGGCCCACGTACGGCGGCGGGCAAAAGGCACACTTCCACCCGCAACTCACGCCTGACCGCAGGTGGATCATGTTCACTGGCGGAGATCCCGAGACGCGAACGAGTCACATCTTCCTTCTGGATGTTTCGGATCTGAAGGAAAGCCAAGGTATCTCCAGTCAGCTGCTGAGCCCCAGCGGAGAGAACGACATTATCAGATGAGGAGTCGTCGCTATGGAGATCATTCGCAGACAGTCGCGAACGTTGAGCGGGGTCACACCAAACGACCCTACCTGGGACGCGCAGCGGCGACTGCCAGCTCTCTTAATTGGGTGGCAATCGACGCCGTCGCAGGAAACGGTCGGTCCGAGGTTCTTCGGAGACACCGGATTCCGAAGGGTTCTTGACACCTGGTGCCCAAAACCCCTGCCGCCGGTTCCCCTGCCCAGCCAGCGGATCAAACCGATCCTTGCGCCCGGCGGCGGTCCAAGTGGCTGGATTTGCCGTGGGTTCTTGAAAGCGACTGCGTCCACGCTAAGATCAGGAGCGTCGCGTACGATCAAGACTCCTATCAGTCCTTTGGCAGCGTACATTGGCCGTTGTGGTTCGCCAAGCGCAACGGCCTGGCCTACAACCGCGTTCCAGTAGGCAAGCGTCGCATCAAGATCCGCCGCGAGGGTAAGGTCTACCGGGTCGACGTGTGGGACCACGAGGACCTTCAAGTCATCCGCGAAATCGTCCGGCGCAGGGACCAGGGCGAGTCGTGGGCCGATTGGGAAGGACCTCGCCAAGCGGGGCATCAAGACCTGCCGGGGCAAGGAGTGGGCACCAAGAGTCAAGCAGAACAAGGGCAACTTGCGTGCAGGCTACACTACGCCGCACACCATGCGCCGAGGGGTCGAGCACTACAAGGAGTATCTCAGGCAGAACGGTCGCGAACCGATAGCCGCAGCAAGCCACGACGAGGCTCTGACGCTCGCCAAGAAGGTGCTCGACCGCATCTTCGGGGGCAACATCCCATTGCCCGACACCACGCCGGAGATAGAGGCGTGCGACCGAGCACTTAACCGGCCTCCTTTCCGCTTGTCTGCGACGCATTTCGGTCGCCGACATGTTCGCCGCGCTCTCTCCTCTGTTAAACAGAATCGCGGCCAAATCGCCGATTTCGGCCGCGCTCTCAGACTCTCCAACCGCGCTCGGCGATTTGGTTAACGAACACGTTCGACTCGGACCCCGGAATGGACGAGTTCGAGACTGGGGGTGGTGGACGGGAGGCAATTGGTTGATCAGGCCAGGCGTAGAGCGACAATTACTTTTCCGTTTCAGTCGCGCCGGCTTCACCGTGCTTTCAATTCGTACACAGAGTCGAAGTGGCAGCACCAACTACCGATCCAAGGCAGGCACGTCGGATCAACATGGCACAATCCTCGCGTCTTTTCGGATCGTGTTCGCTGCAGTCATCGGTTTGTTCGGGTGATACCGGGTGTACCGGGCATCTTCATGACTACGCCGCCGTCGAGCGACCGATTCATTCTGCCATCGAGTGCCTTGCGGCCACCTTCATAGTTGAATTCGAGAAGTGGGCAGAGTTCTTCCGATTGCGAAGCCACGCAGTGCGGTGCCACGATCCACGGACTCGTGATGTGCGGAACGACTTTCACGCCGGGGCACGCTCGGGCGAGCCGACAGACCTCCAGCCACTCGGAAATGCCGCCGCACCAGACCGGGTCGGATTGCACGAAATCTACGCACTTTCGTTCCAGAAACGGTTTGACCTGCCATCGTGTGTGCCAGTGTTCCCCACCGGCAATGGTCACACCGGTTTCCTCCTTGATCCGCGCGTATCCGTCCACATGCTCAGGGCAGATTGGCTCTTCGATCCAGAATGGTCTGTAAGCTGCAACAGCCTTACAGAGTTGAACCGAGTAGAACACCGCGACTCGAGTTCTTCTACGCATCTTCGCTACCTCCGAGTGTTCCCCGACAATCTCGCGTTCGCCCCGCGACACCGCCTCAGTTTCGATTGCCAAGGGATCTGATTCTACCGCGCCGCCAATAGTCTGCAGACTCTGTGCCCGTTTAGCGGATCCTATCAGGTTACAGGCTGCTACCACGATTCCCGAACCATCCGGTGAAGTCCGTTGGTTGCACGCGACGGTCCATAGGGAACCTTGCCGTTACCCCTGCGGAGTCCTAAAATAGGCAAGCCTTGGCCATAATCTGTATAGGTCCCGAGTCCGGCAGCGGTCGCATCGACGCAGGTGATCGTGATTCGGCACAAAAGGGGCTCGCGATAGCCTGCCCGGACTCTTGACTCAATCGTGCCGATTTTTCATAACAGCCATAATGGAAGGTAAGAACGGTCAGTTTACACGGCGGATCGAAGCCGTCTTACTGGGAGAGCGGTGATGCGATGGGTCGCTGAATTGGGACAACGCAGGATCTCAAGGAAGTGGATGCCGATGTTGAGCGCAAGACATGCGGTTCTGACGGCAGTTTCCCTGCTGCCGACCGTCTCTTGTCTCAGGCCGGCAGATGCTGGAGAGCTGGCCGGTACACTGGCCGATTTCGATGTCACCGTTCTGTCGAATGCGGAGCGTCACGAAGTGGCCGGGATGATTTCTCGCGATATCGAGCGTCGTCGGCTACTCGCAATTCAAAGAGAAAACGTGGCTTGGTCGAAAGTCAAGTCTCGCAACGATTGGGAGCGATTCCGCGACCAAAGGCTCGACGCTCTGCGCAAATCGCTTGGTAGTTTCTGTCCCCTGCCGGAAGACCTGAACGTCGAGACGACCGGGCGCATTGAAGGTGACGGCTATCGGATCGAGAACATCGTCTTCGAAAGTCGCCCCGGTTTGCTGGTCACGGCTAATCTCTACCTGCCAGCCAAGCCGAGCGGGTCCATGCCTGCCGTTCTATTCTCGCACAGCCATCACAATCCAAAGACGCAAGGCGAGCTTCAGGACATGGGGATGACTTGGGCGCGCCATGGCTGGGTCGTGTTGGTGATGGATTTGCTCGGCCACGGCGAGCGGCGGCAGCATCCATTTGTCAGCAGCGATCACTACTTGAAGCCGTTCAGTCCAGGGCGTCAGGACTACTACTTTCGGTACAACGTGGGGCTTCAATTGCACTTGATTGGCGAGAGCTTGATCGGCTGGATGGTATGGGATCTTATGCGCGGAGTGGACTTATTGTGTTCGCGCGAAGGCGTCGATGAAGACCGCATCGTCCTGATAGGGTCCGTCGCCGGCGGTGGGGATCCCGCAGCCGTCGCCGCGGCGCTCGACCCACGCATTGCGGCCGTGGCACCGTTCAACTTCGGCGGTCCCCAGCCGGACTACCCGATTCCAGAGGACGCAGAAAACGAATTCTATTACTTTGGCGTTCCTTATTGGGAGACAACGCGATGCCTGCGGTGGGGCGCACGCGACGGATTTGCTCATTGGGTGATCGCTGCCGGTGTCGCTCCGCGGGGCCTGATCTATTCGCACGAGTTCGCTTGGGATCGCGCCCGTGACCCGGTCTGGCCACGACTGCAGAGGGTGTTCGACTTCTACGACGCGGGCGATCGTCTTGCCGTGGCGGCGGGGCGAGGCCATTTGAAGGGCCGCCCGCCGGAGAGTACGCACTGCAACAACGTCGGTGTCGTTCATCGGCGAAAGCTGTATCCGCATCTTGCCCGCTGGTTTGGCTGGCAACCGCCAACCGACGAGTATCAGAATCGGCACGACACCGACGAACTGTTGTGCATCACGGCGGCGGTTGCACAGAGACGTGAGCCACAGCCCGTCTACAAGCTCGTCGGAAAGTTGGCTGACCAGCGAATTGCCGGCGCGCGTGAAGCGATGGCATCGGTCGATTTGGCCTCGCGTCGGACGATATTGCGTCAGCGATGGTCCGGTTTGCTGGGAAACATCGACCCCACCACGAATCCGACAGTCAAGGCGGCCCAGCGCGAGGAGACCGGCGGTGTCGCGGTGGAACGGATCGTTCTGGAAGTCGAGCGGGGCACCATCGTTCCATTGGTTTTGATGCAGGCCCGTGACGAACGTTCCGACCCCGTGCCCGTAGTGATTGCTTTGGCGGACTCGGGAAAGCAGAAATTCCTTGCGGCGCGTTCGGACATCGTCTCGACCTGGCTTGAAGCAGGTTGTGCCGTGTGCTTGCCCGACGTACGCGGGACCGGCGAAACCAGCGCGGGCAGCTCATACGGTCCCCGAAGTATCGGTACAACATTGTCGTGTCGCGATCAGTTACTGGGGCAAACCTTACTGGGATCGCGAGTGCGCGATCTGCGATCCGTTCTGCTGTTTCTGCGGACGCGCAAAGCCCTCGATAAGAAAGTGTCGCTTTGGGGGGACTCTTTGGCCGCGCTGAACCCGCCGGAAAGATCCGAAGTCGTGCCATACGGCGTGGACAACCCGAACGTGCAGGCCGAACCGTCCGCCGGTTTGCTTGTCTTGCTGACCGCGCTGTTCGAAGACGACGTGAGCGCCGTCTACGCTCGCGGAACGTTTGCCAGCTTTCGATCGTTGTTGGATAGCCAGTTTCTGTACGTGCCGCACGACTCGGTTGTCCCCGGCGCACTGACCGTGAGTGACGTCGGCGATATCGCAGCCGCCCTGGCTCCGCGGCCACTGCTGCTGGAAGGTCCCGTAGATGGATTGAATCACGCGGTGCGGTCTGACGCAATCGCAGCGGCATTCGCACCCACAAGCCGGGCATATCGCTCGGCGAACGCCAATGAGCAATTCGTCCTAAACGTGACGGCACAGCACGACTCGGCCGCGTGGCTCCTGGATCAGACCGAAAGGAGACTTGAAAGATGAACGGAGATTTTCCAATCAGTCGTCGCCGGTTCCTCGCGGTGGCTGCGGCGGTATCGGCGGGGACGACGTTTCGGGCGGGCTATGCGGGCCCGATGCCAAATGTCAGTCGCGGCGAACGTCCTAAGCAAGATCCGGACGTGAAGGTGCTCAACCCCTTCGGTCGCGTTCCGGTCTCGTTCGTCATCGATGACTCAACGTGTCTTGTCAATATGGGGCATTATTGCACGCCCCAATTCCAGGAGGCCTGGGGGAAGCGCAGCGACCGTCAAGAGAAGCCCTGGCGGAGTTGGCCGCGCGAAATCCCCGATTCGTTCGTCCGCGAGTTCGGCGAGTTCTGCCGCGAGCAGGGCGTCAAAGGCAAATACTCGCTCGTCCCCTACCCGGCCTGTGTCGGCTGGCTCGATCGAGAACTACCCGGTTGGAGCCGCACGGAACTGCGCGCCAGCCTCAAATTGGTGCGCGAGTTCATGACACCGGATTGGGACATCCATCCCGAGATGATCACCCACACACGCGTCATCGACATCAAGACCGGCCGCCCCTTGCCACAGCGCAAGGATGGCGGCTACTGGATGGAAAACGGCGGCTGGGACAACGGGCGCAGTCTTGACGAAATCGCCGGTTACATTGCCTACGCACTGCAACTGATCAGGAATCTCGATCTTCCCTGCGAGGGTTTCACGACGCCGGGTGGATTCGGCAACGGCGTGAAATCGATCCTCTCGCAGGCCGCGATCCAAGCGATTCGCGGCGTGCTTGGCGCAGAAATCCCGCACTATTTCAAGTACGTCGTCACCGATCTCAACCAAAGCACGCAGCCGCAGGTCGAACACGCCAAGGGGATTGCGGGCAACACGCCTGAATGCGTGGTCAACATTCCCACCTGTACCGGCGACTACCTGGGAGTCTGGGACGGCTCCGCTCCGAATCCGACGGACGAGACGATCGAGAGCCACGTGTCCGAGGATTTTCAGAGTGGGCGGCTGGCCGACGTCATCCATAAGGGTGAGCCTGCCTGCTTCCTGACGCATTGGCCTGACATGTACGCAAACGGGAGCGGAATCGCGTTTCGCACCTTCAAGGGTACCGTAAGAAGGCTGAACGCTGGCTTCCGCGAGCGGATTCGCTGGATGAAGCTGAGCGAGATTGCCCGTTACTGGGCGGCGAAGGAACTGACGGAGATCGCCCGTGCCAACGGAAAGATGACCCTGAAGGCTCCGTTCGCTGCGCCGGGCTTCACTCTCGAATTGCCGGGCAACCTCGCCGTGCCGGTCGTAGAACACGGCGCCAGCAAGACCGAGTTGAAGAAAGCCAGCTCGCCCCAGCAATTGTCGGCCGGAACCTGGACCGAGGCGGGTGTTCAACGTCGTATCATAACCTGTTTTACTCTCGAAAAAGGCACGACGACTATTACAACCGGCGTTTAGACATGTGTGGCCGAACGTGCGTGGCTGGCCCGCCGAGGTGTTCACGGCCTCTGCCGTCGGGCCTGCGCCCCGCTGGCGAACTAGCTAGCGGGGTTGTTCTTGCGCTCCCACGTCGCCAGCACCGGCGACCGTAGTCGGTCATTGTCTGACAGGTCGAGTCGCGCCCATTCCACATTAGTCGCCTTGCGGTCGTTCCTCTTTTTCGTCTTCGGTCAACGCATTCCTCCAAGCACGTTTCCCTCCTACGATCGGCAACACCAACGAGGTCGCGTCCAAATCGACCGTCAGTTCGGTCCCCGGCTGTGGCCACAGCGTGAAATCCTGATCGCTCGAGAAGATCATCAATCCAATCTGCTGCCCCTTGGGAATCATCTGATCGTCAGGCTGGAGATCGAACTTCAGTTCGTAGAACTTGCCGGGCTTCAGCGGCCGACTTTCCGAAAGCGACTGGTGATTCTGGGGATCCGCCCAGCCGCGCGTGATGATGTTGTCTGTGATCTTGGCGTTCTTGCTCGTGTTCCACGGTAGCGAAACCAACCACACGGACAAATTGGCAGCTTCTCGATCGCACGCCAGCTTGATCTCGATACTCGGCGTGCCGGATATGTGGACGGGTTGCTTCAACTCCGGCGTTACGTAGATCAACCGATGCCTAGTCCACTCGGCTCGTGCAAGTGCCTCACCATTGAATGAATAATTGTCCATCAACGACTCGTTGCCCTGTTTTCCGCGGACCTTCGTCTTTAACTGACCACGCTTCGGAGCCCCGGCCTGAAGATGGAAAACGACGGCTTCGGCTTCGGGGTTCGGATAATCATCGTAAGCCGTCGGCTTTTCGCGGTCGTCGTTTTCGCGGACGATCCAAACGCGTTTGTCATTTTCGACGTCGTTTTCCACACCGTGCAAATATCGCGTGAACCAGCGATTCATCAGCTTCATGGGCGGCGGTCCCCCATGGCCGCCTTGATGAAAGAAGGCCTGACAGGGTAGGCCTTTCTTTTTGACGGCTTCGAAAATGCGGACGCTGTGTTCGGGAACGACGTTCCAGTCATTGAATGCGTGCGCCATCAACATGGCGGCCTTCATGGGTTCAAGGTCGTTCAGATAGTCCCGCCCAGCCCAAAACTCGTTGTAGTCACCGGTCACACGATCCAAGTTGCCGTGCATCAACTCGTCGCGAATACGGGCATCGCAAGCTGGACGCATCTTCTCTGAGCCACTGTGAATGAACTCGTACAAACAATCGATGTCTTCGCCCATGAAGCCGAACGGATGTCGCACCAACCCGTTCGAACGGTAGTAGTGATAGTAAGAAGTGTTGGGGGCGATCGGGATAATGGCCTCCAATCCATCAACACCCGTGGTTGCCGCGGCCAACGGAATCGTGCCATTGTACGAGGTGCCCGTCATCCCCACCTTGCCCGTGCACCAGCCAGACGACACGCGATCATAACCGTCGACGGTGGCAAAACCGTCTGCTCGACCGCATAACCAATCGATGACCGCCTTCGGCGCGAGCGACTCATTGTCCCCGCCGACCGTCGGACAGCCCTGCGACAAACCGGTCCCCGGCGAGGACGAATGCACCACGATGTAGCCGCGTGGCACCCACTGCTTCGTGTGAGACTTCGAAATGATCGGACGCATTCCCCTGCGTTTGACCGGCGGTTGTATCGTGCGTTGTGGAGGTTCTTTTCCAATCTCCTGATGCGGGTCCCAGAAATACTCCTTGCCGGCCTTGCCGGTGCCGGCGAAGTAGGGGCTGGAAACGTAGACCACTGGAAGTTTGAGGCCTTCCGTTTCCGTTTGGCGTGGACGCGTAACACTCACGTGCATTCGGTCGAGGACGCCGTCATGGTCTGAATCGAATTCGGTCTCCACCCAAAGGTCGTGTCGAATCCAATAATCCGGATCATTGAAGCCGTCAACGATTTGGGCTTCACCGTCCTTGAAGACAGGGGCGGTTCGCTGTTCACTCTTATCGGTGCCCTTTTCGGCGCCAAAGGACCCTTCTGCACTTTCTGAAAACGGCGTCAGGTTAGGCGGCCAGCGTCATGAGGCTTTTGGCCAGGTTGATGATTTTTCGTGGGAGCGACCACGTGTGCGTAATCGC